>Ga0209798_10000895_pt1 | contig 18199 bp, 11 predicted proteins | sample DOMMetBare3Fresh_FD_187475 | JGI IMG/M metagenome (GOLD analysis project Ga0209798, IMG submission 187475) | Wetland sediment microbial communities from St. Louis River estuary, USA, under dissolved organic matter induced mercury methylation -... | ecosystem: Environmental > Aquatic >...
GAGCCGCTCGTCGGGGGCCTCTACCGCGTCGCACCGGACGCCGGCGTGCGGGAGGTTCACCTGCGAGCCGGATCGGCGGCGGCGGTGGCCCCCGTGGAGCCGCCGGCGGGCCGCATCGCCGTCCGCGCCCGGCCGGAGCGGCCGGTGAAGGGGCGCGACGCGGAGGTGGCGCTCGACCTCGCCGTGCTCGGCCCGCGCGGCGAGCCCGATCCCGGCGCCGCTCCCCCGGTCGTCACCAGCAGTGCGGGCGCCGTCCGCGACCTGCAGCCGGCGGGCCCCGGCCGCTTCACGGCCCGCCTCGAGATGCCCGCGGCGCGCCACCCGGAGCTCGCGGCGATCCTCGCGCTGTCGCCCCGGTGCCCGCTCTGCCCCACGCCGCGGGCGGTGGGCACGGCGGTGCTTCCGCTCACCGGGGCCGCGGTCGTGCCGGGCCACACCGACCCGAACGTGAAGGTGACGGTGGAGATCGCGGGGCGGACCTTCGGGCCGGTGGTGGCCGACGGCGCGGGGCACTTCGACGTTCCGGTGGAGGTTCCGCCCGGCGAGCGCTACGGGCGCGGCGTCAGCGAGGACAAGCTCGGCAACCGGCGCGCCGAGGTCCTCGACCTGCGTTTGCCGCCCATCGTCCGGATCGCTTGCGCCGCGTGGCCCCCCGCGCTGCCCGCCGACGGCCGCGCCGAGGCCGGCGTCTGGTGCGTGGCGAGCGACGCGCGCGGGCGGCCCGCGCCCGGGGCACGGCTGGATCTCTCTGCCCGGGCGGGCCGCGTCACGCGCCTCGAGCCCGTGGGCGAGAACCTCTTCCGGGCCCGCTACACCGCGCCCCGGGGCGGCGGCGGCGGGCGGGACCGGCTCGTCGCGGCATACCCGGACGGCGGGCCCGCCTCGCGGGTGGAGGTCGCCATTGCGCTCGCCACCGGTTCGCCCGAGGAGCTCGGATACGCGCTCGACCGGGAGCCGGTGCCGTTCGGCCAGGTGATCGGCGCGCGCACCTGGGCGCGCGACGGCCGCGGCGATCCATTGCCCGCACCTTCGGGGCCGCCGGGCTCGCGGGAGGGCTTCGTCTCTCCCGATCGCTTCGCAGCGCGGGCCGAGCCGGACGGCTGGGTGCAGCGGGCGCAGCTCCGGCTCGAGCTCCCCGTGGCGTCCTCCGCGACGGCGCTCTACCTCCGCCACGGCGGGGCGGAGTGGATCGCGTCGGCGCGCGGCCTCGACGGGGGGGCCGTCGCCGGCCTGGAGATCCGGTTCGGTTCCGGCGCGCGGGCCGTCACCGACGCCCGGGGCGATGCCCGGGAGCCGGCCACGGGGTCCTCCGAGACGGCGGTGGCCGCGAACGGCGCTCGCGCGGCGGCCTGGCAGGGCTTTCCGGGAGCGGTGCCGCCCGTCGCGCTCGAGCGGATCTTCGAGATCCCGCTCGGGCCCGAGGCGCAGGTGGACGTCCGGGCCTCGGTCGACGGCGGCTTCCTGAGATGGAAGGTCCGAGACCCGCAGGGGCGCGCCCTGCCGGAGCGCCGCGTCCGGCTCGAGGCGAGCGGCGTGCGGCTGGGCCCGTCCGAGCCGGACGGGGAGGGCTGGCGGTGCCGCGCCGAGGGCCGGGGCACCGCGACGGTCGTCGATGCCGAGACCGGAGTCGCGGCGGTGGTGGAGGTCAGGTGAGGGCGGTCCTCGTCGCCGCGGCATTCCTCCCCAGCCTCGCCGCCGCCCAGGTCCGCATCTCGGCCGTCGAGGAGGACGCCGGGACGGTGCTCGGCCGCGTCTGCCGGGACCTCGACGGCGACGGCGCCTGTGGCGAGGGCGAGCCGGGAATCGCCGGCGCGCGCGTCCTGCTCGACGGGGGGCAGGTGGCGATCGCCGACGCCGAGGGGCGCTACCACCTCCTCGCCGTTCCGGGCCGCATCATGGAGCCGGGGCGCTCGGCCTACGGCGGGCACGTCGTGGCGCTCGAGTCGGCGCCCGGCGAGCCGCGGGTGCGGCGCTTCTTCGAGCTCGCCCCAGGCGGTGCCGCTCGCGTGGACCTCGCCGTCCCGGCCCCAAGGGAGGTGGCGGCGGCGCCCCTCCGTCCGGCGGACCGCGCCGCGCCGGAGGCTCCGCGGCTCGAGGCGGCGGGGCTCGTCTGGATCCTTTCCGGGCGCGCCGCGCCGGGGAGCTCGGTGGAGGTCGACGGCCGGCCGGCGCGCGTGGAGCCCGACGGGACCTGGTTCGCGGCGGTGCGGCTCCACAGGCACGCGAACGGCTTCGGGATCGCCGTCGCCGAGCCGGACGGGAGGCTCTCGCTCCACCACCAGGAGGTCCACTGGGCGCCGCGCCGGGAGGGCGGCGATCTCGTCGTGCCCGAGCCGCCGGTGCTGCTCGCGACCGTGGCGCTCCCGCGGGGAGGGGAGGCGCGGGGCACGGACCTCGTCCTGCGGGGCTTCGTCGCGAAAGGCGTGCGGCTCTCGCTCGCGGGAGAGCTGGTGCGGCCGTCGCCGGCCGGAGCCTTCGAGGCGGCCGTGCCCTTCCCCCCGGGCGAGGGGACGCTCTCCGTGGAGGCGAGCCGGGACGGCCGGGCGGCGTCGGCGTCGCCGAGCATCCGCTTCCAGCGAATCGGCGGCGCCCTCGCCGCCATCGCCGATCTGGAAGTGTCCGCCGGCTCCTCCGGCACGCGCCTCGCCGGGCGCGGCGCCGTCGCGGGCCGCGGCGTGCTCGGCCCGTTCGAGGGGGCGGTCGGGGTGGATCTCGACGACCGCGATCGCAGCCTCTCGGACCTGCTCCGGCCGCGCCACCCCATGGCGGTGGAGCACCAGCTCTCGCCCGCGCGGAGCGTGCCCACGGCCGGCGACGACGCGGCGGCGGACGACGCCAACGCGCCGCGCGGCCGGGTCTACGCGCGCGTGACGGCGCCCGGCGGCCGCCTCGACCTCGGTGGCTTCCGCCCGGGCCTGACCGGGCAGGAGCTCGGACGCTACGACCGGTCCCTCTTCGGCGGGAAGATCCAGGGCCGGGGAGACGCCGGGCCCGTGAAGCTCGAGGGTGCGCTCTTCGGCGCGGCGCTCGAGGCCGGCTCCGCGGGGGCGAGCGCATCCGTCCCGGCCCACGACGTCCTCCCGGCCACCGGCGGCTCGCTCTACTACCTCGCCCACGGCGAGGTCGTGACGGGCAGCGAGGCCCTGCGGGTCGAGTGGCGCGATCGGCTCACCGGGCTCGTCGTGGACGGGCGCGCGCTCGTGCGCGGCGCCGACTACGAGATCGACGACCACTCCGGGCGCGTGCTCCTGGCGAGGCCGCTCGCCAGCGTCGCCGGGCCCGCGTCGGTGGCCACGGGCGATCCGCTCTCGGCGGCCCAGGCCACCCTCGTCGCCGACTACTCCCATGCCGCCCCGGCGGGGCGGGAGGGCGTGGCCGGAGGCCGCGCCGCGGCCGGGATCGGGCCGTTCCGGATCCAGGGCGCCTACGCTTCCGAGGACCGCGCCGGACCCGGCTACTCGCTCGCTTCGGCGTCGGCGGCTTTCGACCTGGGGACGCCACTCCTCCTGCGGGCAGAGGCGGCGCGGAGCCGCGGTGCGGCCTTCTCCCAGGCCGGCGCCGGCTTCTCCCGGTCGAGCGACGGCGGCGTGGTCCACGCAGCGCCGGACCCGGCCGCCCTGCCGCAGGGAGATCGAGACGCCTGGCACCTCGAGGGGCACGGCGAGGCGGGCGGGGCGCGGTACGCCGCCTGGTGGAGGGAGCGGCCGAAGGGCTACTCCGACTCCTCGCATCTGGAAGCCCAGGATGCGCTCGAGCGCGGCGCCTCGGCGCGATGGTCCGGCGGCGGCGCCGAGGTGAGCGCCCTCTACGCCGAGGTGCGCGGCGCCGACCCGCGCGACCCGACCGGACTCGGGGCGCTCTCGCAGCGCGAGGTCCGCGGGCGCGCGGCGTATGCGCTCTCCGACGTGACCGTCGCCGCCGAGGCCCTGGGGTCGGAGGCCACGGCCTCGGGGCAGGACGGCTCCCAGACGAGCGCCGGCCTCCGCGCCGATTGGCGCACCAGCCCGGGCCTCACCCTGGGCGCCTCGTACCACCAGTCCCTCCGGCGCCAGGGCTCGGGGCCGGCCGAGGTGGACGGCACCTACGGCGGCCTGGATGCCCGGCTCTCCGGGAAGGAAGGCTCGCTTTCCGCGCAGGCCGGCTGGGGGCCCGGGCTCGGCCCGCGGCTCCTCGTGGGCGGGGAGCGCAGCGGTCCGGGGGAGACGACCTACGGGACCTTCAGCGTCGATCCCGATGCGCCCTCGCTCGTTCGCGAGTCCGCGAGCGCGTTCGGCGTGCGCCGCACCGAGGGGAGCGCCGAGATCTTCAGCGAGGAGCAGTTCGCGCGCGACGCGCTGGGGATCCGCGCCTCGCGGGTCTCCGGGGTGGCCCTGGAAGTGGTCCCCGGCCTGCGCCTCTCCGCCCGGGCGGAGGCCGGCGACCGCCTGCGGCTCGACGGCAGCATGGCGTCCCGCCGTGCGCTCGGCGGGGCCGCCGCGTGGATCGGCCGCGCCCTGCGCCTCGCCGGCCGCGGCGAGGTCCGGGAGGACGGCGGTCTGCACCAGTACGTGGCGGGCGCCACGGCCGAGTGGCGGGCCACCGAGCGGCTCCGCCTCTCCGCCCTCGGCACCTGGACGCGGACGCTCGGCGACGTGGGCGCCTCGTCCCTCGACTCGGTGGTGGGGTGCGCCTGGCGCGGGGAGAAGGTGCTGCTGCTCGCCAAGGTGGCGGCCGTGTCGGATCGGCGGCCCGCGGGAGCGGGGCGCGACACCGGCCTCGCCTCGATCGCGGCAACGTTCGACTTGGCGCCCGTCCTCGCGGTGGGTCTCGGGGCGAGCTACGGCGCGAACCGCCTCGCAGGGGCGCGGCAGGACCTCGCCGCCGGGAGCGTCCGGGCCACGGTCCGGATTGCGGGTCCACTCGACGGGGCGGCCGAGTACGCGCGGCGCCAGCTCCTGCGCGGGACGAGCCCCGGCTGGCTGGACGCGGGGCGGCTCGAGGCCGGCTGGGCACTCGGCGGCGGCAGGCTCGCGCTGGGATACAATCTCTTCGGCTTCGGCGGGACCGGGGTGGACCCCGCCGGTGAGGACCGCGGCCGCGCCTACCTCCGGGCCGAGCTGGTCTACTAGACGGAGGCGAACGCCTCGATGACGCGCCGGATCCCGATCGTCGCCCTCGCCCTCGCCCTCGCCGCACTGGCGGTGCCGGCCTCGGCGCAGACGGTGGCGTTCCGCGCGCCCGTCCGCCTCGCGGCGCCACCGGGCCTCTCGCCGTACTTCTATTCGCTCGCGCGGTACTCGACGGCCGAGGGCCCGGACCTGTTCGCCGGCACGCTGGGGTCGGCCCCGGCGCAAGGGGCCTTCTGGCCCCGCGGCACGCAGCTCGCGCAGGCGCCGTTTCCCTATCCCGCCTCCACGCTGCTGGTCGCGACCTACTCCTTCGCCGCGGGGGACTGGGGCAACGGCGATGCGCTCGCCGACCTCGCCTGGTCCACCCAGCTGGGCCTCTATTACGATCGGTCGCCGAACGGCGGCTGGACGAAGGGTCCCGACTTCGGGATCGAGCCCACGGGGCTCCTCTTCGCCCACCTGCTCGACCGCACGGGAGACGTGCTGGTTCTCGGCAACGCCTACCTGCTCGAGGCCTGGTACCTCTACTCCTCGACCCCGGCGGATCCGTCGTCGTATACGCCGCTCAAGGGCACCGACCTCGGCTACCCCACGCCTCCCCTGCCGGGCCCACCCACCTCGGTCACCTCCGCCGTCCAGCGCGTGAAGCTCGGGCCGTTCGCGCTGGGCGTGGCGCCCGGGTCGGCGGGCAAGGGCCTCGACGACGTGGTGTGGAGCCGCACCCAGAACCCCTCCCTGTCCGTGGTGTGGACCTCGACGGTGCGGGCGGACTTCAACCTGCCGAACATCTCGGAGTTCTACCCCGGCGTGGACGTGGTCTTCCCCGGGGCGCTGGAGGTCCACGGCGCCGGCGCGCTCGACGTGGACGGTGACGGGATCCCCGACCTCGTGGCGGCGGTCGCGAGCGCCGTCGGCCCGGGGAGCCTGGTCGCGGTCCGGAACGACGGCGTCCTCGCCGATCTTCCCTCGGGGACACGGACGGACCTCACGGCCACGCTGGGCCTCGTCGACCCGCAGTACGCCGCCGCCGTCGACCTCGGCTACCCGGCGGTCGCGATCTGGGATCGGAACCCGTTGCGACCGCTGATCGCGGTCGCAACGCGCGACCCGGCGCTCGGCCCGGTCGCCTGGAGCGGACCCGCGATCCCGGGCGGCAACGTCCGGCAGGTGATGGCCGGCGACGTCACCGGCAGCGCGGCGCCGGACCTCGTGGTCGGGTACGCCGACGGCGCCATCGACGTCTTCCCGGGCTCCCTTCCGCCGGCCATCGATTGGTCCGCCGCCCTGCCGCCTCCGGCCCATGCCTCCCGCGCGGCCGGATTCCAGGTCGGCGTGGAGGCGGCCGCCGACCCCGACGGCTCGATCGCGCGGGTGGACCTGTTCGCGGATGGCGCTCTCGCCGGCAGCGCCACCTCGCCGCCGTACGTCTTCGCGCTGCCGCCCGCATTGCTCGCCGCCGCGGGCTGCACGCTCTCGCTCGTCGCCATCGCCACGGACGACCTCGGCATCGCGCGGGAGGTGGCCGCTTCCGGGGTGCTGGACCTGGACCCGCCGGCGGTGACGCTGGCGGACGGAGGCGGCCCCGTGCCGGTCCGGCTCGCGCCCGGCGGCACGAGCTTCTCGGTGGCGGCGACGGCCCTCGACCCCTGTGCGGCGTCCATCGACTTCCAGTGGTCGGCGACCGGCCTCCCTCCCGGCGCCTCGGCGATCCCGGCCGGCGCGGGCGCGTCGAGCCGGCTCGACGTCCTCGTCCTGGAGGCGGACTACCCGGCGCTCGTGGCCCGCCTCGACCGCACCGCCGCCTTCACCGTCACCGCCTCGAACGGAACGTCCTCGAGCGCGGCCTGGCGCGAGGTCGTGGACTTCGACGCGAGCGGCCTCGTCGCCGTGTCCCAGGTGGCCGACCGGACGGCGCTCGCGCCGGGCGAGCTGGCTCTCCTCACCACGACCCTGTCGAGCGCGATCGGCGTGGACCTGCCGGAGGTGCGCCTCGACACGGCGCTCCTCGGCCTCGAGCCGGCCGGGCCGCCGAGGGTGGAGGGGGCCGTGCTGCTCTCGCAGGGCGCCTTCGCCGGCGGGCCGAGCCTCACCCTCGACCGGATTCCGGGCGGCGGCGCGCCGGTGACGGTCGAGCTGGTGGTGCGGCGCGGGCTAAGCGGCGGCGGGGCGAGCGGCGCCCAGGTGCGCTCGGCCGTGAGCGGGGCCGCCCTGTCGCCCGCCCTGGACGCCACCCCGCCGCGCGCGACGCCCCCGGGCCTGTCCTGCGGCCAGCCCGCGGGCTCGCCCCTCGTGCTCCTCGCCGCCTGGCTCTACGTGAAGGCCATGCGCCGGGTGCTGGCGAGGACCCGCTCCACCTCGTCCAGCACGCCCATGAGGCGGCAGGCGTAGAGGAAGGCGAGCGACTCGCGCTCCGGCAGCTCGGAGAGCGCCACCAGGTCGGCCACGCTCTTCGTGCCGTCGGCGAGCGCGAGCAGGCGGGCCTCGGCGGGCCGAAGCCCCAGCGCGTACAGCTCGAAGGCCGGATCCGGCGCCGGGGCGAGCGCCACGCCTGCCGCGAGGTCCTGGCGGAGGTCCGGGAGCGCGGCGGTGCGGAGGACGCCCTCGAGGATGAGGTCGCCGGGGAAGAGCGCCAGCGGCACGATCTCGCGGCGCGGCAGGGCGGCCACCTGGAAGCGGTAGCTCCCGTCGCGCCAGTCGAAGGTGGACCAGATGATGCTCCGCACCTGCTCGGCCACGATCTCCGCCCGGAGCTTCTCCGTGAGCAGGCCCTTCGCGAGGAGCGCGTCGGCGGTCCGACCGCCCGGCGGGAGCGCGCGCGCCAGCGCCTCGCGCTCCGCCTTGGTGAGGATCCCGCGGCGGACGCAGAACGCGCCGAGCCGGTCGGCGGGGAGGTTGGAGGAGGCGAAGACCGGGACGCCCTTGTCGAAGAGCACGAGGCGCTTCACCTTGCCGCGCTGGAGCGTCAGCACGCCGGTGGCCTGCGCCACGTGGAAGGCGTCGAGGAGCCTCGGCACGCGCGTCGCCGCGAGGTCGCCCTGGTCCGGCGGCGGCGGCCGGGCCGGACGGGACGGGGAGGGGCGGGGCCCGGCCGCGCCCTCGTCGGCGACGATGTCCGCGTCGGTCACCTCGTCCTCGGCCTCCGGAGCGGGCGCGGGCAGCGCCGCCCCGACGAGCCGCGCCACGGCGTCGACGAGATCCTCCACCACGAACGGCTTCTCGAAGAAGGCGGCGGCGCCGAGGCGGACCACCTCCTCGGCGCAGCGCGGCCCCCGGTACACGCCCGAGACCACCACCGCCGGGACGCCCGCCCGGCGGAGCGCCGAGAGCACCTCGCTCCCGCGGACGTCGGCGAGCGGCAGGTCCACCACCGCGGCGTGCGGCTGCGTCTCGACGATGCAGGCCAGCGCCTCCTGGCCGGTCCGGCAGAGCGTGGACGCGGCGCCGATGCGGAGCGCCGCGGAGGCGACGATCTCCGCCAGCTCCTGGTTCTCGTCCACGACGAGGAGGCGCTTGGCGGCGGGCGCGTCCGGCACGCGCGAACTGTAGCACGCCGGGGCGAGGCCAGAGCGCTGGCGGATTCGCGCGCGTCCCGCTAGGCTCGCGCGCCGTGGCGCCCGGCTTCCACCACGTCGCCATCCAGTGCTCCGATCTCGAGGCCTGCGAGAGGTTCTACCGCGAGGTGCTCGGGCTCCCGGTGCTGCGGCGCTGGCCGCGCCCGGAGGGCGGCGACCGGAGCGTCTGGCTCGCGGCCGGGGACGGCTTCCTCGCCCTGGAGCGGGCCGGGGAGCGTATGGAACCGGGGGCATGGCGGGACGGGCGGGCGGGCCTGCACCTCTTCGCCCTGCGCATCGGCTGCGGGGAGCGGGCGGCGTGGGAGGCGCGCCTCGCCGCGGCCGGGGTGGAGGTCGTGCACCGGACGCGCTGGAGCCTGTTCATCCGCGACCCGGAGGGGAACCGCGTCGGCCTCTCCCATCACCCCGACGAGGCGCCGCCGTGATCTTCGCCCGGCGCCGCTGCCTGCGGGACAACTACGTCTACCTCCTCGGCGAGGGAGCGGACGCGGCGCTGGTCGACCCGGGGGACGCCGGGGCGGCACTGGCCCTCGCGGCGGAGCACCGGGCGCGGCCCCGGTTCGTCCTCCACACCCACGGTCACGCCGACCACACCGGGGGGACGGCCGAGCTTCGGGAAAGGCTCGGCGCCGTGGTCCACGGCCACTCCGGCGACGGCGCCTGGTTCCCGCCCGACGTGGACGTCTCGGGAGTAGCGACGATCCGGCTCGGGGCGATGGAGGTGCGCGTGCACCCCGCGCCGGGCCACACGCCGGGCTCGGTGCTGTACGAGTGGCGGGGGCGGCTCTTCACCGGGGACACGCTCTTCCGCGGCGGCTCGGGCAACTGCAAGCACGGGGGCGATCCGGCGCGGCTCGCCGGCACGTTCCTCGGCCTCCTGGCCGCGCTCGACGGGGCGCTCCAGGTACACCCCGGCCACGACTACGCCGAGGCGAACCTGCCCTTCGACCTCGACCTCGAGCCCGGGAACGCGGCCGCGGCGTCGGCCCTCGCCGAGGCGCGGGCGGCGCACGCCCGGGGCGAGGAGCCGCCCCCGTTCACCCTGGCCGGGGAGCGGGCACTGAACCCGTTCCTGCGGGCGGGGTCGGACGATGTGCGACAGGCGCTCCGGGCGAAGGGGCTCGAGGCGCGGGACGCCCGGGAGGCTTTCCTGGCGCTCCGCCGGCTCAAGGACGCCTGGGGAGGGGTGGCAACCACCGGTGAACGGCGCGGCTCGCGCGGGTGACGGCCATCACAGCGCTCGCCGCGGGGCCGCGTGTATGGTGGGGCTGGTCGCGCTGGTAGAATTTCCGGGGCGACCGGCCGTCCCGGCCTCGAAACGGAGGAAGCCACATGAGAACGCTCGCAGCCCTCGCCCTCGCCCTGGCGCTGCCCGGCCCGGCCCACGCCGAGGTGGGCTCGGTGGACTGGCAGCGGCGCGTGGTGAAGTGCACCGGGACCGGCGCGCCGAACCTCCAGGCGTCTGGGGGGAACGTGGCCTCGGCGCGCATCGGCGCCGAGCGGGCCGCGAAGCTCGACGCCCTCCGCAACTGCATGGAGGCCCTGAAGGGAGTCGAGGTGAGCACGGGCCGGACGGCCGGCGCGGCCATGGCCGGCAACCCCCGTCTGGAGTCGGAGCTCCAGGGGGTGGTGAAGGGCTTCCGCGTCGTGGGCGCTCCGCGCTACTTCTCCGACGGCGGCGTGGAGATGGACGTGGAGGTCCCGCTCGACGGCAAGGTCTCCGACGCGCTCATCCCGAGGGTCCCTTCGAAGGGGCCCTCCGAGGGCGGGGGCGCGGACGCCGGCACCGGGGTCATCGTGGACGCCCGGGGCCAGACGGTCGCGCCGGCCCTGGCGCCGCGGCTCCTGGACGAGGGCGGCCGGGAGCTGTACGGCCCGGCGTCGCTCGACCCCGGCGCGCGCGCCCGGGGGGGCGCCGCCTACGCCCGGGACGTGGAGACGGCCAGGAAGGACTTGAAGGCGCGGGTGGGCGAGCATCCGCTCGTGGTGAAGGCCGTGGCGGCGCGGGGCGCGGACATCGTGGTCGCCGACGCGGACGCGAGGGCGCTGCGCGGCGGGCGGTTCCTGGCCGAGGGCCGGGTGGTCATCGTCACCGACTGAGGGAGCGAGTCCATGAGGCGAGCGCGGGTGTGGGTGCTGACGCTGGGGATGGCCGCGGCCGTTCCGGCCGCGGGGGATGACGGCCTCCAGTCCACCGAGGCGGTGGGGCAGGCGGCCGTCGAGGGGAACGACCTCGCGGCGGCGCGGGAGCGCGCCCGCGACGACGCGCTGCGAAACTGCGTCCAGCAGGTGGCCACCACCGTGGTGACCGCGGCGTCGGAGACCGACCAGGCCCAGCTCCTCTCCGACAGGATCTACAGCCACTCCACCGGCTACGTCCGGAGGTTCACGGCGGTGGAGGACCGACAGGACGGCAACACCTGGGTGACGAAGCTCCGCTGCGAGGTCTCGGAGGGCAAGCTCGACGAGGACCTCATGGCCTTCGGAATCGCCTACCGGCGAGCCGGGATGCCGCGCGTGCTGGTGCTCATCGCCGAGCAGTCCATCGAGGCGACCCAGGCGACCGGCTGGTGGCAGGGCGGCGGAAACGCCTCCGACCTCCGGGTCATGGAGAACGCCTTCATGGACCGGATGGAGAAGTCCGGGTTCACCTTCGTGGACCAGGAGGTCCTCTCCGGAAAGGTGAAGCTCGAGGCGGTGGGGGCCGACCCGAACGTCCAGCAGGCGCGCGAGGTGGGCCGCCTTGCCGGCGCGGAGGTGGTGGTGATCGGCCGCGCCGTGGCGAAGCCGCTCGGCACGATGGCCCTCGACAACGGCACCCTTTTCTCGGCGGTGGCCAACGTCTCGGCCCGCGCCGTGCGCACCGACACCGGCGAGGTGGTGGCCGCGGCCGAGCTGTCCGGCAGGGCCGGCAAGGGGTTCGAGCAGGCCACCGCGGGCCGCAACGCCCTCTCCGAGGCCGGCCGGCAGCTCGCCGCCGACCTCTTCGCCAAGATCGGCCGGGTATGGACGCGCGAGCAGTCGGGCCAGCGGCGCATCGCCGTGCTGGTGCGCGGCGTCGACGACTACGCCCGGCTCGCCGCCTTCAAGCAGGCGATCGCGAGCGGCGTGCGGGGCGTGAAGGACGTGCAGGAGCGCTCGATGGAGGACGGCCGGGCCGAGCTGGAGGTCACGGTCGCCGGCACCAGCCAGGCCTTCGCCACCGAGCTCGCCACCCGCAAGTTCCACGGGTACGCGGTGAAGGTGAGGAAGGTGACGGCCAACTCCGTCGAGGTGGAGCTCAAGTGAGGCGAGGGCGCTCGCTCCTCGCGGCGGCGCTCCTCGCCGCCGCCGCCGCAGGGCCGGTGCCGGCGGCGGGGCCCGGCCCGGCCGGATCGGTCACCTTCCTCGCCGGCGAGGCGACCCGGCTCGCCATGGGCAAGCCCGAGAAGCTGGCCCTCGGAAGCCTGGTCTACGAAAGCGACGTCGTGGAGACGCGGGCCCGGACCCGGCTCGAGCTGACCCTGCGGGACCAGAGCCAGCTTCGCCTCGGGCCGCAGGCGAAGGTCCGGCTCGCGACCGCCGCCTTCGGCCGCTCGCCCGACGACCGCCGCGTGAGCGCGGAGCTCGTGGTCGGGGACGTCTGGGCCAGGGTGACGAAGGCGATCGGCGCCGGCGGGCGCTTCGAGGTGCAGACCGAGAACGCCGTCGCCGGCGTGCGGGGCACCACCTTCCGCGTGGACGCTCGCGCCGACAGGTCCTGCGTCGTCAAGGTCTACGGCGGCGCGGTGGCGGTGGCGGGCGGCGCCGTGCCGCGCCCCGCCCACCAGGGCGGCAAGAAGGAACGCAAGCGGGTGGCGGGCCCGCGCGAGGTCACGCGCGAGCAATGGGAGCGTCTCGTCGGGACGATGATGCAGGTCGCAATCGCGCCCGACGGCACGCCCGGAGACCCCGAGGCCTTCGCCCTCGCCGGCCCGGGACAGGACGAGTGGGAGGAGTGGAACCGGGCGCGCGACGGTGCGGCGGAGTAGGGTGGGCGGGTGGGCCTCTTCACCGTCCCCAACCTGCTCACCCTCTCGCGGATCGCGCTCGCCCCGGTCTTCGTGGCCCTGTACCTCTCCGGCGACACGCGCGCGGCGCTCGCCGTCTTCGCCGTCGCGGCGGCCACCGACGTCCTCGACGGGCTCGCGGCGCGGGCGCTCGACCAGCGGAGCCGCCTCGGGACGCTCCTCGACCCGGTCGCCGACAAGGTGCTCGAGGGCTCGGCCCTCTTCGCGCTGTGGGGGCGCGGCCAGCTGCCCCTGTGGCTCGCGGTGCTGGTTGCGAGCCGCGACCTCGCCCAGCTGCTCGGGGCGATCGTCCTGCGCGGCACGCGCCACCGGCTGCCCATCGCCCCGACGCGCATCGGCAAGTACGCCACCTTCGGCGTCGTGGCGACGGTGCTGGTGGCGCTCGCGGCACCGCTCGCGGCGGCTCCGGCGGAGGCAGGCCCGTACGTGGCGGTGCTGGGCCTCCTCACCGCCGAGTGCGTGGTGCTCTCGTGGGGGCAGTACTTCCTCTACTTCCTGCGCAGCTTCCGGGATCCCGCGACGTCGTTCTGACGGCGCCCGCGCGCCGCCGAACCGCGACGTTGACACCCCGCGCGGCCGCGGGATAAAACCCCTCCCGCTTCGCCGCCTTGCAGGCCCGTAGCTCAGTGGTAGAGCACTACCTTGACACGGTAGGGGTCGGTGGTTCAATCCCACTCGGGCCTACCAGTAAAGACGGGGACTCAGCCGAATGGCCGAGTCCCCTTTTTCTTGGGCACTGCCCATGAGTTGCCAGTCGCAAGCGCCCAGCTGGTTCAGGGTCTCGCGCTGCAGCCGAAGCTGACGTACTCGCGTTTGTACTCGCCCAAGGCGTTCACGAGGATGCGAACCTCGAGCTCGGTCCGGATTCGCTGCCCGGCGTCACATTGACCACGGGTATGAACTCGTGGCTCGTCTCGGCGGCCATGTTGCCGGACGCGTCGAGCCACCAGACGCCGTGGTTGTTGAATCCGGGGCCCTGTGGGGACCCGCTTTGGCGCTACGCCGAGGCCCGCGACCCATGGCGCGGCTCGGATGCTCGCGCCCAGGCCCACTGGGGGGCCACTTCCCCCCGGGCAGTCGTTCCGCCTTGCCTGGTCGGGCATGCGGCGGAGGCGCGACCGCGGGCTTCCCCGGCGCCCCAACCGCCGACATGTACGCGCTTTCGCACCTCGGCTCCGACCCGTTGGCGGGTTGCCAGCGAGTCTCGTCGCGCGCGATATCTCGCCGCGATCGCCGCTGTCCCGCGATCGAGCGACACGGTTCCGCCATGGCAAGAAAGGCCTTTCCCATATGACCGTCTCCCCAGCCACTCGCCTCGCCCTCCTTGCGGCGGCGCTCCTCGGCGCCTGCAGCGGGACCGCGACCCCTGCCGGTGGCGCTGCGAACGCCATCGCCATCCAGCTAGAGCCGCCTTCCGCCCAGGTCGCCGCCGGCGGTTCCGTGAGCTTCGCCGCCGTGGTCACCGGCACGGCGAACACCTCCGTGACCTGGGCCGTGCAGGAGGGCGCCCCCGGTGGCAGCGTCACCGCCGCCGGCGCGTACACCGCGCCAGCGACGGCGGGGAACTACCACGTCGTCGCGACCAGCCAGGCGGATGCGGCGAAGAGGGCCATCGCCCCCGTCACCGTGACCGCCCCGCCGACGGCCGTCACGGTCGCCATCTCTCCCTCCACGGCCTCGATCAACTCCTGCCAGTCCTTCACCTTCGGCGCCACCGTGGGCGGCACCACCAACACCGCCGTGACCTGGTCGGTGCAGGAGGGCGCCGCGGGGGGGACCATCACCGCGGCGGGGGCCTACACGGCGCCGTCCACGGCCGGGACCTATCACGTGGTGGCGACCAGCCAGGCGGATGCGACGAAGAGCGCCGTCGCCACCGTCGTCGTGTCCGACCAGATCCTGGGCGTCGCCGTCAGCCCGGCGCAGGCGACCGTTCCGGCGGGGGGCTCCCAGGCCTTCACCGCGACCGTCACCACCACCTGCGGGAGCTTCACCTCGACCCAGGTCGTCACCGCACCGAACTGAGGGCCGGGCGGCGCCCGAAGCGGCGCCCGAATCGCTTGCGCCCCGGTGCAGCCGCGCGCTACAAGCGTCGCGCCGCGCTCGCTCGCCGCGTCGCGGCCGCCGCCGCGCCGGCCCGAAGGCTTGCCGGCCACCAGGGAACACGCCATGCCGGAACTCGTGAAGGTCACGCTCCCCGACGGCTCCGCCAAGGAGGCGGCGAAGGGGACCCGCATCATCGACTTCGTCCGGGAGCAGATCGGGGCGGGCCTGGCCAGGGCCGCCTACGTCGCGAAGCTGGACGGCGAGCCGGTGGACCTCGCCCGCGCGCTCGACCGCGACGTCAAGCTCGAGGTGGTCACCACGAAGAGCCCCGAGGCGCTCGAGGTGGCGCGTCACGACGCCGCCCACGTCATGGCGAGCGTGGTGCAGAAGCTCTATCCCGGCACCCAGGTCACCATCGGCCCGTCCATCGAGGACGGCTTCTACTACGACTTCGCGCGCGACACCCCCTTCACGCCGGAGGACCTCGAGAAGATCGAGAAGGCGACCAACGAGGCCATCCGCGCCGACCTCCCCTTCGTCCGCGAGGAGGTCTCGATGGACGCCGCGCTCGGCCTCTTCGAGCGGATGGGCGAGAAGTACAAGGTCGAGATCGTGAAGGACATCGCCGCCAAGGGGGCGAAGACCCTCACCCTCTACCGCCACGGCGACTGGGTGGACTTCTGCCTCGGGCCGCACGGCCCCTCCACCGGCCGCATCGGCGTCGTGAAGCTGACGAGCGTGGCGGGCGCCTACTGGCGCGGCGATTCCAGGAACCCGATGCTCCAGCGCATCTACGGCACGGCCTTCTTCGACAAGAAGGAGCTCGAGGCCTGGCTCCTGCGCGTCGAGGAGGCGAAGAGGCGCGACCACCGCAAGCTCGGGCCGTCGCTCGGCCTCTTCACCTTCCACCCTTACGCGCCCGGCGCCGCCTTCTGGCTGCCGAACGGCACCACCCTCTACCACGTGCTCGGCGACGCCATGCGGCGCCTCACCCGGAAGAACGGCTACGTGGAGGTGAAGACGCCGCTCCTCTTCAGCAAGCGGCTGTGGGAGACGAGCGGCCACTGGGGCAAGTACCGCGAGAACATGTTCCTCGTGGTGGACAGCGAGACCGACGAGTCGCTGCCGCTCGACGAGCGCTGCAACCAGTCGCTCAAGCCCATGAACTGCCCGTCCCACCACCTGCTCTACGCCATGCAGAAGCGGAGCTACCGCGAGCTGCCCATCCGCTACCACACCCAGGACGTGCTGCACCGCAACGAGGCCTCGGGAACGCTCGGCGGCCTCACCCGCGTGCGGCAGTTCCAGCAGGACGACGCGCACCTGTACCTGATGGAATCGCAGATCCTCGACGAGGTGCGATCGCTGGTCCGCCAGATCGACACCGTCTACAAGGCGATGGGGCTCGCCTACACGGCCAAGTTCTCGACGCGCCCGGAGCAGCGCGTCGGCGAGGACGCGCTGTGGGATCGCTCCGAGGCCACGCTCCGCGGGGCGCTCGAGGCCATCGGGCTGCCCTACGAGTTCAAGCCGGGCGAGGGGGCGTTCTACGGCCCGAAGATCGACTTCGACGCGGTGGACTCGATCGGCCGCAAGTGGCAGCTCGCCACCATCCAGCTCGACTACGCGGCCGCCGAGCGCTTCGACCTCAACTACGTCGGCGACGACAACAAGGAGCACCGGCCGGTCGTGATCCACCGGGCCATCTACGGCTCCTTCGAGCGCTTCATCGCCATCCTGGTGGAGCACTTCGCCGGAGCGTTCCCGGCGTGGCTGGCTCCGGTGCAGGCGCGGGTGGTGACGGTCTCCGAGCGCTTCGACGCCTGGGCGGAGGAGGTGGCGGGCCGGCTCTCCGACCTGGGCTTCCGCGCGGAGATGGACCGCTCCAGCGACAAGCTCGGCGCCAAGATCCGCGAGGCCGAGCTCGCCAAGATCCCCTTCGCGCTGGTGGTGGGCGAGAAGGAGGCCCTGGCGAAGGGCGTCTCGCCGCGCCGGCACGGCGGGGAAGATCTCAAGACCATGTCCCTCGACGCCTTCGTCGAGCTGCTCCGCAAGGAAGCGGCGCCGCCGTACTGACGCTGCTGCGCCCCGGCGGGGCGGCGGGCTTGACCTCGGGGGCGCCGCCCGCTAGCCTTCCCTCCGATGTCGTTCCGTGGCAGCGAGCGTCGACTTCTTAGCCAGGCGGGAGAGGTCCCCCGGCCGGGCTAGACGCTGCGCCGCGACCTCTTCTCGCCGAAACGGCCGAAGAGGTTGCCCTCGACACCCGAGACAGCTTCTCCGGCCCCGAACAGGAGCCCAGGAGCCGTCATGTCGAGCGAAGAACGCGCCGCCGAGCACCGCATCCCCCAGCCGGGCTCTCTTACATTCCCGGGGGACTCTGGTAAACTCCGCGGTTCGCATTTCGGCCAGAACGGCCAAGCGCCCGAAATGAAAGGGAATCAGAACGTGAGCGAAGCAGCCCAGGACCGCGTCATCGTCTTCGACACCACCTTGCGTGACGGGGAGCAGAGCCCGGGGTGCAGCATGAACCTCGGTCAGAAGCTCCGGGTGGCGAGGGCGCTCGCCGAGCTGGGCGTGGACGTCATCGAGGCGGGCTTCGCCGCGGCCTCCCCCGGAGACCTCGAGGCCATCCAGGCGGTGGGCCGCCAGGTCCCGGGGCCGATCATCTGCAGCCTCTCGCGCTGCACGCGCGGAGACATCGAGGCCTCTTGGAAGGCGCTCCAGGACGCGCCGCGCAAGCGCTGCCACGTCTTCCTCGCCACGAGCCCCATCCACCGCGACTTCAAGCTCAAGATGGCCAAGGAGGAGATCGTCAAGCGGGCCGTCGAGGGCGTGAAGATGGCCCGGGAGCGGTTCGACGACGTCGAGTTCTCCACCGAGGACGCGGCCCGCACCGAGCTGCCGTTCCTCGCCGAGGTGGTGGAGCGGACCATCGAGGCCGGCGCCTCCACGCTCAACATCCCCGACACCGTCGGCTACGCGCTGCCGCAGACCTACGCCGAGACGCTCGGCTACCTCAAGAAGAACGTCCGCGGGATCGACAAGGTCGTGCTCTCGGTCCACTGCCACAACGACCTCGGGCTCGCGGTCGCGAACTCGCTGGCGGGCGTCCTGGTGGGCGCGCGCCAGGTCGAGTGCACCATCAACGGCATCGGCGAGCGTGCCGGCAACGCCTCGCTCGAGGAGATCGTCATGGCGCTGAAGACGCGCCAGGACATCCTCAAGGTGCGGCACGGCATCCGGACCGAGAAGCTCTACCCGACGAGCCGCCTCGTCTCCCAGGTGACCGGCAGCTACGTGCAGCGGAACAAGGCCATCGTCGGGCAGAACGCCTTCGCCCACGAGGCCGGCATCCACCAGCACGGCATGCTGACCCACCGCGAGACCTACGAGATCATGAGGCCGGAGGAGGTGGGCTTCAGCC
>Ga0209798_10000896_pt1 | contig 18199 bp, 15 predicted proteins | sample DOMMetBare3Fresh_FD_187475 | JGI IMG/M metagenome (GOLD analysis project Ga0209798, IMG submission 187475) | Wetland sediment microbial communities from St. Louis River estuary, USA, under dissolved organic matter induced mercury methylation -... | ecosystem: Environmental > Aquatic >...
CCCTCGCTCTTGCCAAACAATCCGGCAAGGAAGTAGGCAACCGATGCGAGCAGGTTTACTTTCAACATGAGCGTCACCTCCGGTCGAGAGATACTACCCTCGGGAAGTGGCAAGCCTCGCTATGGCCCACCAGACGCTCCGCTCGATCAATTGTCCGCTAATCTCCGCTATACTGACCTCACGAAGACCGGGATCCCCGTACCTTGTGTCCTTTCCTGAGTGGGTTGGCGTGCGTACTCCGCCCCCGCCCCGACTACCCTCCTGATGCAATGGGCGCACGGTGAGTGCGCCCTCGATATGCTCGGCTATGATCCCTCAGACTACTCCGACCGGCGCGCTTCCGTCCACCGGTTGGTCGCGTCCAGCACCGCAAACACCGCCGCCCGCTCCGCGCTCTCCTTGATCTCCGACGTCCCGGTCATCAGGATCGTCCCCCGCCCCCCCAGCCCCTGCACCGCCACGAAGGCGAACTCGCGGTCGAACCCCTCCACGATCTTGGCACCCTCGAGCGCGATGGACGACTCGGTCAGCAGCCGGTCGAGCACCGTCACGGCCGCCTTGGCCGCCGCCTCGACCCGGCTCCGCGGCGTGTCGCTCGACTCCTCCTCCGCCGTCTCCGTCTGCCCGCGGTAGGAGAGCGTGACCATGATCATGATCCGGTGCGCCCGCCGGCTCGGCGCCACCGACAGGTTCTCGAACAGCACCGTCCGCTGGAGCACCTTGTCCCGCACGGACTCGCGCTCGAGCGCCTCGATCGGCCTCACGTCGGCCGTCTGGGCGATGCTGATCTTCCTGTGGTCGATCTTGAGACCGAGCTGCGCCAGGAGGGCGCTCTCGATGTTACGGACCAGCTGCTTGGGCTGGAGCCCCGCCTGCGCCAGCACGTGGACCTCGCTCACCTCGCCCAGCGGAGTCGTCACCACCCGCGCGGAGAGAATTCCCTCCAGGCTGGTCAGCAGGTTCTCGGCACGCCGCACACCCCACGGATCGGGCATCGACTCGGTGGATCCCGAGGGCCGCTCCGGGGCAGGCACATTGGTCGGGTGTCGGGGACTGAATCCGGTCACGGTGCGTATCCCTCACGTCCTGCGATTGAGGCTGCCGCCCGGTTCCTCACGCGACGGCGTTCCGGCCCGCGGCCTTAGCACGGTAGAGCGCCCGGTCGGCCGAGACCAGAAGGTCACCGTCGGACGGCTGCCGCGGGTCGAACTCGGCGAGCCCGATGCTCACAGTGATGAGGCCCGCCGGATACCCCAGCCGCCGGCCCACTCCCTCGATCCCTGCCCGCAGCGCCTCGGCGACCCGCGCGCCGCCCTGGAGGTCGGTGCGGGTCAGGATGACCACGAACTCGTCGCCGCCGTAGCGCGCCGCCACGTCCGAGGCGCGGACCGCATTCCGGATCTCCCCCGCCACCGCCCGCAGGATGTCGTTCCCCGCCTCGTGGCCGAACTGGTCGTTCACGTCCTTGAACTTGTCCAGGTCGAGAAACAGGACCGCGAACCCCTCGTTGCTGCGCTTCCCGCGCTCCACCTCGAACGCCAGCCGGTCGCGCAGCACCCGGTACGTCGAGAGGCCGGTCATGTTGTCCACGGCCGCCGCGCGCTGGGCCTCGTCCGCCCGGCGCTCCTGGTACGGGGTGCACTGTCGCATCGACGCCCTCCCCAATGCCGCTGCCTCGGCGAACCGCCGGCAGGTGTCGAACCCGCACGCCCGGCAGTCCCACGGGCGCCCGTTCGGCCCCAGGCCGATCTGCTCGAGGATCCCCGCCACCGCCTCCGGGTCAGGCGTGACCCGCCGAGGCTTGAACGCGAACGTGGCCCCCACGCTCGCCACCACCGTCCCGTCCACCACTGGCTGCCGGCTCCGCGGCGGCTCGGTGCTCGCCAGCAGCTCCCGCCGCCAGTACAGCTCCTCCTGCGGCCCCGAGAGCGGGTGGTCCAGCGCCCCCTCGGTGCTCAGGATGTCCACGAAGCCCAGATCCAGCCGATCCACCGCCACCGCCCGCGCCACCGCCGGAAGCGCGTCAAGTCCGCGGATCTTCCGGAACCGCCGGCTGGAGTAGCGCGACTCCTCCAGCAGCGCCAGCGGCATCCCGCCCGCCGCGCTCAGATGCCGCCGGCGCTCCTCGGGCACCCGCTGGAAGAAGGTGGCCTGGGTCAGTACACTCACCCCGCGGATGCGGAAGAGCTGGTCCAGGTCGCCAAAGGTGATGGCCGCATCGAGATCGGTGCTGTTGACCGGCGGGCAGATCCCCGCGTACGCGATCTTGAGCCCCGAACCGTTCTGTGCCCGCAGATATCGGGCCTCGGCCACCGCCGGGAGCGTGACCGGGGCCAGATAGGGCAGGAGCTCCGGGTACTGGGCCCGGACCGTCTCCACCACGACCGGGTCGGTGGAGCGGATCAGGGTCCCCCACGGTTCCTCTTCCCAGAGCTTAAGATATTCAGCCGCAACAAGTTCGTCGCCAATGACGCCGCGGGTGACCACCCGGAAGCCGGCCTCGTAGCAGGCATTGATCAGCTGCTCGGGGGTCGCCGGGTAGAAATACGCCACCGACTCCGGGCTCAGGATGAGCACGCCGTCGCCCTGGGAAGCGATGGCAAGGGCCCTCCCAATCTCGCCGTTTACCTTGACCGCACCATGGGGGCAGGACGGCACACACTGCCCGCAGCGGATACAGGCCTCGTCCACCACCTGCAGCATCAACGGCTCGTCCCCGGCCACCGCGATCGCATCGGTGGGGCAGACCCGGACGCACGCCAGGCACGCGACACAGAGTTCAGCGTCGATGACGAAGTTCAAATGACCTGACCGGTCGGGGGCTGGTGAGACATCCGCAATTTGACGGCCGACTTAAGACCTGTCAATAGGTCAACAGGTGCAAAACAATGATACAGTAGAACTTAGCCGCCGTGACATTCCTGGCGCCGGCGGGCTAAATCATTCCAGATGATAGGCTTTGATTTTCCGGTAAAGAGTCCGCTCTCCGATGCCCAGCACCTCGGCCGCCCGGCGGCGGTTCCCCCGGTACTCCCGGAGGGCGGCCTCGATAGCAGCCTTCTCCACCTCGGCCATGGTCATGCCGCTCCGGTAGACCACCGGGCGGCCCCCGTCCTGCCCCTCCTCCTCTGAGACCGCGTCGGCCACGGTCGAGTGGTCCGCCAGCTCGATGACCTGGACCCGCTGCGGGTGCTCGTCCAGCCGGCGGCGCAGCTCCTCCACCTGGAGCTTGAGCTCAAGCAGGCTCCGCAGGATGAACTCGAACTCCTGGCCGGCCAGGTCGCGCGGCCCCGAGCCGATCCGAACCGGGAGCAGGCTGCCGGGCCCCTCCATGATGTCCGGCGGGATGTCGCTGGCCCGGATCTCGGCGCCAGGGGCCAGCACCACCATGGATTCGATCAGGTTCCGGAGCTGCCGGACATTGCCCGGCCAAGGCGCGCTGACCAGCCGCTGCATCGCCTCGGGGGAGATCCCGCGGAACGTCCGGTCGTGCGCCTTGGACAGTTCGCGGATGAACCGGCGGACGAGCAGCGGGATGTCGTCGCGCCGCTCGCGCAGCGGCGGCAGGTAGATGTTGAGGACGTTGAGCCGGTAGTAGAGGTCGTCGCGGAACTCGCCCAGGGCGACGCCGTCGCGGAGGGAACGGTTGCTGGCGGCGACGACCCGCACATCCACCTTGATCGGCTGGGTGCCGCCGACGCGGAAAAAGGTACGGCTCTCGAGCACCCGGAGGAGCTTGACCTGCGTGGAAGCCGGGATCTCGCCGATCTCGTCGAGGAAGATCGTCCCGGTGTCGGCCAGCTCGAAGCGGCCGAGCCGGCGCTCGGCGGCACCGGTGAAGGCGCCTTTCTCGTGGCCGAACAGCTCGCTCTCCAGCAGCGTTTCGGGCAGTGCGGCGCAGTTGACCGCGATGAACGGCTTACCCCGCCGGGGCGAGAGGTCGTGAATCGCCTTGGCCACCAGCTCCTTGCCGGTCCCACTCTCACCCTGGACAAGCACGGTGCTGGAGACCGGGGCCATCTGCTCGATCTTGACCATCACCTCCTGGATGGGCGCGCTCTCGCCGATGATCCCGGTGCGCTCCTGCAGCCGGCGACGCTCGATGAGCCGGCGCGCGGTGGCCACCGCGTCGTCGGGCTCGACCGGCTTCATCATCGTCTCAGTGGCGCCGAGGCGGCCGACGCGCTCCGCGCGCTCGGAGTCGGTCGGCTCGAGCAGGGCGAGGGTGGAGATCTCGTGGTCGCGGGCGAGGCCGGCGAGCTGGAGCGCGGGCGGCTCGTGCACGGCCCCGGTCAGGATGACCAGCTCGGGGCTCTCCCGACGCACGGTGCCGCGCGCGTCGTCGAGCGACGAAAACATCGCGGTGGAGAAGCCGGCGGCCTCGAACGCCGCGTTGAGGCGGACGGCGGTCTCCAGGTCGTCCATGGTGATGAGGATGCGTGCGGCCATGGCGGGAAAGTAATCCCCGAGTCACCCTGAGCGAAGCGAAGGGGGCATACCCGGGCGCCTGCCCCCTTCGCTTCGTTCAGGGTGACTCGGGGGCCGTAACCGGGATCAGCAGCCGAGTGCCTCCACGACCGCCCGGGCGGTCTCGCCACCGGAGAAGTTCTGCTGACCGGTGACGAGGTTTCCGTCCCGCACCGCGAACCCGCGCCAGCACCCGCCCTGGACATAGTTCGCGCCGAGCCGCTTGAGCTCGTCTTCGATGCGCCAGGGCATCACGTGCTTGTCCCGCGGCAGGAGACCCATGCCCCACACGGCGTTGTCGGCGAAGTCTTCCTCGACATTGGCGAAGCCGGTGACGGTCCTGCCTCTGGCCAGGTATTCACCGTTCGAGAGCCTGGCGTAGCGCAGGATCGCCACGCCGTGGCACAGGGCACAGGCGATCTTTCCCGCCTCGTAGAACTCCACGAACTTGCGATGCAGGTCAGCGGCTCGCTCGAACGTGAACATCGGGCCCTGGCCGCCCGCCACGATCATGGCATCGAACCGGCCCGTGTCGAGGTCGGCGACGCGGGCCGTGCGCTCGATGAGCGCGGCGAGCTTTGGCGTGGCGATGAAGCCCAGGCTGATCAGGTCGCTCGACGAGTAGCCGCCCGGGTCGCGCGGGTCGCTCATGGCGTCGGGCTCGCAGCGGCCGCCGTCGGGGCTGAATATCTCCACCTCGTAGCCGCGCTCGGTCAGCTCATAGTAGGGGTGCGTCAGCTCGGACCACCAGAACCCGACAGGCCACCCGGTCGTGGTGGAGACGGCGGGGTTCGAGATGACGATGGCGGCACGCTTGGGGCGCTTGGGATTGACGACGTTCGGGTCTTTCAGGCTCACGGGACGGGTCCTCGCAGATCGGGTGAAGGGATAACGCCTCAAACTCTGCGCGGCGCCCCCCGCCCGACAAGTGAGCACCCGGAGGTGCGCAGGGTACTCCGAGGTACCTACCCCACCCCGACCCGCTCAGCGCGCCTGGCGATCGGGGGCGGCGACTCGAGCTCCGCGCCATGGCGCGCGGTCCAGCGGCACAGCTCGGCCAGGGGGGCATTGAGCGACTCGCCAAGGGGGGTCAGGCGGTACTCGACCCTGGGAGGAACGACCGGGTATACGGTCCGGTCCACGAGTCCATGCGCCTCCAGTGCGCGGAGGGTCTGGGTGAGCATCTTCTGCGACACCCCATCCAACTCCCGCCGCAGCTGGCCGGTCCGTCTGGTGCCGCGGCCGAGGGCATGAATCGTGGGGATGGTCCACTTGTCGGCGAGCAGGGCCAGCAGGGCCCGGCTGCCGGGGTGGCCGAGGAAGAACGGCTCGCGCGCAGCGCCACGTCGCGGGGTCATGGGCACCTCCAGGGTGGTACCACACCGGGGGGTACGTACTTGCTGGACGAGCAGGCATTCTGCAACCTTCGCCGACCGCCGTCCAGCCCGGCGGCGCCTCCAGCACGGCCACACCAGGAGTCGAGCGCATGTCCCAACCCGCGCAGGTCGAGTCCGCCCCGCCGACCACCGATGCGCGCTTCGTCGGCAAGACCCGGCTCGAGGCGCTCTCCGACGGGATCTTCGCGATCGTGATGACGCTGCTCGTGCTGGAGCTGCTGAGCCCCGGTTGGTCCACGCTGCACACTGCCGCCGAGGTGGGCGCGGCGCTCCAGCAGCTCTGGCCGAAGGCGGTGAGCTTCGTCATCAGCTTCGCGATCGCGGGGATCTTCTGGGTGGCCCAGCATTCCCAGTTCCACTTCATCCGGCGGACGGACCGGCGGCATCTCTGGATTACCATGCTGTTCCTGCTGGGCGTCGCCTGCCTTCCATTTTCCGCCGCGCTGCTGGGGGAACACCCGGATGTCCGGGCAGCGGTGCTGATCTATGGCCTCAACGTGATGCTCGTCGCGCTCGCGCTCGCGGCCCAGTGGCGCTACGCGACTTCGAGCGGGCTCACTGCGCCCGAGCTACCGGCCGGGTTCTCCCGGGGGGTGTACCGCCGCATCGGCTTCGGCCAGCTGGCCTACGGCTCGGCGCTGATCGTGGCGTTCGTCCGTCCGGAGGCCGCATTCGCCCTCTACGTGCTGTTTGCGCTGCTCTACGTGGTGGTGCAGCTCAGGCCCTGAATCGGAGATATCCCAGTGCGCATCGGCATCCTCGGCGCCGGCAAGATCGGCGCCACCGCGGGCAGGCTCTTGGCCCGAGCGGGACACGAGGTCGCCCTCAGCAACTCCCGCGGGCCGGACTCACTCACCGCCACGGTCGCGGAGCTGAACCGCGACGCCGGCGCCCCGCGAGTGCTCGCGGCGACCATCGATGACGCTGCCAGCTTCGGCGAGGTCGTCCTGCTCGCGGTACCGTGGCGGGCGCCGGAGGCGCTGCCCTCGCCCCAGCGCGTCCGCGGCAAGATCGTCATCGATGCGATGAACCCGTACGCGCCCGACTTCAGCCTGATCGATCTCGGAGACGACACCTCGAGCGAGATCGTCCGGCGTCGCCTCCCCGGCGCGCGACTGGTCAAGGCGTTCAACACGATCTTCTGGGAGCACCTCGCACGGCAGGGCCGCCCGGACGCGCCGCTCGACGAGCGGAGGGCGATACCGCTCGCGGGGGACGACGCCGAGGCCAAGACCGTCGTGATGCGGCTGATCGAGGAGATCGGGTTCGCGCCGGTGGATACCGGCGGCCTGCGGGAGGGCGGGCGGCGCCAGCAACCCGGTTCGGCGCTGTACAACCGGGACCTCACCCGGCGCGACGCGCTGGCCCTGCTGGAGTGAACGCCGGCGCGCCGAGCTGCTGGTGCTGCCCGGAAGGATGACGACGAGGGTGCGCCCGCACGGCCCCCATCCCAATCCTCGTTCATGTCCTCCGCACGACGCGGTACCCCTTCAAACCACGGACTGCTCAGCCGCTGAGCCGAACCTTTGCGCTCCTTGTGCGGCACCACTACCATAAGTCATCGAGCTAGGAGTTCCGGGCCGACGTGCCCTCTTCGCGCCTATGCCGCTAGCCGGCAGGGCCCACTCGTTCAGCAGTTGCCCGGCGAGGAGTTGCCACCGGATGACCCGCGATCTCACGCAGCTGGCGGATGAACAGTTCGATGTCCTGGTCGTGGGCGGCGGCGCAGCCGGAGCCGCAACGGCGCGAGAAGCCGCCTTGCGAGGCCTCAAGACAGCCCTCGTCGAGAAAGGCGATTTCGGCATGGGTGCGTCGGCGCATTGCTTCAAGATGGTGCACGGCGGCATCCGCTATCTCCAGCATGCAGACATCCCACGGCTTCGATACTCCTCGAAAGAACGCGCAGCGATGCTGCGAATCGCCCCTCATCTCGTCTCGCCTTTGCCGATCGCGATCCCTACCTACGGTTACGGGCGGAGTGGCAAGCCGTTTCTTGGCACCGGGATGCTGGTCTATGACGGGTTGACCTTGGGTCGCAATCGGCAGCTCCGAGATCCGTCGCGAAGAATTCCGGCCACCCAATTCATGAGCAAGCGGGAAATTCTGGAACATTTTCCGACGCTGGACTCCAAAGGACTCACCGGCGCCGCGGTGTTTCGCGACGGGCAGATGTACAGCGCACCAAGACTCGTCTGGGCTTTCGTGCAGGGCGCCCGGACAGCCGGTGCCGCCGTGGCCAACTATGTTTGCGTGGACAGGCTGTTACGGCAGGATGGGCGCATCGTCGGTGCCACTGTCCGTGATGTGGACTCCGGGTCGGGTTTCGACATCCGGGCGCGGGTAATCATCAACGCGGCGGGACCGTGGGCCGAGTCTGTGATCGCCGCAGGCGGCCTACCCACCGACAAGTACCGGGGCGCCTACTCTCGCGACGCCTGCTTCGTGGTGGATCGGCGATTCGAAAGCCCACTCGCCGTTGCCATCCAGGGCCGGTCCCGGGATGCCGACGTCCTGCTAGGACGCGGCGCACGGCACCTCTTTCTCGTTCCCTGGCGGGATACAACCCTGGTCGGCGTTTGGCATCGCGTCGTACCACGCGACCCGGATCGCGTCGGACTCACGGATGAGGAGTTGCAGGGATTCATTACCGAGATGAATGCCTCGTTCCCGGCACTCGCCCTGAAGCTGAGCGACGTCCTGCTCACGGACTTCGGGCTCGTGCCGTTCGGTGAAGAGGCGCGGCAGGCACCCGGCACATTCAGCTTCGGCAAAGAGTCACGCCTGATCGACCACCGCGTCACGGACAGCCTCGCGGGACTCGTCACTCTGATCAGTGTCCGATACACGGTGGCACGCAGTGATGCGGTGCAGGCGGTCGACCTGGCGTGTGACCAACTGGATCGACCGCATGGGCCGATTGCGGGAGACAGCACGCCGCTTCCCGGCGGCGATTTCGACGATTTCGAGCGGCTCCTCCGGGATGCCCGGAATACCGCACCCCGCTGGCTGCCTGCCGCGGGCGTCGAGCCGCTGCTTCGCAACCACGGGACCGGTTACCAGGCGGTCCTTACGCTGGCGGAGCAGGATCCGCGACTCGCCGGTTGCGTTCCGGGGTCCTACGTCAGCTTTGCGGAGCTTGCCCACGCGATTCGTGCCGAGATGGCCCAGCATCTGACGGACGTCATCTTCCGCCGGACGGACCTCGGCACGGCCCGGCATCCAGGCGATAGCGCCGTCGCTGTCGTCGCGGAGTTCATGCAGCAAGAGCTGGGATGGGCCACGGCACGACTTACCGCTGAACGCGCCGAGTTCGACGCGTTCTGCACGCGCTATCGCGTGCGACCCCGCACCTGAACCCACGGCCACGGGGCATGCGGCTACTGATCACAGGAGCGACCGGGTTCATCGGCTCCCGCCTCGCGTTGGGCGCAGGAGCGGAAGGCCATCGAGTCGTGGCCACCGGCCGCGCGGAAACCGAGGTCGAGAAGGGCCGGCTGGCAAGCCTCGAGGACACCGGCGTGCATGTCGCGGCGGGGTCGTTGCTGGAAAAGGACTTCGCGGCACGGATGATCGCCGGTTGTGAGGCGGTAATCCATCTTGCCGCCGCGCAACACGAGGCCAACGTCCCAGACAGTTACTACCGGAATATCAACGTCGAAGCAACGCGCAACCTGCTGGAAGCGGCTGTCGCAGGCGGAGTGCGCCGTTTCGCGTATGGCAGCACGATCGGCGTATACGGGTCGGCATCTGACATCGCGCTCGATGAAGAAAGCCCCACCCGGCCGGAGAACATCTATGGCCGCACGAAGCTGGAGGCCGAGTCGGTGGTGCGGCTCGCGGCAGGCAGGATCGAGACGTCGATCGTTCGAATCTCCGAGACTTATGGCCCCGGCGACCTTCGCCTCCTCAAGCTGTTCCGGGCGATCGACCGGGGTCGCTTCGTCATGATCGGTCGTGGAAACAATCGACGGCAAGTCATCCACGTGGGAGACCTCTGCCGCGGGCTATTGCTGGCGGCAACCGCGCCTGCCGCCGTCGGCGAAACTTTCGTCCTAGCCGGCGCCGAGGTCATGACGACCCATGAAATGGTGGCGAAGATTGCGCACGCGCTTGGCCGTGCGGCGCCTCGTTTGCGCGTGCCCTTGGCGCCGGTAGCCGCCGCAGCGGCGCTGATGGAAGACGTCCTCAAGCCGTTCGGCATCCAGCCGCCACTCCATCGGCGCCGCCTCGACTTCTTCCGGAAGTCCTTCCTGTTCTCAACCGCAAGGGCCCAGCGGCTACTGGCCTTCCAGCCGCGAATCGGGTTCTCAGAGGGCGCAGCGCAGACCGCACGATGGTATCGCGAGCAGGGGTACCTGGAATCGCGATAGGCGCCGCCGGAGCCCCGCGAATGTCAGTGCAGCGTTGCCATCACCCTGGCTTGATTCCGATGGCCGCGATCTTCTTGCTGAGGATCGTCACCTTCTTGCCATAGAGAATGAACACTGCCCTCATGCACAGCTCCAGCAGGCCGGTGATCGCCAGGCCGACGTAATTGAGCGGATTCTTCCAGAACACATACAACTGGAGCGGCAGAGGCCGGATATCCCCGAATCCACCGAGTTGCAGCAGTTGGCCGAGGCTGTACTCGGTAACGCTGTAGAAGTGGTCTATGTTGTGGGCGATGTTCTCCGATCCGACCAGGGGGTTCGCGCCATTCAGCGCGTACACGATGATGCGACCGCGCGGCCGTAGGGCCCGGTGGCAGAGCCGGAGGAACTCGATGGTCTCCTCGTGCGTCAGGTGATTAAGTTCCTGCTCTGCGATGACCACATCGTACTCGGCCGGAGGCCCTTGAAGATATGGAAAGGCTTCAGCCACCTCGCAGGGCAGCGCCTTGCGCCTGGCGTGCTCGACCTTGGCCGGGTCGGAATCAATGCCGAGCACGCTCCGATAACCTTCCTGGACCAGCAGGTTGACCAGGTAGCCCGGGCCGCAGCTGATCACCAGGATCCGCGACTCCCGGTCAGCCGGCAACAGGGGCAGATAGTTCGCCCGGTAGTAGGTCTTGAAGGATTCGTATCCGCTCTCGACGTCCTGGGGAGCCTGCCAGTACGAATCGAAGGGCTCTAGGCGCGCCGACAGCCTGCGCGCCGACGCGTCGCCGCCGGAGGACCCGAGCGTCGTCACCTGCTGGTTCACGGTATTCATGGTTGCGTCACAACCGTCCGGGGTTGGCGGGGGCCTAGACTCACAACCTATCGAAGGCCAACGCGAATGGGCAATGCCTTGGTACCATAACGCCGCGTCGATGGCGGTACCGTACCACTTCCGAGGAGAAGCCTGAGGCCTCTTGCGGATACTCTTCTGCAATTACGAGTACCCACCGCTGGGCGGTGGTGGCGGCATCGTCATGGCGGCGCTGGCGCGCGAGCTCGCGGATCGACATGAAGTCACCGTGCTGACCTCCCGCGCAGCCGACCTGCCTCCGGAGAACACCGAGGGCAGGGTCCGGGTCATTCGGGTCCCGGTCTTCTTCCGGAACGAACTCGCCGTCGCGAACATTCCTTCCATGTTTGCCTACCTGCCGATGGGAGCGATCAAGGGGCTCGCATTGCGCCGGGAGCGCTTCGACGTCGTCAATACGCATTTTGTCGTGCCCACCGGGCCGCTTGGGCACGTGCTCGCAGCGCTTTATGGTGTCCCTAATGTCCTGTCCCTCCATGGCGGAGACCTTTTCGACCCCAGCAAGAAGCTCTCGCCCCACCGGCATGCATGGCTACGTGGGCCGATTCGCGCAATGCTCCAGCGCGCCGAAGCCATCGTCGCGCAATCCCGGGACACCGTCCGCCACGTTCACGAACTGTACGGCGTGCAACGGCCAATCGAATTGATTCCTCTGGGCATCAACCGGCCGCCGGCGCTTCCACCGAGCACCCGCGAACATTTCGGCCTGCCAGGCGATGCCTTCGTTCTTGTGGCCATCGGCCGGCTGGTGCCTCGCAAAAGCACCGTACAGCTGGTCCACGCCCTGGCCCGCAGCGGCCTCCCCAAGGCGCATCTCGTCATCGTCGGGGACGGGCCAGACCGGGAGCCGGTCCGACGGGCCGCGGTCGAACTCGGGCTGGCCGAGCGCGTGCACCTGCTGGGATTTGTACCCGACCACGAGAAGTTCGCCGCCCTGAGCGTAGCCGACGCCTTCGTATCGACGAGTCAGCACGAAGGATTCGGCCTCGTGTTCCTCGAAGCCATGGCGTTCGGCCTCCCGATCATATGCTACGACCGAGGCGGGCAGACCGATTTTCTGACCTCCGACGTCACGGGCCATGTCGTCAGGCTGAACGACCTCGACGGGTTCGTCCGGGCGTTGATCGAGTTGCAAGGCGATCCGCGCAGCGCCGCCCGAATCAAGGCCAACAACCGCGCTCAGGTCGAGAATTACTTCATCGACCGGTGCGCGGCGCGATACGAAGCCGTATTCGAGCAAGCCGTTCGGCTCGGGCGTGGCGCGCGTCTCAGTGCGGTTACAAACCGACTGACTTCGGAGTGACGCCCTCCGGGGGAACGTTCCGATATGTGGCATCGCAGGCATCGCGGGGCCCCATCAGACAGCAGATAGTGATATCCGCCGGATGCTGGATGCCATGATCCATAGTGGCCCGGACGGTGAGGGCCTCTAGCGCGACGGCTCAGCAAAGCTGGGGCACGGCCGCCGGTCCATCATCGACCTCCAAGGGGGACGGCGGCCCCTCCGCAATGCCGCAAGGACGATCTGGCCGGCCGGCAATGGCGGCATTGTCAACTACCCCCAGCTCCGCGCGCGGCTCGAGGTCGCGGGCGATTCGGCGTGTTGCCATGGAACGAGGCAAAGGTCGATTGGCCTTGCCACAGATTGTCAATTGCTGAACCGCGCCGCCGGCGCGCCGAGAGCCGCTAGTGCCCCGTGCGCTCCCCGCGCACCAGGTCCACCGCGTGCTCGACCAGAGCGTTCAGCACCGCCAGCCCGTCGCGCACGCCGCCGGCGCTCCCCGGGAGGTTGATGATCAGGGTGCGCGCACGCACGCCGGCGGTGCCGCGCGAGAGCGCGGCGCGAGGGAAGCGGGGGTAGACCGTCACCCGCAGCGCCTCCGCGATGCCAGGCGCCTCCTTGTCGAGCACGGCGCGGGTGGCCTCGGGCGTCACGTCGCGGGGGGTCAGGCCGGTGCCCCCGGTGGTGAGGATGAGGTCGGCCGCATCCGCATCCGCCCACGACGCAAGCACGGCGGCAATGCGCCCGGTCTCGTCGGGCACCAGGGCGCGCTTGGCCACCGGGTAGCCGCGCTCGGCCGCCCACGCCGCGATCGCGTCGCCCGAGCCGTCGGCGCGCTCGCCGCGGCTTCCGGCGTCGGAGATGGTAAGGATGGCAATTCGCATGAGTGCGAGACGGAGAGGGCGGCGCCCTACCTCCTCACGCTCCCCCGAGTCCAGAACGGCAGCTTCACGACCTCCGCCGGCAGCCGCTCGCCGCGGCACTCGACCTCGAACCTCGTTCCGGGCCTGGCGACGCCCGCGGGCAGGTAGGTCGTGCCGATGCCGACGCCGAGCGACGGGCTCAGGGTGCCGCTCCGCACGAAGTCCACCTCGCGGCCCTCGTGATGCACCGGGAAGCCGTGACGCGGGAAGCCGCGGCCCTCGAGCCTGAAGCCGACCAGTCGCCGGGTCACGCCGCGCTGCTTCTGCGCGCGGAGCGCGGCATCGCCGACGAACGGCGCGCCCTTGTCCAGCTTCACGATCCAGCCGAGGCCGGCTTCGAGCGGGGTGATGGTGTCGTCGATCTCGTTGCCGTAGAGGGCGTAGCCCATCTCGAGCCGGAGCGAGTCGCGGGCGCCTAGGCCGATCGGCTGGGCGCCGGCCGCGGTAATCGCGTCCCACAGGGCGACGGTGTCGCGATCGCGGCAGTAGAGCTCGAAGCCGTCCTCGCCGGTGTAGCCGGTCCGGGAGACGAAACACTGCGCGCCAGCGATCTTCCCGACGGAAAAGTGGTAGTAGGCGATCCGGCCGAGTGGCACCTCGGCGAGCGGCTGCAGGACTTCTTCCGCGCGCGGGCCCTGCACCGCCAGCAGCCCCACCTCGGCCGAGATGTCCTTGAGCCGGACGTTGATACCACCCTTATGGGAGACGATGTGCTCCCACGCCTTGGCCGTGTTCGAGGCGTTGACCACGATCATCAGTTTGTCGTCGAAGCGGTAGACCGTGCAGTCGTCCACGAACGTGCCCTCGTTCGTGAGCAGCGCCGAGTACTGTACGCCGCCCGGCTCGAGCTGGGAGACGTCGTTGCTGGTGACGCGATTGACGAAGGCGTTCCGGTCGGGGCCGGTGATCTCGAACTCGCCCATGTGGCAGACGTCGAAGATGCCGACACCGTCCCGCACCGCGCGGTGCTCCGCGAGGATCCCGGTGGGGTACTGCACCGGCATTTCCCAGCCGGCGAACGGCACCATCTTGGCGCCCAGCGCGCGGTGGCGCTCGAACAGCGACGTGCGACGAAGCGTCGGTGGGGCGGTCACTCGGCGTCTCCCATCAGGGTGGCCAGCAGCGCCTTCTGCACGTGGAGCCGGTTCTCCGCCTCGTCCCAGACGCGGGACTGCGGGCCTTCGAAGACCTCCTCGGACACCTCCTCGCCGCGGTGCGCCGGGAGGCAGTGGAGGAAGATCGCGGATGCATCGGCGAGGCGCATGAGCGCGTCGTCCACGATGTAGCCCTCGAACGCGCGGGCGCGCACCTCCTGCTCCTGCTCCTGCCCCATCGAGGCCCAGACGTCCGTGGTGACGACGTGCGCGCCGCGCACCGCCTCGCGCGGGTCCGTGGTGAGCGCGATGCGCACCTTGCCTTGGTTGCGCTTCAGGATTTCGGCGTTCGGCCGGTAGCCCTCGGGACAGGCGAGCCGCAGCTCGAAGCCGAGGCTCCCGGCGGCGTTGATCCAGCTGTTGGCCATGTTGTTGCCGTCGCCCACCCAGGCCACGACCTTGCGGTCCCACCCGCCGAGGCTTTCCCGCACCGTGAGCAGGTCGGCGAGCACCTGGCAGGGATGGAGGAGGTCGGTGAGGCCGTTGATGACGGGAATCGAGCCGTATCGCGCCAGCTCCTCGGCGTCGGCATGGTCGAAGGTCCGGATCATGATCCCATCGAGATAGCGGGAGAGCACCCGCGCCGTGTCGCGGATCGGCTCGCCGCGGCCGAGCTGAATGTCGCGCGAGGAAAGGAAGAGGGCGTGCCCGCCGAGCTGGTATGCGCCGACCTCGAATGAGACCCGCGTCCGGGTGGAGCTCTTGGCAAAGATCATCCCCAGCGTCTTGCCCGCGAGCGGCTTCGCGCTGTATTCCCCTCGCTTCATTCTGGCTGCGAGATCGAACAAGGTGAGCAGCTCGGAGCGGGTGAAGTCGGGGATCGCGAGGAAGTGCCGCGTGGGCTTCATAGACCGGGAGCTGGGGGCCGGGGTGACGAGGTCGGGGGATTGTAGTCGGGCTTGAGACGGCGCACCAGCCCCGTGGCACGGGGGTCGCGGCGGAGCGACGCAAGCCGGGGATCGAGCGGAAGATCGAGCACGGCCGGGTCCCGTTCCCGGAGCGCGCGATCGAGCGCCTCGAGCGCTGGCCGGGTCTCGCCGAGGGCCGCGTGCACCAGCGCCAGCGCGTAGGGCGACACATAGCGAGCATCGGCAAGGGCCCGCATCCGGGCAAGGAGCGCGCGGGCGGTGTCCGGCGCCCCCGCACTTACATACAGGCGCGCCAGCTCGGCCATAAGGTCCACCCGGTCCGGCGACGCCGACACCGCGCGTGTGAGCCGCGGGATGCCGCCGGCGGTGTCGCCGGTAGCCTCGAGGAGGACCGCGGCGTGCTCGTCGGTGACCGAAACGCCGTCCAGCGCCCCCGCCGCCACGAGTGCCGCCTCGGCGAGCGTGTCCTGGCCCGCCATCACGTAGTGCCAGCCGAGGTGAACACGGAGCGCTGCGTCGAGCGGGCTGCGCGCGATCGCCGCCCGGCTCGCGGCAAGCGCGCTGTCGAGCCGCCCTTCGGCCACGAACACGTGCGCCAGCCGGTGGGTCGCGCCGGCCCGGTTGGGATCGAGCGCGGCCGCGCGCCGGAGGTCGGCGGCCGCGGCGGCCCACACCCGATCGTAGAGCATGCGCACGGTGCCGCGCGCGAGCAGCGCGCGGACCTCGAGGCTGTCCAAGGCGAGCGCGCGGCCTGCGGCCGCCCGGGCACGCCCGGCGGCCTCGGCTGGCGCACGGACTCCCGCCCGCAGCTCCTCCACATGCGCCTCCGCGAGGCCGGCCCAGGCGGGCGGGTATCCGGAGTCCAGGCGCACCGCCTCACCGAAGGCGGCGAGCGCCTCCTCGAGGTAGTCGCCGGTGCCGCGGGTGAGCGCAGCCCGGCCATGGAGGACGGCGAGATAGGCGTCGGGGGTAGTAGCCGGCATCGGGCGGGCGCGCGCCTGCCGCCGGAGCGTGGCCATGACGCCATGGGCGATGCTGTCGCGGACAGCCTGCAGGTCGGAGGCCGGCTGCTCGAAGGTCTCCGACCAGAGGTCGAAGCCCCGCTCCGCGCTCACGAGGTGGGTGGTGACCCGCAGCCGATCGCCAGTAAGCCGGACGCTTCCCTCGAGCAGCGAGCCGACGCCGAGCCGGCGGCCGATGGCACGGGGATCGCCGGCTGCCCGCGCGGCCACGCGCACCGAGGCCGGATCGGCGACCCGGAGCCCGGGCACGCCGCCGAGCATCTCCCCCAGCTCCCCGGCGAGCGCGGGGCCGAGCGCGCCGGCGGCAGTGTCCGGGCCCAGGGTCAGGAAGGGGCGGACGGCGACCGAGTGGGGCGCCGGTGGCGCTGCCGGCGCGGCGGGCGGCGGCGGCGCGGTGTAGCGGAGCCAGAGGGTGGCCGCCAGCAGGACGGCGACGACGGTGCCGAACACCTTCCAGCGGGTCGGCATGCGGGGGATGGCGGTGAGGCGCAGGATCGGCTCCGGGGCCAGGGGCCCACCGGGGTGACGGCGCGTACCAGCCATAGCTTACCGTATTCTTCGCCCCCGCTCCAACCCCTGCGGCGCAGGCCCGAGGAGAAGCGGAGGGTCGGCGGGGCCGCGGCGGGCAGCGGGGCGCAGATCGGCCGGGATCGTGGAGTGGCAGGATGTGGGAAGGGCCAGGGTGGGCCGCGATGGCGTCCCAGGTGGATCGGCGCCATGCCGCCGCGCCCGAGCACCCTCTCAAGCGTGTTGCGCCCCGCGAGGACGCGACCTGCGCGATCCGTCATGACCCGAGACATTCCGGCACCGCAAACCGCTCACCCAACGGCCGCGCGCCGGCCTTGCCAGGGGACCTACAGGATGTACCGCCGCAAGTCGTCGTCGTTCACGATCTTGGCCAGCCGTTCCCGCACCGCGTCGCCATCGAAGACGATGTGCTTCCGCGGGTAGTCCGGCAGCTCGAACAGCAGGTCCTCCATGAGCACCGACATGACCGTGTGGAGGCGGCGGGCACCGATATTCTCCATCCGGTCATTGGCCACGAACGCCACCCGCGCGATCTCCGCGATCCCGTCGGCCGTGAAGCCCAGTTCGGCCCCCTCGGCCGCGACGAGCGCCTGGTACTGCTTCGTGAGCGCGTTTTCAGGCTCGGTCATGATCCGGATGAAGTCCTGCTCGGTGAGCGGCAGCAGCTCGACCCGGATGGGGAAACGGCCCTGCAGCTCGGGAATGAGGTCCGACGGCTTGGAGACGTTGAACGCGCCGGCGGCGATGAACAGGATGTGGTCGCTCCGGACGTAGCCGTAGCGCGTCTGCACGGTGGAGCCCTCGACGATCGGGAGGAGGTCGCGCTGGACGCCCTCGCGGGAGACGTCGGGGCCGCTGGCCGTGCCGCGCTCGCCGGCGATCTTGTCGATCTCGTCGATGAAGATGATGCCGTGGTTCTCGACCCGGTCGAGCGCCTCGTTCACGACGTCATCCATGTCCACCAGCTTCTTGAGCTCCTCGTCCACCAGCACGCGCCGGGCCTCGGGCACCTTCACCGTGCGCCGTTTGGTCCGCTTGGGCAGCATCTCCTGCAGCATCTCGGTGAAGTTGAAGTCGGTGCCTTCCATCCCTTGCGGAGGCTGCATCATCTCCATCATGGGGAAGCTCTGGGGGACGACCTCGATCTCCACCTCCCGCTCGTCGAGGCGGCCCTCGACCAGCATTCCCCGCAGCTTCTCCCGCGACCGCTGCCGCCGCTCATCGTCGGGAGACGGCGCGCGTTCTGCCTTGGCCTGCCCGCTCGACCCCACGACGAACACCGGGCTCCTCTCGGCCTTCTCCGCCTTCTCTGTCGCTGCCGAGGGAGCGGG
>Ga0209798_10000897_pt1 | contig 18197 bp, 13 predicted proteins | sample DOMMetBare3Fresh_FD_187475 | JGI IMG/M metagenome (GOLD analysis project Ga0209798, IMG submission 187475) | Wetland sediment microbial communities from St. Louis River estuary, USA, under dissolved organic matter induced mercury methylation -... | ecosystem: Environmental > Aquatic >...
CCAGATGGGCCACCCCGCGGCCGTCGACGGCTCGCTTGACGGCTGTGGCGGCGAGCTCGGCGTGGTTCGACCCGGTGTGCAGGGTGACCGTCGACAGCGACACGTCGCGGAACACTGCCGATAGGTCGACGTCCTGGAACGCCCCGCGCCCCAGCACCTTCGAGGGCACCTGGCCGCTGATCGCGAGCACGGGTGCGCCGTCGAGCTTGGCGTCGTAGAGGCCGGTGAGCAGGTTCGTCGACCCCGGCCCGGCGATCGCGAAGCACGCCGCCGGTCGCCCGGTGAGCTTGCCGTAGGCGGACGCCGCGAACGCGGCCGCCCCTTCGTGCCGGATGCCGACGTACCGCAGCTCGCCGCGGTCCTCGGCCCGGTGCAGCGCCTCGGCGAACCCGAGGTTGGAGTGGCCGACCATGCCGAACACCGTGTCGACGCCCCACGCGACGAGCGTCTCGACGAGGACGTCCGACACCGTCCTCGGCCGGGCGGCGGCCGGGGGGAGCAGGACGTACACGCCGTCGTCGCGCTCCTCGACGGGGAAGGCGGTCACGGCGTCCGAGAAGCCTGCGGGCGGGCGGCCGGTCACGGGGTCGTAGTCGTAGCCGTGCCAGGGGCAGCGCAGCAGGCCGCCCTCGATCGACCCCTCGCCGAGCGGTCCGCCCTGGTGCGGGCAGTGGTTGTCGAGCGCGCCGACCCGGCCGCCGCAGCGGCTCAGGGCCACGCTGCGGCCGTCGAGCGTCGCGGTGTGGACCCGGCCCTCGGCCGGGACGACCGCGACCCGGTGCCAGTCGCCGTCCGGGGCGGTCGTCGTCGCCGTGGAGCTCATCGGGCCACCCCCGCGTACGAGACGCCGACGAGGTCCGCGACCTCGCGCCGCCAGGTCGTCAGGTCGCGGGGGGTGAAGTGGCTCAGCGCGTCGTGCCCGCACGCCCGGGCGAGGACGACCATGAGCCCGGTGAGCGCACCGAGGTAGCGGGTCAGCTGCTCGGCCGCCCGCGCGACCGGCAGCCGCGCCCTCAGGTGAGGCTTCTGGGTGGCGATCCCGACGGGGCAGTTGTCGGTGTGGCACGCACGCATGCCGACGCACCCGATGGCCTGCAGCGCGACGTTCGAGACGGCGATCGCGTCGGCCCCGAGAGCGAGGGCCTTGACCATGTCCTGCGGCCGGCGGAACCCTCCCGTGGCGACGAGCGTGACCTCGCGGGCACCGGCGAGGTCGAGATGCCGTCGGGCCCGGGCGAGCGCGGCCATGGTCGGCACGCTGATCGTGTCGCGGAAGATCGTCGGCGCCGCCCCGGTCCCGCCGCCGCGACCGTCGAGGATGACGTAGTCGACGCCGAGGTCGAGCGCGGCGTCGAGGTCGGCCTCGACGTGCTGGGCCGACATCTTGACCCCCACCGGGATCCCGCCCGAGCGGTCCCGGACGTGGTCGACGAGCGCCCGGGCGTCGAGCAGCGTCGCCCAGTCGGTGAAGCGGGCCGGCGACACGGCCGCGGTCCCCTCCGGCAGCCCGCGGACCTCCGCGATCCGGCCGACGACCTTCTGCCCCGGCAGATGCCCGCCGGTCCCCGTCTTGGCACCCTGGCCGAGCTTGAGGTGCAGCGCCTGGACCTGGTCGAGGACGGCCTCGTCCCAGCCGAAGCGGCCCGAAGCGAGCTCGTAGAGATACCTGGACGACTCGGACTTCTCCTCCGGGAGCATGCCGCCCTCGCCCGAGCAGATCGCCGTCCCGGCCGCCTCGGCGCCGCGCGCGAGGGCTGTCTTGGCCTCGGCCGACAGGGCTCCGAAGCTCATGTCGGACACGAAGACGGGGATGTCGAGCCGCAGCGGCCGGGCTGCGCCCGGCCCGATCGTCACCGACGTGTCGACCGGAGCGTCGTCGAGCATCGGGAACCGGTGGAGCTGCGCGGTGAGGATCTGCAGGTCGTCCCAGCTCGGCAGGTCGGTGCGCGGCACCCCCATCGCTGCGACCCTGCCGTGGGCGCCGCTCAACCCGTTGCGTGCCAACGCGTGGATCTCGGTGACGTACGGCTCCTCGGCCGTGTCCTGGTGCGGATCGTCGAAGAGCCGGTCGTACGTCGAGGTGACGGCGCGGCCCGGTCGTACCGAGCGGTAGCCGACGAGGTCGGCCTTGTCGACGAGCACCTCGCCGTCCACGACGCGGCTGGCGAACTTGTGGATCCGCTCGGTCGGGTTGTACGCCGAGATCCCGGTGTCGAGCCGGTAGTCCCAGCCGTGCACCCCGCAGACGAGGTCGGCGCCCTCGACCCGGCCGTCGGCGAGAAGCGCACCTCGGTGCGGGCAGCGGCCCTCGAAGACGTGGACCTCGTCCCCGCGGCGGACGAGGACGAGCTCGAGCCCGTCGGCCTCGGCCGGCGCCGGCTGGTCCTGGGCGAGGTCGTCGAGGCGGGCGATCGGCACGTGCGCTGCGGTGTCCATGTAACGCTCCCGGTCTGTCGGGGGACGACGTACGAGACGTCCCGCCAAGGGCGATGATCGTTACATCACATCGAGGAGGTCCGCCATGGACACGGAGATCGACGTCGACACGCTGCGGACCACGCGTCGCTCCCTCCACGGGGTGGCCGAGCTCGTCGTCGCCGGCCCGCAGCACCGTCGCTTCGACACGATCCGGCTCGTCGTGGTCCCGGGCGGGTTCCGCGGGCTGCGGCTGCCGCTGCGGGTCGACGGGGCGACGTTGCACTGGGAGGGCGGCAGCGCGCCGCTGGCCGGTACGTACCGCGAGCTGGCCGGTGCCGCGGGCGTGGACGTCGGCGCTCCCGTCGGCGTCTACACCGACCTCGCCGGGGTGGACCCGGACGAGGCGGTCGTCGTCGACCCGGCCGCTGCCGAGTACCTGGCGGACTGCTGGCAGCGGGGCGCCGAGGCGCTGCGGGCCTTCGCGCCCGACGCGGCGCCGATCCTGTGGCCCGAGCACTTCGACGTCGGCATCGCCGTCGACGAGGTGAACTACGGGCTCTCGCCGGGCGACGGGTTCCACCCGACGCCCTACGCCTACGTCGCGCCGTGGACGCCGCGGGAAGGGGACTTCTGGAACGCGCCGTTCGGCGCCGTCCGGCCCGCCGGCGACCTGCCCGACGCCGCGGCCGTCGCCGCGTTCTTCACACAGGGCCGTCGGCAGGCTGCGGGTTGAGCCGGACGCGCGAGACGGCTCTCAGAGCTTCATCGGGCCCTGGTCGGCTTCGGTCAGGTCGTCCCACTCGTGGCCGGTCGGCGGCCGGCCGGGGGCGACGAAGGACAGGATCACGCCGACGACGAGGACGCCGATCGCGGTCCAGACGGCGTAGATCGTCGGCGCCTGGACCTTGTACACCGCACCGAAGATCGCAGCGCCGGTGACGAGCACGCTCACGAGGACGGCGAGCCATACCGCCCAGATCCGCGGGTGGTCCGACAGTCCGCGCAGCGCCCCGAGCGACAGCACGAGGTAGATCGCCGCGAGGCTGAAGCTGCCGAGCGTGGAGAACCACGAGAAGACCGCGAAGTAGTGCGGCAGCTCCGGCAGGGCCACGAACGAGGGCACGAAGAGCGTCACGAACAGGACGGCGACGTAGACGAGCAGGACCAGGATCGTCGCGTTGAGCGGGGTGCTCCGCGGTGAGACCCGGGCCAGCGTGGCGGGCAGGCGACCGTCGCGCGCGAGGGCGAACAGACCGCGCGATCCGGCGACCGAGACGCCGATCAGGACCGCCAGCATGTCGAGGACGACGACGATCTCCAGCAGCTGGCGGACGAGGTCGGAGCCGAAGCCGCCCGCCTCGGACGGGCTGGCGAGGGCGAACAACGGAGCGCCCGCGTTCTCCGCCATCCGGTCGAGGTCGAAGCCGAAGCCGGCCACCTGCGCGTAGGACACGACGAAGTAGAAGCCGGCGACGAGGAGCACGCTGATGAGGACGGCGCGCGGGATGTCCCGCTTGGGGTGCGCGGTCTCCTCACCGAGGTTGGCGGACGTCTCGAACCCGGTGAACAGGAGCACGCCGTAGAGGACGCCGAAGAGGACGCCGCTCATCCCGGTCGGGGAGGACGAGGGGGACAGCGCCTGCACGACGTCGTTGTCGCCGCCGACCCGGATGATGACGTAGACCGCGAAGAGGAAGACCGTCGCGATCGACAGCAGTGCGAGGACCAGCTGGGCGCGGGTCGACACGGCGACGCCGAAGTAGAGGATCGCCGCGACGAGGACGAGGACGACGACGTCCCACAGGCCCTCGGACAGCAGCGCGTTGCCGAACTCGCCCTCGAGCGTGTCGTGGATCGTCCCGCCGATGAGCACGGACAGGCCCGCTCCGAGCCCCAGGATGCCGACGTAGTAGACGAGACCGAACGTGCCACCGACCCTCGGGCCGAGGCCGTCGCTGATGTAGTCGTAGATCGAACCGGCGGCGGAGATGCGCCGGGCGTACTCGGAGATGATCCAGCCGAGGCCGAGGACGCCGATCGAGGCGAGCACGACGGCCAGCGGGGCGGCGTTGCCCGCGCCGCGTCCGGTCGCGGAGATGATCCCGACGAGCAGGGGCACGAGGAACGCGATCGAGAACACGGGTCCGACGAACCCGATGGACTGGGCGGTCGCGTCGAGCAGGGTGAGCTTCTGACCGCCACCGAGCCTCGGGGCGTCCTCAGCTTCGTACTGAGCCACGGATGGTCCTTCCTGATTGACCGTTTCTTCCCGGATCGCAGGCGCGCGGAGTCTAGGGCGAGCGCGATGGCAGCCACCAGCCTTCGAGCAGAGTGACAGTCACTGTCAAAAACGGCTTGACCGCACTTGGCAGTTACTGTCATTTTTGAGGCGGAGGTGGTTCGGATGCCCATCGCTCAGACCAGGCCCACCACACAGCCCCCGTCCATCCGCCCGTCCGTCCGCTCGTGGGGTGCCCTCGGTGCCCTGGCCGCGGCCGTGCTCGTCATCGGGCTCGACCTCACGGTCCTCAACGTCGCGCTCCCGACCCTCGGGGTGGCACTCGGCGCGACGGCGTCCGACCTGCAGTGGGTCGTCGACGGGTATGCGCTCGCCTTCGCCGGCGCCATGCTTCCCGCCGGCTGGCTCGGGGACCGGTTCGGCCGACGCCGGGTGCTCCTCGGGGGCCTGTCCGCCTTCGGGGCGACGTCCTTCGCGGCGTCACGCGCCGACGACGTCACCGGGCTCGTCCTGGCCCGGGTCGGCATGGGCCTCGCCGCGGCCCTCGTGCTCCCGATCGCCATGGCGATCGTCCCGTCGCTCTTCGACGGACGGCACCGGCAGCGGGCGGTCACGGTCATGGTCGCGTGCGTCGGGCTCGGTCTCCCGCTCGGGCCGATCGTCGGCGGCGTCCTGCTCGAGCGGTTCTGGTGGGGCTCGGTGTTCCTCGTCACCGTGCCCGTCGACGCCGTCTCGCTGGTCGCGGCGTTCGTCCTCCTGCCCCGTGCCGAGGCTCGGCGGCGCGACCCGCTCGACCTCGTCGCGCTCGTCGGTGCGATGGGCGGGACGACGGCGCTCGTCTACGCGCTCGTCGAGGCACCTGTCGAGGGCTGGCTCGCAGCGCAGACGCTCGTCCTGCTCGCGGCGTCGGCCGCCGGCTACGCGACGGCGGTCGTCCGGCAACGGCGGGCGGCGTCCCCGCTCGTGCCGGCGGTGCTCCTGGCCCGGCCGGTCTTCTGGCGCGGGACCGTGGTCGTCTGCATCCCGACCGCGGCCATGACAGCCCTGCTCTTCCTGCTCCCCATGCAGCTGCAGCTCGTGCGTGGCCAGGGCACGTCCGCCGTCGGCGTGCAGCTCATGCCCTTCATGGGCGCGCTCATCGTCGCCGGCCTGCTCGCCGAACGCTTCGGTGACCGGCTCGGCCTCCGGCCCGCCGCGACCCTCGGGCTGCTCCTCACCGCCACAGGCCTGGCCGTCCTCGCCCTGCTCGACCCGCAGGCGTCCTACGCCGGGGTCGGGACGGCGCTCGGGGTCACCGGGCTCGGCGTCGGCCTGACCCTGGTGCCGACGATGAACGCCGTCCTCGGCACACTCGCACCGGCCGTCGAGGGGATCGGGTCGGCGGTCAACAACACGGCACGGCAGACCGCCGGTGCACTCGGCGTCGCGGTTCTCGGCAGCCTGCACACCGCCGTCTACCGTGCGTCGCTCGACGCCGGCGCCGCGACGTCCGGGCTGGCCGGGCTGCCGGCGCCGGCCCGCGACGCCGTCACGGGTTCCTTCCCCGGGGCGCACCTCGTCGCGGCCGCCCTGCCGGACGCCGCCGGTGCAGCGGTCCTGCAGGCCGCGGACGCCGCGTTCGCAGACGGCCTGCGTGTCACGTTCCTCGCCACCGGCGCGATCTGCGTCGTCGCCGCCGCGGCGCTGCGGTGGGTGCTGGCGGTAGCGTCGGACGACGGCCTGCCGACCGCAAGGGACGGGACCGGGCGGGAGGAGGAGGGTGACCGTGGACGCGTCGCCGGGCCGGCCGGGCCGAACGACGTCACCGCCGCAGTCCGCGAGCCCGATGGGGCTGCGCGAGCGCAAGAAGGCGCGCACGCGTGAGTCGCTGCGGGCGCATGCGTTACGGCTGTTCGAGGCGCAGGGGTACGAGTCGACGACGTTGGAGCAGGTGGCCGCGGCCGCCGACGTCTCGCCCCGCACCCTCTACCGGTACTTCCCGACCAAGGAGGACCTCCTTCTCGCGGACGACTACGACCCGATGCTGTGGCGGCTCATCGCGTCCCGTCCGCAGCCCGAGAGCGATCTCGTCGCGATCCGCAACGCCCTCGTCGAGGGGCTCGGGTACGTCGACGCCGAGGCCGAGCAGGCGGTGGCCGCGCGGACCCGGATCGCGCTGCGGGTGCCGTCGCTGGAGGCCCGGATGTGGGCCGAGCAGATGCGCACGGCGCAGGACGTCGCGATGGCCCTGGCCGGGCGTGCGGGCGTGGCAGGTCCGACCCTGCGTCACCAGGTCGCCGCCTCGGCCGCCGTCGCCGCCCTCGTGCTCGGGATCCGGGCCTGGCTGGACGCCGGGGCGGGCGAGCCGCTGGCGACCTGGGTGGAGCGGTCCCTCGACGCCCTGCTCGACGCGGCCGGCTGACCGCCCCGACGCCGGCCCACGGCGTCCGCTCATGCTCCCGGCGGGTACCGGAATCCGGCGCCGGAGGACCTGCCGGAGGTGCACAACGGGAGCATGAGCGAACGCGGGGGGCGGCAGCTCGGCAAGCCCTGTCAGGCGGTGGCGATGCGGTCGAGGAACGCGTCGACGAGCGTGGCGGTCCGGCGGCGGGCGCCGTCCTCGGCGACGAGCGTCGACGTCCGTAGCTGCTCGAGGTTCAGGCCCTGGGACTCGACGACCGCGGCGCCGCCGTTGTCGAGCCAGAGGTCGAGGACGTCGAGGGTGACCTCGGGGTGGAACTGGACGGCGAGCGTGCGGCGCATCGCCCAGGCCTGCGAGCAGTGGGCGTTGCAGGCGACCTCGAGCGCGCCGGGCGGCAGGACCATGGCATCCTTGTGGAACTGGAACCAGGGCCCGTGCGGGACGAGGGTCTCGTCGGACGTCGCGACGTCCGTCCAGCCGATCTCCCAGCCGGGCGCCCGGGTCACGCCGCCGCCGAGCGCGACCGACAGGGCCTGGCCGCCGAAGCAGATCCCGAGGACCGGCACGCCCTCGGCGTGCGCCCGTCGCAGCATCTCGAGCTCCGGCACGAGCCACGAGCCGATCGTCGCGTGGTCGTCGGCCGACCACGGCGCGCCCATCGGCACGACGAGGTCCCACTCCCGCGGGTCGGGGAACTCGTGGTCGACCCCCGGGTCGTGGAAGCGGTCCTCCGGGACGACGAGACGCCGGACGACGTCGTACCCGCGCCTCTCGAGGGCCTCGCCCACGAGCGCGGGGCGGGTGTACGCGTCGTGCTCGACGAGCAGCGCCCGGCGCCGGCCCGTCACCGTCACCGGCCGGCCACCTGCACCCAGTACTCCTTGATCCCGTTGACGAAGTTGCTCCGCACGCGCTTCGGCGGCTGGATCTGGCTCACCGAGTCGACCCGGCGCAGGATCTCCTCGAACATGATCCGGATCTCCATCCGCGCGAGCTGGTTGCCCAGGCACAGGTGCGGACCACCCTTGCCGAACGCCATGTGCTCGCGTGCGTCCCGGGTGATGTCGAAACGGTACGGGTCGTCGAAGACCGAGTCGTCGCGGTTGCCGGACGCCCACCAGACGACGACCTTGTCGCCGGCCCTGACGCGCTTGCCGTGCAGCTCGACGTCCTTCGCCGCCGTGCGGCGGAAGTGGTAGACGGGCGAGGCCCAGCGGAGGAACTCCTCGACCGCCTGCGGGAGCAGCTCGGGGCGCTCCTTGAGCGTCGCGAACGCCTCGGGATGGTCGATGAGGGCCTTCATCGAGTGCGTGATCGTGTGCCGCGTCGTCTCGTTGCCGGCGACGACGAGCAGGAGGAAGTAGTTGTGGAAGTCGCGCTCCGACAGCGCGACGCCGTCCTCCGGCACCCGGTTCACGAGCTTGCTCACGAGGTCGTCGCCGTCGCCGCCGCGGCGCTGCCGGGCGAGCTCGTCGCCGTAGGCGAACACCTCGAGCGCCGCCGGCGAGCGGAACGGCAGGTTGCGGTACTGCTCGCTCTCGGGGGAGTCGAGCAGCACGTCGGCCTCGTCGGGGTCGGTGTTGCCGACCATCCGGTTGCCCCATGCGATGAGCTGGCCGGCGTGGTCGTCCGGGATGCCGAGCAGACGCACGAGCACCCGGATCGGGAAGTCCGCGCTCACCTCGTGGACGAAGTCGATCGTCCCCTTGGGCAGGGCGGAGTCCAGCGTCGTCGCGGTGAGGCCGCGCAGGAACGTCTCGTACTGCGCGAGCGCGCGGGCCGAGAAGTCGCGCTGCAGGAGACGGCGCAGAGCGAAGTGCCGCGCGCCGTCGGTCTCGAGCATCGACTTGCGGACCTCGAGCTGGTCGGTGTCGAGCTCCTCGAGGTTCACCGCGCCGATCTCGGACGAGAAGGTCGTCTCGTCCCGGGTCACGGTGACGATGTCCGCGTGCCGGGTGACCGACCAGAACCCCTTGTTCGGCGCGGCCTCGGCGTTCCAGTGGCATGGGTCCTCACGACGCAGCGCGTCGAAGGCCGCCCACGGCGGTCCGCCGGTGAACAGGTCGAGGTCGGACAGGTCGGTGCCGGCGGCGGCCGACCCGGAGGGGGTGTCGACGGGCGTTGCGGTCATCTGCGCTCCCGGGGTCTAGAGGTGGTACGCGTACTCGGTGAACTCCCAGTCCGTCACGTGCCGCTCGAACCGCTCCACCTCGTTGCGCTTGTACGTGACGAAGGAGGTGCAGAACTCCTCGCCGAGCACCTCGCGCAGCGCCGTGTCGGCCTCGAGGGCGTCGAGCGCGTCGGGCAGCCGCTGCGGCAGCATCGGCGCGCCCTCGGGGTTGTAGCCGTAGCCCTCGAGGGCCGCCGGTGGGGTGAGGCCGTCGCGGATGCCGAGATAGGCGGCCGCGAGGGTGCCGGCGACGGCGAGGTAGGGGTTGGCGGTCGCGTCCCCGAGCCGGACCTCCATCCGCGAGCCCTCGCCGCGCTCCGGCGGGATCCGGACCATGGCGCTGCGGTTGTCCAGGCCCCAGTCGACGAGCCACGGTGCGAGCGTGTCGGGCCCGAACCGCTTGTAGGAGTTGATCGTCGGGTTCAGCAGGGCGGTGAGCGCGCCGGCGTGCGCGAGAACGCCCGCGACGGCCGAGTGTCCGAGCTTGGACAGCCCGTGCTCGCCCGCGGCGTCGCCGAAGACGTTGTGACCGGCCTCGTCGACGAACGACGTGTGCAGGTGGAAGCCCGAACCGCCCTCGTCGTTGAACGGCTTGGCCATGAACGTCGCGAGGAGGCCGTCGAGCCGGGCGATCTCCTGGATCGCCGACTTGAGCCGGAACGAGCGGTCCGCCGCGTCCATGGCCGCGGAGTGGTTCAGGTTGATCTCGAACTGGCCGCCGCAGAACTCGTGGTTGGCCGCGGTGACGCGCAGGCCGGCGTCGCGCAGCAGGCGCAGCGTCCTGATGAGGTGCCCGCGCGGGTCGCCCTTCGACCCGACGACGTAGACGTTGCCGGGCGCGTCGGCGTACCGCTTCCAGCCGCGCTCGGACGTGTCCGGCTCCAGGAGGTAGTACTCCAGCTCGGGGCCCACGACGCCGCGGACACCGTGCTCGGCGAGCAGGTCCTCGACGTGCGTGAGGACCGCGCGAGGGCTCTCGCTGTGCGGGGTGCCGTCCGGACCTCTCACCGAGCCGATGGCCCACGCGGTGTTGGGCTCCCAGGGGAGGGCGACGAGGGTGCTGAGGTCGGGGACGACCTTGACGTCGGGCAGGCCGGCGTCCAGCCCGCCCGCGACCGGGACGACGTCGCCCTGCGGGGTGGTGTGGAAGATCGCCCGGCAGAACGCGAGGCCGTGGCCCATCGCCGTGGGCAGCTCGTCGACGAGGACGTCGCGGCCACGGTCGACGCCGATCATGTCGGAGTACGACACGCGCACGACATCGATTCCCTGACTGCGCAGGTTCTCGATAACGCCGTCGAGATCGATCGAGTGGTCAGCCACTGCCCCTCCAGGACGGTTGTTTGGGTCCGAACAATACGAGGTGGTGAGCGGGGCCACAAGGGGCCCGGTCGACGTCCGTGCTCGGCGACGCCCTGATCCAGCCAGTTTGTCGCGTGGGCGCGACGTTACTGCCGGCGACCCCCGTCGCGTCCAGGCGACGGCGGCCACGGATCCGTCCGGCACGTCGCCGGCCCTTGACCGTCGGCCGCCGGGCACCATATCGTTCGGGAACAAACGATCGGCCGTGCGTCTCGAGGGAAGTGCGGCACGGTCGACCGGGCCGCACCATGGGTACCTGCGGTGGCAGCCGTCCGGCAGTGGCAGCCGCCGAGCGGTCGCAGCCGCCGCGGCACCCGGCCCGCGGGCCGTCCGGGGGACCCGTCGAGCGGCGTGGATCGAGGAGGAGTGGTCATGGGTGACGTTGTGGGTGCGGGCCTGCTGGCCCACGTGCCGACGATCATGCTCGCGGAGGAGACCCGCCGCGAGCTGAACAACGGCGAGGACAGCACCCTCGTCGCGGGCCTGGAACGACTGCGCACGGAGGTCTTCGACAGCCTCGACTACGACACCGTCGTCGTCCTCGACTCGCACTGGGCGACCACGGTGGAGTTCGTCGTCACGGCACAGGACCGGCGGGCCGGGCTCTTCACCTCCGAGGAGCTGCCCCGCGGGATGTGCCGGATCCCGTACGACTTCCCCGGCGACCCGGAGCTCGCGTACGCGCTCGCGTCCCGCGCGGAGCCGAACGGCACCTGGATCACGCCGATCGACGATCCTTACCTGCCGATCTTCTACGCGACCGTCAACCTCTGGCACTTCCTCGGCCGGGGCCTGCCCGACAAGCGCTGGGTCTCGATCGGCGTCTGCCAGACGGCGACGACCGAGGACAACCTGCGCCTGGGTCGTGCGCTCGCGGAGGCGATCGCGGCGACGGACCGCAAGGTCGTCCTCCTCGCGTCCGGCGCGTTGAGCCACACGTTCTGGCCGCTCCAGGTGATCCGCGACCACGAGGCGGCCGGGGTCGAGCACATCTTCACGCCCGAGGCCTACGCGGCCGACGTCGAGCGGATGGACTGGTTCGCCGCGGGCGACCACGCGCGCGTGCTCGACACGATGCCGGAGTTCCTGCGGCACCGGCCCGAGGCCCGCTTCGGCCACTACCTGATGATGATCGGCGCGCTCGGGGAGGGCCGGTGCACGGCCCCCGGTCGCCGCTTCAGCGAGTACGAGAACTCCGTCGGGACGGGCCAGGTGCACATCTGGTTCGACCGCCCGGAGTCGGGGTGGACCGCCGGCGCGGCGGCGTCCGTGTCGGCCCCTGCCGGCTGATGGCCGCGCGTCCCGCGCGCGTCACCGCGACCGGCACGTCCACCTGTCAGGCTTGTCATCCGCCGGCCAGCCGGCCCCTCCCCCCGGACCCGAGGAGATCGTTGTGAAGGTCGTCGTCGACCGCGACAAGTGCGCCGACCACGGGCAGTGCGTCTTCGCCGCGCCCGAGGTCTTCCAGCTCGACCCCGACGGCAAGCTCGTCTACGAGGCCGGCGAGCTCGACGAGGGTCTGCGTGACCGCGTCGAGGAGGCCGCCGACGTCTGCCCGCTCCAGGCCATCACCGTCGAGGACTGACGGCGTGGGCGGGCAGCGGGTCGTCGTCGCGGGGGCGTCTCTGGGTGGCCTGCGGGCGGCCGAGGGCCTGCGCGCCGCCGGGTTCGCCGGTGAGATCGTCGTCGTCGGCGACGAGCCGCACCTGCCGTACAACCGACCGCCGCTGTCGAAGGAGGCGCTCGCGGGCGACGTCCCGTTCTCCTCGCTCGAGTTCCGTCGTCGCAAGAGCGTCGACGACGTCGTGTGGCGGCTCGGAACGCCGGTCGCCGAGGCGAGCCTGACGACGAGAGAGGTCGTGCTCGCCGACGGCTCCGTGCTGGCCTTCGACGGCCTCGTCGTCGCGACCGGGCTTCGTGTCCGCCGGCTCACGCTGCCCGCCCCCGAGGGCGGCCGGCACGCCGTCCGGACCCTCGAGGACGCCGCCGCGCTGCGCGCCGACCTGCGCCCGGGCGCCCGCGTCGTCGTCATCGGCGCCGGCTTCATCGGCTGCGAGGTCGCCGCGACCGCCGTGGGGCTCGGGTGCCAGGTTGCCGTGGTGGCCCCCGAGGAGGTCCCGATGCAGCGGCCGCTCGGTCTCGAGGTCGGCGGCGCGATGCGCCGACGGCACGAGGCGCACGGCGTCCGGCTGCACCTCGGGCGGCTGCCTGCGCACGTCGAGCCCGCGCAGACCGACGGCACCAGGGTCGGCGCGGTCGTCCTCGACGACGGCGCCCGGCTGCCGGCCGACGTGGTCGTCGAAGCCCTTGGCTGTGTGCCCAACACCGACTTCCTCGCCTCGACGCCGCTCGACATCGGTGACGGGGTGCGCACCGACGGCTGGCTGCGCGCGCTCGACGTCGACGGCGTCGCGCGTCCGGACGTCGTCGCGGTCGGCGACGTCGCGCGGTTCCCGAACGCCCTGGTCGACGACGTGCCGCGGCGCGTCGAGCACTGGAGCATCCCGACCGACACCGCCAGGCGGGCCGCGCCCGCCCTCGTCGCCGGGCTGTCCGGTGGCGAGCTCGACCCCGCGCCGTTCGCGCCCGTGCCGTCGTTCTGGAGCGACCAGTACGGTCAGCGGCTGCAGTCGTTCGGCTCGCTGGGCATCGCCGACTCCGTCCGGCTCCTCGAGGGCGACCTGGACGCTGAGTTCGTGGCCGGGTACGAGCGCGAGGGCGTCCTCGTGGGTGCGGTCGGGGTCGGGCTCATGCCGGCACTGCTCGCGCTCCGCGGACAGATCGCGGCGTCGCTGCAGCCGAGCTGAGGCTGCCGACGGCCGGCCGCCTGGGTGCACCATCCGGCCGGTCGGCGAGAACGAGTCGGACAGAGCACGAGTCGGACGGCGAGCACCAGAGGGCGTCACCCGATGGGGGCGCACACGTCCTTGAGGCTGTTCGCCTGCTGCAGGTCGACCGCGGCGGTCGCGGACGGCGACGGCTCGCCCGACGCGCTCTTGCTCGGCTTCGGGCTCCCCGAGGCGGTGGCCGACGGTGTGGCGGCCGGCGGGGGCGCGGTGAGCGCGGCCTGGACCCGTTCCTGGATGAACGCGTAGTCGGGGCTGCCGGTCGAGATGATCTTGTTCGTGAAGGCGAGGCTGCTGACGCCGCCCTCCTTCACCCGGATGGCGAGGTCCGCCCATGGCCCGAGCTGGTCGACCGAGATGCCGGTGCGGATGTTGCTCTTGGCAGCCTTGGCGATCTCCGGGAAGCTCCGGACGACGTCGACCGGGTCGGTCTGGTCGAGCACGTAGCCGAGCAGGCACCGCTGGCGGCCCATCCGGCTGTAGTCGTCGGTGTTGAACCGTGACCGGGCGTACCACATGGCGTAGTAGCCGTTGAGGTGCTGGATGCCCGGCTCGATGTAGGCCTTCGGGTAGGCGGTGACCCGGCCGTTCCCGTCGTGCGACCCGCCGACGGCGAGCCGCTCGGTGACGTTGACCGTGACGCCGTCGACGGCGTCGACGAACTGCGAGAGGCCTCGCATGTCGACGATCGCGTAGGTGTCGACGTCGAGACCGAGGGTCTGCTCTACACCTTGCCGGACGGCCGTGTAGCCGGCCTCGAACTCGGAGGTCGCGTCCGGGTAGTACTGCTGGCGGTGCTCCACGCCGAACTGCCAGAGCGCGTTGAGCAGGCAGCTCTGGTCGGGACAGGTGTAGCCGTTCGGGTAGTCGGCGGCCTGCTGGCTGCCGGTGGGGAAGGGCACACCCTGGAGGTTGCGGGGCAGGCTGAACAACACGGTCCGGCCGGACTTCGTGTCGATGCTCGCCAGGATCACGGTGTCGGTCCGGACGCCGTCACGGTCCGACCCGGCGTCGGAGCCGAGCATGAGCACGTTGACCCGGGGGATGTCCGCCCACGGGTCCGCCTTGGCGGCGTTCGGCTTGTTCTTCGACGTCGTCCCGGGGGTCGCTGTGAAGATCGTCGAGGTGAGGTCGCGGTAGATGAGGCTGTAGTCCGCCGCGCGGGCGGCCGGGATGAGCACGGCGCCGACGGTCGCGACCACGAGGGCGCTCGACAGGATGCGCTGCGGGACCGTGAGGTGCGCGAAGCGCCGCAGCGACGCGTGCGTGCCGAGCACGACGAGCGCCCAGAAGAGCACGAGGACGATGAGGACCGCGGCCGCGACGACGACCCGGCCCGGCGCCGCGGCGAACGCGAGCAGGCCGTCGAGGCCTGCGTACCAGACCGCGCCGACGAGGCCGCCGACGAGCGCGAGGTTGAGCAGGAGGACGACCACGCCGAGGGTGCGTCGGCCGGCGGCGATGAAACCGGTGCCCGGCAGGGCGCTGCCGAGGATCGTCCACAGGACGACTCCGCCGAACCCCTGCCCGTACGTCGTGGCGTGCCTACCTCGGGCGTCGCCGTACGACATGGGATCACGGTACGAGGACTGGTGGCTTCCGCCCGTCGGCGGGACCTCCCGGCCGGCCTGACGTCCGTGCGAGGTCCGCGAGCCGCTGCGCGCCCGGTGGGAGTGAGGCGCCACCTGGGTCACGCATTCCTCCTCGCATCAGAACGCTCGGTCACCCGCCACGACGCCCCCGCGGCTTCGGAGAGACAGGGCGCCCATTCTCACATGGGAAGACGCCGGAGTCTCCCGCTTCGTTGCACCGTCCGGTCGACATGGGACATGTCACGCGAACCACACATGTGTCATTCCATCCGATCGGGCCCGCCCGCGGCAGGCCGTGCCGCACCGATCCGCTTTGCCCGCCGCCTCGCAGGGCCGCTACCCTTGCTCGGTCACGAGGAGGCGTCGCCTAGTCCGGTCTATGGCGCCCGCCTGCTAAGCGGGTTTGGGGCTAAAACCCCATCGCGGGTTCAAATCCCGCCGCCTCCGCAGACGATGCAGGGCCTCAGGCGGCGCTCTTCCGCCTGGGGCCCTGCATCGTCTACTGACCCGTGGGATTTGGGAGGAGCGAGCGAGGAACGAGCGAGCGACGGTTCCCGCCGCCTCCCCGGGTTGAGGAACGAGCGAGCGACGGTTCCCGCCGCTCGTCGCCTCCACCCTGTCCACACCGAACGCCCCGGGCCCGCCCGAGCCCCCCGAGCGCCGGTGAGAACCCGCCCCGTCGTGGTCGAATGGGGCGCCGCTGCGGCCCGTCCGGCCGCGGCGCCGCGGGCGAGGAGGTGACGTGGCTGAACGACTGCGGACCCTGACCCGCCGCACGGTGACCGTCGGAGTGCTCGCCGCGGCTGCGGGGGCCGCGACGGCCGCCGGGGGCGCCCTCCCGGGGGGCCGGGCGGCGTCCGCCGGGGTCGGCCGGGACGACGTGCTCGCGAGCGGCCGGCGGACCGCACCGACGGCGACCGGCCCGCCAGCCGGTCCGGTCCGCCCCGCAGCATCGGCCGTCGCCCGCGCCGCCGGCCGGACCGCCGACGCCGGCCTGTCCGGCGACGGCGCGTCACCCGCCGGCCCGTCCGGGGTCGCCGCGACCGCGTTGTCCGCGCAGGACCGCCCCGAGCTGCCCCGCGGCGGCCGGTCCCTGTTCCCTCGGTACCGGGTCGTCGCCTACGCCGGGCTGCCCGGGACCCCGGCCCTGGGCCGGCTGGGGATCGGCGACCTCGACACCCGGACGGCCGAGCTCGAGCGGCTCGCCGCACGCCATGTCAGTGACGGCCGGGAGCCGCTGCCGGCCCTCGAGCTCGTCACCGTCGTCGCGCAGAGCCGGCCGGGACGGGACGGTCGCTTCCGGGTCCGGATCGACCCGGGGATCGTCGACGACCACCTCGCGGCCGCGCGCCGCTGCCGGGCCCTGCTGCTGCTCAACATCCAGCCCGGGCGTGCCTCGCTCCTCGACGAGGTCCGCGCGCACGCGCGGTGGCTGCGCGAGCCGGACGTCGGCGTCGCCCTGGACCCCGAGTGGGCCGTGCGCGGCCGGGCACGCCCGGGCGAGGTGTTCGGGTACATCACCGGCAGCGAGCTGGACGCCGTGTCGGCATGGCTGGCCGGGGTCGTCGCCGACCACGACCTGCCCGACAAGCTCATGGTCGTCCACGTGCTCGCGCCGTCGGTGCTGCGCCGGACCGGGCCGCTGCGCCGCCGACCGGGGGTACAGGTCGTGCGGAGCGCGGACGGGATCGGCGGCCCGGTCGCGAAACGTCGCTCGTGGGTCGCCGTCCAGGCCGGCGGCGCGAAGGCCGGTGCGCGGCACGGGGCCGGCGTGCTGTCCCCCGGCTTCAAGCTCTTCTTCGTCGAGGACGCCCGCGGCCGGTCCCGGCTCATGACGCCGTCCGAGGTGCTCGCGCTGCGCCCGGTCCCGGACTACGTCTGCTACGAGTGAGCCCGTCCGACGAACGGCTGCGCAGGCTGTCGCCCGGACGAACGGCTGCGCCGTCCGGACCGGGTCCGGACGGCGCAACCCTCTGGTGACGGGCCCGACGTGGCGGGCAGCCGGGTTCAGCTCAGGCCGAGGCGCACCTTGAGCGCGTCGAGCTCGTTCACCAGCGACGTCGGCGTCTTGTCGCCGATCGTCGCGAACCACTCCTCGATGAGCGTCACCTCGCGCCGCCACTCGTCGGGGTCGACGGAGAGGACCTTCTCGAGGTCTGTGAGGTCGATGTCCAGGCCCTCGGTGTCGAGGGACCGGGGTGTCGGCACGCACCCGATCGGGGTCTCCATGGCGTCCTTGGTGCCTTCGAGCCGGCCGATGACCCAGGTGAGTACACGGCTGTTCTCGCCGAAGCCCGGCCAGAGGAAGCGGCCGTCGTCGCTCCTGCGGAACCAGTTGACGAAGAAGACCTTCGGCAGCTTGGCCGCATCGGCGCCCTTGCCGATGTCGAGCCAGTGCCGGAAGTAGTCGCCGGCGTGATACCCGATGAAGGGCAGCATGGCCATCGGGTCACGCCGGACGACCCCGACCGCGCCGGTGGCGGCGGCCGTGGTCTCGCTGCTCGTCGTCGCGCCGAGGAAGACCCCGTGCGCCCAGTCACGTGCCTGCGTGACGAGCGGGATGACGCCGGCGCGACGTCCGCCGAAGAGGATCGCCGAGATCGGCACGCCCTTGGGGTCGTAGTACTCGGGCGCGAGGATGTCGCAGTTGCTGATCGGGGTGCAGAACCTGCTGTTCGGGTGCGACGACACGACCCCGGAGTCCGGCGTCCAGTCCTCGTGCTTCCAGCTCGTGAGGTGCGCCGGGGGCGACTCGGTCATCCCCTCCCACCACACGTCGCCGTCGTCGGTCTTGGCGACGTTGGTGAAGATCGAGCGGCCCTGGTCGACGGCGCGCATCGCCGCCGGGTTCGTGTGCCACCCGGTGCCCGGTGCGACGCCGAACAGGCCCGCCTCGGGGTTCTGCGCGTACAGCCGGCCGTCCTCGCCGAAGTGCATCCAGCAGATGTCGTCGCCGATCATCTCGGCCGTCCAGCCGGGGACGGTCGGCTCGATCATCGCCATGTTCGTCTTGCCGCAGGCGCTCGGGAACGCGGCGGCGACGTAGTGCACCTTCTTCTCGGGGCTCGTCAGCTTGAGGATCAGCATGTGCTCGGCGAGCCAGCCCTCGTCGCGGGCCATGACCGACGCGATCCGCAGGCTGTAGCACTTCTTGCCGAGCAGGGCGTTG
>Ga0209798_10000898_pt1 | contig 18194 bp, 14 predicted proteins | sample DOMMetBare3Fresh_FD_187475 | JGI IMG/M metagenome (GOLD analysis project Ga0209798, IMG submission 187475) | Wetland sediment microbial communities from St. Louis River estuary, USA, under dissolved organic matter induced mercury methylation -... | ecosystem: Environmental > Aquatic >...
GGGGGTCTCCTGGACGACGGGTGGCGGTGGCGGCGGTGGCGGTGGTGGGATCTCCTCGACGACCGGCGGCGGTGGCGGGGCCTCCTCGACGATCACCGGAGGGACGAGCCCGGTCGGCGTGACGTCGAAGATTCGGCCGTCTCGCGCCCGCAGGTAGAGCACGGGGGTGCCCCACTCCACGTCGTTGTTGTTGCCGAACACGGCCTTGCGGCCCTCGGCCAGCGCCGCGTCCACCGGGTAGCCGTCGGACAGCGCGGCGTAGAACTCGTGCGACAGCGCGATGGCGGCCTCGTCGGTGATCTCGAACTGCATCGCGACGACCGCCGGCAGCCCCTGCTGCACGAGGCTTTGCGCCACGCCCGAGAACGGGTCGATCGGCGACGTCCGCGCGCCCTCGCACGCGTTCAGCACCGCGAGCCGCAGCGCCTTGTGGTCGTGCAGCATCGTGCCGAGGTCGCCCCCGCTGATCCGATGGCCCAGACCCGACTCGTCCTCGAAGGCCAGCACCCCGTCGCCGGACGCCTCGTCGTAGCCGCCATGGCCGATGAAGTGCAGCACGTGGTAGGTCGAGCCGCGCAGCGCCTTGCGCAGCGCAGCCAGCGACGGTGTGGGCAGGACCTCGAGCTGGACCAGACCTCGTTCGGTCAGCTCGGCCAGGGCGCTGCGCAGGTTGGCGATCTCCCTGGCCGAGTCCAGGTTCGCCAGGTCGGACGGCGCCGAGACGACGAGCAGCACGCGCAGCGGAGGATCGACGGCCAGCGGCGCCACCTCGCGGGGGAGGTCGAGGTAGCGCACGAGCGGTGTCTGCTGGGACAGCACGAGGAAGTACCCGAGTCCGGTCGGGTACAGGTACTCCCACGGCACGTTGGACAGCGCCGGTGCGTCGGTGAGCCGCAGCCGAAGCCGCAGTCCCTTGCCCTGCCGGTCCGCCTCGTCGATGCTCCGCCGGAAGCAGGTGCCCACCTCGCCGGCGAACACCGCGTCGTACAGCGAGGACCCGAACGTCTTGGCCAGGTTCTGCTGCGGCGAGCCCAGCTTGCGTACCCCCGAGCGGGTCCTCCCCAGCTTGAGGACGACGTTCTCCAGCCGCTCGTCGTCGAACGGCATGGTGACGCGGCACTCGGCCTCGCCCTTGGGGGAGCTGAGCACGCGGGCGACGTATCCGTCGTCGGCCTGGGTCAGCTCGAGGTCGAAGTCCAGGTAGTCCGGGTAAGCCATCGCGGACCCCTCCTCACTCCGCCAGCCAGCGGGCGACCGCTGACGTGACGTCCGGCTGGTGGAAGTAGCCGCTGTGATCGACGCCCCGCTCGGGCGGCAGCAGCAGGCGCCGCGCCGGGTCGATCGGGAACGCCGGGTCGGTGCCGCCCTCGTACACCCCGACGGTGGGCACGACCAAATCGTTCGCGGCGCTGGCGAACACCCGGTCGACGACGAAGTTGCCGACCTTCCCGCGCGCCAGGCGTCGCACCGCACCGGTGGGCTCGTAGTCGGCCGCCACCGCGTGGTGCACCGCCGAGGTGGCCGCCCCGGCGTTGAACTGGGCCAGGAACGCGCCGTTGGGGTCCATCGAGGCCAGCCCGGGCAGCGCGGGGATGCCGAAGCGGGCGATCGTCTTCACCACGGTCAGCACGACCGACAGGCTGGTCGCCACCGCGTCGACCGGTCCGCTGGGCGCCAGGTTGAGCAGGGTCGTCACCCGGTCGAGCAGCGCCGCCAGGTTGGCCGGGTCGGCCAGGGCGGTGCCGTGGTTCGGGGTCGCGACGTGCACGATGCGGTGGACCTCCAGCGGGCTCTGCGCCCCACCCTCCCCGGCCAGCGCCCTGGCCACCAGCCCGCCGCGGCTGTGGGCCACGACGTCGGCCTCCAGGTGCAGTCCGGCCGGCACCAGGTCGGCGAGCGCCGCGACGTTGCCCGCCGGGTCGACGCCGAGGGTCAGGTGCTCGAACGCCACGACTCGGCCGCCGTACGCGCCATGCAGGGCCGACACGACGTCGACCGGCAGGCCGCTGAACGCGCCGTGCGCGGTCGAGAAGGTGCCGTGCACGAACCACAGGCTGCGCCCGCCGGCCAGGGTCTGCCAGCCCGCGTCGTCCAGGTCGGCCACCTCGCCGAGGCGGTAGTCGTCGGGGGTGAACGGGCGCACCCTGGTGTGCCGGGCCCGGCGCTCCCAGGCGTCGGCGGCGGCCCGGGCGACCGGTGGCACCGCGGCCTCGGCCAGTGGGATCGTCAGCAGCTCGAACACCTTGCGACCCAACGCCCCGAGCAGCCCTCGGGTGGCGGTGCGCTCGTCCGGCGGCGGGGTCGTGGTCCGGACGACGAACCGCACGGTGTCACCGGTGCCGCGGGTCGTCGGCGCGGGCCGCAGGCCGGTGTCGACCGGGAAGTTCCAGGTGGTCACGCCGGCCTCGTCGACGGCGAGCAGCACCTGCGCGACGTCCGGTCCGAGGTCCGGGACCTCGACGACCAGGCCGTCCTCGTTCGTGGTCGGGGTGCGCAGGGCGGCGGGGCTGGGTACCGGGGTGCCCGCGACGTCCAGGGTGATCACCCGGATCCGCCGGACGTCGCTTCGCTCCAGCGCCTGGGCGAGGGCCACCCCCGAGCCGTCGACGTCCCCTGCACGGGTCGGCGAGGTCGGGCCCACGTCGTGCACGTCGGCGCTGCCGCGCAGCCCCGGCGCCGAAACCGTGATGCCCCGACCCAGGTCGACACGGCGCCCGGTGCCGTCAAGGGTGGCCATGGTGTCCCGTCACTTCGCCAGCGTCAGCTCGAGGTCGGGGTGTCCGTAGAACACGTAGGCCAGCGGCGTGGTCTGGGTGCGACCGGGGATCGTCGTGAACCGTCCACGCAGCCGGCGGACGGCCTCGCCCACCCCGACGTGCTCGTCCAGGCAGAGCCGGTAGAACTCGACGGCCGTGTCGTACGCCAGGCCGTCCTCGACCGACCACAGGGGGGCCAGGAAGCCACGGCAGCCCTCGGTGAGGAACGCGCCGGCGAGCCCGCCGTAGTCGCAGAGCAGGTCGCCGGTCGACTGGGCCAGCTGGCAGGCGTTGAGGAACACCAGGGGTGCGCTGGTCCGGCCCAGCTCGCTGCCTCGGACGATCGTGGCGTCCATGCGCAGCGCCGTGTCGGACAGCACCATCCCGTTGTACGCCGGGTGCGCGGGGTCGACCTCGCCGTGGCAGGCGACGTGCACCACCTGGACGTCGACCCTCTTCCCGCGCTCGGTCAGCGTCCCGTCGAGCAGCTGGTCGACCTCGTCGAGGGTGCCCTTCACCCAGACGGAGGGGTAGGTGTCGGTGAGGGTGCGGCCTTCCTCGATCGCGTTCGGCAGCGGCCGCAGCCCCGACTCGGACTGGTAGTCGCCGACGACGACCGCCATGCGCGTGACCTCGATCGCGGTGGTCGGCGGCACGGTCGGGCGTTGCACCCCGGACGGGGTGCGCGGCCCGGCGGGCAGCCAGCGGCCCATCCGGACCTGGGCGCCCAGCACCGCCGGCGCGGCCTGGTCGACGAGCGTCTGGTCGACGACCCAGTCCGGCTCGACCGACGCCAGCTCCCAGGGCACGTAGGGGTCGGACGAGACGAGCAGCACGCTCGGCACCTGGCCCTGGGCCTTGACCAGCGCCCACACCGCGCAGAGCACCTCCCAGAATTCCACCGGGGTGGCCGAGGCGACCGCCCGGGCGATCCCCTTGATCCGGTTCTCGGCCACCGAGGTGCCGTCGGCCGTGGCGACGTCCTTGATCTGGCCGAGGGCGAAGCTCATCGCGCTGGCCACCGGCAGCTCCGACAGGACCTGTCCGGCAGGCAGCGGGACGTCGTGCGGGGTGGTGAACGTCCAGAGCAGCCGGGCCGGGTCGGCGCCCTCGCTGATCGACACGGTCAGGTCGGCTGCGGGGGCGCCCGTGGGGGCGACGGCCAGGCCGGCGCCGGCGACGGACGTCGGTGCGCCCGGTGCGGCCGACGGCGAGACCACGACCTCCCGCCATGCCCGGCCGACCGGCGCGCCAGCCACGGACAGGTCGATCTCGACGACCCCGCGCCAGGCGGAGGTCCGCGCCGAGGCCGCGTTCGGCAGGTCGGTCGGGGCCACCAGCGGCACGGTGACCGTGGCCGCCGCCGGGTCGTCCCGGGCGACGACCAGCGTGCGCCGGATGCCCTCGGGGGCGGTGAAGCCGTCGGCCACCACCTGCACGACCAGCTCGATCGTCGGCGTCGGCGCGGGGATCCGCATGCCGGGCGCCTGCTCCGCCGGGATGCCCGCGGGCGGTGCGGCGGACAGCCCCACCACGACGTCGAAGCGCGCCCCGGGGAGCACCTCGGACGGGACGTCCAGCCGCGGGTACGCCTCGACGGTTGGCACCGGCGGGGGCGGCGGCCCGGGCGCGGGGGGCGGGGCCGGCGAGGGCGACGGCGTGAGTCCGCGGGTCACCCGCCGGGTCGCTCGGGCGTAGCCGATCGCCCGACCCCCGTCGACGACGATGCCGGTCCACCGGCCGGACTGCACGTCGGCGCCGGTCACCTCGCGGGCGTCCTGCGCCTGGTGCTCGTGCAGGTCGAGCACGTCGCTGACCGGCTGCTCGTCGGGCGCCCGGGCCAGCAGGTCGCGCAGCTCGTCGACCGGGACGGCGTACCACAGCAGTCCCACCCGGCCGTCGGGCCAGGCCCGGCGGACGACGACCATGCTCCCCGCTGGCAGGTTCTCCAGCACCGCGCGGGCCCGGACGGCAGTCAGGTCGGCGTCGAGCATGACGACCGGTTCCATCATCGGGCGCTCCTTCCACTGATCAGGAGGCGTGCGGTGGACCGGGCGATACGTCAGGCTTCGTCCGGAAACGGGCGAGTCACGGCCACAGCGCCTTCTTTCGCAGCGCGCGGGCGTTGCGCCGTCCGACGACGTAGTAGTTGGGCGTCTGGGTGTCCGGCATGAGCTGGGCGGTGAGGTTGCGCAGGTCGTGCAGCGACCCGGTGAACGCCCCGCCGTCCCACACCTGCAGCAGCTTCTCGGTGAACAGCCCGTTGCGGTCGCCGTCCAGGCTCGTCTGGTTGTCGGCGCAGCCGGAGATCAACGCGACGGTGGCCTGGATCCGGTTGCTCTCCCGTGGCGGCACCTCGGTCTGGATCCGCTTGTAGAGCGCCCCACGGGCCTTCTGCACCCGGCTGGCGACCGCGACCGGCATGGCCTTACTGGCGCCCATCCGCCGGCCCCGCCCGGCGAGCACCTCGTCCCAGTCCGGCATGGCCCGGGTGACCGTGCCGCTGTGGCAGGAGTCGGACAGCACGAGGATCCGGGTCCGGGCCGGGAACAGCGCCCACAGCGCCCACAGCTCGTCGTCGATCAGCTGCCGGTCGTACAGGCACCAGGTCTCGTCCTTGGTGTCCTGGGTCTCGCCGAGCTCGCCGTAGTCGCGCCGGCTCTCGTCGCCGTTGGTGTCGGTCACCTGCCCCCCGTGCCCGGAGTAGGTCAGGAAGAAGGCGTCTCCCGGCTCCAGGGCGGCGGCCGCAGACCGGATCGCGCCGGAGACCCGGCGGGCGGTGGCCTGGCTGGTCAGCAGCACCGTCGACTTCGCGTAGCCCAGCGAGGCGGCGACGGTGGCCATGTCGCGCGCGTCGTTCTCGCACGCCACCAGTGGCCCGTCCCAGCCCATGTAGTGCACGGGGTCCACGGCGTTCAACCCCACGTGCAGCGAGATCCCGGTAGCCATCGCTCATCTCCTTCTGGTGGGACGTTTGGTCGGGACGCCGGCCGCCGCGGACTCCGGCGACAGCACGGTGAGCAGCTCGGTGTTCGGGTGCAGGCCGGCGCCGTCGGCGGCGGCGACAGTGACGCGGTACAGGCCCTCCGGCAGGGGCCGCAGCTCGACCCGGAACGCCCCGTCCCTGCTCGGCCGCACCAGCCGTGACCGGCGTACCCGTCCGGTGTCGACGTCTGTGGCGGTGACGCGGATCGCCGGGGGTGCGGCCATGGTCCGCGCGGACACGGCGACCGGCTGGTCCGGGGTGACCAGGTCGGGGACGTCGAGCTGGAAACCGTCGAACGGGGTCTCCTTGTAGGCGGCCAGGGTCTTGCGGGTGAGCCGGCCCACCACGTGGTCGAGCAGCGGCCCGTAGCCCTGCAGCGAGCCGTGCACGCAGGCGGCGTAGGTCTCGGTGGCCGTCTCGGACAGCTCGATCGGCGTGGCTGACACCCGTGGCACGGTGCCGTCGCCGCCGTCGTCCTCGCCGTCGTACTCCGCGAGCGTCTCGACCCGGTCGCCCTTCAGGACGGCGGACTGGGCGGTCGTCTGCAGGATGCCGACGAGCGGGCTGCAGGTGTACCCGCGTTCGCGGTAGCCGGCGTCCTGGGCGTTGGCCGTCTGCGCGGCCTCGATGTCGCGGTGGAAGCGCAGCGCCTGCTGGGCGCGACCCGCGTCGACGTGCGGCAGCGTCGCCTCGGCCACCCGCGCGAGCGGTGCGCCGCCCGCGGTCCGCACGCTCGGGTAGATCGGCAGCAACTGGTAGACGGAGGTGAGCGAGCGCAGCAGCTCGGACAGGTCGAGGGAGAACGGTCCCCAGCCCTTGCGGAACCCGTTGACCAGGAAGTCGACGGCGTTGAGCGACCCGCGGTAGGGCGTGCCAAACGTGATCAGGTGACGGGTGTCCTGCCAGCCGCCGAGCACTTCGAGGTAGTGCCGCGACACCAGCCCCCCCATCGAGTGCGCGAGCAGCACCAGCTTGGCGTCGGCGTTGCCGGAGGAGCGGCGCCAGTCGTCCAGCCAGCGCGGCGCCTGCTCGGCCAGCCGGGCCGCGGCCGACCGGTTGTCCCGCCGCCAGTCGTAGGGGAAGTCGAACCAGTTCTTCCCCTTGTCGACGGTGAGGTCACGGGAGAGCCGGTCGTAGATCCCGCTGTAGCCGTCGATCTTCCAGAAGCCGGGGATCAGGTGGACGTCGGAGACCAGCCGGGGCGCGGTGACGCCGTCCCCGAGCGTCGCGGCGGTCGGATCGTCGTCGTGCAGCTGCAGGTCCTTCAGCGAGTGGCCCAGGCTGAGCAGCGCCTGGAACGCCGCCCCAGGGGACACCGCCCAGACGTCCTTGCCGTCCTTGGCGAGCACGCTGCCGGTGATGCCGGGCAGCAGGACGACGACGTCACCGAACCGCTTGCGGGCCATGCGGTCTCCTCCTCGGGTCAGGACGCCGTCGCGATGTCCCGGCGCGTCACGGCCGGCTCGCGAGGGGCATCGGGGTTCGACGCGTTCGCGCCCTCGGCGCGCTGGGCGGTGCCGACGTCGCCGTAGAACGTGAAGCCCAGCGGGGCCAGGTCGGCGCTCGCCTCCCACTGGGCCATGGCGGCCACCCGGGCCCGCAGGACGGCGGCACCGACGTTGCGGGTGGCCACCACCGACTCGTAGAAGGCTGTCGTCACGGCTGCGGCGCCGGTGACGGTCACCGGCCAGGTGAACCCGGCGCACGCCGACGCGCCGGCGGCCAGGAAGGCAGCGGCCACCCCGTTGCTGCTGGTCCGGCCGCGGCGGGTGGTGGACAGGCGACGGCCGGCGGCGGAGCGGGTCGACCAGCAGGCGCTGGTGTACGCGACGTACGGCGGCGCCGCGAACGGCAGGGCCAGGATCTCGTCGGTGAGCAGCGGCCCGTCGGCGAGCAGCAGGCCCGAACTGCCGGCGGAGCGCCGGGAGAAGCCGCCGTGGCAGGACAGGTGGAGCACGTCGTAGCGGGTGGCGGCGACCCGTTCGGCCAGGGCGGCGTGCGTGGCGTCGTCCTGGGCGAGGACGTCGACCTGGAGGCTGCCGACGCCGGCGAGGGCGTGCACGGCGGCCAGCTCCTCCTGGGCGTCCCCGAAGTCGCGGGTGGGGTCGACGACGGCCAGCACGCGGATCTCGTCGTCCTCGGCGGCGGGGTCGCGCTCCGGACGCGGCCGGGTCCGGGTCGTGACGATCCGGCCGAAGGGGTACCGCTGGCTGAGCGGACCGTCCTCGTCGGACATCAGCTCCCAGGGCAGGTCGAGCAGCAGCTCGTCCGCGTCGACCATGAACGCAGTGGGCGGGTGCTCGGCGAGGAACGCCCGGCCGTCGTCGCCGACGAACGTTCGGTACAGCGTCGCGCCGACCCGCCGCGCCGCGGCGTGCGCCGTATCGGCCCCGGTCGGGGTCGGGCTCGGGTGGTCGGCCTGCGACCACGCGTCCAGCGTGGCGAGGTCGTCGGCCAGCCGGGCCAGCTGGGCGGCGGTGGCCGTGACGTCGCGCGCCCAGCTCACCGGGGTGGCCTCCTCGTGCCAGCGGATGCCGAACCGGCGTCCGCCGGACGGGGTCGGGCCGAGGGAGGAGACGGAGAGGGTGACGACCCGGGGCAGCGGGGAACCGCCTGCCGCATAGCCGCCCTGAATCATCCGTGCTCCCGAGGGGGGAGGAGCCGTGATCACGCAGCGTAGCGCGGGTTGACCAGGCGAGGGAGGTGATCGTCAGCGGCAACAGGCGAGGGCACCCGTTACGGCCGCGGCTCACCCGTTAGGGCAGGCACTCGCCCGTCACGCCAGGCACTCGCCCGTCACGGCAAGTCAGCTTCGGGACGTCTCGGAGGCTGCACACTGGCGGCATGACCCACGAGAACCTGCTCGGCGGACCGCCGCCCACGCTGCTGCCTGCTGACCCAGACCCCGCCGGCCGGCTGGCCGCCGGTGACGACCCGGCTGGGGTCGCCGCCGACTACCCGCAGTCGTCGCTGGCCTGGGCCGTGCTGGCCGAGGCCGCCCTGGCTCGCGGTGCCGTCGTCGAGGCGTACGCGTATGCGCGCTCCGGTTACCACCGCGGGCTCGACGCGTTGCGCCGCAGCGGGTGGAAGGGGCACGGCCCGATCCCCTGGGGGCACGAGCCGAACCGCGGCTTCCTGCGGGCGTTGGCCGCGCTGGGCACCGCCGCGGACGGGATCGGCGAGACGGCCGAGGCCGAGCGGTGCCGGCAGTTCCTCGCCGACTCGGGCGGTGTCGGGTCGCCGTGATCGTGCCCTAACGGGTGAGCACCGGTCGTAACGGGTGCCCTCGCCTGTTGCCGCTGACGATCACCTCCCTCGCCTGGTCAACTCGTCGAGCCGTCTGCGTAGGAAGGACACCTCGGCGGGGGCAGTCGCGAGCGCCAGCGCTCGGCGGTACGCGTGGGCCGCCTCCGTCGGCCGGCCGAGCCGGCGCAGCAGGTCGGCCCGCGCGGCCGGCAGGTAGAGGTATCCCTCGAGCCGAGCGTCGGCGGCGAGCTCGTCGAGCTCGGCCAGGGCCGCGAGCGGGCCGCCGCCCGGCCCCACGACGTACGACAGCGCGATCGCGTGGTTGACCGCGACCACCGGGTTCGGCCACACACCCAGCAGCCGGGCGTACAGCGCCGTGACGGCCGGCCAGTCGGTCGCGTCGAACGAGACGGCCTCGGCGTGTTCGGCCGCGATCGCGGCCTGCAGCACGAACCGTCCGGCGGGACGCTCGGTCGACGTCAGCCGGACGGCCCGGTCCAGCAGGGCGAGCCCGTGCGCGATCAGCGCACCGTCCCAGCGGCTGCGGTCCTGGTCCTCCAGCAGCACCAACCGACCGGCATCGTCCAGCCGGGTGTCGCGGCGCGAGTCGGTCAGCTCGAGCAGCGCGAGCAGGCCCAGCGCCTCCGGCTCGGTCGGGAGCAGGGCGGCCAGCACCCTGGCCAGGTCCAGCGCGCGACCGACCAGGTCGGCGCGGACCAGGTCGTCCGAGGTCGCCGACGAATGGCCGGCCGTGAACACCAGGTGGACGACGGTCAGCACGGCGTCCATCCGCTCGGGCAGGTCCGCGCGCGCGGGCACCCGGTAGGGGATGGCCGCCACGGTGATCTTCTTCTTCGCCCGGGTGATCCGTGCGGCCATCGTCGCCTCGGGGACGAGGAAGGCCCGCGCGATCTCCGCCGTCGTCAGGCCGCACACCAGGCGCAGCGTCAGCGCGGTGCGGGCCTCCGGGGCCAGGGCGGGGTGGCAGCAGGTGAACACCAGACGCAGCCGGTCGTCAGGGATCACGTCGGGCTCCTCGTCGGCACCGGCTCCGCCCCCCGCCGCGTCCGCCCCGTCCACCGCCAGCAGCCGCAGCTTGCCGCGCAGGGTGGCCGCCCGCCGGATCCGGTCGACGGCCGCCCGGCGCGCGGCGGTCGTCAGCCAGGCCCCCGGACGGTCCGGCACCCCCCGCACCGGCCAGGTCTCCAGGGCCGCCAGGAAGGCCTCCTGCGTGGCCTCCTCGGCCAGGTCGAGGTCGCCGCCGGTGAGCCGCGCCGTCGCGGCGAGGACGAGTCCCCACTCGCGACGGTGCGCCTCGGCCACCGCGGCTGCAGCGTCCGGCAGTTCGGGCACCGGACGAGAGGCTTCGCGTCGGTCGCCAGGTTCGCGGCGTCGCCGGGTCAGGACGTCGGGACGACCGGCCGCACCTCGACACCGCCGGCGGGCAGCGTCTTGGCCAGCGCCAGGGCGACGTCCAGGTCGGGGCAGTCCACCGTGTAGAAGCCACCGAGGGCCTCCTTGGTCTCGGCGAACGGCCCGTCGGTGACCAGCGCGCCCGCATCGCCCTGCCGCACCGAGGTCGCCGTGCCCGCCGGCGCGAGCGCCTCGCCGGCGACGATCGTCGCCCCAGCGGCCTCGACCTCGCCGGCCCACGCGCGGTGCGCCTGCATCATCCGCTCCCACTCCTCGGGCGTGGGCTCCGGGCGCTCGCTCTCGTCGCCGAAGATCAAGAACATGTAGCGCTGCATGAGTCGGTCCCTTCCTCGGGTGTGGCTGGTCGCGCTGCTCGTCACCGTCACGACGAACGGGGATGCCGCGGATCGACAGCCGTCCGGGGTCAACCTAGGCCTCGCCAGGGCTGCTGTCAGCCGCCCCAGCGGACCAGCCGGCGGGCCAGCAGCGTCCCCGCGACGGCGACCCCCAGGCAGAGACCGAGCGCCGGCAGGTTCCAGCCGTCGCCGAGCCACGGGTCCTGCATCGCCTGCACGGCGTACGTCGTCGGCAGCGCGTCGCCGACCAGGCCGAGCCCCCCGCCGAGCAGCTCGCGGGGCGGACCGGTGCCGGACAGGAACAACCCGAGGAAGAACAGCACCAGACCGGCCGACTGCGCGGCCCGCGACGTGCGCAGCACGGCCCCGAGCAGCAGGCCCACGCCGAGGAACATGGCCGTGGCGAGGACGAACCCGACCGCCACGCCGACGACGTCGACCGGCCCGTCGAGCGGGTAGCCGCCGAAGGCGACCGCGAGCATGACTCCGGCACCGAGCGTCCCGACCACGGACCCGACGGCCCCCTCGGCCGCGAACAGCGTCGACGGCGCCATGCCGGACGCCGCGAACCGGCGCAGCACCCCGCTCTCGTCGTACGACGTGAGTCGGACCGGCAGCCCGAACAGCCCCACCGCCGACACCGCCAGCGCCAGGTAGCCCGGCACGTAGAAGTCACTCGGCCCCCGACCGCGGAACGCCACGTCCCCGGGGTCGGGGGTGTTGCCGAACACCTGCATGAGGACGACGAGCACGACCAGCGGCAGCACCAGCGCGAAGAAGGCCGCCGCCGGGTCGCGCAGGTACAGCCGCCACTCCGACCGGGTGAGCGCACCGAGGCCTTGGCGGGTGGTCATCGCGCGCCGACCAGCCTGAGGTACGCGTCCTCCAGGGTAGGGCGCTCGACCCGGAGGTCGGTCGGTTCGACCCCGTGCTCCACCAGCGCATGGCCCACGCGGGCCAGCACCGGGCCGGTGCCGGTCACGGTGACCTGGCCGCCGGCTCGGCGCACGCTCTCGACTCCGGGCACGGCGGACAGGTACTCGCACGCGGTGGCGGGCTCCACCGTGAACCGCACCCGCAGCCCCGGGATCGCTCGCTCGACCAGGTCGGCGGGTGAGCCGGACGCGACGACCCGTCCGCCGGCCACGACGACGAGCCGGTCGCACAGCCGCTCGGCTTCGTCCATGAGATGGGTCACCAGGACGACGGTGGTCCCGCTGGCCCGTACCTGCTCGATCAGGTCCCAGGCCTCCCGCCGGGCCTGGGGGTCCAACCCGGTCGTCAGCTCGTCGAGGAAGACCACCTCCGGCGCGTTGACGAGGGCGAGCGCGATGAACAGCCGCTGCCGCTGACCCCCGGACAGGGTGCCGAAGGACGCCCGGCGGTGGTCGGTCAGCCCCCACTGGTCGAGCAGCGGCTCCCAGGGCGGTCCGCCCGGTGCGAGCGAGGCGAACAGCGCCAGGGCTTCGCCGACTCGCATCCGGTCGGGCAGCGCCGAGTCCTGCAGCTGGGCGCCGATCCGTCGGCGCACCGCCGTCCCGTCGGTGGTCGGATCGAGGCCGAGCACCCGGATCCGGCCGGCGTCCGGTCGGCGCAGGCCTTCCACGCACTCGACCGTGGTCGTCTTGCCCGCCCCGTTGGGGCCGAGGATCCCGAAGATCTCCCCCTCGGCCACCCGCAGCGCCAACCCGTCCAGGGCGACGCGGGGTCCGTACGCCTTGCGCAGACCCTCGACGACGACGACGTCCGGCATGCTCGTCTCCCAGTCCCATGGTCATGGGCGGTGCTGGGACGGGTAGAGGCGAACGACCGCCGGGTGGTCCGTAGGCTCCGGTTCGTGCCGACGCCGCTGGGGCCGCTGCCCGCCCTGTCCGCTGCCGACGCCGAACGGCTGGCCGAGGCTCGCTTCGGCGTCGTCGCGGCCACGGCGCACCCGCTGCCCGGTGAGCGGGACCAGAACCTGCGCCTGGACGTCGACCGTCGCCCGGCGTACGTCCTCAAGGTCTCGCACGCGGGGGAGTCCCCGGAGGCGGTCGGCGCGCAGGTGGCGGCGGCCCGCCGCGCGGTGGCCGCCGGGTTGCCCTGTCAGCAGCCGGTGCCGGCCCTCGACGGGTCCGACGTGATCGCCCACGACGGCCACCTGGTGCGTCTGGTCCGCTGGCTGCCGGGGGTCCGGCTGGCCGACGTCCGGCACCGGACGCCCGACCTGCTCACCGACGTGGGCCGGGTGCTCGGTCGGCTGACCACCGCCTTGGCCGAGTTCGACCACCCGGGGGCCCACCGCAGCCACCACTGGGACGTCGCCCAGGCCGGGCCGGTGCTGCGCGAGCGCCGGTCCGCCGTCGTGAACCCCGCCCGCCGGGCGTTGCTCGACCGGGCGCTGGAGGCGTTCGAGCGGGAGGTCGAGCCGCACCTCGGCTCGCTACGGCGGGCCGTCGTGCACGGCGACGCGAACGACCACAACGTCCTGGTCGACCCGGGCGACCCTGCCGAGCCGGCCGGCCGGTACACCCGGGTCGGGGGGCTGCTCGACTTCGGCGACCTGGTGCACAGCGTCGTCGTCGCCGAGCCGGCCGTCGCCGCGGCCTACGGCCTGCTGGGCAGCCCAGACCCGCTGGGCGTGGTCGCGACGGTGGTCGCCGGCTTCCACGCCGAGTGCCCGCTGGACGCGGCCGAGCTCGCCGTGCTGTGGGCGCTGGTCCGCGTCCGGCTGGCGGTCAGCGTCTGCCACAGCGCCGTCCAGCAGGCGCAGCGCCCAGACGACCCGTACCTCTCGGTCAGCGAGGAGCCCGCCTGGGCGGCCCTGGTCGCGATCGAGGAGGTCCATCCACGGCTGGCCCACTACGCGCTGCGGGTGGCCTGCGGGCTGCCCGCCCACCCGGACGCCGACCGGGTGCTCGCCCACCTGCAGGCGACCACCGCCGTGGCGTTGCTGGGCGCGCCGTGGTCGGCACTGCGGACGTTCCCGGTCGACCTGTCGGTGGGCAGCCCCACGTTCGCGGCCGCTGACCTGGCCGCGGCGCCCGAGCGGTTCGACCGGCTGGTGCGGGAGGCCGTCGACGGCGACCCGGACGCCGTGGGGCTGGGCGGGTACGGCGAGGCCCGGCTCTGCTACACCGCGCCGGAGTTCGCGACGGCGGCCGGGCCGGGCGCGGAGCGCCGCACGGTCCACCTCGGGCTGGACGTCTGGTCGCGGCCGGGCACCCCGGTGCACGCACCGCTCGCCGGCCGGGTGCTGGTCGCCTGCGACAACACCGCCTGGCTCGACTACGGACCGGTCGTGGTGCTCGAGCACGCCACGGACGACGGCCTGGCGTTCTTCAGCCTGTACGGCCATCTCTCGCGGGAGTCGCTCGGTCGGCTCGCCGTGGGCGACGAGATCCCGGCCGGTGGGCTCGTCGGCTGGGTCGGCACGCCTGCGGACAACGGCGGCTGGGCGCCGCACGTCCACGTCCAGCTGCTGCTGGACCTGCTGGACCTGGACGGCGACGTCCCCGGCGTCGCCGCACCGTCGCAGCGGGCGCTGTGGCTGGGGCTGTCGCCCGACCCGGCGCTGCTCGTGCAGCCCCCGCCGGCCGCCCTGCCGGCGCCGCTGCGGCCGCTGGCGCAGACCCTCGCCGAGCGACGGACGCGGCTGGGCCGCAACCTCAGCCTGTCGTACGCGCAGCCGCTGCGGATCGTCCGCGGCGCGGGGGCGTGGCTGTACGACGACGAGGGTCGGGCGTACCTGGACTCGGTCAACAACGTCGCCCACGTCGGGCACTGCCACCCGCGGGTGGTCGCGGCCGGGTCGCGGCAGATGGCGGTGCTGGCGACCAACACCCGCTACCTGCACGAGGCCGTCCTCGAGTACGCGCGCCGGCTCACCGCCACGCTGCCGGACCCCCTGTCCGTCTGCTACCTGGTCAACTCGGGCAGCGAGGCCAACGACCTGGCGCTGCGGCTGGTGCGGACGTTCACCGGCGCGCGGGACATGGTCTGCCTGGAGGCGGGGTACCACGGGCACACCCAGGCGCTCATCGAGGTCAGCCCGTACAAGCACGCCGGCCCCGGGGGCAGCGGGCCGCCGGAGTGGGTGCGCACCGCGGCGCTGCCCGACCCCTACCGCGGACCGTTCCGCGGGTACGGCCGCGAGACCGCCCGCGCCTACGCGGCCGACGTCCGGCGGTGTGTCGACGAGATCCGGGCGGCGGGGCGGCCGGTGGCCGGGATGATCGCCGAGTCGATGGTGGGCTGCGGGGGTCAGGTCGTGCTGCCCGAGGGGTACCTGGCCGAGGCGGCGGACGTCGTGCGGGCGGCCGGCGGGCTGTTCATCGTCGACGAGGTGCAGGTCGGCTTCGGGCGGGTGGGGCGCGCCTTCTGGGGCTTCGCGACGCAGGGCGTGCTACCGGACGTCGTCACGGTGGGCAAGCCGGCGGGCGACGGGTACCCGCTCGCGGCGGTGGTGACCACGCAGCAGGTGGCCGACGCCTTCGCCAACGGGATGGAGTACTTCAACACCTTCGGCGGCAACCCGGTGGCCGCGTCGGTCGGCCTGGCGGTCCTGGACGTGCTCGAGGAGGAGCGGTTGCCCGAGCGGGCCGAGGTGGTCGGGCGGCGGATCGTCGACGGGGCGTGGCAGCTGGCCCGGCGTCACCCGATCGTCGGCGACGTCCGCGGGCTCGGGATGTACGTCGGGATCGAGCTGGTCCTGGACCGCGAGAGCCGGGCGCCGGCCGGCGCGCACGCGGCCCACGTCGTCGACCGGATGAAGGCCCTGGGCGTCCTGGTCAGCACGGACGGCCCGGCGCACAACGTGCTGAAGATCAAGCCGCCGCTGGTGTGGACCGCGGACGACGCCGACCGGCTGCTCGACGTCCTCGATCGGGTGCTGGGCGAGGACGCGCTGCAGCTCTGAGCGGCTTCGGCGCCCCGCCCGTCGTCCTGCCCCAACAGGTGAGCGTGGACGGTAACGGGTGAGGGCACCTGTTGCCGCACACGTTCACCTGCCACGCCTGGTCAACGGGGCGGGTTCACCGCGGTGCCGACGGTGAGGTAGTTCCACGGGCGGGGGCCGCGGGCATAGGACTGCTCGACGTGCTCGAGGGTGAATCCGGCGGCCTCGATGAGCGCGTCGGGCTGGCGGGTCAGGTGGCAGCCGTCGGCGACCCGCCGCTGGATCGGCTCCAGCCGCCGCTGCCAGCGAGCCACGCTCGGGTCCGGCGCCAGCCCGTGCTCGAGGAAGTGCAGGCGTCCACCCGGCACCAGCACCCGGCGCAGCTGGGCCAGCGCGGTCAGCGCGTCCGGGAGCGTGCACAGCGTGAACGTCGTCAGGGCGGCGTCGCAGGATCCGTCCTCCAGGGGGATGTCCGAGCCGTCCAGCCCGACGTGCTCCACCGGGACCGCCGACGCGTCCAGCCGGGCCGTGGCCAGCCGCCCGGCCAGCTCGGCCGGCTCGACCGCGTACACGACCTGCACCCCCGCGGGGTAGTGCGGCACGTTGTGGCCGGACCCGAAGCCGATCTCGACGACCCGACCGGTGAGCCCCTCGACCGCGCGCAGCCGCCAGCTCGCCAGCTCCCCGCTGCCGCAGGCCCGGTCGACGAGGTGCGGCAGGATCCGCTCGCGGTACAGCCCCACAGGTCGACCGTACGCCAGGACCCTCAGCGGAAGACCACGGTCCGCGTGCCGTTCAGCAGCACCCGCTGCTCGCAGTGCCAGGCGACGGCGCGGGCCAGCGCCCGGCACTCGACGTCCCGGCCGACCGCGGCGAGCGCGTCCGGGTCCATCGAGTGGTCGACCCGCTCGACCTCCTGCTCGATGATCGGGCCCTCGTCGAGGGCGGCCGTGACGTAGTGGGCGGTCGCGCCGATGAGCTTGACGCCGCGGTCGTGAGCCTGCTGGTAGGGCTTGGCCCCCTTGAAGCTGGGCAGGAACGAGTGGTGGATGTTGATGGCCCGGCCCTCCAGCCGGCGGCACAGGTCGTCGCTGAGCACCTGCATGTACCGGGCTAGCACGACCAGGTCGACGTCCAGCGACCGCACCAGCTCGAGCAGCGTGGCCTCGGCCTGCGGCTTGCCCGCCGCGGTGACCGGGACGTGGTGGAAGGGGATGCCGTACGCGGCCGCGGTGCCCGCGAAGTCGCGGTGGTTGCTGACGATCGCGGGGAACTCGGCGTTCAGCGCCCCGATGCTCTGTCGGTACAGCAGGTCGTTGAGGCAGTGGCCGAACCGGCTGACCATGAGCAGCACCCGGTGCCGCTGGCGGGCGTCGTGCAGCTCCCACCGCATCGCGAACGCCTCGGCGACCGGCGCGAAGCCGGCGCGCAGCAGGTCGAGCCGATCGGCCGTCGGCGGCTCGACCGCCGGCAGCTCGACCTGCACGCGCATGAAGAACGTCCCGGTGCTGGCGTCGCCGAACTGCTGGCTGGCCAGGATGTTGCCCCCGACGTCCACCAGGAAGCCGGTGACCTCGTGGACGATGCCCGGCCGGTCCGGGCAGGACAGCGTGAGGATCAGCTCGGGGGGCACCCGCCCACCCTGTCGCCGCCCGCCGGAGGGGTCAACCGGCGGCGCCCGGGCAAGGCTCGCGGCGACCGGTCAGCGCGTGACGAGCAACTCGGACGCCGCCACCGCCAGCGGGTCCAGGCCATCAGCGCCGGACTCCACCCAGTCGGCGAGTCGGGCCCGCATCCGCGGATCCCAGAACAGGCGGAGGTGGTTCGCCACCGCGGCCGCGCCCTCGTCGGCGGGCAGGTGGCGGAACTGGGCGGCGACGTCGTTGGCCAGCCGCACCTCCGGCGGCCTACTCATCGCCCGCTCATCGTCCACCGACCGCCCGACCCACCTGGACGGCGGTGACCTTGTACTCCGGGCAGTTCGTCGCCCAGTCGGAGTGCTCGGTCGTCACCACGTTGGCCCCCGTCACCGGATGGTGGAACGTCGTGTAGACCACGCCGACCGGCACCCGGTCGGTGATCTCGGCGTGCAGCGTGGTCTCCCCGACCCGGCTGGCCATCCGGACCAGGTCGCCGTCGCCGATCCCACGGTCCTCGGCGTCGTGCGGGTGGATCTCCAGGACGTCCTCGGGGTGCCAAGCCACGTTGGCGGTCCGGCGAGTCTGCGCCCCCACGTTGTACTGGCTGAGGATCCGTCCCGTGGTGAGGATCAGCGGGTACTTGCGCGTGCTGCGCTCCTCGGTCGGCACGAACGGCGTCGCGACGAACCGGCCCTTGCCCCGCACGAAGCCGTCGACGTGCATGACGGTGGTGCCGGACGGCGCCGCTGCGTTGCACGGCCACTGGACGCTGCCCACGGCGTCCAGCAGGTCGAACGAGACCCCGCTGAACGTCGGGGTGGTGGCCGCGATCTCGGCCATGATCTCGCGGGGGTGCGCGTAGGACATCGGGTAGCCCATCGCCTGCGCGATCTCGCAGGCGACCTGCCACTCGTGCTTGCC
>Ga0209798_10000900_pt1 | contig 18156 bp, 17 predicted proteins | sample DOMMetBare3Fresh_FD_187475 | JGI IMG/M metagenome (GOLD analysis project Ga0209798, IMG submission 187475) | Wetland sediment microbial communities from St. Louis River estuary, USA, under dissolved organic matter induced mercury methylation -... | ecosystem: Environmental > Aquatic >...
ACGCCGGCATTGTAGACAACCGTGCTGGCCTCGTCGAGCCGCACTCCGAAGTTCGTCGGGAAGACGGTTGTCGTTCCGTCAGTGCCGAGGACGAGGCTGGCCCCGGATTCAACAATGAGGCTGTCCGCTGAATTGCCGGTGATCTGGAATCCGCCGTCGAAACCGGCCCCACCGAAACGGCCCTCCTGCGCATTGAGGAAGGAGCCGACGCTTCCCTTCCGGAACAGGTTCTGGTCGAGCTGCATCCAGACCCGGCGGAGGGTATCGGGTGAATTGTTGGTGTAGCGGATGCTCACCGTGCCATCGATCCGCTTGGCGGCAGTGTCGAGCGTTGCCTTGATGAGATAATCCGCCCGCTGCTGCCAGTACCTCGGGCCGGGGGCGCCATTGGCGCGGCGCAGCTCGTTTGCCGGGGGCAGGGCGAGGGGACTGAAGATCCCCGTGTCAGCCACCGGCGCACGAAGCTCACGCTGCTGCGCGGGCGCGACCGGCCTCGGTCCTCCTGGAGGCGCGGGGGTAGGTGGCGGGGGCGGGTTCTGGGCGGCGAGCGGGGCGGCGACAAGCAGGGTGAGAAGAAGAGCGCGCATGATCCGTCCTGAAGAAGCAGAGATAGTGGGCCCTCGGGCTCACCAGGGGATGCCGTGTCGTCTCTGACGCATGGAATCTAACCGGGTTTCGCCATTTGCTTCCTGAACCATGCGGGACATATTGTCGCACCCAATGACCAAGTCCCCCAGCCTCTTCCTCACCCGCGGTCCGCTGCAGTGGGCTATCGATCATCGGCCGGTGTCCATCGGGCGCCAACCGGAGTGCGATATCACGCTCAGCGGGGAAAAGGTCTCCCGGGTCCACGCCTACGTCGTCCCGACCCCAAGTGGTCCGCTGCTCGTGGATCGCAGCCGGGTGGGGACGAGGGTGAATGGGGAACCGATTCAGGCGCCTTGGGTTCTCGCCGAGGGAGACATTGTGGACATCGGCGGTCTGGTCCTGCGGGTTGAGCGGCGTCGTGGGCGGAGCAGCACCGCGTTTGAGGCGGGGAAGGTTGAACACCACGGCTTCGGAAAGCTGCGCTCCTGGATCCGTCGCTACGGGCCCTCCGAGGTGCTGGGCACGGTGGTCGCGGTCGGTGCCGCGGTGGCCGTGGAGCAGGCCACGCACTCGACCGTGGTCGCCGCCTACGTCTCCACCATTGCCGAGACGATCGTTTTCTATGGGGTGATCTTCCTGAGGGAAAGCATCCGCGCGGCGCATCGCGCGGGCGCCGTCGGGAAGCCCTATGGCAGCCGGGATCTGCTCCCGGTGCTCCGAAACATGGTGATGGAGTTCGGCATCGCCGAGTCGCTGGACGTGGTTCTGTTGCGGCCGCTCCTCATGGGCCTTGGTCTTCGGCTGATTGGCGGGACCCTTGGCGCCCTCGTCGGCAAGGTCATGGCGGACCTGGCCTTCTATGGCCCGGTGCTCACCGTCTACGAGTGGCAGCTGGCTCGGCGAGCGGCGGCCGAGCAGGTGGACCGTCGCCGTATCACCACCGCCACCTACGCGGTGCCCCCGGAGTGCTGAGCTCGGGCTGGATCAGCGGGAGGGTGGCCTGGCTGTGGAAAACCTTTCCCACATCACATTTACAGCTTCGGGAGCGTCACTCCGGTCTGCTTCTGGTACTTGCCCGCCTTATCCTTATATGACCTCTCGCAGATGTCGTCGGCGTCGGCTTCGAAGAACAGCACCTGACAGATCCCCTCGTTGGCGTACACCTTGGCCGGAAGCGGCGTGGTGTTGGAGATCTCGAGGGTGACGTGTCCCTCCCACTCGGGCTCGAAGGGGGTCACGTTGGTGATGATGCCGCAGCGGGCGTAGGTGGACTTCCCCACACAGATCGTCAGCACGTTCCGCGGGATCCGGAAGTACTCCACTGAGCGGGCCAGGGCGAAGCTGTTGGGCGGCACGATGCAGACCGGGCCCTCGAACTCCACGAAGCTCTTGCTGTCGAACTCCTTCGGGTCCACGATCGCGGACAGGGCGTTGGTGAAGATCTTGAACTCCGGCGCCACCCGCATGTCGTAGCCGTAGGAGGAGAGCCCGTACGAGATGACCCGGTGGCCGGCCCCGTCCACCTGTCGCACCTGCGATTCGGTGAACGGCTCGATCATCCCGGTTTCCTTCGCCATGCGGCGGATCCAGCGGTCGGACTTGATGGACATAGACCTGGGGGTTGGGCTGTCGGCCCGGCGGTTCGGTGACCCGGCGGCTCGGCAGGACGGGGGACGGTGCTCCTGTTGGCCGCAGAATATAAGCCCGCCGGGCGCGCGAAACAGAGCACATGGCGGCGGTTCCCGGGCCGAGCGATTCAAGGGGTACCACCCCGACGAAGTCCGGGTTACTTTATTCGCGCCCCAATGTGAAGGAATTCACGAGCGAGGCTCCCTCCATGCTGCAGGCTTACATCCCGGTGTTGTTAGTGGTGGCGTTCGTCGCCGTGAACGCCATGCTCATGCTGGGTTTGTCACACGTTCTATCCTCCTATCGTCTCACTCCCACCAAGCTCGCGCCATACGAGTCGGGCATGCCGGTGCTCGGCGACGCGCGCGAGCGGTTCAGCGTGAAGTTCTACCTGGTCGCGATGCTGTTCATCGTGTTCGACATCGAGACCGTCTTCATGCTCCCCTGGAGTGCGGCGTTCAACCAGCTGACCGAGATGCGCGGTCTGCTGCTGATCGAGATGTTCGTCTTCGTGGCGATTCTCGCGATCGGCTACTTCTATATCTGGAAGCGCGGGGCTCTGCAATGGGACTGACACTGCCGGAGGGCGGGGCGGGGACGGAAGTCTCCGCGATGTCGCCCAACTGGGTGACGACCCGGCTGGACTCCCTCTCCAACTGGGCGCGGTCGAACTCGCTCTGGTCGATGCCCTTCGGCACGGCCTGCTGCGCCATCGAGTTCATGGCGAGCGCCGCCAGCCGCTTCGACATCGCGCGTTTCGGGATGGAGCGCATGAGTTTCTCGCCGCGCCAGGCGGACGTGCTGATCTGCGCCGGGCGGCTGCCCTTCAAGCTGGCCCCGGTGATCCGCAAGATCTGGGACCAGATGCCGCAGCCGAAGTGGTCGATCTCGATGGGTGCCTGCGCCAGTTCGGGCGGCATCTTCGATACCTACACCATGGTCCAGGGGATCGACACCATCATCCCGGTGGACGTGTACGTCCCGGGCTGTCCGCCTCGGCCGGAAGGCCTGATCTACGGCATCCGGCTCCTGCAGAAGAAGATCCAGGGCGAGAGTTTCCTCGATGCCGATCTGCGCCAGGAGCATCTGCTCGGCCCCGACGGTCTCTTCCTGCCGGCCCGCAAGATCGACGAAGTCTCCGAGCCCTTCGGAAACTCCGTCCATCAGACCCGGTCGGCGTGATGGCGGCTTCACCCTCCGTCGCCGCGCTCCAGGCCCGCTTCGCGGACGCGATCCTGCGTCACGAGGTCTCCTGCGGCGACACCATCGTCTACGTCACGCCGGCCCGGGTCCACGAGATCCTCGCCTGGCTTCGTGACGACGCGGGCCAGCTGTTCGACTACCTGACCGACATCACCGCCGTGGAGTACCGCGACATGGAGCGGCCGCTCGAGGTCGTCTGGCAGCTCCGCTCGCTGAGCCGCAAGGCGGATCTCCGCCTGAAGGTCGAGCTCGACACGGCGGCTCCGCTGGTCATCGACTCGGTCTTCGATCTCTGGAAGGGCGCCGACTGGCTGGAGCGCGAGGTCTTCGACATGTTCGGCGTCAGCTTCACCGGTCACCCTGACCTTCGCCGCATTCTGATGTGGGAGACGTACTCCGAGGGGTTCCCCCTCCGGAAGGACTTCCCGCTGCGGGGGCACTTCAGCCGGGCGGAGCAGACCCGGCAGGCGCTCAACGCCAATCCGGAGGCGAATTACTCGCTCGAGGAGCTCTCGATCGCCGAGGCCTACAGCGAGCTTCCGGCCGACATGAAGGAACGTCTCAACCAGGGCGAGCGGGGAGGGGTCAAGTGAGCACGCGCACCCTGGAGATGAGCCTGTCCACGCCGGGTCTCGATGCGCAGGGGCAGCCGAGCCGGGTGCCGCTCGGCGTCCGGCTCCCCGAGCATCGGGCGGATCAGGACGACATGGGCAGCGAGCACATGCTCATCAACATCGGGCCCCAGCATCCGGCGACCCACGGCGTGCTCCGCCTGGTGGTAGAGCTCGATGGCGAAACCGTCGTCCGGGTGGTGCCGCACATCGGCTACCTCCACTCCGGCTTCGAGAAGCTGGGGGAGTACCGGCACTACAATCAGATCGTGCCGCTGACCGACCGCACCGACTATCTCAGCCCGATGGCGAACAACGTGTGCCTCGCGCTGGCCGCCGAGAAGCTGATGGGGATCGAGACCACCGAGCGCTGCACGGTGCTCCGGGTGGTCGCCTGCGAGATCAGCCGCATCATCTCGCATCTGGTCTGGCTGGGCACGACCGGCATCGACCTGGGCGCGTTCACCCCGTTCCTCTGGCTGTTCTATCAGCGGGAGCGGCTCTACAATCTGCAGGAGTCGTGGACCGGCGCCCGCCTGACGACCAGCATGGCCCGGATCGGCGGCCTGATGGCCGACATTCCGGAAGGCTTCGAGGCCGGGCTGCGCGACTTCTGCCGCACCTTCCCGAAGACGCTCAACGAGACCGACTCGATGTTCACCCGCAACGCCATCTGGTGCGGGCGGACGCAGGGGGTGGGCGTCATCAGCGGGCCGGACGCGATCAACTACTCGCTCTCGGGGCCGATGCTCCGGGCCAGCGGCGTGGACTACGACGTCCGCAAGGACCGGCCGTACCTCGGGTACGACAGTTACGATTTCGACGTGCCGATCGGTGAGCACGGCGACATCTACGACCGCTACCGGGTGCGGCTCGAGGAGATGTACCAGTCGGTGCGGATTCTCGAGCAGGCGCTCGATCGCCTCGAGAAGCTCAAGGGTGCGCCCATCAACGTGGCCGATCCCCGCGTGATCCTCCCGCCCAAGTCCCGGGCGATGAGCGACATGGAGGCAATGATCTACCACTTCAAGCAGGTCATGGAAGGGGTCAAGGCTCCCGTCGGCGAGGCCTATCTCGGCGTGGAGAACCCCAAGGGCGAACTCGGCTACTACTTCGTCTCGGACGGCACCGCCAAACCGGTCCGGTGGCGGATCCGGCCGCCGTCCTTCATCAACCTGGCCTGCCTCCCCAAACTCTGCGAGGGCGTGCTCCTGTCCGACGTCATCGCCATCAACGCCAGCATCGACATCGTCATGGGAGAGATTGACCGATGAGCGGCACCGCCCACTCGGCCGTCCACGACGAGAACTATCAGCCCGTCTTCGTTGGCGACGCCAAAGCGAAGCTCGAGGCCCTGTTCTCGAAATACCCCACCAAGCAGGCCTGCCTGCTCCCGGCACTCTGGATGGTGCAGGAACATCGCGGCTGGATCTCCGAGCGCGCGGTGGGGGAGGTGGCCGACGTCCTCGGCCTCACGCCGGCGTTCGTGAAGGGAGTGGTGACCTTCTACACGATGTACCACACCCATCCGGTCGGCCGGCACTTCATCCAGGTCTGCACCACCTCCCCCTGCAACATCTGCGGGGCGGAGGAGGTCACCAAGGCCTTCCTCAAGCACACCGGCTGCGGGGAACTCGGCGCCACCAGCGCCGATGGCCGGTTCACCGTCATCGAGGTCGAATGCCTCGGCGCCTGCGGGTTTGCGACGCCGGTCCTGATCGATGACGACTTCATCGAGGGGGTCACCCCCGAACGCGTCGCGGGCATCTTGCAGGGGTACAAGTAATGGGCTATCCGCATCCGAGCCACGCCAAGGAAACGCCGGTCCTCTCCAAGTACTTCGGCGATGCGGGGGCGCGCACGTTCGAGGGCTGGGTGAAGCGCGGCGGCTACGAGGGGCTGAAGAAGGCCCTCGGCATGAGCCGCGAGCAGATCATCGAAGAGGTGAAGGCCTCCGGCCTCCGCGGTCGCGGGGGCGCGGGATTCCCGACCGGGATGAAGTGGTCGTTCATGGCCAAGGAGGTCGTGAAGCCGCACTACCTCGTCTGCAACGCCGACGAATCCGAGCCCGGCACATTCAAGGATCGCGAGATCATCCGCTGGACCCCGCACCAGCTCCTCGAGGGCTGTGCCATCGCCGCGCACGCCATCGGGGCCGAACGGATCTACGTCTACATCCGCGGGGAATTCACCCCGGAGCATCGCATCCTGACCGCCGCTGTCGAGGACGCCTACAAGAACGGGGCGCTCGGCGCGAACGTGTTCGGCAGCGGCCGGCGCATCGACGCGGTCGTCCATCGCGGGGCGGGCGCCTACATCTGCGGTGAAGAAACCGCGATGATGAACTCGATCGAGGGCAAGCGCGGCAATCCGCGGATCAAGCCCCCGTTCCCGGCGGTCGCGGGACTGTGGGCCTGTCCCACCACGATCAACAACGTCGAGACCCTGTCCGCGGTGCCGCACATCCTGATGCGCGGCTCGGAGTGGTACAAGGGTCTCTGCCTCAGCAACCCGAAGAGCACCGGCACCAAGCTGATCTCGGTCTGCGGCCACGTGCAGAAGCCGGGCAATTACGAGATCACGATGGGCACGCCGATGAAGGAGCTCATCTACGACATGTGCGGCGGGATGCGCCCCGGCCGGAGCCTCAAGGCGGTCATTCCTGGCGGCTCGTCGGTGCCGATCATGACCGCGGCGGAGATCGAGGACTGTCCCATGGACTACGAGGGCATCGTGGCCAAGGGCTCGATGCTCGGCTCCGGCGGCATGATCGTCATGGATGACTCCACCGACATGGTCTACCAGGTGATGCGGCTGGCGCGGTTCTACGCCCACGAGTCCTGCGCCCAGTGCACCCAGTGCCGCGAGGGCACCGCGTGGACCACCAAGATTCTCGAGCGGATTCTGGCCGGGAAGGGCAAGCCCGAGGACATCGAACTGCTGCTCGACCTGGCGGACAACATGACGGGCAAGACGATCTGCGTGCTCAGTGACTCCTGCGCGGCGCCGGTGGTGAGCGCCATCAAGAAGTTCCGCGGGGAGTTCGACGCCTATCTGAGCCGGATGAAGCGGCCGGCGACGGTGGGCGCGTGACGGATCTCGTCTCAGTCACGATCGACGGCATGACGGTGCAGGTCCCCAAGGGGACCAGCATCATCGAGGCGGCCAAGCAGGCCGGCGTGCTCGTGCCGCACTACTGCTATCACCCCTCGCTGCCCTCGCCGGCGGTGTGCCGGATGTGCCTGGTCGAGGTGGAGAAGGCCCCCAAGCTGATGCCGGCCTGCGTCACCACCGTCATGGACGGCCAGGTGGTGCACACCGACAGCGAGCAGGCCCGGAAGGCGCGCACCGGGGTGCTCGAGTTCCTGCTGATCAACCACCCGCTCGACTGCCCTATCTGCGACCAGGCGGGAGAGTGCGAGCTGCAGGACTACACCTTCCAGGAAGGCCGCGACAGCACCCGCTACGGCGACTACGCCAAGCGCTACAATCCGGTCGAGGACTTCGGGCCGGACGTACTGTACGTCGCCAACCGGTGCATCCTCTGCACCCGCTGCGTGCGCTTCATGGACGACGTCGCCCGGCAGCCGGTCCTCAACGTGTCGGAGCGCGGCGACCGGGCCTATATCGGCATCGACGAGGGGCAACTGCTCGATCATGCCTGGGCGGGAAATGTCGTGGACCTCTGTCCCGTCGGCTCGCTCATCTCGAAGGACTTCCTGCACAAGGCCCGCGCATGGGACCTCGACAAGAGCGCCAGCGTCTGCACCGGCTGCTCGCAGGGCTGCAACGTGATGATCGACACCCGGGACAACACCGTCGTGCGGCTCCGCCCGCGGCCCAATCTCGACGTGAATCGCCACTTCATATGCGATCACGGCCGGATGAACTACCGCTGGATGAACCGCGGCGACCGGATCGAGGCTCCGCTCCTTCGTGAGGGCAGTCGCCACGTGGCCAGCGACTGGGCGCCCGCGCTGGTCCGGCTGGGCGAGCTGGCCGCGAAGGGCGGCAAGGCGGTCGTGCTCGCCTCCGGCAACGCCTCACTCGAGGCGCTGGGGATGGTGAAGGCGCTGCTCAAGAGCTCCACCGCCACCCTCGCGGTTCAGCTGCCGATGGCCGAGTCGGAGGAGCCGCTGGGTGGGGTGCCGAATCTGGCCCTCCGCCGGGAGCGGGCGGCCAATGGGGACGGTGCCCGGCTGCTGGGTTACTCCACCGACTGGCAGGCGGCGGTGAAGGCCGCGTCGGCGGCGGATCTCGTGATCCTGCTCGACGTCACCCTGACCGATGCCGAGGCGGCGCTGGTCGGTGGCGCGATGGCGGTGGTGGTGCTCGGCACGCTGCTGGGGCAGGAGCTGCCTGCGGCGCAGCTCATTCTTCCCGTGACGACCGTCGCGGAGGAGCATGGGGTCTTCGTGAATCGGGACCTCCGGGTGCAGCGGTACCAGCAGGCGCGCACTGCGCCCGGCCTGGCGCGGCCGGCGTGGTGGATCGCGTCTGAGGCCGGGCGGCTGGAGCCCAGCACCGCCGCCGAGGCGTTCGCGCTGGTGGCGAACCTGGTGCCGGCGCTGGCCGGACTCACCTACGGCGACCTCGGCCTGACGGGCCGCGTCGTGCGGGCCGCCGTGCCTTCGCCCCAGGGGGCCTGAGCCATGACGCCAGAACTCAAGGGGATGCTGCTCCTCACGGTCCTCAAGCTGCTCGTGGTCTTCACCGCGACGGTGGTAGGCGTCGCGCTGCTCACCCTGATGGAACGCAAGGTCTCCGCGTGGATGCAGTATCGTCTCGGCCCGAATCGGGTCGGTTTCGGCGGACTGCTCCAGCCGGCCGCGGATGGCGTCAAGAACATCCTCAAGGAAGAGACCTTTCCGGGGCAGGCCAACCGGGTGCTGTTCACACTCGCGCCGATGATGGCGTTCATCCCGGCGATGACGCTCGGATCGGTGATCCAGTGGGCGGCGCCGCTGCCGGTGAAGTTCGATTTCACCGTTCCGGTGCTGGGCCAGTTCCGCTACGACGGGCTGATGGCGATGTCCGTCATCGACATCCCGATCGGCATTCTCTTCGTGCTCGCCATCAGCTCGACCGGGGTCTACGGCATCGCGCTCGCGGGCTGGAGTTCCAACAACAAGTATTCGCTCCTCGGCGGCCTCCGGGCGAGCGCCCAGATGATCTCCTACGAAGTCGCGATGGGGCTGTCGCTGATTCCCGTCCTGCTGCTGACCGGAAACGTGGCGTTCACGGAGATCATCAAGGCGCAGCAGCACGGTGCGGTTGGCTTCAACTGGTTCATCGCGCCGCTGTTCCTGTCGTTCTTCCTGTTCCTCGTGTCAGGCTTCGCGGAGACCAACCGGTTGCCTTTCGACATGCCGGAGGCTGAATCGGAGCTGATCGCCGGCTATCACACCGAGTATTCGGCGATGAAGTTTTCGATGTTCTTCATCGCCGAGTATGCCAACATGGTGACGGTTTCGGCGATGGTCACGACGCTCTTCCTGGGCGGCTGGGACATTCCCTTTACGCACTGGGACGAGACGCCCGGCCTGCTGCAGACGGTGATCACCGCGCTGGCGATGTTCCTCAAGGTCTTCTTCTGGCTCTTCTTCTTCATGTGGATCCGCTGGACGCTGCCGCGCTTCCGCTATGACCAGCTCATGGCCCTCGGCTGGAAGGTCCTGATGCCGATCGGCCTCGCGTACATCATGCTGATCGCGCTCGCGATCTACCTGGTCGACAACGTCTTCGGCGTGACCACCCCGGTCGTGAAGATGCTGGTGCTCTTCGCGATCAACGTGGCGCTGGGGTACCTGGTGTTCCGCGTGTTCGACCGCGGCCTGCTCATCACCGGATCGCGCGGCAGGAACGCCGCGGCGGGCGGGCTCGAGCGGACCGCCTGAGGAGACTATGGCAATTGGCGTGAAGGTCATGAAGCGGCCCGTCAAGGACGTGAGCTACGTCCGGGCGACGCTCAAGGGGATGGCGATCACCTTCAAGAAGATGTTCGAGCAGAAGGTGACCATGCAGTACCCCGAGGAGAAGAGTGCGCCCGAGATGGCCCGCGGGGCGTGGACCATCTCCCCGCGGTGGCGCGGCACCCATCGCATGCTCACCGACGAGCAGGGCCGCTCCAAGTGCGTCGCCTGCGGGCTCTGCCCCCAGATCTGCCCCGCCAACTGCATCAAGCTGGTGCCGGGCGAGGACGAGGAAGGCAACCGCTATCCACTGATCTACGAGATCGACGAGTTCCGCTGCGTCTTCTGCGGGTACTGCCAGGAGGTCTGTCCGGAGGAAGCCATCCACGTCGGCGTGCATTACGAGAACGCCGAGTACAGCCGGGATCGCTTCGTGTACGATCTCGAACGGCTGTCGTCGCAGACCCATCCGGTCTCGACGCTCTGGGATCCCACCGATCCGAAAGGCGAATGATGACCGAACAGGTCTTCTGGTTCTTCGCCATCGTCGCGAGCCTCTCCGCCCTGCTGGTGGTGGTGATGCGGAGCCCGATCGCGTCGGCGTTCTGGCTGATCGCGACCATGCTCTGCCTCGCCGCGATCTTCTTCATGCTGCACGCCCCGTTCATCGGCGCCATTCAGATCCTGGTGTATGCCGGCGCGGTGATGGTGCTGTTCCTCTTCGTGATCATGCTCCTGAACCTGGGGCAGGACCAGGGCGCGTTCCGGCGGGCGCCGCTGTGGTTCGTGGCCGTGGTGCTGGTCGGCGTGCTGGGCAGCCAGCTGGTGCCGCTCTCGGGCTACAGCCGGGAACGGATGGCGCTCGAGTACAGCCGCTCCGCGCTCCTCGCGGAGCCCGCGGTGATGTTCGACTCGACCATGTACGCCGCGGGCCTGGACCCGGTGCGGGAGACCGAAGCCCGGGGCGTGCCGGGCGACATCGCGAAGCCACTCTTCGAGCACTACCTGGTGCCCTTCGAACTCACGTCCCTGCTGCTGCTCGCGGCCATCGTCGGCGCCGTGGTGCTGGCCAAACGGAGAATCTGATGCCCCTCGTCGGACCGTCGCTCCTCCTGTCGGCGATCCTGTTCTCGATCGGGGTTGCCGGGGTGCTCATCCGCCGGAACGCGATCGTCATCTTCATGTGCGTCGAGCTGATGCTCAACGCCGTGAACCTGACCTTCGTGGCGCTCTCCCAGGCCTACGGACTTTCCGGGCAGATCTTCGTCTTCTTCGTCATGACGGTGGCGGCCGCGGAAGCCGCGGTCGGACTCGCGATCATCCTGGCGATCTTCCGGCACCACAAGTCGGTGGACCTTACGAACATCAACCTGCTCAGGGGCTGATGCACCTCACGATCGCCCTCATCCTCGGGCTGCCGCTGCTCGGCTTTCTGCTGAACGGCGCGCTCGCCCTCAGGCAACCCAGCGCCAAGACCGTCGTGTCGCTCATCGGACCCGGCGTGCTGCTCGCGAGCTTCGGGCTGGCACTCAAGCTCTTCCTCGACCTGAGCGCACTCTGGGAGGGCTCGCCGGACGCGGCCCAGATCGTCACCCTGTGGAGCTGGCTCCCGGTCGGGTCGCTGCAGATCGACTTCGCCTTCCAGCTCGATCAGCTCTCCATGGTCATGCTGCTCGTGGTCACCGGAGTGGGCAGCCTGATCCACCTCTTCAGCGTCGGGTACATGAAGTCAGATGACGGGTACGCCCGCTATTTCGCGTACCTCAATCTCTTCATCGCCTTCATGCTGGTGCTGGTGCTCGGCGCCAGCTTCCCCATGATGTTCATCGGCTGGGAAGGGGTGGGGCTCTGCTCCTACCTGCTGATCGGGTTCTGGTTCACGGAGAAGGCCAACGCGGACGCCGGCAAGAAGGCCTTCATCGTCAACCGCATCGGCGACTTCGGCTTCCTGGTGGCCATGTTCCTGATCTGGCAGGCCTTCGGGTCGCTCAACTACCAGGACGTCTTCAGCCGAGCGACGGAGGTGCTGCCGGCGGGCGGCGCGGTGGTCACCGCGATCACGCTCTTCCTCTTCCTCGGCTGCACCGGCAAGTCCGCGCAAATTCCGCTGTACACCTGGCTCCCGGACGCAATGGCCGGCCCGACGCCGGTCTCCGCACTGATCCACGCGGCGACGATGGTCACCGCCGGCGTCTACCTCGTGGCCCGCTCCAACGTGCTCTTCGCGCTGGCCCCGACCAGCCAGACCGTCGTCGCCGGGGTCGGGGCCCTGACCGCGCTCTTCGCGGCGACGATCGGTCTCCGCCAGTACGACATCAAGAAGGTGCTGGCCTACTCCACGGTCTCCCAGCTCGGCTACATGTTTCTCGGCGTGGGCACCGGGGCCATCACGGCGGGCATCTTTCACCTGGTGACCCACGCTTTCTTCAAGGCGCTGCTCTTCCTGGGGTCCGGCAGCGTGATCCACGCCATGCACCATGCGTATCACGCCACCCACAGTCACGAAGACGCCCAGGACATGCGGAACATGGGCGGGCTCCGGAAGTACATGCCCGTGACCGCCATGCTGATGATCGTGGCGACGCTCGCGATCGCGGGCATCCCGCCGTTCTCCGGCTTCTTCTCCAAGGACGAGATCCTGGCCTTCGCCTTCGGGCGCGGAGAGCACCAGCCGATTTTCCGCCTCTACTGGGCGATGGGGGCGACCGCGGCACTGCTGACGGCCTTCTATATGGCGCGGCTGATCGCCATGACCTTCTTTGGCGAGAATCGTACCGGAGCCAGGGAGCGCGAACAGCTGCACGAGGCGCCCTGGATCATGACCGGGCCGCTGCTCGTGCTCGGGATCCTCAGCATCGCCGGCGGCTGGCTCAATCTCCCCGAATTCGCGCACGGCCTCGGGGCCACCGAGCGCCTCCATCACTGGCTCGAGCCCATCACCGCGATGGGGGCCCACGTATCGGAGGGTCTCGGTACCCTGGCGGTCCTGCCGGAGGGGAGGACAGAGACCGCGCTCATCGCGCTCGCCATCGCCATTGCGGCCCTCGGCCTCTTCCTCGGCATGACGGTCACGCTCAAGTCCAGGCCGGTGCGGGCGCACGATGCGCTTCCGGAGCAGGGATTCTGGAAGCTGCTCTACAACAAGTACTACGTGGACGAGCTCTACGATCGCTACATCGTGCAGCCGCTGATCGGGTTTTCCAGGGTCGTGCTGTGGAAGAGCATCGATCAGGGCGTGATTGACGAGGGCGGGGTCAACGGGGCGGCGGGTCTGTCCCGCGCACTCGGATGGATCGGGAGCCGGATGCAGAGCGGACAGATAGGCGTCTACATGGTCCTCTTCGTGGTCGGGGCGGTCTACGTGCTCGGAATGGTAGCCTGGCGATGAGTGATTTCCTGACGTCTATCGGCTATGGCCAGTGGATTCTCAACACCCTCATCCTGCTGCCGCTCATTGGAATCCTCCCCATCGCGCTGCTGCCGGCGGCCCGGGCCCGGCAGGTGGCGCTGGCGGTGACCTGCCTGGAACTGGTGTTGTCGCTCGGGCTGTGGTGGGCCTTCGACCCGGCCACGACGGCGATGCAGTTCAGCGTCACCGCACCGTGGCTCGGGGCCTGGGGGATCAGCTACACCCTCGGTCTCGACGGCCTCTCGCTCTTCATGGTGCTGCTCACCACGCTCATCATGCCGCTGGCGGTGCTGAGCAGCTTCAAGTACATCGAGCAGCGGGAGCGGCTCTACTACGGCCTGCTGCTGGCGCTGCTCACGGGGATGCTCGGGGTGTTCCTGGCCCTCGACATGTTCCTCTTCTACGTGATGTGGGAAGTGATGCTGATCCCGATGTACTTCATCATCGGGATCTGGGGCGGCAAGAACCGGCTCTATGCCGCCATCAAGTTCTTCATCTATACCATGGCCGGCTCGCTGCTGATGCTGGTCGCGATCATCGTGATGATGTTCCAGGTGTGGAAGCACACGGGGACGCCGAGCTTCGCGTACGAGCAGTTCCTGGCGGTGGCGCCCCAGCTGGGCGGGCTCGCGCCCTGGCTCTTTCTGGCCTTCGCGATCGCCTTCGCCATCAAGGTCCCGATCTTCCCGTTCCACACCTGGCTTCCCGACGCCCACGTCGAGGCGCCCACGGCAGGCAGCGTGATCCTGGCGAGCATCCTGCTCAAGATGGGTACCTACGGGTTCCTCCGGTTCGCGGTGCCGTTCTTCCCGGAAGTGGCGCTCTCGCCGGCCGTCACCTCGATCGTGGTCGCGCTGGCGGTCATCGGTATCGTGTACGGCGCGCTGGTCGCGATGGTGCAGCCTGACATCAAGAAGCTCGTGGCCTACTCCTCGGTCAGCCATCTCGGCTTCGTGATGCTGGGGATCTGGGCGGCGACGCTGCAGAGCGTGCAGGGCGCCCTGATGATCATGATCGGCCACGGACTCTCCACCGGCGCGCTGTTCCTTCTGATCGGCATGCTGTACGAACGGCGCCATACACGCCAGATCGCCGATTTTGGCGGACTGGCCCGGGTGATCCCGGTCTTCTCCCTGATTCTCGTGGTGACCTCCCTGGCGTCGATCGGACTCCCCGGCCTCAATGGGTTCATCGGTGAGTTCCTGGTGCTGGTCGGCAGCTTCGGCCGCTACCCGTGGGCGACCGGCATTGCCGCGACCGGCGTGATCTTCGCCGCCGCGTACATGCTGTGGGCGCTGCAGCGGATTCTGTTCAACAAGCTCGACAAGCCCGAGAACGAGCACCTCGCCGATCTCACCCCGCGCGAACTGGTGGTGGTTCTGCCGCTCGTCGCCGGCATGATCTGGCTCGGGCTGTACCCCAGGCCGGTCCTCGATCGCATGGATGCCGCCGCCAAGAACTATCTGCACCTCGTCCAGCCCGGTCTCGAACGGGGTTCCGCGAGCACGACCGCTGCGGCCCCGGAGGCGCGCCCGTGACCATGGTCTTCGATCCTGCGACCCCGGCGGGCCAGACGGTGGCGCTGCTGCCGGAAGTGGTGCTGTCGGTGGCCACCCTGGCGGTGCTGCTCGTCATCAGTTTCCGCCACGACGGCCCCGGCGCCAGCCGCCGCGCAGGCTGGTTGAGCCTGGCATCGCTCGGTCTGACGGCGGTGGCCCTGCTGTGGCTGAGCTTCAATGTCCCGGAGGACACCGGGATCGGGCAGATGATCGCCCTCGACGGCTTCCGGTTCGTCGGCTCCGCGCTCATCCTGCTGGTCACCGCCGGCTCGGTGCTCGCCTCTCTCGGTTACCTCGAGCGGGAGCAGCTCGTCGCCCCGGAGTACTACGTGCTGATGCTGCTGGCCACAATCGGCATGCTCTTCATGGTCAACGCCCAGGACCTGATCGTCCTGTTCCTCGGCCTCGAGACGATGTCGGTCGCGGTCTACGTCCTGGCCGGCTACGACCGCCGGAGCGCGTTCTCCGCAGAAGCGGCGCTCAAGTACTTCCTGATGGGGGCCTTCGCCTCGGGCTTCCTGCTCTACGGTATCGCGCTGGTGTACGGCGCGGCCGGATCATCCAACCTGGTCTTCGCGGGTGCCCAGTTTGCCCAGGGCTCGCTCTCGACCATGGCCCGCCTCGGGCTCGGTCTGCTGGTGATCGGGTTCGGCTTCAAGGTCGCCGCCGTGCCGTTCCAGATGTGGGCGCCCGACGTCTACGATGGCGCACCCACGCCGGTGAGCGGCTTCATGGCGACCGCCGTGAAGACCGCAGCGTTCGTCGCGCTGGCCCGGGTCCTCTACACCTCGTTCTCCGGTTCCGTGGTGGAGTGGCAGCCGGTGGTCTTCGGGCTGGCCGTGGCGACGATGGTGCTCGGCAATCTGGTTGCGCTGGTGCAGAAGTCGCTGAAGCGGATGCTGGCCTACAGCTCGGTCGCGCATGCCGGATACCTGCTCGCGGCGATCTGGCCCGGGTCGGCGGTTGGCGTCTCGGCCATGACGTTCTATCTGCTCGGCTACGGCCTTACCACCATCGCCGCCTTTGCCCTCCTCGGCGCGCTGGGGCGCGGCGGTGAGCGCGAGCTGACCCTGGCGGACGTCGGCGGGCTCGCGGAGACACGTCCCTGGATGTCCTTCGCCTTTGCGGTCTGCCTTTTGTCGCTGCTCGGCTTCCCGGGCACGATCGGCTTCATCGGAAAGTGGTACATCATCTCGGCGATCGTCGCGTCGGGGCACCCGCTGCTCGCCGTCCTGCTGGTGATCACGAGCATCGTGTCCGCGGGCTACTACATGCCCGTGATCATGGCCATGTACATGCGCCCCGCACGCGCCCCGCTGGCCTACCACGATCGCGGACTCGCCGGTACCGCGCGGGTCGCCGTCGCGTTCAGCGTGGTGCTCATCCTCGCCCTCGGCGTCTGGCCGGTGCAGCTGCTCGAGTTGGCCGACGGCGCCGCCGCCTCGCTCGCGCAGACCGCGTCGCAGGCGACCGGCGGGCAGTGATGATCCTGGGGCGCGCCGAAGGCGCGCCCTGCCGCCTTGCTCCACCCTCCGGCCACTCATGAACGTCCCTCGTTCCATCTTCCGTCAGTACGATGTCCGCGGCCTCGTCGGCCCCGAGCTGACGCCGGAACTCGCCCGCGGCCTCGGGCGCGCCTACGCCACGATCGGGTGGGAGCGGCTCGGGCGGGCGCCGGTCCTGGCCGTCGGGCGCGATAACCGTCCCTCCGGCGAGGCGCTCGCTGCTGCGGTGCGCGCCGGGATCGCGGAGACCGGGGCGACTGCCGTCGATGTGGGACAGCTGCCCACGCCGGCCCTCTACTTCGCGGTCCACGCGCTCGGTACCGATGGCGGCCTGCAGGTCACCGGCTCGCACAACCCGCCGGAGTTCAACGGGTTCAAGATGGTGCTCACCGGCGACTCACTGCATGGTGCGGAGATCCTCCGGCTGTACGACATCATCATGCTGGAGCAGTGGCGGACCGGCGCCGGGCGCGAAACGGCGGACGGCTCGGTGCTCGGGAAGTACCGGGAGGCAATCGTTGCCCGACACGCGCTCCGTCGTCGCGTGAAGGTGGTGGTCGACTGCGGCAACGGCGTCGGGAGTCTCATCGCTGTGGCCACCCTCGAAGCGTTAGGCGCCGAGGTCATCCCGCTGTTCTGCGAGTCGGACGGGACCTTCCCGAATCACCATCCCGATCCTACCGTGATGGAGAATCTCCGCGACCTCCAGGGGGAGGTGCGCCGAAGCGGGGCCGAACTCGGCATCGCCTTCGATGGCGATGCGGACCGGATCGGTGCAGTGGACGAGAATGGTGCCGTCGTCTACGGTGATCAGCTCCTGATACTCTTCGGGCGGGACGCCGTGGCGCGCTTCGGCCCCGGGCTTTCGGTCATCTTCGACGTGAAGTGCTCCGAGGTGCTGCCCCAGGCCCTCCGTGCCGCAGGCGCCGTGCCCGAGATGTGGAAGACCGGGCATTCGCTCATCAAGGCCCGCATGAAGGAACTGCACGCGCCCCTTGCCGGCGAAATGAGCGGCCACATGTTCTTCGGGGGGGACTGGTTCGGTTTCGACGACGCCCTCTTCGCCGCCGCCCGGCTGCTGGAGATCGTGTCGGCGGGGAAGGGCGGGCTCGCGGCGCTGCTCGCCGATCTCCCCCGGACCTATGCCACGCCCGAGATCCGGGTCGATTGCGCCGAGGAGCGGAAATTCCCGCTCGTCGCGGAGGCGGTGAGGCATTTCGGATCGCGATATCCGGTGAACCCGATCGACGGCGTGCGCATGACCTTCCCCAATGGCTGGGGACTGGTGCGCGCGTCCAATACCCAACCGATCCTCGTCCTGCGCTTTGAGGCGACGGACGAGGCTTCCCTCGCCGCCTATCAGGGCGAGGTCATGGAGTGGCTCCGCGCCAATCCCTGAGCATGAGCCCCCGCGCGCTCCGCGCCACCATTGGCGTCCTGTTGCTGGTTGTCCTGCTCTTCGCGGGACGGTGGACGGCCGGGCTGTTCACGGAGCGGTGGTGGGCAGCGCAGATCTCTCCCCAGGCTGCGCAATTCGTCACCGAGTGGGCCGGCTTCACCCTGCTGCTGGAACTGACCGGCGTGCTGGCCGCCTGCAGCTGGTTCATCGGCAACCTGCTGCTCGTGTACCGGGCGATCGGCTCGGTACAGGTGCATCGTCGCGTCGGCAATCTGGAAATCCGCGAGGCCGTGAACATGCGGGCGCTTGCCTGGCTGAGTATCGGCGGAGGACTCCTCCTC
>Ga0209798_10000901_pt1 | contig 18154 bp, 30 predicted proteins | sample DOMMetBare3Fresh_FD_187475 | JGI IMG/M metagenome (GOLD analysis project Ga0209798, IMG submission 187475) | Wetland sediment microbial communities from St. Louis River estuary, USA, under dissolved organic matter induced mercury methylation -... | ecosystem: Environmental > Aquatic >...
CAGAAGATCCGAATCCGCCTCAAGGCATTCGACTACAAGCTGATCGACCAGTCGGCGCTCGAGATCGTGGACACCGCCAAGCGCACCGGCGCCATCGTCAAGGGCCCGGTGCCCCTGCCGACGCGGCAGCAGCGTTTCGACATCCTGCGTTCGCCCCATGTCAACAAGACCAGCCGCGACCAGTTCGAGATCCGCACGCATCAGCGTCTGATGGACATCGTCGACCCGACCGACAAGACGGTGGACGCGTTGATGAAGCTCGACCTGCCCGCCGGCGTGGACGTCGAAATCAAGCTGCAGTAAGCCTTTCGCGCGGTCGCGCCGGCCACGAGGCCGGGAGCGATCGGCTATACTCACCGGCTCTGCGACGAGTGCCCCAGGGCATCGATCGGAGAGACGCACTCAGCCCGGCCAATCGATGTCGGGTGTTTCAAACAAAGGCCCCGACTGTGGGGCTGGAGAACAACCATGACGACCGCCGATACAGGCAATCGTCTCGGCTTGCTGGGCCGCAAGGTGGGCATGATGCGCATCTTCACGGACGACGGTGATGCCGTGCCCGTGACGGTGCTGGACGTGTCCAACAACCGGATCACCCAGGTCAAGACCGAGCAAACCGACGGCTACAACGCGCTGCAAATCGCGTTCGGTGCGCGCAAGGCGTCGCGCGTCAACAAGCCCGAAGCCGGGCACCTGGCCAAGGCCGGGGTCGAATCTGGCGAGATCCTGCAGGAATTCCGCGTGTCGGCCGAGGTGGCCGGCCAGTACAAGCCGGGCGCAACGCTGCCGGTGAGCCTGTTCGCCGCGGGCCAGAAGGTCGACGTGCAGGGCACTTCGATCGGCAAGGGATTCAACGGCACCATCAAGCGCCACAACTTCAGCTCGCAGCGCGCGTCGCACGGCAACAGCCGTTCGCACAACGTGCCGGGCTCGATCTCGATGGCGCAAGACCCGGGCCGGGTGTTTCCGGGCAAGAAGATGTCGGGCCAGATGGGCGACGAAACCGTCACCACGCAGAACCTCGACGTCGTGCGCATCGACGAGACGCGCCAGCTGCTGCTGGTGCGCGGCGCGGTGCCCGGCTCCAAGTCCGGCTTCGTCACGGTGCGCCCGGCCGTCAAGGTCCGCGCCAAGAAGGGAGCCCGGTGATGCAGCTCGAGCTCCTGAACGAACAAGGCCAGGCCACTTCCAAGGTCGACGCGCCCGACACGGTGTTCGCGCGCGACTACAACGAGGCGCTGGTCCACCAGGTGGTCGTGGCCTTTCAGGCCAACGCCCGCCAGGGCACGCGTGCGCAGAAGAACCGCGAGACGGTCAAGCACTCGACCAAGAAGCCGTGGCGCCAGAAGGGCACCGGCCGCGCGCGCGCCGGCATGACCAGCTCGCCAATCTGGCGTGGAGGCGGTCGCGCCTTCCCGAACAACACCGACGAGAACTTCTCGCACAAGGTCAACAAGAAGATGTACCGCGCCGGCATGGCGTCGATCCTGTCGGAGCTGGCCCGCAACGGTCGTCTGGCGGTGGTCGATTCGATCAGCGTCGATTCGCCGAAGACCAAGCTGCTGGCGCAGAAGTTCAAGGCCATGGGCTTCGACTCGGTGATGGTCATCGCCGACGCCGTCGACGAGAACCTGGCGCTCGCGTCGCGCAATCTGGCCAACGTGCTGGTGGTCGAGCCGCGTTATGCCGATCCGCTGTCGCTGGTGTTCTACAAGAAGGTGCTGGTGACCAAGGGCGCGATCGAGCAGCTCAAGGAGATGTACGCATGAGCACCGCCACCGCTGTGAAGAAGCACGACGAGAGCCGACTGGCGCAGGTGCTGGTCGGCCCGATCGTGTCGGAGAAGGCCACGAGCATCGGTGAAAAGCACAACCAGGTGCTGTTCAAGGTGCTGCGCAACGCCACCAAGCCCGAGATCAAGGCTGCCATCGAGTTGATGTTCAAGGTCGAGGTCGATGCGGTGCGGGTGGTGAACCAAAAGGGTAAGACCAAGCGTTTCGGGCGCTCGGTGGGTCGACGCGATCACATCAAGAAGGCGTATGTGTCGCTCAAGGCCGGGCAGGAGCTCAATTTCTCCGGGGAGGCCGCGTAATGGCCGTCGTCAAAGTCAAACCCACCTCGCCGGGCCGCCGCGCGGTGGTGAAGGTCGTGCACAAGCACCTGCACAAGGGTGATCCCGAGGCTTCTCTGCTCGAGCCGCAGAAGCAGAAGTCCGGTCGCAACAACAACGGCCACATCACCATCCGCCACAAGGGCGGCGGGCACAAGCACCACTACCGCGTGGTCGACTTCAAGCGCGACAAGGACGGCATTCCGGCCAAGGTCGAGCGGGTCGAATACGACCCCAATCGCACGGCGCACATCGCGCTGCTGTGCTACGCCGACGGCGAGCGGCGTTACATCATTGCGCCGCGCGGGCTGGAAGTCGGCGCCACGCTGGTTTCCGGCGCCGAGGCGCCGATCAAGGCCGGCAACACGCTGCCGATCCGCAACATCCCGGTGGGCTCGACCATCCATTGCGTGGAGATGTTGCCTGGCAAGGGTGCGCAGATCGCGCGCTCGGCCGGCGCCTCGGTGACGCTGATGGCGCGCGAAGGCACCTACGCCCAGGTGCGTTTGCGCTCGGGCGAAGTGCGCAAGATTCACATCGATTGTCGCGCCACCATCGGCGAGGCGAGCAACGAAGAGCACAACCTGCGTCAGTACGGCAAGGCAGGTGCGATCCGCTGGCAGGGCATCCGCCCGACGGTGCGTGGCGTCGCCATGAACCCGGTCGACCACCCGCATGGCGGCGGCGAGGGCCGCACCGGCGAGGCGCGTGCGCCGGTGTCGCCGTGGAACACGTTGACCAAGGGCTACCGCACCCGCCGCAACAAGCGCACCCAGACGATGATCGTCTCGCGGCGCAAGAAGTAAGGCTCACGCACCATGGCACGTTCACTCAAGAAGGGTCCCTTCGTGGACCACCACCTGCTGGGCAAGGTCGAGAAGGCCTCCGCCAACAAGGACAAGAAGCCGATCAAAACCTGGTCGCGTCGCTCGACGATCCTGCCGGACTTCATCGGCTTGACGATCGCCGTGCACAACGGCAAGCAGCATGTGCCGGTCTACGTGACCGACCAGATGGTCGGCCACAAGCTCGGCGAGTTCGCGGCGACCCGGATGTTCAAGGGCCACCCCGCAGACAAGAAGGCCGCGAAGAAATGAACCACCCCCGAAGCGACTTCGTCGCCTCCCCCTCGAGGGGGGTGAGCCCGCGCCGAGCGAGCGCCTGCGCGCTCGCGAGTGGCTGGCAAACGCCTTGCGATGTGCAAATTGCAAGGCGCCGCCAGCGGCCCGGCGAAGCCGGTGCCGCGGCGTCTGCTTGGTTGGAGTAACTGCACATGGAAACGAAATCAATCGTTCGCGGCGTGCGCCTGTCGGCCGACAAGGGCCGGCTGGTGGCCGATCTGATCCGCGGCAAGAAGGTGGATCAGGCGCTGAACATCCTGACTTTCACGCCGCGCAAGGCCGCCGGCATCGTCAAGAAGGCGCTGGAGTCGGCGATTGCCAACGCAGAGCACAACGACGGTGCCGACATCGACGAGCTGTTGGTCAAGTCCATCTTCATCGAGCAAGGTGCGACGCTGAAGCGCTTTCGCGCGCGGGCCAAGGGCCGCGGCAACCGCATCAGCAAGGGCACCTGCCACATCTACGTGACGGTCGGCAACTAACAAGGCTGAGAGAAGACCATGGGACAAAAGATCCATCCGACCGGTTTCCGGCTGCCCGTCACGCGCGCCTGGTCGTCGCGCTGGTACGCGGGCAACCGCAACTTCGCGAGCATGCTCGCCGAAGATCTGCAGGTGCGCGAGTACCTGAAGAAGAAGCTGAAGAACGCCGCCGTGTCGCGCATCCTCATCGAGCGTCCGGCCAAGAACGCCCGCATCACCATCTTCTCGGCGCGCCCGGGCGTGGTGATCGGCAAGAAGGGCGAGGACATCGAACACCTGAAGGCTGAGCTCACCCGCATGCTGGGTGTGCCGGTGGCGGTGAACATCGAGGAGGTGCGCAAGCCCGAAATCGATGCCCAGTTGATCTCCGAGTCGATCACCCAGCAACTCGAGAAGCGCATCATGTTCCGCCGTGCGATGAAGCGCGCGATGCAGAACGCCATGCGCCTGGGCGCGCAGGGCATCAAGATCATGAGTGCGGGAAGGCTGAACGGCATCGAGATCGCGCGCACCGAGTGGTACCGCGAGGGCCGGGTGCCGCTGCACACGTTGCGCGCCGACATCGACTACGGCTTCTCCGAGGCCAAGACGACCTACGGGGTCATCGGCGTCAAGGTCTGGGTCTACCGCGGTGACAATCTCGGTCGCGCCGACGCGCCCGGTGCTGCCAAGCCCGAAGCCACCGAAGAGGAGCGCCGTCCGCGCCGCACCGCGCGTCCCGGCCCGCCGGGAGCGCCCGCCGGACGGGGCCGCCCGGCCGATCGCGCGCCGCGCGCCGAACCCGCCGAAGTGGCCAAGCCCGTCGAGGGTGCGCCGGTTGCGCCGAAGCCCGCCGTCAAGCGCGTGCGCAAGGTCGTCGCTGCCAAGCCGGCCGACGGTAAAGGAGAGTAAGCATGCTGCAACCCGCCCGTCGCAAGTTCCGCAAGGAGCAAAAGGGCCGCAACACCGGCGTCGCCACACGCGGTGCCAGCGTGTCGTTCGGGGAATTCGGCCTCAAGGCTACCGAACGCGGCCGCCTCACCGCGCGCCAGATCGAAGCCGCGCGCCGCGCCATCTCACGCCACATCAAGCGCGGTGGCCGCGTGTTCATTCGGATCTTTCCCGACAAGCCGGTCTCGCAAAAGCCTGCTGAAGTCCGCATGGGCAACGGCAAGGGCAACCCCGAGTACTACGTGGCCGAAATCACCCCGGGCAAGGTGCTGTACGAGCTCAATGGTGTGCCCGAGGCGCTGGCCCGCGAGGCCTTTCTGCTGGCCGCCGCGAAGCTGCCGCTGCGCTGCACCTTCGTCACGCGCCATGTTGGCGCCTGACGCTGCAAGGACCGAAGATCATGAAAGTATCTGAACTGCGTTCCAAGGACGTGGCCGGCCTGGAGAAGGAAGTCTCCGACCTGTTGCGCGCCCATTTCGGGCTGCGCATGCAAAAGGCCACCCAGCAACTCACCAACACGGCGTCGCTGAACCGCACGCGCCGAGAGGTGGCGCGCGCCAAGACCATTTTGGCCGAGAAGAAGAAGGGAGCCGCCAAATGAGCGAGACCCAGGCCCCGGTTAAGAACACCCGCACCCTGGTGGGTCGCGTCGTCAGCGACAAGCGTTCGAAGACGGTGACCGTGCTGGTCGAGCGTCGCGTGACCCACGCGCTGTACGGCAAGATCGTCGGGCGCTCGCGTAAGTACCACGCCCACGACGAGAAGGGTGAGTACAAGATGGGCGACGTGGTCGAGATCGCCGAGGGCAGGCCGATCTCCAAGACCAAGAGCTGGATCGTGACGCGCCTTGTCGAGAAGGCCCAGCTGGTTTGATGGCGCGCGGCCCCGACGCCGCAACATTCGTGGGGCCATTCGAGCCCCGGGCACCGAGCAGGCCGGCACGCTGGAATACTGGCGGCCGGCCGATTTCAATTCAAAGGAGATGAATATGATCAAGGTGGGTGACAAGCTGCCTGCGGGCAACCTTCAGGAGTTCATCGAGGTCGAGGGCAACGGCTGCTCGATTGGCCCGAACACATTTGAGGTTCAGAAGTCCACCGCCGGCAAGACCATCGCCGTGTTTGGCCTGCCCGGCGCCTATACGCCCACCTGCTCGGCCAAGCATGTTCCGGGCTACGTGGCCAAGGCCGTCGAGCTGAAGGCCGCCGGCGTCGACGAGATCTGGTGCGTGTCGGTCAACGACGCATTCGTGATGGGTGCCTGGGGCCGCGATCAGAAGACGGGTGGCAAGGTGCGCATGATGGCCGACGGCAGCGCCGATTTCGCCAAAGCCACCGGCCTGACGCTGGACCTGACCGCCCGCGGCATGGGCCTGCGTTCGAACCGCTACTCGATGCTGGTCAAGGACGGCGTGGTCAAGTCGCTCAACGTCGAGGCGCCGGGCAAGTTCGAGGTCAGTGACGCGGACACGCTGCTGCGCCAGGCCAAGGAAATTCGCTGAGCTTTGATTGACAGCCCGCGACCAAGCGGGCGATAATAATTGGCTTCGCCGGAAGGCTCGGTCTATCCGGGCTTTCTGGATCCGCCCAACACCTCCAGGGTGGCACGCCGCGACGGCGCGCCGCCTTGGCAGACGGGCCCAAGACTGACCGGCCAGCGGCCCCGCAAGGGCTGACGGACGGGACAAGTTGGGGACAAGACATGATCCAAATGCAATCGCGGCTCGAAGTCGCGGACAACACCGGCGCGAAGTCCGTCCAGTGCATCAAGGTGCTCGGCGGCTCGAAGCGGCGTTATGCCGGCATCGGCGACGTGATCAAGGTGTCGATCAAGGAAGCCGCGCCGCGGGGCCGCGTCAAGAAGGGCGAGATCTACAGCGCCGTGGTCGTGCGCACGGCCAAGGGCGTGCGCCGCCAGGACGGCTCGCTGATCAAGTTCGACACCAACGCCGCCGTGCTGCTCAACAACAAGCTCGAGCCGATCGGCACGCGCATCTTCGGGCCGGTGACGCGCGAGCTGCGCACCGAGCGTTTCATGAAGATCGTGTCGCTGGCCCCCGAGGTGCTGTAGGCGCACATCGCTCGAAGGAACTGGCCATGAACAAGATTCGCAAGGGCGACCAGGTCATCGTGACCACCGGTCGCGACAAAGGAAAGCGCGGCACCGTGACCCGCCGCGTCGACGAGGAACACATCGTCGTCGAGGGCGTCAACGTGGTGAAGAAGCACGTCAAACCCAACCCGCTGAAAGGCACCACCGGCGGCGTGATCGACAAGACGATGCCGATCCACCAGTCCAACGTCGCGATCTGGAATGCGGCGTCGAGCAAGGGTGACCGCGTGGGCATCAAGGTCGGCGCCGACGGCAAGAAGGTCCGCGTCTTCAAGTCCAGCGGCCAAGAGATCAAGGCGTAAGAGGCACCCCATGGCGACCAAGAAAGCTGCCGCAGCCGGGCCCGCACCGCGCGCACGCCTGCAGACCATTTATCGCGAGAAGATCGTGCCGGACCTGATGAAGAAGTTCGGCTACAAATCCGTGATGCAGGTGCCGCGTCTGACCAAGATCACGCTCAACATGGGCGTCAGCGAGGCCGTGGCCGACAAGAAGGTCATGGACCACGCCGTAGGCGACCTGACCAAAATCTCCGGCCAGAAGCCGGTCGTCACCAAGAGCCGCAAGGCCATCGCTGCGTTCAAGATCCGGGAGAACGTGCCCATCGGCACGATGGTCACGTTGCGCGGCGTGCGCATGTACGAGTTCCTCGACCGCTTCGTCACCATCGCGCTGCCGCGCGTGCGCGACTTCCGCGGTATCTCGGGCCGCGCGTTCGATGGCCGCGGCAACTACAACGTCGGCGTCAAGGAACAGATCATCTTTCCCGAGATCGAGTACGACAAGATCGACGTGATCCGCGGATTGAACATCAGCATCACGACCAGCGCGAAGACCGACGACGAGTGCCGGGCACTCCTAACCGCGTTCCGCTTCCCGTTCAAGAACTGAAAGGTTGCTCCGTGGCAAAAACGTCTCTCATTCAGCGCGAACAAAAGCGCGAGAAGCTCGTCGCGAAGTACGCCAAGAAGTACGCCGAGCTGAAGAAGGTCGCCGACGACGCCCAGAAGTCCGATGAAGAGCGTTACGCGGCGCGGCTGGAGCTGCAAAAACTGCCGCGCAATGCCAATCCGACGCGCCTGCGCAATCGCTGCGGTCTGACCGGCCGGCCGCGCGGCACGTTCCGCAAGTTCGGCCTCGGCCGCAGCAAGATCCGCGAACTCGCCTTCAAGGGCGACATTCCCGGCGTCGTCAAGGCGAGCTGGTAAGCCGCGAGCGCAGGAGTACACACAATGAGCATGAGTGATCCGATCGCCGACATGCTGACCCGCATTCGAAACGCGCAGAGCGTCGAGAAGTCTGTCGTGGTCATGCCGTCGTCGAAGCTGAAGGTGGCGATTGCGCAAGTCCTCAAGGACGAGGGCTACATCGACGGCTTTGCGGTCAAGGCCGAAGGCGTGAAGAGCGAACTCGAGATCGCGCTGAAGTACTACGCCGGCCGTCCGGTGATCGAGCGCATCGAACGCGTCAGCCGCCCCGGTCTGCGTGTCTACAAGGGCCGCAACGCAATTCCGCAGGTGCAAAACGGCCTCGGCGTGGCGATCGTGACCACGCCCAAGGGCGTGATGACTGACCGCAAGGCGCGCGCCACCGGCGTCGGCGGTGAAGTCCTGGTCTACGTGGCCTAAGGCACGCAGCGAGCATTCAGGAGCAAATTGCCATGTCCCGCGTAGGAAAACAGCCGATCGACTTGCCCAAGGGCGTAGACGTGCAGGTGTCGGCCGACAAGATCACCGTGAAGGGCGCCAACGGCACGCTGTCGCGCGCGCTGGCGGGCGGTGTCGGCGTGAAGAACGAAGCCGGCAAGGTGACGTTCCTGCCCGCCAACGACAGCGTTGCCGCCAATGCGATGAGCGGCACGATGCGTGCGCTGGTCAACAACATGATCAACGGCGTCGCCAAGGGCTTCGAGAAGAAGCTGTCGCTGGTCGGCGTGGGCTTCCGGGCCCAGGCCCAGGGCCAGAAGCTCAATCTGCAGATCGGCTTCTCGCACCCGGTGGTGAAGGACATGCCGGCTGGCATCAAGGTCGAGACGCCGACGCAGACCGAGATCGTCATCAAGGGCGCCGACCGCCAGGTCGTCGGCCAGGTGGCGGCCGAGGTGCGCGCGATCCGTCCGCCCGAGCCCTACAAGGGCAAAGGCATCCGTTATGCCGACGAGCGCGTGTCCCTCAAGGAAACGAAGAAGAAGTAAGGAGCCGCAGCATGCTGAACAAGAGGGAACAGCGTACGCGCCGCGCGGGACAGACCCGCCTGCGCATCGCCAAGCAGGACGTTGCGCGCTTGACCGTGTTTCGTTCGAACCTGCACATCTACGCCAACGTCGTGTCCAACGACGGTGCGCGGGTGCTGGCCAGCGCATCGACGCTGGAAAAGGAAATGCGCGCGCAACTCGGCGCGCCTGGCAAGGGCGGCAATGCCGCGGCGGCGGCCATCGTCGGCAAGCGCATCGCCGAGCGCGCCAAGGCGGCCGGTGTCGAGAAGGTGGCGTTCGATCGCTCCGGTTTTGCCTACCACGGCCGGGTGAAGGCTCTGGCCGAGGCCGCGCGCGAAGCCGGTCTCCAGTTCTGAACGTGATTCGTTAGGAATTCAAACATGGCGAAGTTTCAACCCCGCGCTCAAACCGAAGGCAGTGACGACGGCCTGAAGGAAAAGATGATCGCGGTGAATCGCGTCACCAAGGTCGTCAAGGGTGGCCGCATCCTCGGCTTCGCCGCGCTGACCGTCGTCGGCGACGGAGATGGCCGCATCGGCATGGGCAAAGGCAAGGCGCGGGAAGTGCCGGTGGCGGTGCAGAAGGCCATGGAACAGGCGCGCCGCAACATGATCAAGGTGCCGCTGAAGAACGGCACCATCCACCACAACCTGCGCGGCGAGCATGGCTCGGCCAAGGTGCTGATGGCGCCGGCCAAGGCCGGTGACGGCATCATCGCCGGCGGCCCGATGCGCGCGGTGTTCGAGGTGCTGGGGGTGACCGACATCGTCGCCAAGAGCCTGGGCTCGACCAACCCGTACAACATGGTGCGCGCCACGCTGGATGCGCTGAAGCACTCCACCACGCCGGCCGAAGTGGCGGCCAAGCGCGGCAAGACGGTCGAAGAGCTGTTCAGCTGAGCGCGAGAGGAATTGCCATGTCCGACAAGAAGACGCTGAAGGTCCGGCTGGTCAAGAGCCCGATCGGTTGCAAGCAGGCGCACCGCGACACGGTGCGCGGGCTCGGGCTGCGCAAGGTGAACAGCGAGCGCGTGCTCGAGGACACGCCGGCGGTGCGCGGAATGATCAACACGATTTCGTACCTGGTGCTCGTGCTCTGAGCCCGCGGTAGCAAGGACCTTCGTCATGCAACTCAATTCAATCAAGCCGGCCGACGGCAGCAAGAAGGCGCGGCGTCGCGTCGGACGCGGCATGGGCTCCGGCCTGGGCAAGACCGCAGGCCGCGGACACAACGGACAGAAGTCGCGTGCCGGCGGCTTCCACAAGGTCGGCTTCGAAGGCGGCCAGATGCCGCTGCAACGCCGCCTGCCCAAGCGCGGGTTCAAGTCGGCCCTGCTGAAATACAACGCCGAGCTGACGCTGGCCGATCTGCAGCGCCTGGGCAAGGACGAGGTCGATCTGCTCACGCTCAAGCAGGCGGGGCTGGTGCGCGATCTGGTCAAGGTTGTCAAAGTCATCAAGAGCGGCGAGTTGTCGCGCAAGGTGGCGCTCAAGGGCATCCTGGCGACTGCCGGTGCCAAGGCTGCCATCGAGGCAGCGGGTGGTTCGGTCGAGGCCATGCCGGCCGCGGCGGCCTGACCGACAGAATAGAACGGGCACTTCAGCGTGGTGACTACACCCAATCAGCTGGCCAAGAGCGGCAAGTTCGGCGACCTGCGTCGTCGGCTGGTCTTCTTGCTGCTCGCGCTGGTGGTCTACCGCGTGGGCGCCCACATCCCGGTGCCGGGCATCGACCCGGGCCAGCTCGAACAGTTGTTCAAGGGCCAGCAGGGCGGCATCCTGAGCCTGTTCAACATGTTCTCGGGCGGCGCGCTGTCGCGCTTCACTGTCTTCGCGCTGGGCATCATGCCCTACATCTCGGCGTCGATCATCATGCAGTTGATGACGTATGTGATTCCGACGCTCGAAGCGCTGAAGAAGGAAGGTGAATCGGGCCGCCGCAAGATCACCCAGTACACGCGTTACGGTACGCTCGGCCTGGCGCTGTTCCAGTCGCTGGGCATCGCGCTGGCGCTCGAAGGCTCGCCGGGCCTGGTGCTGGTGCCGGGCTTCGGCTTTCGCATGACCGCGGTCGTCAGCCTGACCGCCGGCACGATGTTCCTGATGTGGCTCGGCGAGCAGGTCACCGAGCGCGGCCTGGGCAACGGCATCTCGATCCTGATCTTCGCCGGCATCGCCGCCGGCCTGCCCAATGCCATCGGCGGCCTGGCCGAACTGGTGCGCACCGGCGCGATGAGCATCATCGCGGCGATCTTCATCATTGCCGTTGTCGGCCTGGTGACCTTCGTGGTCGTGTTCGTCGAGCGCGGTCAGCGCAAGATCCTCGTGAACTACGCCAAGCGCCAGGTGGGCAACAAGGTCTATGGCGGCCAGTCGTCGCACCTGCCGCTCAAGCTCAACATGTCGGGCGTGATCCCGCCGATCTTCGCCTCGTCGATCATCCTGCTGCCGGCCACGATCGTAGGCTGGTTCGCCACCGGCGAGGGCATGCGTTGGCTGAAAGACTTGTCGGGCGCGCTGTCGCCGGGCCAGCCGATCTATGTGCTGCTGTACGCCGGCATGATCGTGTTCTTCTGCTTCTTCTACACGGCGCTGGTGTTCAACAGCCGCGAGACGGCCGACAACCTGAAGAAGAGCGGCGCCTTCATCCCCGGCATTCGCCCGGGCGAGCAGACGGCGCGCCACATCGACCGCATCCTGTCGCGCCTGACGCTGGCCGGCGCCATCTACATCACCGCGGTGTGCCTGCTGCCCGAGTTCCTGGTGCTCAAGTACAACGTGCCGTTCTATTTTGGTGGGACTTCGCTGCTGATCATCGTGGTCGTGACGATGGATTTCTGGGCTCAGGTACAGAGTTACGTGATGAGCCAGCAGTACGAATCGCTGTTGAAGAAGGCAAATTTCAAGACGAGCTGAAAGCGCGCGGACAACCCGTACATGGCCAAAGACGATGTCATCCAGATGCAGGGTGAGATTCTCGAGAATCTGCCCAACGCAACCTTTCGCGTGAAGCTGGAAAACGGTCATGTCGTGTTGGGCCACATCTCCGGAAAGATGCGCATGCACTACATCCGCATCCTCCCCGGCGACAAGGTCACCGTCGAGTTGACGCCGTACGATTTGAGTCGCGCCCGCATCGTGTTCCGCGCGAAGTGAGCGCCAGAAGGAGTAGGTTATGAAAGTCTCTGCATCGGTCAAGAAGATGTGCCGCAATTGCAAGATCATCCGACGCAAGGGCGTCGTGCGCGTGATCTGCACCGACCCGCGGCACAAGCAGCGCCAGGGCTGAAGGCCCGCACGTTGGCTGAACACTGAAGGATCACCATGGCACGCATCGCCGGCATCAACATTCCCGACCACAAGCACGCCGAGATCGGACTCACCTCGATCTACGGCGTGGGCCGCTCCACGGCGCAGAAGATCTGCGAGGCCGTCGGCATTCCGTACAGCAAGAAGATCAAGGAACTCTCCGACCACGATCTGGAGAAGATCCGCGAGGAGGTGGGCCGCCTCACCATCGAGGGCGATCTGCGCCGCGAGGTGTCGATCAACATCAAGCGCCTGATGGATCTGGGCGCCTACCGCGGCATGCGTCATCGCCGCGGCCTGCCGGTGCGCGGCCAGCGTACCCGCACCAACGCCCGCACCCGCAAGGGCCCGCGCAAGGGCGCCGCCGCGCTGAAGAAGTAGAGCCCGCCGTTTCACCGAATTCGAGGCACCCTCATGGCCAAAGCACCAGTCAATACCGCGGCACGACGCGTCAGCAAGAAGATCCGCAAGAACGTGGCGGACGGCGTCGCGCACGTGCATGCGTCGTTCAACAACACGATCATCACGATCACCGATCGCCAGGGCAGCGCCTTGGCCTGGGCCTCCTCGGGCGGCCAGGGCTTCAAGGGATCGCGCAAGTCCACGCCGTTCGCGGCCCAGGTGGCCGCCGAGACGGCCGGCCGCGCGGCGCAGGAGCAAGGGATCAAGAACCTCGACGTGCGCATCAAGGGCCCGGGCCCGGGCCGCGAGTCGTCGGTTCGCGCGCTGGCCTCGTTGGGGATTCGCATCAACTCGATCAGCGACGTCACGCCGATCCCGCACAACGGCTGCCGCCCACAGAAGCGGCGCCGCATCTAGCGATCAGGCCTGGCTCGCCGATGGCGAGTCATGTCTGATTGAAGTCCACCGTCTGAGCGCATTCCAACAACACCCGCCAGACTCGCGCGAACTGCCGGCAATTGCCGCGGGCTCGCGTCAGATCGATCACCGAAGGAAATCAAGTGGCACGTTATCTAGGACCCAAGGCGAAACTGTCTCGCCGTGAAGGCACCGATCTCTACCTGAAGAGCGCACGCCGCGCGATCAGCGACAAGGCCAAGTTCGACAGCAAGCCCGGCCAGCATGGCCGCACCTCCGGTTCGCGCACGTCCGACTTCGGTCTTCAGCTGCGCGAAAAGCAGAAGGTCAAGCGCATGTACGGCGTGCTGGAGCGGCAGTTCCGCCGCTATTTCGCCGAGGCCGAGCGCCGCCGCGGCAACACCGGCACCAACCTGCTGACGCTGCTCGAGTCGCGGCTCGACAACGTGGTCTACCGTATGGGCTTCGGCTCGACGCGGGCCGAGGCGCGCCAGCTGGTGTCGCACAAGGCGATCACGGTCAACGGCCAGGTGGTGAACATCTCGTCGTACCTGGTCAAGGCCGGCGACACCATCGGCTTGCGCGACAAGGCCAAGAAGCAGCTGCGAGTGACCGACGCCGTCAAGCTGGCCGAGTCGGTGGGCATGCCCGCCTGGGTGCAGGTGGACGCCGCCAAACTGGAGGGCGTGTTCAAGCAGGTGCCCGACCGCGACCAGTTCGGCGCCGACATCAACGAATCGCTGATCGTTGAGCTCTATTCGCGATAAGCGGGTTGACGGCCAAGCGGCCCTCAGCCCTTTCAGGATCAGGACGCTCCGCGTGCCGGGGTCGAAGCGTCGACATTCCGACCCGGCATGGTCCGTCAGCCTTATCGGTGTAACGAGCCGAGGGTATTGAGAGGAACTTAAGACTCCATGCAAACCAATCTGTTGAAGCCCAAAGCCATCAATGTGGAGCCGCTCGGCGGCCACCGCGCCAAGGTCACGCTCGAGCCATTCGAGCGCGGCTACGGCCATACGCTGGGCAACGCGCTGCGGCGCGTGCTGCTGTCGTCGATGGTGGGCTATGCGCCGACCGAAGTCACCATCGCCGGCGTGCTGCACGAGTACTCCACCGTCGATGGCGTGTCCGAAGACGTGGTGCACATCATGCTGAATCTGAAGGGCGTGGTCTTCCGCCTGCACAACCGCGACGAAGTGACGCTGGTGCTGCGCAAGGAGGGCGAAGGCCCCGTCACGGCCGGCGACATCCAGACACCGCACGATGTCGAGATCATCAATCCCGACCACGTGATCGCGCACCTGGCGCAGGGCGGCAAGCTCGACATGCAGATCAAGGTCGAGAAGGGCCGCGGCTACGTGCCGGGCAACCTGCGCCGCTTCGGCGACGAGCCGACCAAGAGCATCGGCCGCATCGTGCTCGACGCGTCGTTCTCGCCGCTGCGGCGCGTGAGCTACGCGGTGGAGAACGCCCGCGTCGAGCAGCGCACCGACCTCGACAAGCTGGTGATGGAGATCGAGACCAACGGTGCGATCAGCCCCGAAGAGGCGATCCGGGCGTCGGCCAAGATCCTGGTCGAGCAGCTCGCGGTGTTCGCGCAGCTCGAGGGCAGCGAGATCGCCGCCTTCGACCAGCCGGCACAGCGCCAGACGCAGTTCGACCCGATCCTGCTGCGCCCGGTAGACGAGCTCGAGCTCACGGTGCGCTCGGCCAACTGCCTGAAGGCCGAGAACATCTACTACATCGGTGACTTGATCCAGCGCACCGAGACCGAGCTGCTCAAGACCCCGAACCTGGGCCGCAAGAGCCTGAACGAAATCAAGGAAGTGCTGGCCTCGCGCGGGCTCACGCTTGGCGCGCGGCTGGAGAACTGGCCCCCGCAGGGCCTCGACAAACGATAAGCCAGACCACAAGGCCTCCCGAGAGGGGCCGGCTATCAAGCCCGGGTACCTGACACGGCCCGGGCACCATAACCAAAGGAACGCACCATGCGTCACCGACACGGACTTCGAAAACTCAACCGCACCAGCGAGCATCGCCAGGCGATGCTGCGCAACATGTGCGTGTCGCTGCTGCGCCACGAGGCCATCAAGACCACGGTGCCCAAGGCCAAGGAACTGCGCCGCGTCGTCGAGCCGTTGATCACACTGGGCAAGAGCCCGAGCCTGGCCAACCGGCGCCTGGCGTTCAACCGCCTGCGCGATCGCGACATCGTCACCAAGCTGTTCGGCGAGCTCGGCCCGCGTTACCAGTCGCGACCGGGCGGCTACACGCGGATCCTGAAGATGGGTTTCCGCAATGGCGACACCGCACCGATGGCCTTCGTCGAGCTGGTCGACCGGCCCGAGCCGGCGCCGGCGGCCGCGGCGGACGAGCCGAAGACCGAATAGGTCTGCGCGGGATGCGCCAGAGTTCATGGGAGGCCGGCTGATGCTGGCCTTTCGCGCTTTCGGCATGCGCCAGAATGCGATCGACGGAACCATCCCCGGGCAATTTCGTTCCGAATCAACCATGTACCTCTGGCGCCACCTATTGCCGCGCTGGCGCGCCGGCTGCACCCGCGCCGTCGCAGCCGTCCTGCTGGCGGGCGTGGCCTCGCCGGGTCTGGCCGCGGACGACCAGTTCCTCGAACCCGAAAAGGCCTTCCGCTTTTCGGCCCGAGCCGCCGACGACCGCAGCGTGGAGGTGCGCTTCGAGATCACGCCGGGCTACTACATGTACCGCGAGCAGCTGAAGGTCGCGGCCGAGGGTGCCACGCTCGGCGCGCCCGAGATTCCTGCGGGCAAGGTGAAGTACGACGAGACGTTCCAGAAGAACGTCGAGACCCATCGTGGCGACCTGCGCTTCCGTGTGCCGGTCGGGCAGGCCACCGGGCCGTTCAAGCTGAACGTCGTGTCCCAGGGTTGCGCCGATGCGGGGCTCTGTTATCCGCCGATGACCAGTTCGGCCATGGTGAGCCTGGTGGGCTTCGGTGGCGACGGCGGCGTGCGCCTGCTGGCGGCGGCCAGCGATTCGACGCCGGCCAGCAGCTCCGGGCCTGCCGTCTCGCCGGCCGCCGGCCCGGCGATGATCGGCGGTTCGTGGACCGACAGCGCTACTGTGGACAGCGTGCTGCGCAGCGGCCGCTTCTGGCTCGTGCTGGGCGCGTTTTTCGTGATGGGCCTGCTGTTGTCGTTCACGCCCTGCGTGCTGCCGATGCTGCCGATCCTGTCGTCGATCATCGCTGGCAGCAGCGAGACGCCATCGCGTGCACGCGCGTTCGCCATGGCAGTCAGCTACTCGCTTGGCATGGCGCTCGTTTACACCGGGCTCGGCATCGCGGCCGGTCTGGCTGGCGAGGGCCTGGCAGCCTACCTGCAGCTGCCGTGGGTGCTGGCCACGTTCGCGCTGATGCTGGCGCTGTTCGCGCTTTCGATGTTCGACGTCTACGAGCTCAAGCTGCCCGCCGCGTGGACGCACCGTGTCACCACGCACTCGCAGCGCCTGCCCGCCGGCCAGGTGGCGGGCGTGTTCGCGATGGGGGCGGTGTCGGCGCTGATCGTCAGCCCCTGCGTCAGCGCGCCGCTGGCCGGTGCGCTGGTGTTCATCGGGCGGACGCGCGACGTCACGCTCGGTGGCTCGGCGTTGTTCTCGTTGGCCGCGGGCATGAGCGTGCCGCTGCTGCTGATCGGCGCTTCGGCCGGCGCTTGGTTGCCCAGGTCGGGGCCTTGGATGATGTCGGTCAAACGCCTGTTCGGCGTGCTGCTGTTCGGCGTGGCCATCTGGGTCATCCAGCCGGTGCTTGCGCCGGTCGTTTCCCTGTCGGCCTGGGGCATGCTGCTGCTCGTGGCCGGCTTCATGCTGCGGCCTTTCGACAGCCACACGCACGCACACGCCACCGCGCCACGCACGTGGCTCAAGCGCGCCACCGGCGTGGCGGCGCTCACCGTCGGCGTGATGCAGATCGTCGGCGCGGCGTCGGGCGGCAGCGACCCGCTGCAGCCGCTGGGGCATCTGGGTCACGGCACCGCGGCGAGCGAAACCATGCGCTTCCAGACCGTGCGCAGCGTGGCCGAACTCGACGCGATGCTGAAGTCACCAGGGCGCCCGGTGATGCTCGACTTCTACGCCGACTGGTGCGTGTCGTGCAAGGAAATGGAGCGCTTCACCTTCAACGACCCCTCTGTCGCGGCGATGATGTCGCGCGCGTTGCTACTCAAGGCCGACGTCACCGCCAACAGCGTCGAAGACCGCGAGCTGCTCAAACGCTTTCGCCTGTTCGGCCCCCCGGGCACGATCTTCTTCGACGCGCAGGGACGCGAACTCGACGGTGTGCGCGTGATCGGTTTCCAGAATGCGCAGCAGTTCGGCGCCACCTTGAGGGCGGCCGGTCTGTAATGCTCGAAATCCGCCTCTTGCCGTGCTAAACTCCGCCTTCAATCGCGGGGTGGAGCAGCCTGGTAGCTCGTTGGGCTCATAACCCAAAGGTCGCAAGTTCAAATCTTGCCCCCGCAACCAAACAAGAAGCGGCCAAGACCGCGAGCAGACGCCAACCGAAAGGTTGGCGTTTTGCTTTGTGGCTCATGGAGCTTCAACTTCACGACAACGTTAGCTTAGCAGGCGCCTTGACTCAAGATCGTCGAAGTTGCGCCTGTCCCATCCAAGCAGGCGAGCGGCTCGTTGCAGGCATGTCGCCGACCAGCACCAAGCCCTCGTGGGGTCAAACGCTGTCGTCAATCCGTGTCGCCGGTCAACCACGGACGCAGCGCGGCCGTTCAAGTTGTGGCACGGCCAATTCTGGCCGGCACCGTCGTACTCACTATTGCGGACCCAGCTCCGGCACGTCTCGAGGAACACAGATGATCAAGAAGGTATTGGCAGCGATTTTGGCTCTCTTGGCCGCAGCGGCATTTGCCGCGGTCGACGTGAACAAGGCAGCCCAAAGCGAACTCGAATCGATCAAGGGCATCGGTCCGGCTATTTCGTCGAAGATTCTGGATGAGCGCAAGAAGGGCTCGTTCAAGGATTGGCAGGACCTGGTTGATCGCGTCAAGGGAATCGGCGAAGGCAACGCCGCC
>Ga0209798_10000902_pt1 | contig 18135 bp, 19 predicted proteins | sample DOMMetBare3Fresh_FD_187475 | JGI IMG/M metagenome (GOLD analysis project Ga0209798, IMG submission 187475) | Wetland sediment microbial communities from St. Louis River estuary, USA, under dissolved organic matter induced mercury methylation -... | ecosystem: Environmental > Aquatic >...
AAGCCGAGCAGAAGCGCCAGGAAACTGTGGACGTCGAGATGCCGGCCGACGATGGCTCATCTAAGCCAGCCGTCGTGAAGATGAATTATGAGGCGCTCGAAAAAACCTACAACGATCTGCGCGAGCAAAAGGCCGCCAAGCTTGGCCGCAAAGCGGAACTGCTGAAGGAACCCTCGGACCTCGACAAAAAGCGGGACGATTACCTCAAGAACCATCTTACGCTTTTAACCCCCGTGCAAATAGAAGGGGTCAGGAAAGGGTTGAAGAGTTTCGACTATTCAATCCTGGGACACCAGATCAGTGTCACCGAATACAATATTGCCGATCGCTGTGAAGTCTGCCACCTGGGTGTGAGATCACCGTTAACCATTACACCCTCGGACATGGCGCCGGGCGGACCGGGAAATAATCCTGATGCCCTCGCTCGTGCTTTTGTTAGTCATCCCAATAAAGAAATCATGGACATCCATAAACCGGATCGGTTTGGCTGTTCGAGCTGCCACTGGGGCAATGGACGAGCGACGACCAGCGAATTGAAGGGTCATGGCCAGAATAAGTTCTGGCTCTGGCCCATGTTTGAGAAAGAGAACACTGAAGCGGGCTGCCAGCAGTGCCACGCGAAAGATCGTGTTACGCAGGGCGCCGAGACCTTGAATCTCGGTCGCGATCTTTTCTCGCAACGCGGTTGTATGGGCTGCCATCGCTACGAAGGATTCGATCGCGAAACCGACGCCCTAACCAATACCCGGCAGTTGATCACGCAACTCGAAGATCAGATTACGGCTAACGACAAAATGGGTCGTCAGGATGCCGAAGCTGCCGCCAACGCTGCTGATGACGATGCCGGCAAGGCGGAGGCAGCCCGGCTGATGGCCCATGCCGAAAGCCTGCGGGTGACTAATAGTCTATTGGCCGCCCGGATCGATCAGATGAACCTGCAGACCAAGTACCTGATGCAGGATCAGAAGAAGGTCGGACCAAATCTGAAAGATGTGCGACTGAAGCTCGCGAAGGAATGGATTCCTGTCTGGTTGAAAGATCCTCAGGCCTTCCGTCCCGGAACCAAGATGCCTACCTTCTGGCGCTTTGCGGTGGACCAGAACGGAGACGATGAAGTAAAGGCCATCAGCGCCTATCTCTGGCAGGCCGGTTTCGACGGCAAGACCCCGGAACAACAGAGAGGCGATGCGAACGCCGGTAAAGAACTCTTTGAAACCAAAGGCTGTATGGCCTGTCATTCCATCGGTGAAGGTGACAGCAAGGCCGGCGGCGAATTTGCCGCCAACCTAAGCCGGGTCGGCGAGAAGGCCAACTTCGAATACATCGTGCGCTGGATTCACAATCCACGCGAGCGTTGGGCCCCATACTGTCCGAAACATAAACGTGATTTGACCGCTGATGACTACAAACAGGCGGGGAAACCGTTTGCGTTTGATACCGAGTTGCACTCGAAGTGCCCCCTCGATGGCGCCGAGCTTCAGGTCCAGAATATGACTGTGATGCCCAACTTTCGCTTGAGCGAAACCGAAGCGCGCGACATTGCTACCTACCTCTACTCGTTAAGCTCGCGGCCGGGCTACGAAAATGCAGCATTCATGGATGATCCGAACCTGAAAGAGACAGGTCGCCAGCTAATCAAACAGTTCGGCTGCGCTGGTTGCCACGAGATTCAGGGATTTGAAGAAGAGCAGCGCATCGGCAAAGAGCTAACGGTGGAGGGCGCCACTCCCATTGAGCGTTTGGACTTTGCTCTCTCGACAAAAAACGCCGAGCAAGGCATCGACCCCTTGAACCTGCATCCGGAAAAGAAAGAAAAGGAGTGGTACAGCCATAAGGGGTTTTTTGAGCATAAGCTCGCCGATCCTTCGATTTATGATCAGGGCAAAGAAAAGGACCCGAAAGATCGCTTACGCATGCCTAAGCCGTTTCTGACGGATGAATGGCGCAACGCGTTGACGACTTTTCTGCTTGGCAGCGTTGGGGTCGAAGGAGCCAACGTTCCCAAAGCGGCCTTCTACGACCCGCAGGATCAGCGCCGGCAGGACATTCAAAATGGCTGGTGGGTTATAAAGAAATATAACTGCGTGGGCTGTCACGAAGTCCAGGTAGGCCAACGTTCCGTGCTGATGGACCTGCCTCAATTTCCGGCCAGCGAACTGCTGCCACCGCGGCTCACCAGCGAAGGCGCGCGCGTCGATCCTAACTGGTTACTGCGCTTTCTTCACGATCCTTCTTTGAGTGGGGGGCAGGCGGCGGCCATGCCGTCAGGGCCGGCCAGCCAGGCTGGCGCAAGCGGCGCCCAGAATGCCAATAAATACCAGCTCCAGCCTGGTGCGGATCGCAACGGTGTGCGACCATACTTGAAAGTGCGCATGCCGACGTTCAATTTCTCGCCAAATGAGCTGCAAACACTGGTGAGGTTTTTCATGGCTCTCTCCGGGCAGCAGGAGCCTTATATAAAAGAACAACTCGATCCGCTGACTGAGCAGGACAAGTTGGTTGCACGCACCATCTTTACCTCGGGGACTCCCTGCTTGAAGTGCCACATCACGGGTGAGCCGGCGCACGATGCCAAAGCGATTGCCCCCAATTTCCTGTTGGCAGGAGAGCGCCTTAAGCCGGAGTGGACATTCCGCTGGTTGCTTGATCCGTCGCAGATCAGTCCGCGGACCGCAATGCCCTCAGGACTTTTCAGGAAAGACGGTGACCGTTGGGTGGTGAACTTGCCGCAACCGCCTAAAGACGTGGGTGACTATCATGGCGACCACGCGCGACTACTGGTAAGGTATATGTTCCTGATGTCGCCTGACGAACAGCGGCGCTTGTTGTCAGCTTCCCCTGCGCCTCCGGCGCAGCCTGCTGCTCAAAACGCGCATGCTGTCAGGTCGAGAGTTGGACGGGAGATCGGCTGGTTCAGACCGGAGCCTCGAGCCAGTGATAATGCATCCGCGTGGTCGAGGTCCCGGCCGAGGACCCGCGCGCCGGGTTGAGCGGAGGCTGCGAAGTGATTTTCAAACTGCGCTTCTAAATTAGGTTTATTGATTGGAGGATTAATTTATGGTTACGAGAAATACTAAGTCATGGTTGGTGTTGCTAATCGCCCTGGGGCTGTTTGGTTTGGGTTCCGCCTGTAGCAAGAGCCCGGAAAGCGGGGGAAACAGCAACGCCGGATCGACGGCGGCCACCAAAAAATTTGTAGCGAAAGGGAACGAAGGATCGATCGCCGGAGTGGTGACCTACACTGGAGCGGTGCCTCCGGCTAAGAAGATCGATGCCTCGGCTGATCCCGCCTGTGCTTCCAAGAATCCGAATCTGGAGACTGAAGAGAACCTCGTCAAGGACGGCAAATTGGCAAACGTGTTCGTCTATATTAAGGACGGTACGCTTGCAGATGGTTCTAAGATCTCTGCCTATTCATTTGATGTTCCGGCCACCGAGGTGCCGCTGGATCAAAATGGCTGCCACTATGTGCCGCATGTTTCAGGCGCCCAGGTTGGTCAGAAGCTGAAGATCACCAACAGCGATCCGACGCAGCACAACATTCACTTTACACCTAAGAATAATGACGACTGGAACCAGTCGCAGCCAAATGGCGCGCCGCCGATGACGCATGAGTTCAAGCGCGCGGAAGTTCTGGTGCCGGTCAAGTGCAACCAGCATCCCTGGATGAAAGCATATATCGGCGTGACAAAACACCCGTACTTTGCGGTGACCAAAGCCGACGGGACGTTTGAAATTAAAGGCGTGCCCCCGGGAAGCTACAACGTGGTTGCCTGGCACGAAGGCCCAGGCAATGGCACTGAAAAGCCAATGCAGGTAACCGTGCCTGCCAACGGCGCGGCCAAGGCGGATTTTTCGTTTGGCGCAGCAACGGCGGGTGCAAAGTCGTCGCTCGAGATGATGCCGGCCATCGAAGTGCCTATGGCAGGTCGACACTAAAGATGATGTCTGATTACCGATTGCGGTAAGCCGGATTTAACTGGCGCAGCCGCAATCGGCCATTCAGTTCTTATTTTGCTGATGAACAAAGGTCTTCATCGATTTACCTTGCTGGTGACCGGCGCTACTTTCTTTTTGCTGATTGCGGGTGCGTTGGTAACAAGTAACGACGCGGGTTTGGCGACGTCCGATTGGCCGCTTTCCAACGGGCAGGTTTTCCCGAGAATGGTGGGCAATCTCTTTTGGGAGCACGGCCACCGCATGATCGCCACTTCGGTTGGGCTTCTGACAATTGCGCTGCTGATTTACCTGCTGCTAAAAGAACGCAGGCCGAAAGTAGTGCGCCTCGGCCTCTTTGCACTGCTGGCGGTCATTGCGTAGGGATTGCTGGGTGGCTTGACGGTAAACCTGAATTTGCCGTTAATTGTTTCCGCCGCCCATGCCACGCTGGCCCAATTGTTTTTTTGTACCGTCGTCGGCCTGTCAGTTCTTACATCAGCGGGTTGGCAGAGGGAGCGTGAGACCGTCCCGGAGAAGGGTGGGGTGCCATTGCGCTTCCTGTGTTTGGCGGCCGCGGGCACAATTTTCCTCCAGCTTATCTTGGGGGCGACTTTGCGCCATTCGGCGCCATGGGACCATTACCTTCCGATTGAACTGGTGCTGGCCCATATCGCGGGCGCGTTGGCTGTGACCTTGATTCTCGGTGCCGCGGCCTTTACGGTGTTTCGCCGGTATCCGAATCAGGGGTATCTTACAAACCCGGCAAAGATTGCGCTCGGATTGTTAAGCTTTCAGTTGTTGCTCGGCATTGCCGCTTACCTGACGAGGCTGGCATCGCCGACCGACCCGCAGCCGCTGAACCCGATGATAGCCATCACCGTGGCTCATGTAGCCTGTGGTGCGCTGGTGTTTGCGACTGCGATTGTGTTGACCATGCGGGCCTTTAGAGTTCTGCGGGTCTCGGCCCCGGCTTTCGAACTGGCCACAGCGTAAAATGCGCTCGCCGCCGCGGCCATAAGAATAAAGTTCGGCAACAAGCGAAACCGGAAAGTCTTAAAACCAATTAGGGGATATTCAGTCTTCAGGCTCGACGAGCAGCGGGCTCACACCTGGAATTATGAAAGAGTTTGCCATAGAACTGACCGACGCGGGCGTAGCGGGGATTGAGCGCCAAACAGTACGCGAGCGGATGACGGCCTACCTGGAATTGACCAAGCCGCGCATCACTTTTCTTATCGTGCTGACCTCCGCGGCCGGCTTCTGCCTCGCCTCGCGAGGAAATATTAATTATCTCGTTTTTTCGAATGCGATGATTGGAATTGCCCTGTTGTCTTCGGGCATTGCTACCCTCAACCAATACATCGAGCGGGATCTTGATCGCCTGATGCGACGCACGGCCGATCGGCCCTTACCATCACACCGTCTGTTGCCCTGGGAAGCGCTGCTCTTTGGCACGACCTTGACCGTCATCGCCGAACTCTATTTAGTGGTACTGGTTAATCCTTTGTCGGCCCTGCTTGGCGTGGCGGTAATCGCCGGCTACCTATTCGCGTATACACCCCTCAAGACAAGAACTTCGCTGTCAACCATGGTAGGCGCCTTTCCCGGAGCGGTGCCGCCTTTAATTGGATGGACCGCAGCGCGTGGAGAAATGAGCCTTGAGGCGTGGGTGCTGTTTGCGATCCTTTTCCTTTGGCAGTTTCCACATTTTCTGGCAATCGCCTGGATGTATCGCGAGGACTATGGCCGCGCGGGGATTCTGATGTTGCCCGTAGTTGAGCCTGAGGGACGCGTCACGGGCCAGCAAATTGTCGTCTATACCATCATGCTGTTGCCGGTCAGTCTGTTACCGGCTTTCCTCGGCATCTCGGGCAGGGTCTATCTGTATGGCGCCGCTATCCTGGGCCTGCTGTTTCTCTTTAGCAGTGTTCGGGCGGCCATTTCCAAATCCCGGCAGTCGGCGCGGCAGCTGTTGCTGGCGTCAGTGATCTACCTGCCAGTTCTGTTCATATTGATGGTTCTTAATCGTTAAAAACGTAAGACAAACTTTCAGTTTGTCGCCGACTGTTGATAACAAACCAGCCCGCTGGCTATGACGACGACAAACTGAAGTTTGTCGGACAAATTGTCCAAAGGAGACGTGACCGATGGGACGAGCTCTTGCGGTTATCATCTGGATTCTGACATTTCTGTCAGTGCTAATCTTCGCCTGTAAGAAATGGTGGTTTCCGCCCTCGATCGTTAACCATGGTCCAGCGCTCGACCGCCAGTTCATGATCACGATTCTGGTCGTTGGCTTTGCCTTTACTGCGGCGCAGATTGGCCTGGGCTATATGCTCTGGAAGTACCGTGACACGAATAGCCCGACGCGGGCGGTCTATACACACGGCAGTAATCGGCTGGAAGTTCTCTGGACCGTCATCACAGCGATGATCTTCATCGGCCTCGGTGTGATGGGCCAGAGTGTCTGGGCCTCTCTGCGGCTGAACAATGCGCCGGCCGGCTCCTTTCAGGTGGAAGTGGTGGCTCAGCAGTTTCAATGGAACTTTCATTACGCCGGAAAAGACACGCTTTTTGGTCGCACCGATCCTACCTTGATTGACGATTCATCATTGAACTTCGTAGGCCTCGATGAGACCGACCCAAATGCCCTGGACGACTCTGTGGTGACGGCGCTGGCGGTGCCCGTCGATCGGCCAGTCGAATTGATTCTTCGCTCCAAGGATGTGATCCATAGTTTTTGGGTACCACAACTGCGCTTCAAACAGGATCTGGTTCCCGGTATGGCCATCCGGGTGCACTTTACTCCAAACAAAGTTGGCAAATACGAACTCGCCTGCGCGGAACTCTGCGGACAGCTGCATTTCAAAATGAAGAGCTACATGCTGGTTCTGCCTGAGGATGAGCACCGGACCCTGGTGGCGCTGCCCCAGGCCGCCTTCCAGGCGCGGATGAAAGAGCTGCTGGATAAATATCAGCTGCCGACTTATTAAACAGATGGCGTTTGCCATGGCATGTTAAAAAGCATGAGGAGACTGAAAAGATGTCTGATGAAACTCACGACGTAGTTCACCGGCACCCGGCGCCTACAGGGTTCATAAAGAAGTACATCTTTAGCATCGATCACAAGGTGATCGGCATTCAGTACATCGTCCTGGCCCTGACAGCAGTCCTGGTCGGCATGATCATGTCGGTGCTCATGCGCATGAACCTGTCCTGGCCGGGAACGAGTTGGCCGATTCTGGGCACGCTGTTTCCCGGTGGAGCACCGGGCGGCATCATGAATCCGGAATTTTACCTGTCGCTCGTTACCATGCACGGCACCATCATGGTCTTCTTTGTGCTGACCACTGCGCCCCAGGGCGGCTTTGGGAATTATTTTCTCCCGATTCAGATCGGCGCCGATGACATGGCCTTTCCCTACCTCAACATGATGTCGTTCTGGGTGACGCTGGTTGGCTTTGTGGTGATCCTCGCGGCCATTTTCTTATCCGGCTCGCCTTCAACGATTGGACCGATCGGGGGCTGGACTGGTTATGCACCGTTGAGTGCGCTGGGAGCGATTGCCGGGCCAGGCCAGGGCATGGGCATGAATCTGTGGATTATCAGCATCGCGATCTTCTGCGTAGGTTCATTGCTTGGCGCGCTCAATTTCATCACGACTTTGCTGAATATGCGCACGCGCGGCATGTCGCTGATGCGCATGCCGTTGACTTGTTGGGCCTGGTTCACCACTGCGGTCCTGGCCCTGCTTTCATTTCCGGTTCTGTTGGGCGGCGGCATCCTGCTCTTACTCGACCGGGTAGCGGGCACGAGCTTCTTTATTCCCGGTGGCCTGTATGTAGGCGGACTCCTGTCAGGCCAGGACGCCCGCTTTCCCTTGCATACCGGCGGCTCGCCGATTCTTTGGCAACACTTGTTCTGGTTTTTTGGCCATCCGGAAGTCTACATCGCCATCCTGCCAGGCATGGGCGCCACCTCTCACATCCTTGCGACCTTTGCGCGTAAACCGGTTTTTGGCTATCGCGCGATGGTGTTCGCCATCTTTGCCATCGGCATGCTCGGGTTCTTTGTCTGGGGACATCACATGTTCATCAGCGGCATGAGCCCCTACTCAGCGATTACCTTTTCGGTCATCACCCTCTCGATTGGCGTGCCCTCGGCAGTTAAGACGTTTAACTGGCTCGGCACGCTGTGGGGCGGAAAGATTCGTTTTACGACACCCATGCTGTTCGCGATTGGATTCGTATCCTTGTTCGTCGCGGGCGGCATTACGGGCTTGATTCTGGGACAGACCTCTCTCGATCTGTCGGCCCATGACACCTACATCGTCCTGGCGCACTTTCACCTTGTGATGGGTGTTGCGGCCATATTCGGGATGTTTGCCGGAGTCTATTTCTGGTTTCCGAAAATGTTTGGCCGAATGATGAACGAAAGGCTGGGGCAGTTCCATTTTTGGATTACCTTCATCGGCGTCTACACGATCTTTGTGCCCATGCACGTAATGGGCCTGGTGGGAATGCCGCGCCGTTACTCGCAGTTTACGGAATATGAGTTTCTCAAGTCGCTGCACCCGCTGGTGGTCCTGGTGACCATCGCCGCGATTATCACCGCGGCCGTCCAGATTGTTTTTTACTTTAACGTGGTCTGGAGCCTTTTTAAGGGCAAGAAGGCCGGTGATAACCCCTGGGAAGCTACAAGTCTCGAATGGATCACGCCCTCTCCCCCGCCACACGATAATTTTGCCGGCATTGCGCCTACTGTTTACCGCGGGCCATATGAATATTCCGTGCCCGGCGCGGCCAGCGATTTTCTAATGCAAACTGATCCAGAAGGGGCGCAGGCTCCAGTGGGATCCGAAGGAACAAGCGGAAATGGCCACAACGGTCACAGGCACTAGGACCACTCCGGGCGTTGGTGGGCCGGGATTTCCCAAACCCAACGGCAACGGCTCGCAGCGGCACAACGGCGGCGGCGAACTTTTTTCGGGCCGCTCAGCTGGCTCGCGTTATCGTGTAGGCACGTGGGTGCTGATCGCCAGCATCTCCATGTTCTTCACCGCGCTGTCGAGCGCCTACATCGTGCGCGCGGCGTCGGCGACTGATTGGCGGCCAATCGCCATGCCGCGGATTCTCTGGCTCAGCACGGTGTTGCTCATTTTGAGCAGCATCGCGATTGAGAATGCCAGAAGGAAACTGAAGGGCCTGTTTGAAAGCGGCTATTTTAAGTGGCTGGTGATCACTGGATTTCTCGGCATGGGCTTCCTGGGTTCTCAGCTGCTGGCCTGGCAGCAATTGCGACGACAGGGAGTCTTTCTCGCAAGCAATCCGCACAGCTCTTTCTTCTACCTCCTGACGGCTACCCACGCAGTGCACCTGGTTGGGGGCTTGCTGGCTCTGTTCTACCTGTTGATTCGCACGCGGAATAAGAGCGTCGATGTGATAGCGATAGCCAAACGGCAAGGCAGGGCTGATGCGGTGGGCATCTACTGGCACTTTATGGATGGTCTTTGGATCTACTTATTCCTACTTCTATTCCTCTGGAGGTCACAGTGAGTACTGAGGCACAAGTTGGAAGTTTTACCGCTGCGGATTGGGGCGGAGGTGCGCTCCCTTATCGAGTCGGTCACCGGAAGCTGGGAATGTGGCTCTTCATAGTTTCGGACTCGCTCACATTCTCTGCGCTGTTGATGGGTTATGCCTATCTGCGCGCTTCCAACGTCTGGCCGACACCGTTCCCATTCTATCCGAGCATTGTATTCTCCTCGGTGATGACCTTCTGTCTGCTGTCGTCGAGTTTGACGATGGTGTTTGGAGTGTCAGCCTCTGCCCGTGGCGACAAGGCTGCAGCGCGGAAATGGATTCTCGCGACCATCGTGCTGGGTCTCTCCTTTGTGGTCCTGCACATGATCGAGTGGAAGCACCTGATCGATGAAGGACTGCGGCCGTTTTTTCTGCCCGAACACTGGGTCAGAGTATTTACAACGACAGAGGGAATACCACCGACCCCGCTGTTTGGGGCCACCTTCTTTGCCATCACCGGGTTGCACATGTTCCACGTTCTAACCGGTGCTCTCTATCTGGCCGTGGTTGCCCTGCGCGTGAAAAAGCTGAAGCATGAAGATGTCGAAATCAGTGGGCTTTACTGGCACTTTGTCGATTTGGTCTGGATGTTCGTCTTTCCCTTGATCTACATCATGTCGGTTGACGTCCATGGCTTGACCAAGTGATTTCCTGTTGGAGGGATCCCGAATGAGCGCACTTGCGGAAGAACACTTTGCCGGCAGCAACAAGCTCTTCAGTGCTATTTGGGTTTGGCTCTTGCTCTTGACTGGAATCGAGATCTTTCTCGGTTACAAGCCGATGCCGATCCATTTCATGTTGACGATCCTACTGGGACTCTCAATCATTAAAGCTGCCTTGATCGTTGCCTATTTCATGCATTTGAAATTCGAGCGGTTAAGCTTGATCCTGACCGTCGTGCCGATGCTGGTGATCTGTATTTGCCTTTTGTTTGTGTTTTTCCCGGATAGTTTCCGATCCTCAGGCTTACGCTATAAGATCAAGGAGCCGCCGCCCGTTGCCAGCGAGAAGACTGAGGAGCAGTAGAGCAACGAAAGCAGAAGCAAAAGGAGATATTGGTTGGACCATCATGTCAGCTTGCAGAGCGGAATGAAAAAGGAAGCCACGATCCTGAATGTCCTTTGTATCGGTGGCGCGCTGGCGCTATTGGCTTTTGCTGCCTTCAATGCCATTTCCACCGGTGACTTCCTGACCACCGACAACCTCTTTCTTACCCTGGTTTGCCTGCTGTTTGCGCTCGTGCTGGCGGTCGGACCGTTGCTCTACCTGAGGGATACAGGCAAATTGCCGCTGCCCTTCAGGAAAAAGGCGCTGGCTCCAGGCGCAGCCCCTGAGCAATTGGGCAGCGGTGCCGTGGCAATCACACATGACGAGCCGGCTGAAGTCGTGCACTTCGCCGGCACCAACAAGTCGTTCTCGTTTATTTGGCTCTGGCTGCTCGCTCTCACCCTGATCGAAATCGTTCTGGCTTACAGGCCGATGTCGTTGCACCTGATGCTCACTATCCTGCTTGGTCTGTCGATCATCAAGGCAGCGCTGATTGTCGCTTACTTTATGCACTTGAAGTTTGAACGCCTGAGTCTGATTCTCACAGTCGTGCCGATGCTGGTAATCTGTATCTGCCTGTTATTTGTGTTCTTTCCCGACAGTTTCAGGTCGCTTGGCTTACGCTATAAGTTTAAAGAACCGCCACCTATCGCCGTTGAAAAGACGGTGGAAGAGGACCAGTGAGACCGACCATGCGCGTTCTACGATTGAGCTTATTGGTCGCCATGTTTGGCTTCATGCTGCTGCTGGCGGCGTCCGAGGGATTCGCCCAGTGTTCAATGTGCCGAGCTTCGCTCGCGGGATCAAACAATGCCGTCTTCATTCGTAATCTAAACCTGGGGGTCCTGGTACTTCTGATTCCGCCGGTCACCATCTTCTGCTCTATCTTCATTATCCTGAAACGGCATAAGGGCGAAGGAACGGGCGATGACGCCTGACAATCCCTTAGCCATCGATGTAGCAACGCGGACCACTCGCGGGCGGGCTTGCCCACGTTGTGGCGGAAAGATCATTCCTTCGGATCGCGCTGTTTACCAGAACGTGAGCGATCCCGATGCCGTCTTCCCGGCCTGGCAGTGCGAACGCTGTGGCTATGAAGAAATGGCTGCCAAGCCAAAGGCTGCGGGGAAAGAAAAGCCCGAGCCCGCCAAACAGTTGAAGACTTCCGCTGCCGTGACTGGAGGGAAGGATAGGCCGACGAGTCCGGGAACATCACAGCCCAAACCTGCTGTGCTGCGAGACGCAAAGGGCCGACCTTATCCTCCCGATGTTCTGCAACTTGTCGAAAGAATGAAGCAAACCGGTCGGCGCGACGGCTGAGGTTGGTTTCCTGCCCTTAATTGATGTCCAATTACCTTTTGTTCCTGCCGCACCTGAATGCATTATTGAATGGCACCAGCACTGTGCTTCTGCTGAGCGGCTATGCCTTTATCAGGCAGGGCCGCGTAAGAGCGCATCGAGCCTGTCAAATCTCAGCCGTCGCCACTTCAACTCTGTTTCTTGCATCGTACCTGACCTATCACTATTCTCATGGCAGCACGCGTTTTGCCGGGCAGGGAATTGCGCGACCTTTTTATTTCACAATTCTGGTCACTCATACTATTCTGGCCATTGCAGTTGTTCCGCTGGTGTTGGTTACCCTGGTCCGCGCTGCCAAAGGTGATTTTGGGCGACATCGACGGATCGCTCGCTGGACATTGCCGATTTGGCTTTACGTTTCGGTTACCGGCGTAGTGGTCTATCTGATGTTGTACCAGATCTATCCGGTACGCTAAGGTGCCTCCCGAGTGGGTCATGATGAAGGAAGGGAATCTAGTTAAGCCGCCGGTTTTCCCGGCGCCGGCAACAAAGCGGCGTCGCTCCTCGCTGCCGATTCTGATTCTGGCTGTGTTGTTTGTCTCGGCAACCTTCCTGACCTGGTATTACACCTGGTTTGGTCGTGACCTTAGCGATCAGGAGATCAGCAAGTACCTGGAGGACGAAAAGCATCCGCGACATGTACAGCACGCGCTGCTGCAGATCGAGCAGCGTTTGGACCAGTCAGGCGGCCAGTGTTGTCGCCAGTGGTACGCAAAGATTCAGGAGTTGGCGGCAAATCCTGAAACGGAATTTCGCATGACCACCGCGTGGCTGATGGGCTACGACAATCGTTCCGAGCAGTTCCACCAGTCCTTGCTGACACTGCTGAACGATAAAGAGCCAATGGTGCGGCGAAATGCGGCCCTGGCCCTGGTGCGATTCAATGACTCCAGTGGCCACGCGGACTTGTTGACTATCTTGAAGCCCTTTCCGGTAACGGCGCCCGTGCCCGGGGTCATCACGAGCACGCTCAATGAAGGGGCGCAGGTTTCGCGTGGGACTTTGCTGGCGCGGATTCAGGAGGCGAATGGGACAATCACCGAAATTCGCTCACCGATTGCCGGCCGAATAGAAGGCATTACGTCGCCTAACGCCTCGAAAGTGGAGTTGGGCACTCCGGTGCTGTCACTTAGTTCAGACGCTTCAAATGTCTGGGAGGCGCTGCGGGGATTGGCGCTCATCGGCAAGCCTGACGATTTGAGTGAAATCGAACGCTATGTCCAGGGAGTCGGCAGGCTGCCTGAAAGAATCAAGCAGCAAGCAGCGCTGACGGCCAAAGCCATTCAGAGCCGCGCAACTCAACAGGGTCAAAACGGTCAAGCCATACCAGGGGGCGATCTCACGCAGTAGGAGCAGGTGGCGGAGCATCTGGGAGGGTGATTCCATGAAGCGCTTCCCAGTCGTCAGTTGGCACCATTTCGATTGCGTCCCAGGGGCAGCCATCGAGAAAAGCTCCATCCGGACCTTTGCTGATACATTTCTGACAGCCAATACAAAGGTAGGGGTCGACTTCGATCCTGCCAAAGGGAGGATGATCCTCATCGGGGATCCAGAACATGCAAGCTTCGATGGGACAGTATTCAATACAAGCCGGTGAGCCCGCACAGCCCGTGCAGCAGTCTGTCGTAATGGCAAGGATGCGCGGTCGCTTCTTGCGCGTCGCTTTACCGTCGCCAACTGACATCGGCCAATGCTTGTCCACGACATCGTACATCCTGTTTTCCCCTTAGCATTACTGTTTGCGGAGCGCACGACGACTTTAACATGGCCCAATCGATTCCTCAATAAGGATGTGAAGGATGTCGCACTGGCCTGGCCAGCAGCAGAAGACATAGAAACTAAGTATGAAACATTGTCCAAAATGTAGAAGCACCAGAATTCGGAAGGGGTACGCGCCAGCCCCGCTTCTGTTGCGCATGGTGGGGGTTCGCGAGCTCCTTTGTGACGGCTGTAACCTGCGCTTTCGTGGTTTCGTCTTGCCAGGCACGCTCCCTCGCTCAGGCCGTCATCGGTATCCGCCGAAGAAAGAGAAGCCGGCGCGCGTTGAGAAGTCTGCCGAGCCAGCCCCTGCCACTCGCCCTCGCTCGGAGCCCAAGCGCTGTCAGAACTGCGGCAGCGAAAGCACTCATCGATCGCATCGCCGCGGTATCATTGAAAACCTCGCGTCGGTCCTGCGCATCTATCCCTACCGCTGCGATAACTGCAATAAGAGATTTCTTGGGCGCCGCAGGTCAACCACGCCCGAGCCCGGGTGATAGACCGGCGGAGGCCGCAAAGTAAATGAAGGACCTTCTCTTGAACCTCGTGGTATTGGTGGCGATCCTTGGTTTGAGCGCTGTGATTACTCATCTGTTTGCCCGAACGATGTATCTGAGATGTGTCGCCTGCGGGACGCTGAACGCGAGACGCCGCATTAATTGCCGCAACTGTCAGGCACTGTTGAGGATTTCGCCCGGCAGTTGAGTTCAGGAATCTCTTCTCTGCCAATCGGAAGACCGTATGTCGAAAAGTCCCATCAATACAATTCCGGCGCAATGGCTGACGCATGCGGAGAAAACCGGTTATGAGGAAACGCCGCGCTACGCTGAGACCATCGCCTACTGCGATAAGCTCGCCTCAGCTTCGCCTTTGATTCGCTTCGAGAGCTTCGGGTTGAGCGGAGAAGGCAGGAAACTGCCGTTGTTGATTGCGAGTACAGGCAACACTTTCACCCCTGTAGCTGCAAAGCTGGTCAACAAACCAATTGTCTTGATCCAGGCTTGCATACATGCTGGTGAACCTGATGGCAAGGACGCGGGTCTGGCCCTGTTGCGAGACATTGCTATTACCGGAACCCATGCGCACCTGCTGAAGCAGGCGGTGGTTCTGTTTATGCCTATTTACAACGTGGACGGCCACGAGCGGTTCGGCCCCTACAACCGTATCAACCAAAACGGGCCGGCTGAAATGGGTTGGCGCACGACCACTGCCTACCTGAATCTGAATCGCGACTACATGAAAGCGGAGGCGCCGGAGACGCGGGCCTGGCTCAGACTATGGAACACCTGGCAGCCGGACCTTTTCATTGATTGCCATGTTACTGATGGGGCAGACTATCGCTATAACATCACCTATCATCACGAGCATCATGACGGCATCCCCACGAGTGTGCTTGACTGGGAGCGAAAACATTTTGACGAACGAGTTCCGCAGCAAATGGAGACTGAAGGCAATGTAGTGTCCTGGTATTTGGAATTCAAGGACAATCGAGATCTGACGCAGGGCATCGTTGACTTTAGCGGCAGTCCGAGATTTTCCACCGGATACACGCCGTTGAGAAATCGACCAGGGATTCTGATAGAGACGCACATGCTGAAGGAGTACGAACCACGCGTACGCGGTACCTATGATCTGTTGCGTTATGCACTTGAAGAAGTCAATCGTGATCCGGATAGCCTCCTCGAGGCCGGACGCCGCGCCGAGGAAAGTTGGCTGGCCAGCGGAGCTGAATATGATCCCGCGCGAAAATACCCAATCACCTTCGCCTTGTCGAAGGAGACAGTCCCCTACGACCTGAAGGCAGTGGAGTATGTTACGGAGGAGAGCACGGTGTCTGGCGCGATGCGGGTGATTTTCGGGAGTGCACCGCTGGATCTAACGGTGCCGATGTACAATGATTTCAGACCCGTGGTTTCGATTGTCCCGCCGTTGTGCTACATCGTACCGCCGCAATGGAAGCAAGTGATTGAGGTGTTGCAAGCCCACGGACTTGTCCTGCGAAAGACCACAGCGCCGCTCGTGCTGGAGATCGAAAGCTACCGGTTTACCGATGTCGCGCTGCCACCTGCGACTTTTGAGGGACGTTCGATGCCCACTTATACAACGGTTCCGGAAACCGAAGTGAGGACCTTTCCCGCCGGGTCGGTGATCGTGCCTCTGGCTCAGGCCAACGGTGCAGTAGCCATTCATCTGCTGGAGCCACAGGCCCCCGACTCACTGGTCGTGTGGGGATTTTTCAATGCGTTGTTTGAACAGAAGGAATACTCCGAGGATTATGTTTCCGAAAAGCTGGCCCGAGAAATGATGGCAGCAGACCCCGACCTGCAAGGAGAGTTCGAGCAAAGACTGGCAAGCGATCCCGAGTTCGCTGCCAGTCCTCACCGCAGGCTGCAATTCTTTTATGAGAGATCGCCTTACTGGGATCCGGAGCTGAATCTGTATCCAGTAGGCCGCGTCAGCAACCAGCTAAATGTTCCGCTCGAAGAAATGTGACGTTGTGGCGTGATTTAGTTTCGGATCAGAGAGCGGCTCGGCGGCCCGAAACGAGGTTAATGACGAGAATCACCAAAGCAATTACCAAAAGCAAGTGAATGAACCCGCCCAGGGTGTAACTACTCACCAGACCAACCAGCCAAAGGATGAGTAGTATCACAAAGATCGTCCAAAGCATTTTTAGTTTCCTCCTGTTTTTTGCACCTGAATTATTTCAGGATTGACAGGCGAGTCTGCAACGACCGTACCATCCGGACGAAAGGATCCACTTGGGCTAGTTTGTCCCTTAAACAGCACTGCGGCCGCTTACAGGTGAAGCGCCGGAACTTTTCTTGTTGTACCGATTTCAGCCAACGCGTCGCTGGCCCAGTGTTTCAAATCCTGACAACAGGGAACTCAAGTGGTCTCAGGAGGCGCGACCCGGAGTTTCTAGTGCGCCAGTGCGTCAGGTCTTTCGCTAACTTCGCGTAGAGCCTGGCTGCGTCCGCTCTGTGTGACGATAGCCACTCCGCTAAAGATGAGCACACAGGCCACCAGGGTCCGCGTATTAAACCGCTCGCCGAGAACTAGAGGGGCAAGGCCAAACGCTATCAGCGGCTGCAGGTAGATGTAGGTGGCGACGGTGCCGGGGGTCACCCGGGCCAATGCCCATGCGTTGGCGTAATAGGCGGCAACTGTAGGCACGAGGATCGTGTAGATAACAGCTGCGATGATCAACGGACTGGGGAAGATTACCTGCGTCGAGTGAAATTCATAGAGCCCCAGCGGTATGGTAAACACACCGCCAATGACAAAGATCCAAGTGATCACAGTGAGTGCGCCATAACGCTTGAATAAATCTTTTGACAGCGCAATGTATGCGCCGTAAGAGAGAGAGTTGGCGACAATCAGTAAGTTACCCAGCATTGTTTGTCGGGAAAAATCGGAGCGCATGGGGTCGATAAGGTAAATGACCCCGCTGGCGGCCAGCGCGATGCCGAGCGTACGACGCCACGAAAGCCGGTCGTGGCCCAGGAAGATACTTATTGTCAAGGTGCAGACAGGAATCGTTGTACTGAGAAGTACGGCGTTGGTGGCGGTTGTCATCGACAGGCCCTTGACGTAAAGCAGTTGGTTCCAAACCACTCCGAGCATGCTGGCAAGCAGAAGCCACCACAGATCCCTGCGCGGCAGCAGTCGAAGCCGGCCAAGCTTACGCTGCAGTAAACTGAGGGCAATAGCGGCACCGCCAACTCGGATGGCTACCAATCCGGTGCTGGAAATCGCTCGCAACACTATCTTGCCAACTATGGGCCAGGTTCCGAACATAATCTGCACCGCGATTAGGGCCAGATGCGGGGCGCTGCGATGATCCCTGGCCTGGGTTAAAGTTGGCATGGTCCAAGTGCTCAGCAAAATAAAAAAGGGATCGGGTGCACCCGATCCCCGAATCAATAGGCGAAAACAATCACTCCTTCAGCTTGCCTGTGTCATGCCTGGCGCTTAAACAACCAGGTAGAGCGGATTCTCGAGAATTTTTTTGAAGGTCTGAAGAAACCTCGCGCCCGTAGCCCCATCGATGATGCGGTGATCACATGACATGGTGACACGCATGACTTGCCGGATCACGATTTCATTGTCTCTCACCACTGGTTTAGCGGTGACCGCGCCTACCGCCAGGATAGCTGCCTCCGGAGGATTGATGATGGCTGTGAATTCATCGATACCCAGCATGCCGAGGTTGCTGATGGAAAAGGATGCGCCGGTGTATTCTTCCGGCAACAGCTTGCGAGCGCGCGCGCGTTGGGCGAAGTCCCGAACCTCCCCGGCAATCTGACTCAGCGACTTTTGATCCGCCGCTCGCACTACTGGCGTGATCAAACCCTCTTCGATCGCCACTGCCACACCAACATCAGCGTGCTCATAGAAACGCACCGCCGTCGCCTGAAACGAGGCGTTCACCTGCGGGTGTTGTAGC
>Ga0209798_10000903_pt1 | contig 18120 bp, 17 predicted proteins | sample DOMMetBare3Fresh_FD_187475 | JGI IMG/M metagenome (GOLD analysis project Ga0209798, IMG submission 187475) | Wetland sediment microbial communities from St. Louis River estuary, USA, under dissolved organic matter induced mercury methylation -... | ecosystem: Environmental > Aquatic >...
CCCATCGCATGGGCGCCTTCCTGGTCACGCGGGCGGTGGACTTCCGGCCGGCCCCGCCGCCGGGTCAGCCGCCTCCACAGTAGCGGGCTCTACGCGTCCCACCGCTTCACGGCGAGAGTGACATTGTGCCCGCCGAAGCCGAAGGAGTTGGACAGCGCCACGTCGACCCGGCGCTCGACCTTGCGGTTGGGCGCGCAGTCGAGATCGCAGGCGGGGTCGGGCGTGAACTGGTTGATCGTCGGCGGAATGACGCCGCCGGTGGCCACCAGAAGCGAGACCCCGAACTCGAGCGCGCCCGCCCCTCCCAGCAGGTGCCCGGTCATGGACTTGGTGGATCCGAACACCAGCTTCCTCGCCTGCTCGCCGAACACCGCCTTCACCGCCTCGGTCTCCGCCACATCGCCCTGATCGGTGGAGGTCCCGTGGGCGTTGATGTAGCCGACGTCCTTCGGGTCGATCCTGCCGTCGGCGAGACATGCGCGCATGGCGCGCTGGGCGCCTTCGCCATGCGGCGCCGGGGAGGTGATGTGGTACGCATCCCCGCTGAGGCCGTAGCCCAGCACCTCGCCCAGGATCCGCGCGCCGCGCCGCTCGGCGTGCTCGAGACTTTCCAGCACCGCGATCGCGCCGCCGTCGCCCAGCACGAAGCCATCGCGATCCTTGTCGAACGGCCGGCTGGCCGTCTCCGGCGAGTCGTTACGGCTGGATAGCGCCTTCATATTGGAAAAGGCCGCCACCGTGAGGCCGGTGATCGCCGCTTCGGCGCCGCCGGTCACCATCGCGTCCACCACGCCGTGGCGGATCATGTGGAAGGAGTCGCCGATCGCATGCGCCGAGGACGCACACGCCGACACCGTCGCGTAGTTGGGCCCCTTGAGCCCGTAGCGGATGGAAACCAGCCCGGCCGCGATGTCCGGGATGAACATCGGGACGAAGAACGGGGAGACCCGGTCTGGCCCCTTCAGCACGTATGCCGAGCAGTTGTCCTCGTAGGTCTGCATTCCGCCGATGCCGCTTCCGATGATCACGCCGGTGCGCTCGGCCGACGGGAACCGGCCTTCGAGTCCGGCCTGCGTGACCGCCTGGTGGGCGGCGGCCAGGGCGAACTGGGCGAACAGATCGTACCGCCGGGCTTCCTTGCGGTCGATGTACTGCAGCGGGTCGAACCCCTTCACCTCACAGGCGAAGCGGACCGACAGCTTGTGCGGATCGAACTTCGTGATCGGTCCCGCGCCAGGGGTGCCGGCGAGCAGCGCAGTCCAGGTGGAGTCGACGTCGGTCCCGACGGGCGTCACCAGCCCGAGGCCGGTGACGACGACACGATGCCCCAAGCTACTTCCCGATCTTCTCGTGGAGGTAATTCATGGCGTCGCCCACGGTGCGGAGCTTTTCCGCGTCCTCGTCCGGGATGTCGATGTCGAACTCCTTCTCGAACGCCATCACGAGCTCGACGGTGTCCAGGCTGTCGGCGCCGAGGTCCTCCATGAAGCTGGCCTCGCTGGTGAGCTTCTCCCGCTCGACGCCCAGCTCCTCGACGATGATGTCCTTGACCTTCTCTTCGACGTTGCTCATGTCGTCCTCGATTGGAGTTTCACGCACGGGTCAGATGACCATCCCACCATCGACCACCAGTACCTGGCCGGTGACGTAGCCGGCCAGGTCGGAGGCCAGGAACAGCACCGCCCCAGCCACGTCCTCGGGACGCCCCAGGCGACCCAGGGCAATGTCCTGTAATAATGTGGCCCTCGCCTCATCGGGCAAGGCGGCGGTCATGTCGGTCTCGATGAATCCGGGCGCCACGCAGTTGGCCAGGACGCCCCGGCTGGCGTACTCCTTGGCGACCGACTTGGTGAAGCCGATCAGGCCGGCCTTGCTGGCCGCGTAGTTCGCCTGCCCCTTGTTGCCGGTCAGGCCGACGATGCTGGTGATGTTCACGATCCGTCCGGCCCGCCGTTTCATCATTCCCTTGATCACCGCCCGGGTCGTATGAAACGCGCCCTTCAGGTTGGCGTCGAGGACGGCGTCCCAGTCGGCGTCAGTGAGGCGGAGGAGGATGTTGTCCCGGGTCAGGCCGGCGTTATTGACCAGAATGTCGATGGGTCCGAGCGCGGACTCCGCCGCCGCGATGGCGGCCTCGACCTGGTCGGCGTGCGCGACGTCGCACGCGACCCCCACGGCACGGCCCCCGAGCTCGGCGGCGACGGCCTCGGCCTTGAGCCGGTCCCGTCCTACGATCGCGACCTTGGCACCGGCGCCATGAAGCGCTCGGGCGATGGCCAGCCCGATGCCGCGGGTGCTGCCCGTGACGAAGGCCGTCTTGCCTTTGAGGTCGATCGTCGTCATCGAGGCGCTGCCGTCATGCGAGGAAGCTCTCCACCTCGTCGGCCGTGCCGAGCGTGACCGTCGCCGCACCGGGGACGATGCGCTTGAGCAGCCCCGACAGCACGCTTCCGGGGCCGATCTCGACAAACCTGGCCCCGGGCACCAAGGCTGCGGCCGCCCGCATGCACGCCACCCAGCGCACGGGCGCGGTCAGCTGGTCCACCAGCAGCCGCTTGGCGTCGGCCCCGGTGCGCACGGCCTCGCCGCTGGCGTTGGCGATGACCGGAAACCCGGGGTCGGCGAAGGCCACGCCGGTGAGTGCATCGTGCAGCCCGTCCACCGCCGGGGCCATGAGCGGCGAGTGGAATGCACCGCTCACCTTGAGCGGCAGGACCCGCTTGGCGCCCCGTGCCTTGCAGCCCTCGCCGGCGCGCGAGACCGCCACCGGATCGCCCGAGACGACCGTCTGATCGGGAGCGTTCAGGTTGGCCGCCACCACGACGCCATCCGGGCCCGACGCCTCGCTGCAGGCCAGGTCCACCTGCTCCGTCGGGAGCCCGAGCACGGCCGCCATCGCCCCGGGGCGCGCCTGTCCGGCCGCGAACATCAACTCGCCCCGGCGGCGAACCAGCCGCGCGGCGGCCGTGGCGCCGAGCGTACCGGCGGCCACATGGGCGCTGTACTCCCCCAGGCTGTGCCCGGCGGCCGCCCCGACCTGTCCCACCCGGTCCTTCACGACAGCCCAAACCGCGACCGAGTGGGCGAGGATGGCGGGCTGGGTGTTGTGGGTGAGGACCAGCTCGTCCTCGGGTCCCTCCCACATCAGCCGGGAGAGCGGGACGCCGAGGGCGTCGTCGATGGCGGCGAAGGTGTCGCGCGCGGCCGGAAAGCGCTCCGCGAGATCGTGTCCCATGCCGATGCGCTGTGCTCCCTGCCCCGGACACATCAAGACACTCACCACCGGATCACCGCGCTGCCCCAGGTGAATCCGGCCCCGAACGCCACCAGGAGGACGACCGACCCCGGCCCCACGCGCCCCTCGGCGATCGCCTGCTCGAGCGCGAGCGGGATCGATGCGGAGGAGGTATTGCCGTAGCGGTCCACATTGACCATCACCTTGGACATCGGGAGCCCGGCATGCTTCGCGGTCGCCTCGATGATCCGCAGGTTGGCCTGATGCGGAACGAGCAGGTCCACCTGGTCAGCGGTGATGCCGGCGCGGCGGAGGGCCTGGTCGCAGGCATCGGCCATGGCCAGCACCGCGGCCTTGAACACTTCGCGGCCTGCCATCCTCATGTAGTGGGACCGCTCGCAGACCACCTTTTCGCTGATCGGGTCGACCGCGCCGCCGCCTGGACGGTACAGCAACGGCGCGAGCCGGCCGTCGGACTTGATGAACGTGGACAGGATGCCGTGCCCCGGCCTGGTGGACCGCCGCACGACCGACGCACCCGCTCCGTCGCCGAAGAGGATGGCGGTGGACCGATCCTGAAAGTCGGTGATCGTGGAAAGCTTCTCCGCGCCCACCACGAGCACGATCTCGCTCTGCCCGGAGGCGATCAGCCCTTCGGCAACGGTTAGCGCATAGACGTACCCGGGACAAGCGGCGCCGATGTCGAAGGCCGCGGCGTTCTCTGCGCCGATGAGCGCCTGAAGGTCACACGCCGTCGATGGGAGCAGGCGATCGGGAGTGGCGGTGGCGAGCACAATGGCATCGATATCGGTGGCGGCGACCCCGGCACCCGCGAGCGCCCGCTCGCTGGCCTCCCGCGCCAGCAGGGCGACGGTTTGCTGCGGCCCGGCGATGTGGCGCTCGCGAATTCCGGTGCGTTCGACGATCCACTCATCGGAGGTGTCGAGCATCCGGGTGAGGTCGGCGTTGGTCAGAATTCCGGGAGGCACGGCGACCCCGATGCTCGCGACTTCCACGAACGGCCGGGCGATCATGAGCGGGCCGCGGGCTCGCGTTGGGCGAACTCGGCTGCAATGTGGGTGTTGAGCCCCGATTTGACCGCCTGCAGTGCCACGCGGATGCCGTTCCTGATGGCGTTCGGGCTGGACGAACCGTGGCAGATGATCGAAACGCCACGCACGCCGAGCAATGGGGCGCCGCCGTAGGTCGAATAGTCGAGCACGCTCACCAGCTCGCGCAGCTCCGGCCGCTCGAACACGTCGGGCGCGCGGTCCATGATCAGCCCGACGAAGACCCGCGCCGCCGACTCGTAGAACTTGAGGACCACGTTGCCGACGAACCCGTCGCAGACGACCACGTCCACGTGGGTGCGGCGCTGCGGCCCGGGGAGGATGTCGCGGCCCTCGATGTTGCCTGCATAGTTGAGGCGGGGGGCCTGCTTGAGCAGCTGGTGCGCCTCGCGCACGACCGCGGTGCCCTTCTCCTCCTCTTCGCCGACGTTGAGGAGGCCGACGACCGGGTTGGCGCAGCCGAGGATGTCGCGCATGTAGACGGTGCCGAGGTAGGCAAAGCCAACCAGCTCCTTGGCGGAGCAGTCCAGGTTGGCGCCGCCGTCGAGAACGAGCACGGGCTCGCCACCGGTGGGAAACGGCGTGGCCACGGTGGCCCGCTCGACACCGTCGTGCAGGCCGAGCAGCACGGTGGACGCCGCCAGGGTGGCGCCGGTGTTTCCGGCCGAGAGGAAGGCGTCGGACCGGCCGTGTTTCTGGAGCGTCAGTCCGACGACGACGCTGGAATTCGGCTTCTTGCGCACCGCAGCCAGCGGCTTCTCGTTCATACCGATAACGTCAGCCGCCTCGTGGATCTCGAGGCGGCTGCGATCGACGTTCGCGTGGCGGGCGAGCTCCGCTTCGATGGCGCCGGGGCGTCCGACCAGCTGGACCACGAACTCATCCGGCAGGCTGGCGAGAGCCTGCAGCACCCCGGCGATCTCGGCCTGCGGCGCCTTATCGCCCCCCATCGCGTCTACCGCGACGCGAATCACGCTCAGGCGTCCTCGACCTCGACCTGCTTCTTTCCGCGGTAGTATCCGCAGGAATCGCACACGCGGTGCGAGAGCTTGGGCGAGCCGCACCGAGGACAGGCCTGGGTGGCGGCACCCGCCGCCGTGTGATGCCCACGCCGCAGACGCTTCCGGGATTTCGAGGTCCGACGCTTCGGGACTGCCATGGTGTCCTCAGACAGGTTCGGCAGGGCTGTGACAATCGCACGGCCCCGCGTTCAGGTCCGCCCCGCACTTGGGGCAGAGTCCGGCACAGTCTTCCTGGCAGAGCAACAGGTCGGTGTGCGCAGCCAGCGCCAATTCCTCGCGCACGACCTCGGTGACGTCCACGCCGTTGGCACGCTCCGGCAACGGGTAGAAATCGGGATCGTCCACCGCCTCGGGGTCGGTCGAGAAGACCGCCGCGTCCACCTCGATGTCGACCTCGTCCAGCACCTCAGTCAAACAGCGCCGGCACTCCCCCCGGACCACACCATGAATGCGACCGCGCCAGAGGTATTCCCCGTCTCCGGTGGCCTGCAGCTGCCCCGTCACGGCCACCGGCCCGACCAGTCCGAGCCCTAGGCCCTCGAAGACGGGATCATCGGGCTCGAGCTGCCCGTCGGTCCTGACTGGGCCTCGCTGAAGGTCCCGGATGTCCACTCGCAGCATAGCCGCTTTATATAGTCGGGACAACAACTTGGGTCAAGCGGCCGGGCGCTGGGCGTCACCCCCATAGCGCCGCGAGTTCCCCTTCGGTGAAGAAGAACGCCACCTCCCGCAGCGCATTGTCGTCGCTGTCGGAGGCATGGATCGCGTTGCGCCCCTTCGACTCCGCGTAGAGCTTCCGAATCGTACCTGGCGCCGCCTCGGCGGGATCAGTGGCCCCAATGACCGCTCGGAGCGTACTGACTGCGTCCGCCCGCTCCAGGGCCATGGGGAGGCAAGGACCGCTGGTCATGAACGCCACGAGCTCGGCGAAGAAGGGACGCTCTCGGTGAACCGCGTAGAAGGCCCCCGCCTGCGCCGGGGTGAGGCGCACCAGGTGCGCCGCGCGCAGGGTGAAGCCCGCCTCCTGCAGATGCGCCACGATCTTCCCGGTCTTGCCCGTAGCGACGGCGTCCGGCTTCACGATCCCCAGGGTCAGCGTAACGGCCACGACTCCTCCACGCAGATGAGTGTTCAGCGGCTTCCAAACAACCGGCGCACCAGATCAGCCCGGGTCAGGAATCCCCTGAGCGTGCCGTCTTTCACCACGGGGACTCGCTCCACGTCCTTGGTGGCGAGCAGATGCGCCGCGTCGGCCAGGGTCTGGTCCTCCGAAATGCACAGGACACTTCGGGCCATCACGTCGCGCACCGACGTCGTTCGAGGATCGGGTGTCGTCCCGCCGGTCGTGACCCGCTGAACGTAGGCCGGCACCAGCACCCGGAGCAGGTCTCGATTCGAGAGGAGCCCGACCACCTGCCCCGCATCCCCCACCACCGGAAGCGCCTCCACCCCGTGTTCCTGCAGCAGGCGGGCGGCCGCGTCCAGGGTATCGCCCGGCCGGAGTGCCACGGCCGGCGCGTGCATCAGGTCCCGTACCAGGAGCTGCCCTTCCAGCTCCACCTCGCGCAAGGCCGAGAGCGCGAGCACCTCCTCGGCGGAGCGAGCGGCCAGCAGCGCATCCGCCATCTCGGGCCGCGCGAGGGCGCGGGCGAAGGCGGCTACCGTCTGGAGGTAGGCCACATGGTCGCGGGGCGGCGCCACGATGAGCAGAATCACACGCGGCTCCGGGGCGTCCCGCCCCGCGCCCTCGCCGGCGTCGCGGGCGATCGGCACCTCGGCAATCCCCAGCGCCGCCACCAGCGCGGGCACCGCGTCGGTGCGAAAGTGGGGCAGCCACGCGTGCGGCCCCACGCTCATCGTATCCTCGGGCCAGCTCCCGCGAATCGCCTCCTCCAGCCGGGCCGGGTCACTCACCCGTCCATCGGCGACGCAGGCCTCCACCAGCACCTGCACCCCCTGTTCGAGCGTAACCGCTGGCAGCGGCACGACCACCCGGCGCGGGCTGAGCAGGTCGGCGAGCCTCACATCCTCGACCGGAGCAGTTCGACCACGTCAGCGGGACGTCGCATGATACCGATCCCCGTGGCCTCGAACGCTGCCAGCTTCTCCTCGGCGGTGCCCGACGAGCCGGAGATAATGGCGCCCGCGTGGCCCATGCGGCGGCCCCTGGGCGCGGTCTGGCCCGCGATGAATCCAACCACCGGCTTGCTCACGTGCAGCTTCACGAACGCGGCCGCATTCTGCTCGTCCGTGCCGCCGATCTCACCGATCATGACGATCGCGTCGGTCTCGGGATCGTCCTGGAACGCACGGAGGCAGTCGATGAAGTTGGTCCCGATGATGGGGTCGCCGCCGATGCCGACACAGGTGCTCTGACCGATGCCGGCGCGCGTGAGATGGTTGACCACCTCGTAAGTAAGTGTTCCGCTCCGGGACACCAGGCCCACTCGCCCGGCGCTGCAGATGTTTCCCGGGATGATTCCCACCTTGGCCCGCGCGCCCGGCGTGATGAGCCCCGGGCAGTTGGGGCCGATGAGGCGAACACCACGGCTCCGCACGAACGGCATCGCCCGGCTCATGTGCATCACCGGGATTCCCTCGGTAATGCACACGATCAGCGGAAGACCCGCGTCGGTGGCCTCGAACACGGCCGCCGCCGCCGCCATCGGCGGGACGTAGATCACGGAAGTGTTGGCACCGGTGGCCCGCACCGCCTCGTCCACCGTGTTGAAGACCGGGACGGTGCCTTCGAACTTCTGTCCGCCCTTGCCCGGCGTGACGCCGGCGACAAGGGCCGTGCCGTATTCGAGCATCTGGCGTGCGTGGAACGAGCCCTCGCGCCCCGTGATACCCTGGACCACGAGCCGGGTGTCCTTGTCGGCGAAGATGCTCATGCCAACCCCTGCGCCAACCGGACGACTTGGTGCACCGCCTGGTCCATGTCGCTGAGCGCCCGCATTCCCACCCCCTCCAGAATCCGGATCGCCTCGACCTCGTTGGTCCCGGTGAGCCGGATCACGATCGGCACATTGACCCTGAACTGGCTGGTGGCCGCCACGATGCCCTTGGCGACGTCGTCGGTGCGGGTGATCCCGCCGAAGATGTTGAACAGGATCGCTTTCACATGGGGATCGGCGGTGATGATCTTGAGCGCGTTGATCACCTTCTCCGGGCTGGAACTGCCCCCGATGTCGAGAAAGTTGGCCGGCTCGCCACCATAGTACTTGACGAGGTCCATGGTGGCCATGGCGAGGCCTGCGCCGTTCACCACACAGCCCACGTCGCCATCGAGCTTGATGAACGAGAGGTTGGCCCGCCGTGCCGCCGCCTCGCTCGGCTCCTCGGCGGAGTCGTCGCGCAGTACCCCCAGATCAGGGCGCCAGAAGAGCTCATTGTCGTCGATGACGATCTTGGCATCGAGGGCCAGCACCCGGCCGTCGGGCGTGGTGACGAGCGGGTTGATCTCGGCGAGCGATGCGCCGTTGGTCACAAAGGCGGCGTAGAGCTGCTCCATGATCTTGGCCGCGGCCTTCACCTGCACGAAATCGCGGTAGAGCACGAAGGCGAGCCGGAGCGCCTGGTGGGGGAACAGCCCGTAGGTCGGGTCCACCGGGAGGCGGACGATCTTCTCGGGCGTCTTGGCCGCCACCTCCTCGATGTCCACCCCGCCCGCGGAGCTCACCATGAACACCGGCCGCTGGGTCTCGCGGTCCATGATGAGGCCGACGTAGCTCTCGGTGGCGATTTCCGCCGCGGGCACGACCAGCACCTTCTGCACCGTGAGCCCCTTGATCGTCATCCCGAGGATCTGCGCCGCCTCGTCCGCGGCCTCGGCCGGGTTCCGGGCGATCTTGACGCCACCGGCCTTGCCGCGACCGCCCGCGTGCACCTGCGCCTTGACGACGACGGTGCCGCCGATCCGCCGGGCGATCGCCTCGGCCTCGGTTGGCGTCGAGGCCACGTCGCCCTCGAACATCGGGATGCCGGCGGCCTTGAGCAGTCCGCGGGCCTGGTACTCGTGCAGGTTCACGGTTCCCTCGTGATCGTCGTTCCGGTTTCGCCTCTGAGCGCCGCGGGACCGCCGCTCAGCCGGGCGATGATGGCCCGGCCGCCGGTCGTGCGCGCGAAGGCGGCTGCCGCCTCGACCTTGGGCTTCATACCGCCGTCGTCCAGCCCGCCCCGCGCCATCAACGCCTCCGCCTCGACGACTGTCATCCGGCGGATCGGACGGGCGGCAGGAGTGCCCCACCCCTCGAAGACGGCGTCGACGTCGGTGAGGATCATCAGCACCTCGGCCTCGAGCTGCGCCGCGAGGATGGCGGCCACCCGGTCCTTGTCCACTACGGCGTCCACCCCCTCGAGCCCGAGCAGCGGGTCCTCGTACACCGGGGGACCGCCGCCTCCGGCCGCGATCACGATCGTGCCCTGCTCCACCAGCCGCCGGACCACCGGCAGCTCGACGACGCCGAGCGGAGTTGGGCTGGTCGCCATCCGTCGCCAGTGCCCCGCGCCGTCGCGGCCAACGGCATGACCTGACTCCCGGAGCCGCGCTACCTCGACGTCGCTCAGGGCGTGGCCGATCGGCTTGGTCGGCCGGCTCAGGGCCGGATCGTACCGGTCCACCAGCGTTTGGGTGACAACGGTGATGACATCGCGCGGCACCTGCGCGGCCGACAGCGCGTTCTGCAGCGACTGCTGGAGCATGTAGCCGATCCAGCCGGCGGTCTCCGCTACGAGCACGCCGAGCGGCAGTGGCTCGACCAGCCGCCGGGCAGCCTCGTTGCGCAGGAGCTCGTGGCCCACCTGCGGTCCGTTCCCGTGAACCAGTGCGATCCGCCACCCCGCACGGGCCAGCTCCACCACCGGGGCCAGGCTCTCTCGCGCCCGGCGGAACTGATTGGCGATCGTGGCCGGCTCTCCCGCGCGGGCCAGCGCGTTCCCGCCGAGGGCGAGCACCGCCGTCTTCACGCCGACACCCCAGGGCAAAAGCCCCCGAAGCTAGCCCCGGCCTCACGGGCGATCAAGCTCACCGCGCGCTCGAATCGAACGGCACGCCGAGGGCACGCCGGAGACCGCTCCAGGCCCGGCCGAACGCCTCCCAGTCGGAGCCGCGCAGGGCGGAGTCGGCTCGCTGGAGGAGTCGCCGCGCGTCCTCCAGCCGACTGGCCTGCGCCTGGCCCGCGATCGCCGGAACCGAGGCGCCCAGGAGGTTGCTCCACGCCTCCTGGAGGGTGTGGCCCGCACCCTGACGCTCGCCCGTGGCGACGGTGACCCAGACGAGAGATGGCCGCCCGCCCGGGAGGCCAGCGAAGTGGGACTGGTAGGCCACGAGGCCCTCGGGCGCCAGGTCGAAACGCACGGGCCCGTGCTCCAGGCGGCCCCCCTCCTCCCGGATCGAGTCGCTCAACGCGTTGTACGAGGGAAAGCGGGCCCAGCGGCTCTCGAGTGCGCTGCGCGACGGGAGCGCGGTCGCCGAGTCGAGACGGAACACGCGAAGGGCGTCGCTCCCCTCCTCGTGGCTTCCCACCAGGAGCGCGTTGAGCCGACGCTCGCCGACCCGCTCGAATGCCACCGTGAGCATGGGACCGGTCGTGTCAGCGGACCAGGCCACTTCGGCCTTGGGTGGCTCCGCGGCGTCGGCGCCGGCCCGCCCGCCCGTCGTGCCGAGCTTTCTGGCGGATCGCTCCACCTGGCGAGCCTGCGTCCGGAACAACTCGACCGGATACGGTGCAGCGCGCCAGACGGCCTCCGGAATCGCGGTGGCCGGCTCGATCACCCCCTCGGCGATGGCCGCCCAGGCCGAGGCGAGCGCGTCGGCGCCGGGACGTAGGTAGACGCGCGAGGCGCCCGTCTGAGCGGACACGGTACCGACCAGGGCGCCGCGCAGCCCCCCCACCCGCCTCCCGCGCCAGTCGAGACGGGTGGCGAGCGGAAACGCGGCCGCCGGCAGGTAGCCGTCCACGATCCACATCAGCTCGCCATCCACAATGCGCGCCACCGGCTCCCCCCACTCGGCGAACGGAGTGAGCCGCGCCAGGCGGGCCGCGGGCGACAGCGCCCAGTTGACGCGCGCGCCTGGGGCGAGATGGCCGAGGAGCTCCGGGGCCTGCAGCGCCCAGGCGAGCAGGATGCGGTGCGGCCAGGAATCGAGCGTCACGCCCGGCTGGTCACCGCTTCCAACGCGATACGCCGGCGCCTGGGCGTGGAAGGCGCCGTCCCCGAGGTCGAGCAACGGCGCGGCGGCCGGCCCCGGCACGGAGTCCTGCGAGCGATAGAACAGTGCCTCGCCGGCTGGGCCGGTCCGATCGTCGGCCAGGGCGGTGAGCACGAGATGCCCGCCGGGGCGCGCCTGGCTGACCAGCCAGACGGGACGGCGGCCATCACCCACGGTCAGGAGCGTGGGATCGGCGGAGACGAGGTCCACCGAGTCCCCGGCGAGCAGGCGCGCCGCCATCGGCTGACTCCAGAGCGACGCGACCAGTGGTGGTGCGCCCCGGGCGCCCGCAAGGACCGGTGCCTCCCGCAGCGATTCGAGCCCGTAGGCGAGGCCCTCGAACTGCTCGACCGTCCGGCGGTCGGCGACGGGCTCGCCCTCGCCCCCGACGACCAGCGGCACCAGCCAGTGGCCGACCAGCGACGCCAGCGGCAGCACGATCCAGCCGGCGGCGGCGAGCGCATGGCGTGCCCGCACCGCCCACGCGGCCGAGAGCAGCGCGGTCGCGAGTGCGACGCCGGCAAGCAGCGGGCCGAACAGCGTGGTCGCGCGCCACAGCGCGCGGTCCGGCACGCCGTCCAAGCCGGCGACGAGCTCGAATGGCTCGAGCAGGTAGCCACCCATCAGCGTGAGCGCGAGAATGACGAGGAGCCAGCCGAGATGGATGCGCGCGTGGTTGTTCAGGGCGGGTCGCCCATCGAGCCAGCGGATCGCTCCGACCAGCAGGTACAGGCCGAAGACGAGCCCGAGCCCGAGCATGACGAGCAGGAAGCAGAAGTCGTGCACCGCGCGCCAGAGCGGGATCTGTGCCACGTACAACCCGAGGTCGCGCTGCAGGAGCGGATCGACCGCGCCGTAGCGGACCCCCTGCCAGCCCAGCGCCACCTCGGCCGCGTGCCCCGCGACTCCATTCCCGACGAGCAGTCCGAGCAGCGCGCCGGTGCCGATCGCGATGGCCAGCAGCGAGGCGGGCGTAAGCGCCTCGCGGAACTCCAGGTTGGCGACGCTGCGCCGCAGCTGCACCGACCCGACCGCGCGGGAGACGACGAGCAGATGCCCGATGAACCACGCGCCTGCGACGCTGACGCCCGCCAGTCTCACGATCCCGTGCAGCAGATTCCAGTCCGCAAGGAAGGTGACCGCCGAGGGCGAGACTTGTGCCGCCCACCATCGGTCGGCGAGGAGCGCCGCGGTCCAGCGGCCTCCAAAGAGCAGCAGGACGGCGCCCGCGAGGACGATGGCCAGGCGACGACCGCGACGGGTCACGTGCCTAGGCCCGGACGCCCCGTGCTGCGAGCCAGCCGACGACCTCGCTGCGAGCGGCGTCGAGTGAGCGCGGATCCGAGGCCTCGAACCGGAGCACCAGGATCGGCTGGGTGTTCGAGGCCCGAAGCAGACCCCATCCGTGCGGGAAGGTGATCCGGACGCCGTCGATGGTGTTCACGGGGTATCTCGCCGCAAAGTGGGCCGCGGCCGCCTCCACGATGGCGAACTTCTCCTCCTCGGAAACGTCCACCCGGATCTCCGGCGTGACCGTCGTCCTCGGGAGGTCGGCGAGCAGCGCGGAGAGACCATGGGGCTGGCGGCTCACGATTTCCAGCAACCGCGCCGCGGCGAACAGGGCGTCGTCGAAGCCGAGATAGTCCCCGCCGAAGAACATGTGCCCGCTCATCTCGCCCGCGAGCGGCGCCGCGAGCTCCTTCATCTTGGCCTTGATCAGCGAGTGGCCGGTCTTCCACATCACCGGCTGCGCGCCCGCCTCGCTGAGCGCGGCGGGAAGCACGTCGGAGCACTTCACGTCGAAGATGACGGGCGTGCCGGGCCCGAACCGCCGCACGGCATCGCGTCCGAGGACGACCAGGAGCATGTCGCCGTAGACGATCTCCCCCGTCTCGTCCACCGCACCGATCCGGTCGGCGTCCCCGTCGAAGGCCAGGCCCAGTTCCGCGCCGGTGCGGCGCACCTCGATCTGGAGGTCGCGCAGGTTCTCGGGAACGGTGGGATCAGGATGATGATTGGGAAAGGTACCGTCCGATTCACAGAACAGCGGCGTCACCTCGGCACCGAGTCCCCGCAGCGTCGAGATCGCCACCAGGCTGCCCACCCCGTTGCCGCAGTCCACCACGACCTTCACCGGACGCGCGAGCCGATGCCGCTCGATGATCCCCTCGCGATAGCGCGCGAGAACGGAAGCATCGCTGGTCTCCCGGCCGCTCCCGCTCCGCCACCGCTCCGCGACGATGATCTCCCACAGCCCGAGTAGGTCCTCGCCGTGAAACGCGTCGCCGCCGAGAACCATCTTGAAGCCGTTGAATTCGGGCGGGTTGTGCGAGCCGGTGACCTGGATACCCCCGTCCGCCCCCAGAGCGACGACGCCGAAATAGAGCGCGGGCGTCGGGAGGGTGCCCACGTCGACGGCCGTGCCCCCGGCCTCCGCGATGCCGCGTCGCACGCCGTCGGCGAGCGTGCCGCCCGATGGGCGGTTGTCGAGCCCGACCACGATGCGGGGGGCGTGGCCGAGTCGGTCCCAGGCGACGCTGGCGAACGCGCGCCCGAGGCCCCGGGCTAGATCGCCCGTGAGCTCGGTGCCAACGAGGCCGCGGACGTCGTACTGGCGGAAGATCGATCGGGGGGCCTTCATGCCCCCTTCACGGCCCGGCGAACGGGATCCCCGTCTGCGTCAGCGTCGTGGCGCTCCGGCCGGCCAGATCGAGCACCGCCCCGGGCCAGATGCCGAGCAGCAGGACCGCCGCCACCGACAGCGCAATGGCGCCGAGCGCCGTCGGCGCGAGCCGGACGCCCGCGTACCGGTCAGCGGCGGGCGAGGGCTTCATGTACATCGCCATGATCACCGGCAGGTAGTAGCCGGCGCTGACCACGCTCGTGAGCACCAGGATCACGGGAAGGATGTAGTGGCCTTCGGCCACGACCGCGGTGAGAATGTACCATTTGCCGATGAAGCCGAAGGTCCCGGGGAAGCCCAGCAGCGACAGCATGCACACGGTAAGCCCGAAGGCGATGCCCGGCCGGCTGCCCGCGAGCCCGGCGATCTCGTCCACCGTGACGTCGCGCTCGCCCCCACGGCCGAGGACGGCCAGGAAGCCGAAGCTGGCGAGGGTGGTCAGGCTGTACGCCAGCAGGTAAAGCAGTACCGCCCCATTACCCGCAGGCGAGCCCGGCCAGACCGCGGTCAGCAGATAGCCGGCATGCGCCACCGAGCTGTAGGCCAGCATCCGCTTCAGCGAGCGCTGGGTCAGGGCGACGAGGTTGCCGAGCACCATCGACGCGATCGCCAGGCCGGCAATGATCGGCTGCCACAGCCCGAGTGCGGACGGGAACGCCTCCATCAGCACGCGCACGAGCGCCGCGAAGGCGGCAGCCTTGACGCCGGTCGCCATGAAGCCGGTCACGGGCGTCGGCGAGCCGTCGTAGACGTCGGGCGCCCACATGTGGAACGGCACGGCCGCCACCTTGAAGGCAAACCCGATGATCAGGAGGCCAAGGCCCAGGGCCGCCATGAGCGGCAACGCCTTGCCGGCCAGCTGAGCCCCGACCAGCGACAGGTTGGTGGTGCCCGTGGCGCCATACACCAGCGCGATACCGTACAGCAAGAACCCCGAGGCGAAGGCGCCGATCAGGAAGTACTTGAGCGCGGCCTCGGCTGAGAAGGCGCTGGCACGATTGTACCCTGCCAGTACGTACACCGCGACCGACATCAGCTCGAGGCCCAGGAACAGGACGATCAAGTCCTCCGCTCCGCCGAGGAACATCATGCCGGCCGCGGCAAGCAGGATCAGCGGATAGTACTCGGGCGCCAGCAGGCTCTCGCGCTCGAGATAGCCGAGCGACAGAAGGATGGTGGCGGCGGCGGAGAGCAGCGCCACCGCGGCCGCCGCGTAGCGGAACGGGTCGAGCGCCACCATCTGGGCGAGGCCGTCGGGGGTCGCGCCGTTCACCCAGAGGGCCGCCAGCCCTGCGGCGCCAAGGGCGACACCCACGAAGCTGAGCCACCCCGCGAGCCGGCTGTCCTCCTCCGTCTGGTGGCGCCAGCTCACGACGAGGAGGACGACGAGTGCCCAGCCGGTGAGGAGCAGTTCCGGCAGGAGGGCGAGGGTCACGCCCCACGGAGTGGCGAGGTCGAGGCGGATCATCGGCCGTGCCCCGGCATTCCGGCCGTGGCTCCCAGGGTCGCGCTCGGCTCCGCCCCGGGTCGCGGCGCGGTGGCCTCCAGGTAGTGTCGCGTGGCCGACTCCATGCGCCGGAGCACCGGCGCGGGGTAGAGGCCCAGGCAGACGATGCCGACGATGAGCGGCAGCATCACCACCAACTCCCGCGGCGTGAGGTCGGTGAGGTGCTCGTTTTCACGATCGTCCAGACGATTGAAGATCATCCGCTGGAGCGCCCAGAGGAGGTACGCGGCCGCGAAGATCACCCCGGTCGTGGCGATCCCCGTAGCCCACGGGAAGGCGGCGAAGCTGCCCAGGAGAACCAGGAACTCGCCCACGAACCCGTTGAGGCCCGGCAGCCCGATCGAGGACAGCGCCACCACCGTCAGGATGAGGCTGAACACCGGCACCACCCGGGCGATGCCCCCGTAGTCCTCGATCAGCCGGGTATGCCGCCGCTCGTAGATCATGCCGATGAGAAGGAACAGCGCGCCGGTGGAGAAGCCATGGCTGATCATGACCATCAGCGCCCCCTGCACGCTCTGCATGGTGCCGCCCCAGATCCCCAGCATGACGAAACCCAGATGGCTCACCGACGAGTAGGCCACCAGCTTCTTGATATCGGGCTGGACCAGCGCGACGAGCGCCCCGTAGATGACGCCGATCACGGCCAACGTCACCATCAGGTGGCTCACGGCCGGGCTGAGCGCCACCTGGGGAAAGAACGGCACCGCGAAGCGCAGGAAGCCGTAGGTCCCGATCTTCAGCATCACCCCGGCCAGCAGCACGCTGCCGGCAGTCGGCGCTTCGACGTGCGCATCGGGCAGCCAGGTATGGAACGGGAAGATCGGCACCTTGATGGCGAATGCCAGGGCAAACGCCGCGAAGAGCCAGGGGGCTGCGCTGCCGACCGTGCTCGCGTTCTGCAGCAAATGGTCGTAGGAGAAAGAGAGCAATCCGGTGGCGCTCTGCACCTTCCATACGAGCACGACGATCGCCACCAGCATGAGCAGCGAGCCGGTCATCGTGTAGATGAAGAACTTGATCGCCGCGTAGAGCCGATTGGTGCCACCCCAGATCCCGATGATGAAGTACATCGGGATCAGCATGACCTCGAAGAACACGTAGAAGAGGAACAGATCGAGGGCGATGAAGACGCCGACCAGCCCGGTGAGCAGCGTCAGCATCAAGGCGTAGAAACCGCGCTCACGGGTGGTGATGTAGCTCCAGCTGGCGAGGACGCTCAGCGGCATCAGCGCGGTCGTGAGCAGCACCATGACCAGTGCGATGCCGTCGATCCCCACCCGGTAGCTGATTCCCCAGCTCGTGATCCAGGGCGTATTGGAGACGAGCTGGAGCTGGCCCTGCCGTGGGTCGAGCGCCCACCAGAGTCCGACCGACAGGAGGAACTCGAGGGTGGTGACGACCAGCGCGGTGCGCTTGGCGGAGCGCTCGTCGCCCAGCAGCACCGGCACGACCCCGAGCAGCGGAAGCACGATGAGCGCGTGGAGGATCCACTGCCCGTAGCCGATCGAATGGAGCAAGGCGATCATCGGCCGGTCACCGGATCACGGCGCGCAGGATCCAGAGCGCACCCACGAGGAAGAGGACCACGTAGATTCCCACCTGCCCCGTTTGCAGCAGCCGGAGGCCGCCGCCGGCGAGCCGCGATACCCAGGCCGCGCCGTTCACCCCAACGCCGTCCACGAGCCCCTGGTCGACACCCTTCCACAACACCACCCGCGAGAGCCAGGCGAACGGCCGGACCACCACGGCGTCGTACAGCTCATCCACGTAGTACTTCCGATTCAGCACGAGTCCGAATCCGGTGTCGGCCGGGGCCTGCCTCGCCGGCAGGATCAGCCGGCGGAGCGTGGCCCGGACGCCGAGGACCAGCCCGAGGACACCGATCGCCACGGCGGCGCCGACCAGGAGATACTCGGTAGAGCCCTCCGGCATGACCAGACGGGTGAGCTTCGTTCCCGGCTCCATCACCGGCTCCAGCCAGCGCTCCAACGCGGCGTGGCCGCCGACGAAGTGGGGCAGGTTGAACGCGCCGCCCACCAAGCTCAGCACGCCGAGTACCACCAGCGGTCCCGTCATGATCCACGGGGCCTCGTGCAGGTGGGCCCGCTCCTGCTCGCCAGTCCGGTTCGCACCGAGGAAGGTCATGGCCATGAGGCGGGCCATGTAGAAGGCCGTGAGCAGCGCGGCCACCACGCCCATCGCGTAAAAGAGGTAGTAGACCGGGATGTCGCCGCCCCGAGCGAACGCCGCGGCAAGGATCTCATCCTTGGAGAAGAAGCCCGAGAATGGCGGGATCCCGGCAATCGCGAGCGTCGCGATCACCATCAGCCCGAAGGTCCATGGCAGGTACCGCCGGAGCCCGCCCATGTTGCGCATGTCCTGCGCA
>Ga0209798_10000904_pt1 | contig 18117 bp, 16 predicted proteins | sample DOMMetBare3Fresh_FD_187475 | JGI IMG/M metagenome (GOLD analysis project Ga0209798, IMG submission 187475) | Wetland sediment microbial communities from St. Louis River estuary, USA, under dissolved organic matter induced mercury methylation -... | ecosystem: Environmental > Aquatic >...
CTGGCCTGGCCGAAGCCGCCGAGCGTGCCGGCGACGGAGGCCATGTTGACGATCCGGCCCCACTGCCGCTCCTTCAGGTGCGGCCACACGGCCTGCGCGCAGTTGAAGGCGCCGGTCAGGTTGACGCGCAGGTCCCGCTCCCACAGGTCGGGGCTCTGGTCGTGGAACTGCCCGACGTGGTCGAGCGTGCCGGCGTTGTTGATCAGGATGTCGACGGAGCCGAGCTCGCCGACGACCCGGGCCACCATGGCGTCGACCTGCTCGCGGTCGGTGATGTCGCACTTGAGCGCGAGGGCGCGGCGGCCCATCGTGCGAATCTCCTCGGCGGTCGACTCGGTGTGGACCATCCCCTGGGCGACCGCGGCCTGTGCGAGCACGCCGTACCGCTCTGCCGTCTCCCCCGCTCCCGCATCCGACTCGACGAGGATGTCTGCGATCGCCACGTCGGCGCCGGCGCGGGCGAGCGTGAGCGCGTCGGCGCGCCCGAGCCCGCGTGAGCCTCCGGTGACGATGGCCACCCTGCCCGACAGGTCGATCTCGATCGCCATGCGTGCCTCCTCCGGTTCGCGCCACGGGACGCTCGGGCCGCCGGGCTTCGTGGTGATTCAAACACGAAGCCCGGCGGCCCGGACGGTCACGTCTTCGGCAGGTAGATCTCCTTGGCGATCACCAGCCGCTGGATCTGCGAGGTGCCTTCGTAGATCTGGAAGAGCTTGGCGTCGCGCATGAGCTTCTCGACCGGGTACTCCTTCATGTACCCGTAACCGCCGAAGACCTGTACCGCGTCGGTGGTGACCTTCATCGCCGTGTCGGCGGCAAACCGCTTGGCGAACGACGAGTAGAGGGTGGCGCCGCGGCCACGGCCCTGGTCGATCATCCACGCGGCCTGCCAAGTGAGCAGGCGGGCGGCCTCGATCTCGGTGGCCATGTCGGCGACGAGGAAGCTGACGCCCTGGTTCATGGCGACGGGCATGCCGAACTGCACGCGCTCTTTCGTGTACTCGACGGAGAGCTCGAAGGCGGCCTGGGCGACACCGACGGCGCCGATCGCGGTGCCGGGGCGGGTGAAGTCCAGCGTCTGCATGGCGATCTTGAAGCCCTCGCCTTCCTCTCCGAGGCGGTAGGCGGTGGGGACGACCACGTCCTGGAAGGCGACGGCGGAGGTGTCCGTGGCGCGCTGGCCCATCTTGTCGAGGTGCTTCTCGATCGTGACGCCCGGTGTGTCCATGGGGATCACGAGCGCCGTCAGGCCCTTGTGCCCCTTGGCGCGATCGGTGGAGGCGAAGCAGACCATCCAGGACGCGGGGCCTGCGTTCGTGATGAACATCTTGGAGCCGTTGACGACATACTCGTCGCCGCGGCGCACAGCGGTCGTCTGGATGCCCGACACGTCCGAGCCGGCGCCCGGCTCCGACAGGCCGAAACAGCCGAGGATGGGCTCCTCGAGCAGGGGGCCGAGCCACTGCTTCTTCTGCTCCTCGGTGCCGGCGATCAGGATCGGGCCGGCCGCGAGGCCGTTGGCGCCGATCGAGGTGCCGATGCCGGAGCAGCCCCAGTTGAGCTCCTCGCCGACCAGCATGCCGTCGAAGCACGGGAGCTCGAGGCCGCCGAGCGACTCGGGCAGGTGCACGTTCATCAGACCGACCTCGTGCGCCTTGGCGATGATGTCGGCAGGGTGAGTCTGATGCTCGTCGTGCTCGGCCGCCTGCGGCCGGATCTCCTTCTCCGCGAACGCGCGGGCGAGAGCGCGCAACTCGCGCTGCTCGTCCGTGAGGGCGAACGAGACGCCGCCCGCGACGCCTGTCTCGAGTGTGGCCATCATGCAGCTCCTGGAGAATCGATTGACTAGTCAGTCAATGAGTGTAGGCGGAGCTCCGCCGTCTGGTCAAGGCCCGGTCGCACTCCGCTTCGGCGGCGTCGGCGTGTGGCGGTGGCATGCGGCGAGCGGGACGCGGAAGGCCCTGCTCGAGGGGATCGACTGGGAGGTGCGGGCCGGCGAGCGCTGGGCCCTGCTCGGGCCGAACGGCGCGGGCAAGACGACGCTGCTGACGCTCGCGGGCGCCGTCGACTTTCCCAGCCGTGGCACGGCCGAGATCCTCGGCGCGACGATGGGCCGCACCGACGTGCCGCGCCTGCGGGAGTCGATCGGGTTCGTGGACGCGCGCGCCGGCTCGCGGTTCGCACCGCTGCTGTCCGTCCGGCAGGTCGTGCGGACGGGAGCGACGGCGACGATCGGCTATTTCGAGGAGCGCTTGACCGGGCTCGACCTCGATCGCGCGGACACGCTGCTCGGCCTCTTCGGCCTCGGCGCCCTGGCGGAGCGCCGGTTCGCAGACTGCTCACACGGAGAGCGCAAGCGGGCGCTGATCGCGCGGGCGCTCGTCGCGCGCCCTCGCCTGCTGCTGCTCGACGAGCCGGGAGCGGGCCTCGACCTGCCGGGCCGCGAGACTCTGCTCGGTGCTCTGTCGCGGCTCGCCGACGAGGATCCAGCGCTCGCGGTCGTGCTCACGACCCACCACCTGGAGGAGCTGCCGGCTTCGACGACGCATGCGCTCCTGCTCCGCGAGGGGCGCATCGTGGCGTCCGGCCCTGCCGACGACGCGCTCAGCTCGGAGACTGCCTCGGCCTGCTTCGGGCTGAGGGTGGACGTTGCCCGGGCCGGCGGCCGCTGGACGGCACGGACTGCTTCGCGGTAGGTCGGGCCAGCTCAGACGGCGGGGCCGAGCACGAGCGCAAAGCTCGAGCGGACGGCGTTGCCGCGAATGTCGCTCGCCTCGACCTCGACCTGGTAGCGCCCTCGTGCGAGCCGGGACGCGTCGAGGCCGTGTGCCAGGTAGAACCGGTAGCGCCCGACACGGGCCGCCTTGTTCTGACGCGTCCACCGCGCGAAGACGCTGTCGTAGAGGTCGTTCGAGGGGATCGTGGCGCGGACGTCGACCGCAGTCTGCCAGGCGGTGAGGGCGTGCTCGTCGGAGCCGACCAGCCGCCAGCGCAGGAGCGCCGGCGTCAACGGCTTGCCGGCCCACCGGCCGGGCACGGGCAGCGGGGTCGCGTCGTAGGCTTCCATCACCAGGTCGACCCTTCCCGGCCCCAGGGTCGCCACGGTCCGGCCGTCGCGCTCGACCCGGAGCTCGCGCAGGGTCGGCCGCGTCCAGTCCGCAAACGGCCGCAGCGCCCCGGCGCGGAGCGGATTCACGTAGCGGCCGTCGCGCACCTCGGCGAGATGCACGTGCTCCCAGGGTGCCAGCACGTGCCCGACGACCGTGCGATAGGCAGTGACCCGCTGGCCCGCGCGGACTGCCGGCTCGATGTGCCAGTACTGGAGCTCCGTGCGCCCGTCGTCAGCCACGACCGAGACCGTCTCGGGCCGGAACGACTTCCTGACCACGCGCCCGTCGATGGTGGCGTACACCGGAGTGCCGTTCGGGCACGAGACGTCGATGCCGAAGTGAAAGAAGTGCGCCATCCCGTTCGGCGTGAGGCCGATGCGCGGATCGCCGAAGAAGCCGCGCACCGGATGCTGCCGGAAGAACGGCGCCACCGGCCAGCCGTAGCCCGCGGCGGCGGGGCGGCCCCTCGTCACGGCCGCTGCGGACGCCCCGGCCGGAACGGGGGCCAGGAAGGCAAGGCCGAGCGCGAGCGCCGTCCCGGCGCGCACGAGCCGGGTGAGGACGGACGAAGGTGGGCGGATCGTGGTGGCCATGGCCACACGGTCGAGTCCGCCCCCAACCGCGCCCTCACGGGCCGCTCATCGCTCGCCAACACCGCGAAGCGGCCGGCGCGCCCCTTTTCCTATAGAAAATTCCGGATTCCTATAGGATTTCGGGACCGCTACCGCTCGCACACCGGAGGTTCCCGCCATGGCCGCGACCACCCAGGCCCAGCCCGCGCTCGACCCACACGACTTCCTCGCCCTCGACGCGCTCCTGGACGACGAGGAGAAGGCGATCCGCGACACCGTGCGCCAGTTCGTGCGCGAACAGGTGCTGCCCGACGTGGGTGACTGGTTCGAGCAGGGGATCCTGCCGCGCGAGATCGTCGCAGAGCTCGCGAAGCTCGGCCTCTTCGGCATGCATCTCCACGGCTACGGGCTCCCGGGCGCGAGCGCCGTCGCGTACGGCCTCACGTGCCTCGAGCTCGAGGCCGGAGATTCCGGCATCCGGAGCGCCGTGTCCGTGCAGGGCTCGCTCGCGATGTTCGCGATCTGGCGCTGGGGCTCCGAGGAGCAGAAGGAGCGCTGGCTGCCGGCCATGCACACCGGGGAGGTGATCGGGTGCTTCGGGCTGACGGAGCCGGACGCCGGCTCCGACCCGGGCACGATGCGGACGCACGCGCGGCGGGACGGCGGCGACTGGGTGCTCAACGGGGCGAAGATGTGGATCACGAACGGCACCATCGCGGACATTGCGATCGTGTGGGCGCGCACGGAGGACGGAGAGATTCGCGGCTTCATCGTGGAGAAGGGGACGCCCGGTTTCACGGCGCCCGAGATCCACAAGAAGCTCTCCCTGCGTGCCTCGGTCACCTCCGAGCTCGTGCTCCAGGACGTGCGCGTCCCTGCGGAGAGCATGCTGCCGGGGGCAAGCTCGCTGCGCGGGCCGCTCTCCTGCCTCGACGAGGCGCGCTTCGGCATCGTGTTCGGGGCCGTCGGCGCCGCTCGAGCCTGCTTCGAGGAGGCGCTTGCGTACTCGAAGGAGCGGATCGTCTTCGAGAAGCCGATCTCCGCCTACCAGCTGACCCAGCAGAAGCTCGCCGAGATGGCGCTCGAGATCAACCGCGCCTCACTGACGGCGCTCCACATCGGCCGGATGAAGGACAACGGCACGCTCCGGCCCGAGCACGTCAGCCTGGGCAAGATGGGCAACGTCCGCGGCGCCCTGGAGGTCTGCCGCAGCGCGCGCACGATCCTCGGAGGCAACGGGATCACGCTCGAGTACCCGGTCATCCGCCACATGAACAACCTCGAGAGCGTGCTCACCTACGAGGGCACACACGAGGTGCACACCCTGGTCGTGGGTGCGGCGCTCACGGGCACTCCGGCGTTCAGGTAACCGCGTGACCGTGGCTCCGGCGCCGTCGCGTGCCCCTACCGCGCAGGACCGCGCGGCCGCCGCCCTCCGCGCGGCCATCCTCGACGGCGAGCTGCGGCCGGGGCAACGCGTCAACCAGGAGGAGTGGGCGTCTCGCGTCGGCGTCAGCCTGATCCCGGTGCGCGAAGCGCTGGGGGCGCTGGCCGGCGAGGGGCTCGTCACCTACCGGCCGAGGCGCGGCTATGCGGTCACGGAGCTCGATCTGGCCGGGCTCGAGGAGACCTACCGACTACGGCGCCTGCTCGAGACGGACGCTCTACGACGAGGCGTGCGGCGCGCCACGGCAGCCGATCTGGCGGCGCTCGAGGCGGAGGCGGATGCCTGCGCCCTCGCGGCCCGACAGGGCGACGTGGCAGGTCAGCTCGCGGCCAACCGGCGCTTCCACGACCGCCTCCACAGCCTGGCGGACAGTGCACCGCTCTCTCGCCTGATCGACCTGCTGTGGGACTCGACCGAGGCCTACCGCGCCCTCTACTACGCCCTCGACGGCGAGGGCGACCAGGCCGACCACGCCCACCGCGCCATCCTCGCCGCGGTGGCGGCCGGTGACGCGGAGCGCACGATCGCGCTCCAGGACGCCCACCGGGAGCGTGCGCTCGAGCGGCTGCGCCACGAGCTCACGGCGTGAGCTCCGCCCCGGCGACGCGGTCGACCGTGGTCTCGGCCCTGATCAGCGAGGCGACGAGGGGGATCACGAGCAGGATCGGGAGCCCCAGCACCGGCCACAGCACCTGGTAGCCCTCGGTCGCGGCGAGCCGCGGCCGGAGGATGTCGATCAGCGCCCCCGCGAGCAGCGGCCCGATGATCAGCCCGATCCCCTTCGTGGTGGTGGCGAGCCCCGAGATGGCGCCGCGGTCGCCGGCGGGCATCAGCTTGAAGAGCAGGCCCCAGGCGAGCGTCATCACCGATCCGGCGAACAGCGCCACCACGAAGACGACCGGCAGGTACCAGTCGTGCCAGGTACGCGCGAGCCCGCCGCCGAGCAGACCCACCCCGTAGACGACGGAGCACGCTGTGATCACGCGGGCGAGACCGAACCGGTCGCCGACCGGCCCGGACACGATCGCCGCCACCACGTAGCCGCCTGCGACGGCGGCCAGCACGGCGGTGGAGGTGGAGAGCGGCTCGCCGAGACCGACCGTGATGTAGAGGACGACGAACGTGCGCGCGCCTGCGAACGTCCCCTCCCACGCTGCGTTCGCGAGCAGGAACTTGCCGACGTCGGGGTTTGCCTTCAGCACGCGCCACGAATGCCGAACGTACGTGCCGACACCCTCGAACACCCGCCCGTGACCACCGTCCTCGCGCACGAAGAGCACCGGCACGAGGCACGCCACCGTGACGACGACCGCGGCGAGGAGGAACGGGCTGGGCCGCCAGAGGTGGAAGAGGACGCCGCCTCCGATCAGCGCGCCCCCGAGCGCGACGCCGCGGAAGAGATGCTGGATGCCCTGGGCGCGGCCGAACACGCGGTCGGGCAGGAGGTCGGGGTAGAGCCCCCGATAGGGCGGCTCGTAGACGTAGTACGCGAAGAAGAAGGCGAACACGAGCAGCGCCGTCGTCCACAGGCTGGGCATGAACGCCATCAGTGCGAGGCAGAACCCGATCGGCCCCACTGCGACGAGCATGAACGGCCGGCGCCGGCCCAGCGGCGTGTGGAACGTGTCGCTCCAGGGGCCGATCACGAGCGGCAGCGTGAGGGCGAAGGCGCCCTCGGCCGCCAGCACCAGCGCGATCAGGGTGGTCGAGCTCGTGTACTGCCCGAGCACGGGCGGCAGGTACGCCGCGGTCGTCGTCAGCGACCAGGCGAGGCCGAAGGCCCCCACGCCCAGCGTGACGATCGTGCGGGCAACCCCGGGCTGCTCAGGCGTTGACGGCGCCACGGCGGGTGAGCCCGCCGCAGACGACGTCGACGATCGTCCGCTCTGCACGAGCGACCTCCTCGTCACCGTCGGGGAGCTGGCCGAGCACCCAGCCCGTGAGGATCTCTTCCAGGCCGCCGTAGAAGATCCAGCTCGCGAAGAGCGGGTCGAGCTCGGCGCGGAACACGCCGCTGGCCTGGCCACGCTCGATCACCCGCTGGATCGTCAGGAACCCTTCGCGAATCTCGTTCACCTGCCCCTGGAGATGCGGGCTGCGCGCGACCTCGCGCACCATGACGGTGACGAGGTCGGGGTCGTTGCGCCACGATCGCAGCAGGATCTTGGCGATCCCTCTCAGTTGCTCGTCGGCCGGCTCGTCCGACTCCTCCACGCGACGGAACGCCTCGAGCAGCTCGCCCCAGTTCTCCCGGAAGACGGTCGCGAGCACCTCTTCCTTGGAAGGGAAGTAGTGGTAGAGGAGGCCGTGCGCGATGCCGGCCTCCTCGGCGATGTCACCGACCCGGGAGGTGTGGTAGCCGTCGCGTGCGAACACGCGCACGGCGGCGGCGAGGATCAGGCGGCGCTTCTCGGCGCCGCTCTCCCGCAGGGCGATTGAACGATCAGTCAAGGTTGGCTCAGAATAGGGGCGGTGGACGATTCGGCGCAACCGCTTGCAGGCATGCTGGTCGTCGAGCTGGCCCGGTACCTGCCCGGAGCGTATGCCGGGCGCGAGCTGCGGCGGCTCGGCGCCCGGGTGGTGCGCGTGGAGGCCCCCGAGGGCGATCCGCTGCGGCAGGCCGCGCCGGCCTGGGATCGGGCGCTGCGACGAGGGAAGGAGTCGGTCGTCTGCGACCTGAAGGCTGACGCTGCGTTTGCGAGAGCGCTCTGTGCGCGTGCGGACGTCGTGCTGGAGGGCTTCCGGCCGGGCGTCGCCGCCCGCCTCGGGATCGGCGCGAGCGACGTGCCCGAAACGGTCGTGTACTGCTCGATCACCGGGTTCGGCTCGACAGGCCGCCACTCCGCGCGCGCGGGCCACGACCTCAACTACCTCGGCTGGGCGGGGGTGCTGGAGGACACGGCGCCGGCGAATCCCCCGCTGCAGGTTGCCGATCTGGCGGCGGGGGCGCTCGCTGCCGTCACGGAGGTGCTGGCGGCGCTGCTGCGGCGCGCTCGCACGGGGTTGGGCGGGCATGTCGAGGTGTCGATGACGCACCGCGCCCACGACCTGGTCGAGCACCGGCTCGGCGGCGACCCGGTACCGCGGATGCTGACGGGCGGCCTCGCCTGCTACCGGGTCTACGGGACGGCTGACGGCCGTTACCTGTCGGTCGCCGCGCTCGAGCCGAAGTTCTTCGGGCGGCTGTGCGAGATCGCCGGACGTCCAGAGCTCGCGGCCCGGCAGTACGACGAGGATCAGGAGAAGCTCGCTGCCGAGCTCGCCGAGGTGCTGGCCCTTCGACCTCTGAGCGGGTGGCTCGAGCTGTTCGACGGCGCCGACGTCTGCGTTGGGCCGGTCGCGACCCGGGCGGAGGCGGCGGCGGATCTCGGGGTGCCGCCTTCCGACGGCGACGACCCACCACTCGGGGCCCACTCGGAGGCGTGGCGGGCCGCGCTCAGGCCTTAGGCAAGAGGCCGAGTGCAGCCGGCAGGGCGGCCAGGCCGGGAATCCTGTCGGGCTCGTGGGGATGCAGCCCGTCGCGGTCGACCAGGATGGCACGCATGCCGAGAGCGCGCGCACCGGCGATGTCGTCCTCGTAGGAGTCCCCCACCATCGCAGCCTGCGCGGGCTCGACGCCGAGCGCGGCGAGCGCCGTCTCGAAGATCGACGGGTGCGGCTTGGAGCGGCCGTGCGCCTTGGAGCCGAGCGCGACGTCCACGTCGAGGGCGTGGTGGACGGCGAACTCCTCCAGGTCGCGCTGGCCGTTCGAGATCAGCCCAAGCGCGAGGTCGTGACGGCGGAGCTCGGCCAGCACGGGCAGCGCGTCGTCGTAGAGCGCGAAGTTCTCGTGATCCTCCCATCGCCGCACCATGTCGACGGCGCACGACCGGGATCCCTCGGCATCGCCGCCCATGCCGCGGACGATGTCCTCGGTGAACGCGATCCAGATCTCCTCGTCGTGGACGAGCTCGGGGTGGCGCTGGAGGTCGTCCAGCGCGACCAGCCGGGCACTGTCGTAGGCGGCGGGGTCGAGGTCGAGCCCGTGCTCGAGGCCGACGGCCCGGTAGGCGTCGGGCCCGAGCTCGGGCCCGGGCCGCGACAGCGTGAAATCGACGTCGAAGAGCACCGCGCGCAGCATCGGCCGAGGATAGCCCGGCCAGACCGTCGCAGTTCGTCGAGAGGGGCGGCCCCGCAGGGCGCGCGGGCGGCGCACGGCCCCTCGCCGGAGTGCAGTGCCGAAAATGCAAGGGAGGTCCCCGGGAACCGCAGGTTCCAACTTCAGGGATCGTCGCGATGCGGGATCTCCGCTAGGAGATCCCGCATCTGCGGACCAATCGGGGTGCCCAGATTCGAACTGGGGACCTCTCCGACCCGAACGGAGCGCGCTACCAGGCTGCGCCACACCCCGAGCGGAGCACAGGGTACCGACTCGGCGCGGCGCGGTCACTAGGCTTTGGCCGATGGCGGCCAGGGACGAGATCGTGGCATACGCGAACGCGCTGCTCGAGGCGGAGAAGTGGCCGGAGTTCGGAATGCCCGGCCTGCAGGTCGTGGGCACGAGCGAGGTGACCACGCTCGTCTGCGGCGTCTCGAGCTCGCGGGAGCTGTTCGAGCAGGCGGCCGGGCTTGGCGCGGAGATGGTGATCGTTCACCACGGGCTCTTCTGGCGGAACGAGCCGCTCGTCGTGGACGTCCGCCTGCGCGGACGGCTGGAGGCGTTGTTCAGGGGCGACATCACGCTGCTCGCCTACCACCTGGCCCTGGACGCGCATCCGACGCTCGGAAACAGTGCCCAGCTGGCGGCCCGCATCGACGCGAGCCCCGAGGGGGCCTTCGCAGGCGTCGGGCTCGCGTGCGCGATCGGGCCGCTGTCGATCGGGGAGCTGGCCGACCGTGTGGGTGCCGCGGTCGGACGCGCTCCGCTCGTGCTCCCGTACGGGCCGCGCGAGATCCGGCGGCTGGCAGTCTCGACGGGGGCGGCCGGTTACGACCTGATCCGCGCGGCGCACGAGGGCTTCGATGCGCTTCTGACCGGCGAGCCGGAGGAGCCGAACTACGCATCGGCCCGCGAGCTGGGGATCCATCTCGTCGCCGCGGGCCACCATGCGACCGAGCGGTACGGCGTGCAGGCGCTCGCCGCGCACCTCGCGGAGCGCTTCGGGCTCGACTGGCACTACGTGGAGGCCGACAACCCGATCTAGTGCGGCGTCTCGTAACGTTGCGCCGGAAACCCCGGGCGCGTGGGCGCGCCCCTTCAGGATCACGGTGGTCAGCTGCGCAGCAGCTGCCCACCGTGATACAAGCATCGAGTGCGGCGTCTCACAACGTACGATTCCGCGAACGTTGTGAGACGCCGCACTAGCGCGCCCGCTCGAGCGCGGCCAGGGAGTCGACCACCGCCTCCGGGCGCTCCGCGAGCACGAGATGTCCGCAGTCCGCCACCACACGCAGCGGCGCGTCGAGTCGCCGTGCCAGCTCGACCCCGTCGGCGACCGGGAGCTGCAGGTCACGGGCGCCCCACAGCACGAGCGCCGGGCACCCGATCGAGCTGATCTCGGCGCGGGGGTCGTCACGGGTCATCGCCGCGCCGGCGACGTCGATGCCGACGTGCTCGCGGGTGTCCCGGAACAGCCCCCGTAGCGCGGGCGGAGCGAGCGCCTCCGCGTCGGACACGAACCATGACCCCAGCACGGCCCGCCGAAAACCGGCCCGGGCGCCGAACCTGCGGGCGAGCGGCTGCACCAGCTTGGCGGGCCGGAGCCGCGTTGTCACGTTGATGTAGCGCCTGGCCGCCGGCCTGGCCGTCGAGATCCCTGCGGCGGCGACGAGCAGCAGGCCTGCGACGAGGTCGGGCCGCTGCAGCGCCAGCCGGAGCGCGACCTGGCCTCCGAACGAGTGGCCGGCCACGAGGGCGGCGCCGACGCCCTCGATGTCCAGGGTGGTGGCCACCACGGCCGCGAAATCCGACACGGTGGCGCCGCGCGGGAGCGACGGCGAGCCGCCGTGACCCGGGAGGTCGAGTGCGAGCACCCGGTGTGCGCCGACGAGGCCGGGAAAGACCTGCACCCAGTTCGCCGCAGAGCCGCCGAGCCCGTGCAGCAGCACCACCGGCGGGCCCTGCCCGCCCGCATAGAGGTGCGTGCCACCGACGGAGCGGGGCTCGAGCACCGTTCGGGCGATTGCGGCCGTCATCTCGCCGGAGTATCCTCCATACATCATGGTGCCTTTCGGGAGGCGGGCCCGTTGACCCCCGCCACTCACAACCGAGTGTCGACCAGGCCCGGCCGTGCGTTTCGCGCGGTGGGGCTTTTTTGATGCCCGAAGGAGGAGACGAATGGCCAACCACCTGACGCCTGAGGAGCTCTCCAAGGAGCTCGGCATGGATCGCGAGGCGGTCATCAAGCTCTGCATCGAGGAGGGCGTGCCGATCTACCACGGGAAGATCGACAAGCACCTGTTCCAGGCGCAGCTGCAGGCCATGCACATGCCCGCGGCGCAGCACGCGTAGCGCCACCAACTCGGGGTGTCTCCCCTGCTCTCAGGGGAGCACCCTCCGGGCCAGAGCAGCAACAGCCCCAGCCGCCGGCGGCAGGCATGCGCTCGTCAGCGGGAGCGCGAGCGCGGCTTTGCGGCCGGGGCTTTTCTCGCTTTCGCTCCCGGCTTCGGCTTCGGCTCCTTCGGGCCGGACTTCGCGGCCGCCACGCTCGCCTTCAGCGCCTCCAGCAGGTCGAGCGCGGGCGCGCGCTCGGCGACGGGCTCCGGCTGCACGATCTCCTCGCCGCGCAGCTTCGCCTCGAGGAGCGCGCGAAGGTCGCGCCTGTAGTCGCTTGCCAGGCCGGCCGGGTCGAACGAGCCGGCGAGACCGTCGATGATCTGGCGGGCGAGCTCGAGCTCCGAGGGCTTGACCTCGGTGGCGCCGACAGCCTCGTCGATCTCCGCCTGGGAGTACACGTCCTCGGAGAGGAACAGGGTCTCGAGCACCAGGGCGTCACCCTTGGCGCGCACGAGGCAGAGCGACTCCCGACCGGAGCGGACGAAGCGACCGATCGCTCCGACACTCGCCTCACGCATCGCCTCCAGCAGGAGCCGGTACGGGCGTCGCTGCGCGGCCGCCGAGCCGGGCACCAGGAAGTAGGTGCGATCGAGCCAGACGGGATCGACCTGCTCGACCGGGACGAACTGGGTGATCTCGATCGAGCGGGAGTCGTCGTGGCGCTCGAGCGCCTCGAGCTCCGCCTCCTCGACGACGACATACTGGCCTTTGCCAACCTCCCACCCCTTCACGAGCTCGTCGGGGCCGACCTCACGATCGTGCGTGGGGCACCAGCGCTTCTGCTTGATCGGCGTCAGGCATTCGCGGTGCAGCAGCCGGAACGAGACGTCCGACTGGCGGGCAGCCGGCTTGGTCGCCGGGGCCAGGCCGACGGGGATGCTGACGAGCCCGAAGCTCAGTGATCCGTTCCAGGTCGTTCTCACGTTTCCTCGCAGAATCGGGGACCAACACCATTCTTCCCTCTTTTCACGGTTCCTTCACCTGTAGATTCTCGGTCCGTGAACGAAGACCGCACGATTGCACGTCTCTGGCGGGACGCCGTCGCCGGGCAGCGGCCCGGCACCGCGTACCTGACCCAGCACGGGGACCACTGGCACGCCGTCTCCTGGGAGGAGGCGGGGGAGCGTGTGGACAGGATCGCGAACGGCCTGCTGGCCCGCGGCATCCGCAAGGGGGACGCTTTCGGGCTGCTGGGCCGCACGACGCTCGAGTGGTCGCTGTTCGACTTCGCACTCGGCCTCGTGGGCGCCGTCGGCGCACCCGTCTATGCGAACAGCTCCGCGAAGGACGTCGCGTACATCCTCGGTCACTCGGAGGCGGTCGGCGTCCTGTGCGAGGACGAGGCCCAGCGGGCGAAGGTCGAGAGCGAGCGTGCGACGCTGCCCCGCCTGCAGCACCTGCTCGACTTCGGCGATCTGGCCGGGCTCGAGGCCGAAGGCACGGTGTACAGAGACGAGCATCCCACCGCGCTCGACGAAGCCGTGGCGGCGATCGGCGAAGAAGACCTGTTCACGTTCATCTACACGTCCGGCACGACCGGCCCTCCCAAGGGCTGCATGATCCGGCACCGCAACTACTACGCGATGGCGTCGGTGATCGACCACCTCCCCATGTACGTGCGGGAGGACGACCTGATGCTGCTGTACCTGCCGCTCGCGCACAACTTCGGGCGGCTGATGCACCTGACCGGCGCGTACGTCGGCTACACGATCGCGTTCCTGCCCGATCCGCTACAGACCGCCGACGCACTGCAGCAGGTGCATCCGACGGTGTTGCCGAGCGTGCCGCGCGTGTACGAGAAGATCCACACGGCGATCGTGTCCGCGATCGACGAGACGTCCGGGGTGAAACGGCGTCTCGCGGACTGGTCGCTGTCGGTGGGCCGGCGGGTCAGCAAGCTGGAGGAGTCGCGGCAGACCGTGCCGCCGCTGCTGCGCGCGAAGCACCTGGTCGCCGACCGGCTCGTCTTCGCGAAGATCCGCGAGCGGCTCGGCGGGCGCCTGCGCACCCCCATCTCAGGGGGCGCACCGCTCGCGCAGGAGATCGCCGAGTTCTTCGACGGCATCGGCATCCGCATCCTCGAGGGGTACGGGCTGACCGAGTGCACGACCGCCGCGACGACGAACACGCCCGAGCGGTGGCGGTTCGGTACCGTCGGCCCGGCCCTGCCCGGCTTCGAGCTCTCGCTCGCCGACGACGGCGAGCTGCTGATCCGCAGCGACACGGTGTTCGCCGGCTATTTCAGGGATCCGGAGGCGACGGCGGCCGTGCTCGGCCCGGACGGCTGGCTGCACTCGGGCGACATCGCGGAGATCGACAGCGACGGTTTCGTGAAGATCACGGACCGCAAGAAGGACATCCTCGTCACGGCCGGCGGCAAGAACATCGCGCCGCAGAACCTCGAGAACGACCTGAAGGCCTCGCGGTTCGTCTCCCAGGCGCTCGTCGTCGGCGACCGCAAGCCGTACGCAGCAGCGTTGATCACGCTCGATCCCGTCGAGGTGGGCAAATGGGCGGCCGAGCGCGGGATCCCGGGGACGATGGCCGAGATCGCGCAGGACGACCGCGTGCGCGAGCTCGTGCAGGGCATCGTCGACGACGTCAACCGGGAGCGCTCACGCTTCGAGCAGATCAAGCGGTTCACGATCCTGCCGCGCGACTTCACGATCGAGCAGGACGAGGTGACGCCGACGCTGAAGCTGAGGCGCCGCGTGGTGATCGAGCACTTCGCCGACGCTGTCGACGGCCTGTACGAGAGCTCCTAGTGCGGCGTCTCGCAACGTTGCACCCGAAACCCCGGGCGCGCGACGCGCGCCCCTTCAGGATCACGGTGGTCAGCTGCGCAGCAGCTGGCCACCGTGCAACAAGCATCGAGTGCGGCGTCTCACAACGTACGATTCCGGTCGAACGTTGTGAGACGCCGCACTAGAGCCGGCGGGCGCCGACGTAGCTGCCGTGATCCGCGAGGTTCGAGATCTTGACGACGTCGCCGGTGTGCGGCGCGTGGATGAACTGGCCGCCGCCGATGTAGATCCCCATGTGACCGAGGCCGCTGAAGAAGACGAGGTCGCCGGGCTGGAGATCGGACTGAGCCACGGGTGTCCCGTAGTTGTAGATCGACGCGGCGTGATGCGGGAGCGAGACGCCGACCTGGTTGTAGACGAACTGGACGAGGCCGGAGCAGTCGAAGCCACTCGGGCTCGCACCGCCCCAGACGTACGGGACGCCGAGGTACTGCATGGCGATGCCGACGACACCGCCGTACTGCGCGGGCGGCGCCGGCGCAATGACGTCCGGGGCGGGCGTCGCGTCGGGCGCTGAGGGGGCGGCGAGCTCTGTGACGGCGGAGTCCGAGGCGGCGACGCGGGCCGCATTGGCGGCAGCGGCGGCGGCCTGCTGTTGGGCCGCGAACCGTGCTCGAGCCTGGGCGGCAAGGACGGCCTGCCGGCGTGCTTCCTCGGCCTGGAGCTGCCGGATCTCGTCCTGGATCCCGGCGAGCTTGCGCTCGCGCTCTGCCAGCTGGCTCTCGATCGAACGCTTCTGTGCGACGCGCTCGGCGACGACGCGCGCCTGCGCGGCGCGGGCGGTCTGCAGGCGCTCGCGCCGGTGCTCGACTTCCTTGCGGAACGCCTTGACGTCCTGCAGCACCTTGGCGTCCTGGTCGCCGACGCGCTCGACCATGTCGAGCCGGTTGAGCAGGTCGTCCAGGCTTTCGGCGCCGAGAATGACCTCGATCGTCCCGCCTCCGTCACCGTTCACGTACAGCGCGCGGAGCCTGTCTGCCACGTGGGCCTGCGCAGCGCCGAGGCTCTTGCGGGCGACGACGAGATGGCGCGCGTTGGAGGTGAGGTCGGCGTCAATCTGCCCCAGCTGCACGTTGGCGAAGTTGTAGGCCTCGATCGCCTTTTCGAGCTGGGCGTCGGACTGGTTGATCTCCGCGAGGATCGCCTGCGCCTGCGCGCGCTTCGAGTCGATCGATGGATTGGCGGTCGCCGACGACGCGACGGTCAGAACTGCCGTCACGAGCGCCGCAAGGGCGAGGAGAGTGGCCGAAGCCTGTCGCGTTCTCGAACGTGTCATGTGCTGGTTCGACCGTCGTCAGGTCCGCCGGTGGCGGCGTCACCCGTCACAAGGGGAAGACTCTACCAGCGGCCCCGGCGGGCTGCAACCGGGAACCGGACGAAAACCCCGCTAAACGGCGTTTTCGCCGGGGTTGACGGGGCCGCTTGTGCTACGGTCCGGCCCCTGTGAGCGCTCGTTCCCGAGGGGTCGCACCGCTCGTCGTGGCGGTGGCGGCCGGCGCCCTTCTGGCCGTGTGCACGCCCTCCGACGGAGGTGCAGACACGGCGCCGGCGCTGCGCGCGAAAGCGGCAGCGCTGCACAGCGCCGAACAAGCGGCGCTGCTGCAGCTGTACGCGGCGGAGTCGTTGCTCGCCCGCGCCCGCAGCGAAGAGGCGCGCCTGGAGGCACGTTCGCGGGCGCTCGCGGCAGAGGAGAGGCTGGCGAGGCGCCGCGCCGGAATCGTGCAGCGCTCGCTTGCCGCCTCGCAGTCCCGTGTGGCGCGGATCCTGCGCCAGCTGTACGTCGAGGGCGACGTCGACCCGGTCGCCGTCATCCTCGGGGCAGGCTCGCTGGACGAGCTGGTGACGGGGATCGAGAGCCTCGGCCGGGCGGCCGAGCAGAACCGGCTGCTTGCCCGGCAGGCACGGGTGCAGAGCGTGGCCCTGCGCGGGCTTCGCGCACGGTTGGCAGACCGGCGGCGCGCGCTCGACGAGGCGCGTAGTGAGGCTGGGGCCGCAACCAGAAGGCTGGAGCAGGCGACGGCCGGCCGCGCGACCACCGTGGCGTCGCTGAGACGGCAGGGGTCTCTGACGGCGCAACGGCTGAGCGCGCTGGGGGCGCAGGCGCGCGCGGCGCAACGGGCGTCCGTGAAGCTGACCGCTGCCGCGACCAAGACGGCCGATCAGTCGCAGCCGGCTACCACGGATGGTGCGGCCGTCGCCGAGGAGCAGCCACCCGCGTCCCCCGTCACCGTCCCCGGGGGGAAGCGCACGCTGGTCGTGGATGCCGTCGCGTACCACCTGCCGGGGAGGACTGCAAGCGGGCTGCCGGTCGGCGTCGGCGTCATCGCGGTCGACCCTTCCGTGATCCCGCTCGGCACCAGGGTGTTCGTGCCCGGCTACGGGGCCGCGGTCGCGGCGGACACGGGCACGGCGATCAAGGGCAACATCATCGACCTCTGGATGCCGAGCACGGCACAGGCACAGGCCTGGGGTCGGCGCACCGTCACGATCACCATTTACGGTTCCTGAGCGTGAAGCTCGTACGTATCGCCTGCGCAGCTGTGCTCGTCGCCGTCACCGGAGCGGCTGCCGGCCTGGCGGCTCCCACTGCTGCGCCTCATACGGGGGTCGTGCCGGGGCTGACGAAGGCGCTGCGGTCGCCGTTGCTGTCGCTGGGCCGAACCGCCGCGCTGGCGGTCGACCTGAGGACAGGCGAGGTCGTGTTCGCCCACAACGGCTCGGTGCCCGTGGCGCCGGCCTCGAACGAGAAGGTTCCGGTCTCGTGGGCGGCCCTGACACGCCTCGGCCCTGCGTACCGGTTTCACACGGAGCTGTACGGGGCGGGAACGCGGCGGGGCAGCGTCTGGGAGGGCGATCTCGTGCTGAAAGGGTTCGGCGACCCGACGCTCTCCTCGGCCGATCTCGAGTCACTCGCGAGCCAGGTCCGTGCGTCAGGGATCCGCGCGGTCACGGGGCGGGTGCTGGGGGACGAGTCGTACTACGACCGGAAGCGAGGTGCCGAGGGATGGAAGGGGTATTTCCTCGGAGGTGAGACGCCGCCTCTGTCGGCACTCGTGGCCGACCGTGCCAAGGGATGGCCGGCGCTCTCGCCGCCGCTGCTCGCCGCGCGGTCGCTCCGTGACGCGCTGGGGCGGCTCGGCGTCGCCGTCACGGGCAGGCCGGGCCTCGGCACGGCACCCACCAACGCCGCGTCACTCGCCTCGGACGTCTCCGTGCCCCTCGCCGAGATCGTCCGCGTGATGAATCACGAGAGCGACAACTTCTATGCCGAGATGCTGCTCAAGGAGATCGCCGCCGCAACCGGGAAAGGGGGCAGCTCTTCGCTCGGCGGCAAGCTCGTGGTCGCCACGATGGCGGAGGCGGGCATTCCCGTCGAGGGCGTCAGGATCGTCGACGGCTCGGGGCTCTCGAGCCTCGACCGGCTGACGGCCGTCGCCCTCGTCGGGGTCCTGCGGGCAGGCCTGAGCAACCCGGGCATCCGAAGGTCTTTCGTGGGCTCGCTCGCCGTCGCCGGGCGCAGCGGCACGCTGAGCACCCGGCTCGCCCCGTTGCGCGGGCGGGTCAAGGGCAAGACCGGAACGACGAATCTGGCGTGCACCCTGTCCGGGTTCATCGGACGCGACTACGCCTTCGCCGTGCTGCAGAACGG
>Ga0209798_10000905_pt1 | contig 18106 bp, 15 predicted proteins | sample DOMMetBare3Fresh_FD_187475 | JGI IMG/M metagenome (GOLD analysis project Ga0209798, IMG submission 187475) | Wetland sediment microbial communities from St. Louis River estuary, USA, under dissolved organic matter induced mercury methylation -... | ecosystem: Environmental > Aquatic >...
GTGTAAATTTTTAGTCACACATTCCTTTTCACTTATTCCTGCTTTATGAACCGCAATTTCCATTACATCTTCAGCCATCTTACGATACGTTGTCCATTTACCACCGGTAATGCTGATAAGTTCCGAATCAGAAACTGCAATATGATGATCTCTTGAAATAGCGGATGTGATCCTGGAATTACTTTTTACCAATGGTCTTAACCCTGCAAATACACTGCGAACATCGTTATATGATGGATCTTTTTTTAAGTAGCGGTGAATATGCTGCATCACAAAATCAATTTCCTCTTTCAAAGCAACGGGTTCCGCCATTTGTAGAGACAAGGCATGCCTTGTCTCTACAGGAAATGATACCGGTGTATCAGTTGTACCTACAATTATTTTATTATGCCAGGGAACAGCAAATAATACCCTTCCATCATCTGTTCTGGGTATCATAATGGCAGTATCTGATAAAAGAAATTCTTTATCAAATACAAGATGAATGCCCTGGCTGTGAGAGATCAATGGAGCTGCAGCCGGGTCATCCATTTTTACAATGTTGTCTGAAAAAATTCCAGTTGCATTGATAACTGCTTTAGCTTTTATTTCAACTGCTGAGCTTGCCTGTCCGGTAGGCAGGCTTTGGGAAGCAGCTGTCAACATATCTTCTGCAAGTACACCGCAAACTTTTCCTTCAGCCTTCATCAATCCTTCCACACTCATATAATTTATTACAACTGCTCCGTGATCTGCTGCTGTCATGGCAAGATGAATCGCAAGCCGTGCATCATCAAACTGTCCATCATGATAAAGAACGCCGCCACGTAATCCCTCTTCATCAAGATTCGGAGCTAATGCAAGTGTTTCTTCTTTGCTTAAAAATTGGGAAGGGCCCAATCCTAAACTTCCTGCCATCCAATCGTAAACCTTCAAACCAACTCCGTAAAAAGAATTCTCCCACCATTTATAATTTGGTATAACAAAAGATTGATTTTTTACCAGGTGAGGCGCATTCTTTTTCAGCAATCCTCTTTCTTTCAAAGCTTCCATCACCAGTTTTATATTTCCCTGTTGTAAATAACGAACGCCACCATGTACCAATTTTGTGCTGCGTGATGATGTTCCTTTTGCGAAATCATATTTCTCCAGTAAAATTGTTTTGCATCCTCTTGATGCAGCATCAACAGCAATACCCAAACCAGTAGCCCCGCCACCGATGATGCAGATGTCGAACTCAGTGGTAGCCCCTAGTTGTTCTATCATTTTTTCTCTTCTCAACTAATTTCTTTTATGTATTGAGTAAAAACGTTCAATGCTCAATGTTCAATATTCAACTCTCAATTTGAGTAAGCTTTATAAATGAATATTGAGCATTGATAGTTGAGCGTTGAACATTTTTTTATTTTGTATTTGCCCATGCGATGGCCGCCTTCACTGCTCTTTGCCATCCATTCACCAATTCATTTCTTTTCTCATCGTTCATTGATGGAGAAAATTCTTTATCAACCTGCCATTGTTTTTGTATCTCATCAACATTTTTCCAATAACCAACTGCAAGGCCGGCTAAATAAGCAGCACCAAGCGCCGTTGTCTCTGTAATTTTCGGACGGATCACTTTTGTATTCAGGATATCACTCTGGAATTGCATCAACGTATTATTAATTGTAGCGCCGCCATCAACTCTTAATTCAGCAATGGAGATTCCGGCATCGGCTTCCATTGCTTTTAATACATCATAGGTTTGGTAAGCGATGCTATCAAGCGCAGCTCTTGCAATATGTGCATTGCTGCTTCCTCTTGTCAATCCGAATATACTTCCACGGGCATGCTGGTTCCAATGCGGGGTGCCAAGCCCTGCAAATGCAGGAACGATATAAACGCCTTCGCTATCATTTACAGTGGCAGCCAATGGTTCCACTTCTGCAGAATTGCGGATCATCTTTAATCCATCTCTCAACCATTGCACCACTGCACCGGCAATAAATACACTTCCTTCCAATGCATATACAGTTTTACCATCGATCTGCCATGCAATTGTTGTCAGCAAATTATTTTTTGATGTGATCGCTTTTTCTCCGGTATTCATCAACATAAAACAACCTGTGCCGTAAGTATTCTTTACCATGCCGGGTGTTGTACACAACTGACCAAATAATGCGGCTTGCTGATCACCGGCAATGCCGGCGATTGGAATTTTAATTTCGGGAACAGCACTTGCAGTCGTTCCATAAATTTTACTAGAAGGTTTTACTTCCGGTAAAACTGATGTCGGAATATTAAAAAGTTTCAGCAGCTCATCATCCCATTGACAGGTATGAATATTCAGCAACATCGTTCTTGATGCATTAGAAACATCAGTGACATGAATATTACCACCACTCAGTTTCCAGACAAGCCAGCTATCAATAGTACCAAATGCCAGCTCTCCTTTTTCTGCTTTTGCTCTTGCGCCGCTTACATTATCCAATATCCATTTCAGTTTTGTAGCAGAGAAATAGGCGTCGATCACCAATCCGGTTTTTTGCTGTATTATAGTTGCGTGACCTGCTGCTTTCAATTCATCGCAAAAAGAAGCAGTTCTCCTGTCTTGCCAAACGATAGCATGATAAATTGGTTTGCCTGTGCTGCGTTCCCATACCACCGTTGTTTCCCGCTGGTTCGTGATGCCAATACCTGCCACTTGTTTCATCGTGATGCCGGCCTTTGCCACTGCTTCGGCCATGGTGCCAAATTGTGTGCTCCAGATCTCTTCGGCATCATGCTCTACCCATCCGGGCTTAGGAAATATTTGTTTGAATTCTTTTTGTGCAACACTGATAATGTTTCCCTGTTTATCAAAAACAATACTGCGGCTGCTGGTAGTGCCCTGGTCAAGTGCAAGAATATAGTGAGACATTTTAAGAAAATTAAAAAGTCAAAAATCAAAAGTTAAAAAGGAAGGTAGTGAAAAGTTGAATAGAATTACCGGAAGTTGAAGAGTGCGACGCAACAAAAGCTTAATAGTAATTCGAAGCTGGACACATAATACTTACTTATAACAGTATTCGTACCGCTACGGGAAGACAATCGTACATTCGTGTTAGAATCATATTTTTAAAAAGAACGAATGACAGATATTCAACGAACAAGGAAAAGCGGGATTAAAAAGATCCTCAAATGGGTGGGGATCATTTTCATCCTTTCACTCATTTTTGTTTTTTGGTGGAAATATTATTTTGTATTTGGCGAAGGAGTAAAATCAGGAGAACTGAATTATGTAGTGAAGAAGGGGAATCTTTTTAAAACCTATGAGGGTAAGTTGATACAATCTGGTTTTCGTTCAAAGACACCTGGTGCAATACAATCTTATGAATTTGAATTTTCAGTTGTGAATGATAGCATTGCCAAAATACTAATGAATAATAGCGGTAATCATTTTGATCTGCATTATAAAGAATATAAAGGAGCAATTCCATGGAGAGGTTATAGTCCCTTCATCGTAGATAAAATTGTTTCAATGAGGCCTGCGGATAAATGATAGATCATCCTTGTATTAAAAAGTAACCCTGAAACTTCCGAAGATGCCAAATCGCTTATTTGATTCATTGGGCAATGGCGTAGGCAACACCCTCCAAACAAAATCAACACGAAGAACTTTTAGAATATTATCAATGCCGGTTCCGAGTTCGAGATAGGTTCGCCCATCAAGAGTTTCAAATTCGTAACCGGGTTTAAAATTGAGGGTCTTGTTTGCATCACTCAATCCGCCCCATAAAGTTTTAATAGTATAAAACTGGCGGAACTTCAGCTTGGGCAACCAGCGAAAGATACCATTGCCGATATTATGCTCGAAACTGATGCCGGCATATTCATCATGAATGAATTCATATTTGTTCATGAGGCTGAATGCATACTTGTTATAGTAGTAAAGTTCATTACCCGGAGCAATGTCAAGAAAAGTGTAAGGCAACGTGCCAAAGGTTTTGCCTGCATATACATTGAAATCAAAATTTCCATAGGGAGGAATTTTAATATAATCATGGATACTCACCATGATCTTTGTGTAGTTGTATGCACTTTTACCAACGCCGGAAATACCTTGTGTAATTTTTAATTCAGGAATAGGATAGGGGCTACCCAAACTGCTGCGGAAAAAATTTGATTCTAAAAATTTTTCAAGATAAGCAAAGCGAAGCCGCAGAGATACTTCAAATGTTTTTAAAGGCTTGCCGTTTGCAACAGCGAATGAATCTTTCGGCGGAATGTTTTCCAATGGGTTGAATTGTTTAAGCACTGAAGCAAATAGAGCAGAGAAGCCGGATTTGGTTTCATGAAAATATTCGAATCTTGATTCTTCAATTTTCATTCGCTTGATAGGAATTCCGGATTTGCGAATTGCCAATGCAAAGATGTTATCGCTGCTAACCTCACCAATATAACTTTGTCCATAGTCAAGATCATTCATATAGGAACCATAGAAATAGGTCCGCGGATGTTTTGCAGGCAGAAAAAATAATTCTGCCTTACCTTTTACTTTTTTATCCTTAAAACCATAAGCGAGGTAAGTGTGCCACCACCATTTTCTGTCAAACTTATAATTGGTTCCAAGATCAAACCGGATCCTGAAACCTTCCCATAAATTTCCCGTCATCCAATTGTACCAGGGGCCTAATTGAAAATTTCCTTTATTCAAATAACCTGTTCCGATAAAATTGAGAGTATTTGTGAATCTTTTAAAAACCGGTGCATTCGTAAGTGTATCGATCATTCTGATAATTCCTTTCTCATTCTTCGATAGATCTTCATGCCGGGCAGTTGCCCAGTATTCTTTTCCTTTTTCAGCAGCGCCGGGTAAGGTTATCACTTCTTCAAGCAGTTTGTTTTTATTTAATTCACGAACTACTGAAGAATCATTGATCACAATATTTTTATAAGTAGTGGTTTTGCGGCCAATAAAACCAAGACTTTGTTTGCCGATTGGAGTGATGTCAACAACAAATTTATCTTTAGCCAAAAACCATGTGGTAGAATCATCAAGCAAACGATACTCCTGTATAAGACTTAATGTTTCAAGAAAATTTACGTTGGCATCTTTACCAAGTCTGAGATTCATTTTCTGAATGGCATAAGTGCCTGCGTGCACCCAGCAATCACCTTCAAAAGTATTTTCGCCACGGCGCTTTGGAGTAAATACAAGATGAAAGTAACGGTTTTGATTCACCAGTTGTGTGTCCACCACCCTGTAATTATAATAAGCATCGCCGTTATCACTCGCAGGACTTACAAATTGTTTATTCATTACCGGGATAAAATTTCCATACACACTTACATTCTGATCCATGTTTCCAAGAAACTGGATCATGCTTTCATTTTTTACCCCGTTAGTGTTTACTGCTTTAATGACTTCCCTTCTTCTGAGTGGTTTGGGTTGATAATAATAATCAGAGATCGCTTCGGTAAGATAGGTTGGTAAAAATGGGGCTCCTTCAGTGCTATCAATACTTCCTGTGATCAGGTCAGTAACAGGCTTCAGCGGTTTAAATTTTGCAATTTTTCCAAAGTTGAGATTCTTTATGTCCAGTTCAAGTTTATTATAAACTTCATAAGAAAAATTTTGAAAACGGAATTTGTCATTACGGGGTTTGTTCTGAACAATTTTTCGCCAAAGGAATAAACCCTTATTTACTTTCACTTTCACCTTTACTCCCTCATTGAAAGTTCCTCTTTCCATTATGATGTCGATCGTAATGGAATCACGACCCGGTGGAATAAATAACTTGTACGGTTGATAACCCACACAAGTGATCAGCAAAGAATCGGAAGGCCATTGAGAAAGGTTAAATTCAAATTTACCTGAAGAATCAGAAAGCTTACCAACAGTAGTTTTAAGAAATTGCAAGGAAGCAAAGGGAATGGGCTCGTCACTGTGAGAATCTTTTACAACTCCGGCAAGCATCTTCCGTTGAGAAAGAGCATACATCCCAGGTACCAAAAGAAACAGAAGAAGAATGTAGAGTTTTCGGGTTTTCGCCATCAGTCTGCAAATTTAAGAAACAAGCGGCTGAAGATGGTATCTGAAAAGGGTTAATGTCGGCGTAGAGACAAAAAAGATTTGGATTTGTGAGATCCGGGTATTTACTTTGTATTTCAAAGTGCTTTTTATGAACGAACAAAACCAGCAAACTCTCGACACTCTCCAGGATATAAAACGCATGATGGAACGGTCATCCCGGTTCATTTCACTAAGCGGATTGAGCGGTATTGCAGCGGGAATTTGTGCATTGGTGGGAGCATGGTTTGCCCGTAACGAGTTTAAACCTTACTATAAAAGCTATGATTATCGTGGCGGTTATGCGGCAGATGATTTTCAGGAATTGAAATTTCGCTTACTTGTAATTGCACTTTCAGTATTGGCTGCCGCATGGGTGTCTGCTTTTTATTTTACATGGCGAAAAGCAAGGCATAATAAATTACCGGTTTGGGATCTTACAGCGAAGCGGCTTACTATAAATATGCTGATCCCGCTTGTTGCAGGCGGCTTATTTATTATGGCAATGTATCAATATAATGACTGGAAATTTATAGCACCGGCCTGTCTTATCTTTTATGGGTTGGCTTTGGTGAATGCCAGTAAATACACTTTAAGTGATGTACGATACCTGGGGCTTTTGCAGATTTTAGTTGGATTGATCAGCACACAGTTTGTCGGATATGGACTTTACTTTTGGGCACTCGGTTTTGGCGTGCTGCATATAATCTATGGTTTTGTGATGTGGTGGAAGTATGAAAGGAATGCATAAAGTTTAAAAATGAAGAATCCAATTATTGGTTTAAATAAAATTTTTGATAACCGTATCCGCCTTGGCATTATGAGTGTGCTGATGGTGAATGAGGAGATCAACTTCAATGACCTGAAGCAGATGCTGGAAGTTACTGATGGGAATCTCGCCACTCATTTAATAAACCTGGAGGACAATGGATTTATAAAAGTTAAAAAAGGATTTGTGGGAAAAAAAACAAATACGACTTATTCAGTGACAAAGGCCGGAGAAAAAGCTTTTACAGATCATATAGCAGCGCTGGAAAACATGATCAAAGGAGTTAAGTAATTTTTTTTGTAAATACACTTTGAAATACAAAGCACTTTTTATGAATAAAGAAAAACGTATAATAAGAAACTGGTTGAAATTTTTTATGATCTCACTTTTCATCAGCGGACTTACCGCCATGCCAGTAGAAAGAGAGCTAACTTATATCGTAGATCATTTTCCATTCGAAGGAAGTATTAAAGGATGGCTGGAGCAAGTACTGATAGGTATCCAACATACCGCTAAGGATTATCCATTTCTTTTTTATGGTTACGACTGGCTTGCTTTTGCACATTTTGTTCTTGCTATTCTTTTCATAGGACCATTTAAGAATCCTGTTAAAAATAAATGGGTGGTCGAGTTTGGTATTATTGCCTGTATCCTGATCATTCCATTTGCTTTGATCGCAGGTTACTTCCGTGAAATGCCTTTTTGGTGGAGGGTAGTCGATTGTTCTTTCGGTGTAATTGGATTGATACCATTGGTTATTTGTTTAAAGAATATAAAGAAGCTTGAAGCAGAAGAGAAAAAAGATACTGAGAAGAAAGATGCTTACGAATTACTTATTGCTTAATCATAAAATTTATAAACATGAAAACAATTTGGTTTAAACAAATAGGATGGATATATATCCCTGTTCATCCGGCCGGTTTCTTGATAACGATACTCGCAATTCTTTTTATGGTGCCTGTTTGTATGGCAATAATAAGAAACGGACATTCTGTGACAGACGACCTGTATTCAATTTTTGTATTTGGCACCTGTACTGCCTTCTGGTGGAAATGGGTGGCAGAAAAAACAAGTCAATCATGAAAAAGTTTATTAGATCCATAGTTTTTGCACTCCAGGGAATAAAACAATTTTTTTCCCGCGACAGGAATGGCAAAATTCAAATAGTAATAGGAGTAACTGCTATTGCTCTCGGATTTACTGTTTCACTTTCATCTTTTCAATGGTTGCTCGTATTGTTTTGCATCGGGCTTGTCATTTCACTTGAGATGATCAATTCCGCAATTGAAAGATACTGTGACCTTGTTACAACCGAGTTTCATCCCGGCATCAAGATCATTAAAGATGTGGCTGCTGGCGCAGTATTAGTTGCATCGATTATGAGTCTTGTCATAGGTCTAATCATTTTTATTCCGGCATTGGTTGAACTTTTAAATCATATAAGATGAGCTTTAGTAAAAAAATAATTATTCCATTAGCATTTACGATGTTCTTGCTCGCCGTAAGAATAATTGTTACCGGGGAGCTTACTTATATTTTTCTTGCCTGGAATTTATTCCTTGCCTGGATCCCATTTGCTATCAGCCAAAACTTTAACGGTGTAAAAAATAGATGGAAAATTCTTTTTCTTGTCGGCGCCTGGCTTTTGTTTTTACCAAATGCTCCATACATCATCACAGACTTTTTGCATTTAAGATCAAGGCCGCCTATTCCTTATTGGTACGATATACTTCTTTTATTCAGCGCCGCATTGAATGGTTTGTTACTTGGTCTTCTATCTCTTTTATCAGTTGAAAAATTTCTTATCACCAGGTATGGAAACAGGATATCCGGATTCATCATTCTCTCCTCATTTTTTCTATGCTCATTCGGTATTTATATGGGTCGTTACCTGCGCTGGAACAGCTGGGATATAATTATCAATTCCGATGAAATAGCCGGTGATATTCTTGTAAGGATATTTAATCCCTTTGATCACTTTGGTACATGGTCGGTTACTATTTTGTTCGGCAGCTTCTTTTATGTCATTTATTATTCAATAAAAAACTTTATTAATAAATCAAATCAATTTTAAATTATATGGAAACAACCGAATCAACCACTACTCTCACTTCAATACTTGATAAAGGCAAGCTTTTTTTCAAGGCAGTCATCATTTTTTTTATGGCATTGGGTCTTTCGATACCAACTTTTATCATTCGTGATGTTATTAAAGAAAGGGAGACAAGGCAAAAGGAAGCGATAGAAGAAGTGGGTAGTAAATGGGCCGGAAGGCAAACGATCACCGGGCCTATACTGATGGTGCCTTATAACGGAACCAGCAATAACCTGAACTATCAAAAGAAATATGCATGGTTCATGGCCGATCAGCTTGATATCAGTTCATCAGTATCGCCCCAAAAACGTCATCGTGGTATTTATGATGTGGTGGTTTACCAGGGCGATATTTCTATTACTGCAAAGTTCAATGATATAAAATTTAAAGAAGTAAATGTGGCTGCAACAAATTTTTTATGGTCAGAAGCAAAGCTGCTTTTACAAATATCTGATCTGAGTCGCGGCATTAATGAAGAAATATTTATTAAATGGCGGGACAGCAGCTTTATTTGTCAGCCATGGGCAGAAACCACTTCAAACACCGGCGATGCCTTGTATGCATCTGTTCCTTTAAAAGAAGAAGATGCTGATACAGCAAATGTATTTACGGTAAAATTTTCTTTACACGGATCGCAGCAGCTGATGTTTTCGCCTGCAGGAAGAGAAACAAAAATTCAGATGACAGGAACATGGCCTGATCCAAGTTTTACAGGAATAAAGATCCCGGAAGAACCCAATACATCCGACAGCGGCATCAATGTAAAATGGAAATACCTGAACCGGAATAATCCTATGGTTTGGAATGACCAGTTCATCAACCTGCAATCATCTGCTATGGGTGCTGATCTTATAATACCTGTTGATGGATATGATAAGACAGAACGTTCCGTAAAGTATGCTTTGCTTTGTATCATTCTTACGTTTGCTGCTTTTTTCCTTATTGAAAGGATCTATAAAAGAAATCTTCATCTTATTCAGTATGGTTTGGCAGGGTTAGCATTGGTATTGTTTTACACATTGCTTCTGTCTATTTCAGAATATACAGGTTTTAACCTTGCTTATCTTATTGCCGGAGTTGCCACCATTGGTCTTGTAACATGGTTTGTGGGCAGTGTAATGAAGTCATCAAAGCTGGCAACGTTCATCAGTTTTGTACTTACTGTTGTGTACGGATATATTTTCACGATCATTCAATTGCAGGATTATTCATTGCTGATGGGAAGCATTGGATTGTTTGTAGCACTTGGTATCATTATGTATTTCTCAAGAAAACTGCAGTGGTAATCTTAAAACCAGTGAAAATGAAAAAGAGATTGATAAAACTTAGAGAATATATACTTGTGTTCTTAACACATAAGATCGCATTGCCGATGCTGAAGGTCGTAAGAAGACCAAATACATTTCCATATACAGAGAATGAACTTCAGACTCTGCCGGCAGGAACATTGGGCAATGATCTTTTTTATTTCCTGAAAGAAAGAAAACTGCCTTTATTAAAGCACTATGCCCGGCATGACATTAAGCATGTGTTGCTCGGATATGATACAACAGAAGAAGGCGAAGCTTGCCTGCAAAGTTTTATGCTGGGCAATGGAAGGATCTCTTTCCCGGTACTGGCTACAGTAACATATAGTTTTTTAACAATGCCGGAGTATCATAAAAAAATGAGAAATGCATTTAAGGAAGGAAGGAAAAGTGATCCAATTCATAAATGGAAGTGGAATGAAATACTTCATTTGCAAACTTGTGACTTAAGAAAAAAGATTCATAACACATGAACAAAAATTAACCATTAGCTGTTATAGCCTTGAATTCTGTTGAGTTGGTTTTAGTTCGGAGAGCCTCACGTCTGTGGGGCTCTCATTTTTTTTCGGCGCAAAGGCACCAGGTATATACCCCGATATTCATCGGGGTTTCGCTTCGCTCAACGACAGATGCTATGGAAACAGAAAGATGAACGGAGCGTCGCAAGAAAAGATAAATAGTAATTCTATCGCTGGCAAACAAAATAAAAAAACCTCCCTTAAAGAGAGGTTTATAATAAATCTAAAATCTTAAATCCCAAATCAGAAGTCAAGTCCCATTGCAAAATACAACTGTGGCTTTCCTTTAAAGAAAGTATTCATTTCCCATGCCGCGTCAAAACGAAGGAAATAACCAAGCACTGTACTGCGAACACCAAAACCATAACCGCCGGCAAACGGACCGATACCACCTGCTTTAATTTTCACTACTACCGGATTACCCGGGGTGCTATAAAGCACAGAAGGTCTTTCTATTTTATCGTAAGCGCCATTCCATGCAGTACCAAGATCGAAGAACTGTACCAATTGGAAATTCCTGAGAAATGCATTGTTGATCGGCTTATTGAATAATGTGGTGAACACCGGTAAACGGAACTCACTATTGATGACTGCAGCATTATTTCCATTAGCAATATTCTGCTTAAAACCTCTCAGGTTAACGGCCAAAGATTGAAAAGCATAATCAGCATCAGGATCGGGTCTGTTGGCTTCATTGAAGTAACGGTACTTTCCATTTTTTATATTCTCGCCAAACATCAGCCAGTTGTCAACGCCACCGAGATAGTAAATGATCTTTTGCGGACCAAATGAAATATCAAAAGCACCGCGAACAGCCCAGATAAAATTTCGATAGATAGGAAGATAATATCTTCCATCACCTCCAAGATTGAATGAATAAGGATTATCAGCAGATGCGCCGCTTGTCTTATTGATCTTTGCGTTCCAATCAAGATAAAATTTATAACGCAGACCGTACCAGATGTTTTGTGCCGGGTTAATGGCATCATCATGCACATACTCTACATGTAAAATAGCATAATGCTTTTTAATGTCTTCGATCTGCAAGGTGACCGGAGGCTGGTTTATATCATCAGCAAGAATTACAACCTTATCTGAACGGAAGGCAGCATTGAAGCGAATACTTCTTACACGGTTAAAAGGATATGCAACACTCGCCTGGTAAAGATTTGTAAATAATTTACTGTTGTATCCATTACCAAACTGGTCATAAGCAGTTACTCTTTGTGTGTTCCTGTAATATGTAACTCCGTAGTCAATTCTCTTTTTCAGGTATTGAGCACTCATTACATATTCATTGTTCTTAAGATCGGTGCTTAAGCGAAAGCCTCCTGCAAACTTCCAGTCTTCCATCAGGTCAGAGGTTCCTACTCTTATAATACCATTGAACGGATCACCATTGCTGAGCTTGATAGGACCTGAGCCTCCGGCATAAGTTTGATAACGGGTGATGAGTACATTGTTATTAAAACCACTTACAACATAATCATTGAAGAATTTTGGCGGACGATATTCAAACAGTTTTGCATTTCTTAATACAAGTTCTTTCGTTGGCACTACTACTGATTCTACCACATTTCCAATTTGTGTTGAATCCCTTTTCTCATCTATAAATTCATTTACAAAAAAATCATTTTGTTTTTTACCGCTTGAATCCACCGCGCCTGGCTCTGTAATATCTGTTTTGCTTTGTTCAATTTTTTCTTCTTCCATTATCTTTCTCATGTATTCTGTTGGCCTTGCAGATATATTTCTTCGCCTCAATACGCTTTCATCAACACGAAGCCGGTAAAGGAATTTATAGTCGCCTTGTCTTACTACTTCACTTACTTGTTGCTGATCGCCGGCAGTTCTTGTTTCCAGTAAGCTGCTTTGATAATTGGTAAGCGGAAATACATAAGTGGAATCATTTGTAACGGAAACAAAACCTACCGAATCAATATCTCCTTTATCCCATTCTTTTAATAATGAATCGACTTCTCCTATTGTCGGATTACGCAATACATCACCACCAATGAATACCAAAGTATCTAAGCCCGATCTTTCTGTTCTGAAGAAACCTGCGTAGCGGTTTGCAATTCCGTTTTCATTGCTTACAAACGTGAAATGCGAAGTATTGTATTGAGAAGGAAAACGGGCATTGCCCTGTTTCATATCCGTCAGTTGGGAAATTTGCTTGAATTCAGATTTATTCCAGTTATCAACAAGAAAAATATTGAAATTATGATGTGGTAATGAATCATCTGAACTTACAGCTATGCCAGATGGACGGTTACTCGAAAAGATGATTCCTGTTTTATTTGGAAAAGCTACAAACGATGCATCAAGGTCATCATATATATCATTGGTGATCTGCTCAACAGTTCCCTTATCAATTTTATAAACAAAAATATCTGTCTGGCCACTTTTGACTGCACTGAACAAAAGTGTATTGGCATCCAGCATATACTTCATGTCTTCCACCTGGCTGAACTGTGTGAGAGTTGTTTTTGAGATCTTGACACGGTTCACAATATCATATACAAACAATTTTATTTTTCCTTCTTCCCAATACAACACAGCCAATCTTGTTCCTTTACCATCCCATGCCATTATAGGGTAGTTAGGATTTTTTTCATCTTCTCTTGATCTTGCTCCAAACTTCAGCAGCACTTTGCGGTTAACAAAGTTCTCATTCAATATCACATAATATTTCCCCTGCTTGAATTCCACCACTGCATAACTCATATTTCTTGGAACAGGGTTAGCATTAAAGCGGATAAAATCTTTTTTCTTGATATATTCAGTTACTGCAAGCTGGCCTTTTGGTGCTACTCTTCTTCCACGAATATCTTTTAAGTATTTCTGACTTTCTTCAGTCATGAATTCAGTTAGCAGCGTCTTGAATTTTTTCTTTTTGGTTACACGGTTGCAGGCAGCATTCAGATTACGATAAATGCGGGCCAGGTAAAGCATGTAAGTTGTTTTATTCTTACCATATTTATCACCAAACCAACGCCAGAATCCATGACCTGCCAATAACGATTTTTCGTGAGCAAACTGGTAAAAATTATTATAACGGCCACTGAGCAAGGCTGACTTCAGATCATCATCTAATTGAGCACTCCAGTTTTCACCGGCATAAGCAATGTATCCGTCAGTAAGCCATTGCGGCAGATCGAGCAATGCCTGGTTAGCTGCAAATTCACCAAGATCATCGCCAAACAAAACATTATCGACAAGCACTTTTGCAATTCCCTGTCTTACCTGTCTTTTCAGGTTATCATGATTGCCATCGAAGAATAAAACGATCTTGTTATTTACCAGTTTAGTAATACCACCGGTATTTTGCCAGTCAATACCAAGCCCGATATTGCTTTGCTGAAACTCATCAAAATTGTTGTACACCACAATGTTTGCCCGGCGCTGCAATCCGTATTCCACAAACTCTTCAATGCCTGATAATTCTTCTTCGGCTACCTGCGCCACATATTTGCCCAGCGCCAATCCATCCTGGCTGAAATAAGTATTAAAATTTTCTGTCTGGTAAAATTTCCAGTTGAACTTCTGGTATTGCACCCGGTTTTTTCCAAATTCCACCGTGTTCACCTGCGCATTAGTTTTCAGAGAGAAGAAAACTGCTGTCAAAAGGATAAGTCTGATTTCTTTCTTCATAAGATCTGTCCTGTTTCGTCTATAATTATTAAAATCGGATTTAAGTAATGTATAGTTGCTGCAATAATTCTCGAATTTTTTATGGAGGCCGGCAATTGAGCCCTGGTGTGACTTCCGTTGCGACGCTCCGTTTAACTTCCTGTAATTCTAATCAACTTTTTTTCGTGAGTCATCCATTGTCAATCGTTAGTTGAAAAACAATTTCACGACTTACGTCTTACGATTCACGAAATTGCGTAAAATCGTGGTTCTAAAGTACGGAAAACCCAGCATGTTAAGCGTTAAGACATTTACATTTAATCCCGTCCAGGAAAATACCTACGTTTTGTATAACGAAGCGGGGCAGTGCTGCATTATTGATCCTGGTTGTTATTTTCAGCAGGAGAGGGAAGAGCTAAAGAACTTTATTAAGATGACAAGTCTTGAGCCAGTTCTGTTGCTTAATACCCATTGCCATCTCGATCATGTATTTGGCAACAAATGGGTGGCGGATACCTGGGGACTTACACTTCATATTCATGCAAAAGAGAAGTCCGTGCTTGATTTTGCGCCGCAAAGCGGAGAAATGTGGCAGATGCCAATTGACAATTATGATGGCGAACTGGTTTATTTAAAAGAAGGAACAAACATCAAACTCGGAAATGATGAGTTGGAGATCCGCTTTACTCCCGGTCATTCACCCGGCAGTGTATGTTTTTTTCACGATCCAGGGGGGTTTGTAATTGGCGGCGATGTTTTATTTAATGGAAGCATTGGCCGGACTGATCTTCCCGGCGGCGATTTCAATACTTTGATCAATAGTATTCAAACCCAGCTCTTCACTTTGCCGGATGAAACAAAAGTTTATTCCGGGCACGGGCCGGTTACTACGATCGGCTTTGAGAAAATGAATAATCCTTTTGTGAAGTTATATTGAACTTTATCAGAATCCAATTGAAATTTTGATATAAAGGAGTGCAACACCATTTCCATTTACAAGTTCTTTATACTTATCAGCAAGAAATGATTCATAACCCCCGGTGATACGAAATGCGTTACGGTCACTGATCTTCAGCTGGGTTCCAATGGAAATATCAAATCCCGGTGACACTTCTGAATAGGTGGAAATATAATAATTTCCCGAAGGGTCCAAAGATTCCTGCCACCATTTTATAAAGTTTGCTCCAAATCCAAAAGATAAGAAGAAGCCCCTGGTCTCTTTCTCACCACTGGTAAAAAAATATGATGTTGCCATTATATGTGTCTGGCTATTTTTTTGGAGCGGTTCATTTGAAGAAAAAAGATAGTTGATGGTTTTACTGGGAAAGATATAATGCACCTTTGCTCCAAGTGCAAATTGATTTTTTGTGTATAACCATCTTTCATATTCAATGCCGCATCCGACCGCCAGCCTGTTCAGTTCTCCAATGCCACTTACGCCAACATAATTCCCGGGAATTTTTTGTTGAGCATTTACACAAACAGAAAAACAAATAATTAATAAGACGAGGCATGATCTATTGAAATAAATTGTATTCATAGCATAAGTATTAGTTTGAGTTCAGAATTAAATCTAATAAAATAATAAACCGAAAACAGTTCTACTTACAAGTTTGGCAAAGATTTTATGCTGATTTAATAATGAAAAATCTTCCGATTAAAGGTAGTTTTTCAAATTCCTTCCTCTCCACCCTCGAAACAAAAACTGCAAACAGCAATAATAATGAAGTACCAGAGCCAAAACTAAACCAAAAATTATCCCAAAGCATCAGCAAACCACGATGAGCTAAGTAGATAAGTACGACCAAAACAAGATAGGAGATGAGTTTTTTCTTTGCATAAGGAACAGGATAATGTTTCTGCCCCAGCACATAACTGATGATCATCATAAATAAATAACAACAGAAAGTAGCAATGGCAGCACCGAGATAATGAAGCTTGGGAATAAGAATGATATTTAACGCAACGGTTATTGCAGCACCGGCCAAAGTGATCATGGCGCCAGTCATATTTTTATTTGTCAGCTTGTACCAGATGCTCAGGTTATAATAAATGCCAAGAAAAATATTTCCAAGGGCAAGTATCGGAACGATGTATATCCCTTCACCCCATTCTTCTGATTTTAATGTGATCACCCATTCAAGCACATCACGATAAAGCCCGATGAAGAGGAACATAAAACAACATGCGATCACAAAAAATTTCATCACTCTTGCGTAAACCTTTTGAGCATTTTCTTCCGTCGAACGATTAAAGAAAAATGGTTCTGCCGCCATACGAAAAGCTTGAATCATCACTGTTACTAAAACAGCAAGACGATATAAATTTCCAAAGATCCCTAACTCTTTATCTGCCTCCGCATCAGATACATCAACCACATGCCGGTAAACCAAACGGCTGAGCATATCATTTATCATTCCACCTAAACCTACAATGATCAATGGGTAACTATAATCCATTATTTTTTTCCAAAGCCTGGTATTGAAGTTGAATTCAATTCCTTTGAACTCTTTCCATAATAATAAAAAAGTAAAGATGCTGCCACAAACATTTCCCAAAAGATAAAAGCTGATAGGATCGTTGCTATCATAAATTATACTTATGAAACCATCGGGATTGTTTTTCACATAGTCAGGCAGTATTCCAAGAAAGAGAATGACCACAAGAATATTTATCACAATTCCGGCAACACGAACAAATGCATATTTTCTTGGCCGGCCTTCCTGTCTCAGTTTTGCAAAAGGAAGTGTAGCCAATGTATCAAAGAAAATGATCCAGCACATCCATGTTACATATTCAGGATGTTTTTGAAGCCCGGCAACCTCAGCAATAGATGAACGAAAGAAAAAAAGAACTGCAGTAAATAAAATGGTAGTTATAAAAAGAGAAAGTGAAAGAGTGCTGTATAATTTCTTTTTATCTTCCGACTGGGAAAAACGGAAATAAGCGGTCTCCATTCCGTAGGTGAAAACAACATTGAGAAAAGGAATGATGGCATAAACCTGTGTAAGATCAGCAGTGGTTGCGGCACGGGAAAAAATGAACGGAAGGCTGAGATTCATCAAATAACCGAGAAAGCGGCTGGCAATGGTGGGCACACCATACCATAAAGTTTGCCCGGCTAGTTTTTTTATACCACTCAAAGGAATTGGGATATTTCAGCAAATGTACTCTTTGAAGCCAGATTAAGCAATTGCAGTCGGCTATACTCTTTTAGATTGAAATTAAAATTGAACATCGAAGACACAAAGGCGCTAGGAATTTACTTTGTGCAGCTTTGTGTCTCCGTGACTTTGTGGTTCAAATCCAAATTTAGTCTCTACCCGATCGGCAGATCATGCAACGTTTTTTCTCTTTATCGTATCTTTAACCAAAATAATTGCTATGAGAAAGTTTATTCTCTCACTCATTCTTTTATCCGCAACATTTCTTCTAAATGCACAGGCTTTCGAAGATAAAATTGAGTACAACAAAGAAAAACAAGCATGTATAGCTATTGAATACAATTTCCCTCCGCAGGCTGTGGAAAATGCCGTTTTTGCAAAAATGAATAAGCTAGGGTATAAAGGCAAAGAAGAAAAAGGAATGTTTAATAAGGATAAAGGTTTCCGCGTTTATAAAGAGGCATTGGTTACAGATATAAGCACAAGCCGTTATGATTATATTATTAATGTTGACAGGAAAAGTAAGAAAGATGCAGATGCGGCGGTTTTATATTTAATAATAATGAAGGATAATGGTAATGCGTTGTCAAGATTAAATACTGAGGAGCTC
>Ga0209798_10000906_pt1 | contig 18099 bp, 14 predicted proteins | sample DOMMetBare3Fresh_FD_187475 | JGI IMG/M metagenome (GOLD analysis project Ga0209798, IMG submission 187475) | Wetland sediment microbial communities from St. Louis River estuary, USA, under dissolved organic matter induced mercury methylation -... | ecosystem: Environmental > Aquatic >...
TTTTCGGGTTTTTTTGCGGCCATGCTCGGCGCCCTCTGGGCCTATGACGGTTGGAACAATGTTTCTTACGTGGCCGGCGAGGTAAAGCATCCGGAGCGCAATCTGCCACTCGCCCTGATCAGCAGCATGTTGATCGTAATGGCGCTCTACGTACTGGTGAACGTGAGCTACTACTTCGTCATGACACCCACCGAGGTGGCAAGTATTTCTGCGGCCTCATCGGTTGCGGGGGAAGCGACTATGCGGGTATTGGGCCCGGTCGCGGTAAGCTTGATCGCGGGCATCATGATGCTCTCTTCGTGGGGATCGCTGCAGACCTCGATTCTGGGCACGGCCCGTATCCCCTTTGCCATGGCGCGCGATGGTCTGTTCTTTGCCGGCCTGGCACGCGTCTCCGCCAAAACGTCAGTGCCGCTGATCTCACTCATGGCCCAGGCCCTCTGGGCCGCGATTCTGATTCTTTCCGGCACCTTTGACCAGCTCACTGACTTTGCGATCTTCGCCTTCTGGCTTTTCTATGGCATGACCGCGGCCGCGGTATTTGTGTTTCGCAGGCGCGAGCCCGACATACCGAGGCCGTACCGCACCTGGGGATATCCCGTCGTACCGGCCGTGTTCGTTCTCGTGACGATTACTTTAATCGGCTTCACTATCAAGAACGCGCCGCTGCAGTCCTTTATCGGGCTGGTGATCATTGCCGCCGGTCTGCCCGTGTATTGGTATTTTTCAAAAAGTTCCAGCAGCCGCTAGCCTGGAGACTCTAAAGTCCGACGAGTAAAAGCGGCTTCAGTATTTGCTGAGAATGAAACCATCAGCTTGAATTGCAGTTTGTATTTCAACGTCGCACGACTTCGATCAACGGCGAGCGTGCTCCCTCACTGGTAGCCAGTAAAGCCTTGCCGTCGAGGCTATAACAAATTGCCTCGCCCTGCTTTCTTGGCCCAAGCTCGATCACTGTAACCGGCCGTTTCCAGATGGAATCGAACGTTTCTGAGTTTCGCTCGCCGAGCACGATTTCGTAACCGTGCAGGTAATCGCACAGCGCCACCCGGCGACCGTCAGGTGAAATGTCACCGCCGGTCAATGTGCCACCCAGCAATCCCGGAATTTTGAGGTTCCCAATCAGGACCAGCGTTGTGGTCCTGATCGCATCGAGCGGCGCAGTTGCTTTGTAAACACTCGCGTTGCCCCAAAGCTCTTTGGTAATCACGTAAAGGTCACCGCTGACGGGATGCACCAGTAACGTCTCTGCATCGTGCCGGCCATCCGGATAACGCAATTGAATTGTTTCCGCGGCCTCCGTCGTGCCGGCCTTGCTCCTGGTCGAATTCGCGTCGGCGGTTTTGATGGTTGGTTCGGGAACCCGATAGACGATGATGGTTGCTCTCGTCGATCCGTTGTCCCCTATGTCGCCCAGATAAAGGTAGTTGCGATTTGGCTCCGGACCGGGTCCGGCTGCAATGTCTTCCCAATCGCGCGCCGAGGCGCCGCTGACCCGCCAGACACCACGGCTCTTTCCCTGGCGATCAAAGGAATAAATGAATGGGCCATCACCCGAATCGTTGTGCGTCCAAAAGAGTCCCGGGTGGTTGCGTGAGGCTGCGATACCGCTGCTTTCAGTGACCGTGGAAGTCTGTAGCCTGGCAAGTACCACTGGTGCGCCATAAGTGCCGGCGCCCCTGCCGGCTGAAGTCTTTCGTTGGGGACTTGCAGAGACCAGCGGCGCCGTAGGCCCTCCTCTCGTTGACGAAAGCAGCTGTTCCCCTACGGCAAAGGCCCAGATAGCGACGACCGCAAATATAAGTATCCAACGTTGCTTAGGCATCGAAGACTATAAACCGCGCTCTGACAATGCTGCGCGCGCGACTTCCTTGTCGTCAAAGTGGAAGACTTCGCGGCCGATGATCTGGTAGTCCTCATGGCCCTTTCCGGCAATCAACACCAGGTCATCGGTGCGAGCCTGAGCGATGGCTTGATGAATTGCCTCGCGGCGATCGGCGATCTTCTCGTAAGGTTTGCCTGTCTGCTGAATACCCAATTCAGCGTCAGCCAGGATTCTTTCAGGATCTTCGGTGCGCGGATTGTCGGAAGTGAGGATCACGACGTCGCTCAAACTGCCGGCCGCCTCGCCCATCGGCGCGCGCTTGGATCGATCGCGATCACCACCACAACCGAATAGCGTGATGATTCTTCCCTTTGTGACCTCGCGCGCCGTGCGCAGGACGTTGAGCAAGGCGTCGTCGCTGTGGGCGTAATCGACCACGACCGCAAAATCCCCCAGGTGGGGCACCCGCTCGAAGCGTCCGGGTGCGCCCGTGCAGCTGCTCAGCGCTTTGGTGACAACATCGAGGCTGTAACCGAGCGCCAAACCGCTGGCCACAGCGGCCAGAGTGTTATAGACATGGGGCGGGCCAACCAGCGGCGAATGAAAGTCTCGCTCACCCGCCGGGGTGTGGAGCCGAAAGCGCATGCCGTCGAGTGAGAACTCTGCCATACGAGCGGTGACGTCAGCGTCAGCTGTGACGGCGTAGCGCATGACGCGCAAGCCGTCGTGTTCCAGGCCCACCGCCAGCTCCACGCCATGTGGATCGTCCATGTTGATGACAGATGTTTTTGGTCTTGAGCCCAGGCGCCCGTCAAACAGGCGCTGCTTCGCATACCAGTAGTTCTCCATCGTTTTGTGATAATCGAGATGATCGCGGGTGAGATTACTGAAGACGGCCACCGCATACTGCAGTTGGTCACAGCGATGCCAATCCATGGCCTGCGAGGAACACTCCATGACCGCGGTCTTACAACCCGCCTCGACCGCCCGGCGCAGCAGACGCTGCATGTCGGTTGCTTCGGGTGTGGTGCGGTCAGCCTTAATCCTCTCTTTTCCGATTCTGTATTCCACCGTGCCGGTCATGGCTACCAGTTCGCCCGCCGCTTCCGGAATCGAAGCAACCAGATAAGCGGTCGTGGTCTTGCCGTTAGTACCGGTGATACCGACGAGTTGCAGTTCGCGCGAAGGATGATGATGGACTGCCGCCGCAGCCAGCGCCATAGCGCGTCGAACATTTTCAACCTGCAGCCATGAGCCGGAAAACCCGGCGGGCGGCGCCTGCTCGGAGATGACGCCAGCTGCCCCCTGGGCCATCACCTGCGGGATGAATTTGTGCGCATCGAATAGTTCGCCGCGGACGGCGACAAACAGTGTGCCGGGCCTGGCCTGACGCGAGTCATGCGTGACGTCCACGAGCTCAGTGGATGCCTCACCAGCGAATCGAGCGCCGGTAACAGATGCAATGTCATCAACAGTTATTGGCAAGGTTGATTAAAGCGACGCAAGCGTGGTTGTGATGCCAGCTCGGTGGGGTTGACACGAAGAGTTCTCCATCGATTATCTCGTAACGCTTGCCGCCATCCGGCATGGTTAGCAAATCGGTGGATGTCCAACGCATCGTACTTGTCATCATCGTCTCCAGTATTCTGAGCGCGGGTGGGTGGCCGTCAGTATAGCATCCTCCGTTCTGCTTGCTAAGGCCGCATCTTCTGGCTGAAGCTGGCGCGGGCCGCTCGGGACACACGCGCACGCTGAGCGTGTCCCAAGACTTGTCGCGCCGGCGGCAAAGCTGTCATTATTTGCGCGCTCCAGCCATCCACCCAATAGTTCACGGAGTCGTGATGAAACAAGCAGTGCCAGTGTTACTCGTTCTGATCTTTTTCACCATCGTAGCAGTCTTAAGCTTTGCGAAAGGCGACGCCGCCGGTCTCAAAGACAGATACGACATTATCATCCGCAATGGTCAGGTCATCGACGGCACTGGCAGTCCGGGTTTCAGCGCAGACGTGGCGCTCAAGAACGATCGCATCGCGAGGATTGGCAATCTTAAGAACGCTTCCGCGGCTCGCGTGATCGACGCGCGCGGCCTGGTCGTAGCGCCGGGCTTCATCGACATGCTGGGTCAATCTGAGACCAATCTGCTGATCGACCCGCGCGCGATGAGCAAAGTAATGATGGGCGTCACCACCGAGGTCACTGGTGAAGGCGAATCCATCGCCCCTACCAACGACCGGCTGATCAAAGAGAGCGAAGACTTCAACAAGCGCTACCACCTGACCGTCGACTGGCGCACCCTCGCGCAGTATTTCAAACGCCTGGAAAAGCAGGGTATGGGCCTGAATCTTGGGACTTTTGTTGGCGCCACCCAGGTGCGTGAATACGCCGTCGGATTCGAGAATCGACCGCCGACTGCCCTTGAACTCGGGCAAATGAAAACTCTGGTAGCAGAGGCCATGAAGGACGGCGCGCTCGGGCTTTCGACATCTCTGCAATATGTACCGGCGCGCTTTGCCAAGACGGATGAGATCGTCGAACTGGCCAGAGTCGCGCACCAGTACGGCGGCATCTACGCCACCCACCAGCGCAGTGAAGCCAACGCTTTGAATGAATCTCTGGCGGAGGTTTTTGAGATAGCGCGGCGCGCGCAGATCCCGGTAGAGATCTGGCACTTGAAAACCGCCTATAAGAAAAACTGGGGTCGCATGCCCGAGGTCCTGCAAAAGATCGCCGCCGCAAACACGAGCGGCCTGAAGATCACCGCCGACATCTACCCTTACGTCGCCGGCAGCACCTCACTCAGCGCTTGTCTGCCGCCGTGGGCCCAGGAAGGCGGCAGCGAAAAGATGGTGGCGCGCTTGCACGATCCGAACATTCGCGCCCGACTTAAGCAAGAGATTACCACTGACGCCAAAGAGTGGGAGAACATCTACCTCGGTAGCGGCGGCGCCAGCGGCATCTTGATCGGCTCAGTAGTAAACCGCGAACTGGAAGCGATGCAGGGCAAGCGACTGTCAGAGATTGCTGCCGAGCAACGCAAAGACGCACTCGATGCTTTGTTCGACCTAATCATTGCCGATCACGGACAGACGGGGGCCATCTATTTCATGATGAGTGAAGACGACATGCGCGCGGCGCTGCGGGCTCCTTTTGTCAGCATCTGTACCGACAGCAGCGCGCGCGCCACGGATGGGCCACTCGCCGGATCGAAGTCCCACCCGCGTGGCTGGGGCAGCTATCCGCGCATTTTGGGCCGCTACGTACGCGAAGAGAAATTGCTTGGCCTGGAAGAAGCGATTCACAAGATGACCGGACTCTCGGCAGAGAAAGTCGGGGTGCGCGACCGCGGCTTCATTCGCGAAGGGATGTACGCCGACCTCACCATCTTCGACCCGCAGACCGTTATCGATCGCGCCACCTTCGAAATGCCGAATCAATATCCGGAAGGTATCAGGTACGTGATCGTAAACGGCCAGGTCAGCGTGGACGATGGCTGGCGTACGGCGGCCCTGGCGGGGAAAGTAATCCGCGGACCGGGCTACCGAAAATAGGCTCTACCAGCCGGCCGGACTCGCAATGCTCAGATAGCGTCGATGATCTTTCGGTAATCCGCCTCGGTGAAAGCCTTCAACGTCTCGCTGCGCGTCGCGCCTTTTGAGCCAAGCGTCAACATTGCCCGGGCGAAAGTCTCGTCGTCGGGCGCTTCCAGAATACAAACCAGATCGTACCTGCCCATCGTCAGGTAAGTGTCCTTTAGTTTTACGCCCAGCTTTTTGAAAGCTTTCCGTCCCGCGTCGAGTCGCTTAGGGCTGTCTTTTACCTGTGCAATTCCGTCTCCGGTCCAGTTCAAGAGCGCGATGTATGTCGGCATGTCAGTTCTCCTTTTAATGAAAGTTTTTTGGCCATCAAATCTTGATAACGATCCGGCGCCAATACAGAATCCACATCAGTCCCAACCACACCAGCACAAAGGCAATCGCGAATGCCAGCGAGGCATTAATGGGCTGGGCCCACGAGAGAAACAGGTGCTGGTAAATCCATCCCTGGAGCGAGGTTCGCGTACCGTCGCCGCCAGTGACCTTGATCAGCCCGAGCAGTCGCGCCATCACTCCGGTCCCAACAAACAATACGATGGCGTTGACGCCGAAGACGACAAAAGGCCTGGTCCAGGCGCGCACGTTCTTGATGTCGATTAACCAGTAACAGAAGGCGAGCAACTGAAGCGCCATTCCGCCGGTGAAAAAAACGTATGAACTGGTCCAGAGCGCCTTGTTAATAGGAAAGAATGGATTCCAGGCCCAGCCAATGACAATGCAGCACATGCCCGCAAAAAACAGGCCGGCAGTCTTTTCATAGGGGGGCTTGTCGGAGCGCAGCCATTGCCCGGTGAGCACGCCAAACAAGGCCGTACAAGTCGCCGGTATCGTGCTCAGAATTCCCTCCGGATCGTAAACCTTGCCCTGGGACCAGATGTGTGGACCAAAAACTGTGCGGTCGACAAATGAGGCGAGGCTGCCTTCCCTGCTTAGATCGCCGCGGGGAAAACCCGGCGCCGCCGAGTTTGTCATTAACAGACAATAGCCAACCAGCAGCCCGAGAATGATGAGCACCTGAGTCCGCGGTCTTGTCTTTAGATAGATAAGCGAAGCGAAAAAATAACAAACGGCGAGGCGCTGCAGGACACCCGGTATGCGTATGGTCCCCAGCCGGAAATACGGAAAGCCGGCCAGGAACATTCCCAGCGCAAAAATGATCAGCGTGCGCCGAATAATCTTCAGATAAAGGTCGCGCTTACTGCCTCCGGCTGCGACGCGGCGTGCGAAAGCCAGCGGGATGGCTACCCCCACGATGAAAACAAAAAAAGGAAAGATCAGGTCGGTCGGAGTCCAGCCGTTCCACTCGGCATGCTCCAGCGGCCAATAGATGTTGGACCAGGATCCCGGGTTATTGACCAGGACCATGCCGGCAATTGTCAGGCCGCGAAACACGTCGAGGGAAACAAGTCTGGTGCTGGAGGTTGCAGGTTTCGTCATATGCGAAAGACCCTTTGGGCTGCCAGGCACGGCGCCCACAATAATCTGAATACTGAGTTACAACAACGGGCGCAGACAAATCCAACCGCACGCTTCGCGCCTGCCGCTTGCGGCGCTCAGACTTACTTGCCCCTGGAGGCGGCACGCTGGAAGCGTGCGGACCCAGGATCGGCTTCGCCGCGTTGCTCTGTACTCCGCTCCAAACTACCGCTCCGCTGGCGCCGGTCGCGGCCCGAGGCCGAATTCTTCCGGAGCCGGCAGGGTTGAAGTAGCGTTGTATCTACGCAGGGCTTCATCCGTGGCGCGACTCTTTGCCAACCACATAGAGATGGCCTGATCGTAACGCGCCAGGACGCTTTCCAGCCAGTAAGGCCGGTTCTCAGCCAGCCATTGCGCCCGATAGCCTTCCTTAAGGAGCGCCAACTCTTCGGCCATCTCGCGCAGGTTGTTATAAATTGCGCCGTAGTAATAGCGCAGTTTTCGCGCCTTGTCGCGGTTGCCCAGATTGAGGTAGGCATCCCAATATTGATCGCTGAACTTCACAACCACCTGCAGGCGACGACCCAGATGGTCCAGACGCTGGGCGGCGAACATCAGCGCCGGCAGCATGGAGCGATTACGGCGAGCGTTTTTTTGATTCCGGAGCAGGGACGCCTGCGCGTTCTCAACGCTGACCCTCAGGTCACGAATCCCCGGGGCACTGGCACGAGCCTGATTGATAACAGGAGTGGCAAAGGGATCGCGCCAAAACGGATCATCGGTCGAACCAATGCCAAGCTGCGCGTTGGCATGACCCAGGGCCCGCAAAACGTGGGTCAATTGATTACCTTCGCTGCGGAAGAAGGCCCAGTCAAAGTCGCTGTCAAACCACGCGATATCGACTACCTTGTCTTGCCAGGAGGCTGCCGCTCCCAACACGATTCCATACCACGCCATCTCGAATAACGATTCGCCGTCGTCATCCCAGGTGGTGTTCATCATGCCCAGAGCTCCCGCCCTCTGCCCATCGCGAACAAAGTTGGGGATGTTGCGCGTAGCCGCATCGAGATTTGGAAATATCTGGTTCCAGGTCTGCGCACCCGGACAAACGAACTGATCCAAACCGGCGTCCTTAAAAGGCTTGATGACGGATGTGTAGTCAGCACGCGCTCCGTATTGCCAATTCATCACGATCATGTCCTTCGGAATGCTACCGATGAGATCGGGATGATTGAGCGCAATGTCGCCCCAGAACATCAGGCGGCGGTTGTAAGGCTTCAAGATTTCGCGGATGCGGTTCAGGTGTTCAAAGTAGACGCTGCCAACACCGCGGGCGCGCGCAGCGTCGCGACTCTGACCCTCGCCCAATTCGAAAGTTTCGTCAGCGCCGATGTGGAAGAACTTTCCCGGGAAAAGTTCGTTCAATTCGCGATACCAGTCAGCAACGAGCTTGTAGCTGCCCTCCTGTTGCGGTGACAGAACATCGCCATAAGGCGTCTCAGCCAACTCGGCATATCTTTCCAGCCGCAGAGCCTTGTGCAGATGGCCGAACGTCTGCTGCTCAGGCACCAGCTCAATATGGTAACGGCGGGCGTAGGCCACCAGCTCGCGAATTTCATCAGCAGTGAGCGAGCCGCCGGCCGGCCCAATCAGCGGGTGGGAAGCGCTGCTAAAGGTGTGCTCCATGTAAAAGGAGTGCATGTTCAGCTTGAACATGGCCTCAGTTCGCAACTGGCGCTTCACGTACTCGACGGTCGGCACCGGGCCGCGACTAATGTCGTCGGAAACACCACGCCAACGCATCGCCGGCCAATCGGTAATCCTCACCCCCTGAATAATTGCAGAGCCCGCTTCGCCACGCACCAATTGCTTTAGCGTCTGCAGGCCATAGAAGACTCCGGTCGCGGTCTTGCCGGTCACCACCACTAAGTTAGCTTCGACGTGCAGCAGGTAACCTTCCGGATCCATGTTCGTGACCATCTGCGCCGGCTGGTCCGACCCCAGGGAAACGAATTTCAACGCAGCTCGCACCGCGGGCTGATCGATTGTCCCCACAATGATGGCCTGCTTGCGCGCCTTGCCGAACTTCAAAGACACGCCAGCGGTTTCTTTGACGTCGTCGATAAAATCCTGTGCGGCAAAACGGTCTTCTTCTGAACGTGGATCGGCAAGCACCACCACCGCAAGCGGGCTCAAAGGGAATTTCGCTCCTAACAAAACCATTTCCCGGGGCTGTGGAATGACCTGGACTTTGAGCGGCGCAGGGGGCTGCTGGGCCGAGGCCGGCACAGCAAACGACACGGCGATTGAGATAATTGCCAGACGCAACAGGAAAGTTCGGGTTAGAATGTTTCGCATGCGCAAGAAATGAACGGCGACGGGGTTGAAAAACTGTATCGGTTCGGAAAGAACGGACGAGTATTTACCCGAAATCCCACGGGATTACAACAATTGTTTCTGCCTTAGCGGCGCGCGTTGATTGCGGGGGGTGCGCGCGCTGCAACGCCCACGGCGCGGCGCAATTCATCGCCAACGGAGATTTTGCACTTTGTCATTGATGCTCCAGGAGATTGCCGAACAACCTGCGGCGCTCGCCCAGACCATTGCCTCAGAGAGCGTGAAGATCGCGCGGCTGGGGAAATTTCTGCGCGGGCGTGGTATCGATTTGATCGTCCTGGTCGCGCGCGGCAGCTCCGACAATGCAGCGCTCTTCGGACGCTATCTGCTGGAGATCACTACCGGGATTCCCGTTTCGCTCTCCGCGCCTTCGGTGCACACTATTTACGGCGCGAAACTAAAACTCCAGCAGGCCCTGGTCATCGGCGTCTCTCAGTCCGGCGAAGGCGAAGACATTAACCGCGTCCTGGAACACGCGCGCATGGCCGGTGCCTACACAGTTGGCATTACCAACGAAGCGGCCTCAGCAATGAGCGGGCTGGTGGACGAGACGCTTTTGATGCACGGCGGCCGCGAGCGCTCGGTAGCCGCGACGAAAACCTATACCGGGCAGTTGATGCTTTTCTACATGCTGGCTGCGAGTCTTGCCGAGGAGCAACCGGTCTATGATTATCACGCTATTCCCGATCTCGCCGCGCGTTCTCTGGAACAGCAGCCGGCGATTCTCGAACTTGTGCAGCGTTATGTTTTCATGGAGAACTGCGTCGTAGTCGGCAGGGGCCTGGCTTATGCCAATGCCTATGAACTGGCTCTGAAGCTGATGGAAACTTGTTATGTTGTAGCAGAGAGGTTTTCCTCGGCTGACTTTTTCCATGGGCCGCTGGCGATGGTTGAACGCCATTTTCCCGTTATCGTTTTTGCTCCGCCGGGCGTTATGCTGGCTGGCGTTAGAGACTTGATAAGGAGATTGAGCGAGCTGCATGCGGACACTCTGGCCATCACCGGCGATCTCGACGTTGCGGGCAGTTGCACGCGGGCGATAATTCTGCCACGCGAGATCAATGAGTTCCTGGCGCCAATTCCCTACATCATTCCCGGCCAGCTTTTCGCGGCCCTGTTGGCCGAGGCGAAGGGATTGGATCCCGATTCGCCGCGTTCGTTGTCCAAAGTTACGCGAACTCTTTAAGTATTTGTCAGTGGTCAGTTGTCAGTTGTCAGTGGTCAGTCGTTAGTCAGTTGTCAGTCGCCAGTCGTCAGTTGTAGGTTCTCGGTTGGCATTATTTGGTTCCCGATAGCTGGCCGCATGACGCTGATTGTTTCAAACCATTTAGTCTTTAACTTCCAATTATCTGATCGCTACTCCTGACAACTGACCACTAACAACTAACAACTGACTACTGACTACTAACAACTGACTACTGGCCTCTGACCACTGACCAACACCTACGAAGCATGAACATTGAATTGAAAGACCTTGCCCAGGGCCCCATCTATGCGCAGGTGCGCCAACAGATTGAGGCCCAGATTGCATCTGGCCAGCTCCCATCAGGGGAAAGATTGCCAGGCCCCGCGTCTCTGGCGCAGCAGCTGGCCGTCGATCGGGGCGAGATCCAGCGTGCCTACTTCGAACTGGAACACGCCGGCGTGGTTCGCAAAGAAACGAGTAAGGACTTTCTTGGCAAGGTCAAAACCACTTATCGGGTCAAGTGATCCAGGCTATCCCGCCTTGTGACGAACCTCATAACTGCGTGCTATCCTGTTTGGCCGTCAGGCAACCGTCAGACAAATAGGCAAACGAAATGCGAAAGTGGCGGAATTGGCAGACGCGCCAGACTTAGGATCTGGTACCGAAAGGTGTGGGGGTTCGAGTCCCCCCTTTCGCACCAAGAATCGTTAACAATCAATTATGAAAACTGAATTAATAGACGTTTCTCCGACTCGTAAGGAAATCAAAATCCAGATTGACACTCCCGCAGTACAGGCTGCCTACGACCGCGTGAGCGACAAGTATGCAAAGCTGGCTAACGTGCCGGGCTTTCGCAAGGGACACGCGCCCCGTTCTGTCGTGCGCACGCGTTTTAAGGGCGAAATACGCGGTGAAGTGCTGCAGGAACTGGTCCCTGAAGCGATTCACGAAGCAATTACTGAACACTCCCTGGACACAATCGGTGAGCCTGACGTACATCTGGAAAACGACGACGCACTGCAAAACTTCGGCGCCGAACCCATTTCTGTGCACATCAAAGTCGAGGTGCTGCCGCGCGTCGAATTGGGTCAATATAAAGGACTCGCCATGGCGCGACGGATCCGGCCGATCGCGGAGGCTGATGTCGATCGGATCGTCGACGGGCTGCGCGAAAATTCTGCGTCCCTCATCCCGGTCGAAGATCGCGGTGCAGCACTCGGCGATACCGTAACCGTCAATTTCAACGGCAAGTTTATTGATACTCCGGAAGCGGAAGACATTAATGTCGACGATGTCGATGTAGTTCTCGGCGGCGAGAGCGTGCAGCAGGAATTCACTGATAACCTGCTCGATACCAGACCCGAGGACGAGAGGCAATTCCAGGTCGATTACCCGGAAAACTTCACCTCCAGGGGCCTCGCAGGCAAGCGACTGGCCTACACGGCAAAGATCACGGCGGTGCGTAAGAAAGAATTACCGGACCTGGATGACGAGTGGGCTGCCAGTCTCAACGAAGAGTTCGATTCGCTGGCGACTCTGCGGGCAAAGATTCGGGAAGATCTGGAAGCCCGCGCTGCCACCGAGGCCGATCACCGCCTGCGCAGCGACCTCATGAGAAAGCTTTCGGCTGAACATACGTTTGAAGTACCCGAGACACTGATTGAGCATCAGACCAGCAACCGGCTCGAAAGCGTCGTCCGCGACATGATCGAAAGGGGCATCGATCCGCGCCACGCGCAGCTTAACTGGGAGGGCGCGCGGCAGGAATTAAGAGGCCAGGCTGAGGACGATGTGCGGAGCTCGATGTTGCTTGAACGCATTGCCGAAGAAGAAAATCTGGACGTCAGCAAGGAAGAGATCGAGGCCGAGATCGAAGCTATCGCAACTGCTTCGCGACAGACAAAAGAGCAGATAAGAGCTGCCTTGACAAAGGAGGGGGGCGACCGTAGCATCGCGAGCAGATTGCGCAATCGCAAGGCTTTAAATCTGCTGGTTGAAAGCGCAGACGTTACGGAAGAAGAGTGGCAGGAACCGGAACTAGTGACCGCTGAAGATCCGGAAGCTGTTGTGGAGAGTGAAGCGACGAAATAACTTTTCCATTTCTCCTTGGTCATTTTTTGTTTACTGCAATCATGTTTTGTTGGGCTGAAACGACCAGGGGAGATTTTGATTTTTGACTGAGGGTGAGAGGTTCAAAAGATGGCACTAGTTCCGATGGTGGTCGAACAAACTTCGCGCGGCGAGCGTGCGTTCGACATTTACTCCCGACTCCTGAAAGACAACATCATCTTTTTGGGTACGCCGATTGACGATCAGATCGCAAATTTGATCGTCGCGCAACTATTGTTTCTCGAAGCAGAGGATCCTGAAAAAGACATCAATATTTACATTAATTCGCCTGGTGGTTCGATCACTGCCGGGATGGCCATCTACGATACGATGCAATTCATTCGACCCGACGTGACCACCATCTGCGTCGGTCAATGCGCCTCCATGGGGGCCTTGCTGTTGGCGGCCGGCGCCAAGGGTAAGCGCTTTGCCCTGCCTAACTCCCGTATTCTCATCCACCAGCCACGGGGCGGCTCCGAAGGACAGGCCACCGACATTCGCATTCAGGCCGAAGAAATCCTGCGGATGCGCGAATTAACCTCCCAAATCATAGCCAAACACACCGGCCAGTCCTACGACACGGTAGAACGTGATGTGGAGCGGGACAAAATAATGTCTGCCATGCAAGCCAAGGAATATGGTTTAATTGACGAGGTGATCGCGCACCGCGAGTGATTACCCTGCCTCCAGCAGGTAATTTTCGTCGACAACGTTCGAGTTCATTGCGCTGCCAAGATGATTGCAAAGATGAAAGCCCGCGGGTTTTGCTGTTCTTTCTGCGGCAAGTCAAAGGGCGAAGTTACAGCCATGATGGCCGGGACACCGCCCGCGACGGCGGGAATGCCGCGACGTCTGGCTGGCCAGAGTGCATTTATCTGTAGCGAATGCGTGCAGCACTATTACCAAAAACTAACAGCGCCGGAGCTTCCAAATTCTTCGGCAATTGGCCTCAAATAGATCTAGCACAAAGGATTCTGAAGGAGCCCTTCCACAGATATGGTACGACGAGCTGACGACACTTTGCGCTGTTCGTTCTGTGGTAAATCGCAGAACGAAGTAAAAAAGCTGATTGCCGGTCCCACGGTTTATATCTGCAATGAATGCATCGATATTTGCAATGAGATCATCTCGGACGATCAGCAAGCCGAATCAGTAGCCAGCCGCCCACCCTTGCCCAAGCCGGGCGAGATCAAAAACTTTCTGGACGAATATGTTATCGGACAGGAAGACACCAAGAAGCGTCTGGCCGTCGCCGTCTACCAGCACTACAAGAGAATTGAGATTGCGCGACGCCGCTCGGAAGTTGAGATCCAAAAAGCCAACATTCTTTTGATTGGTCCAACCGGAACCGGTAAGACGCTGCTGGCGCAAACCCTCGCGCGGCTGCTTAGCGTGCCCTTCACGATCGTCGATGCCACCACGCTCACCGAAGCCGGATATGTGGGCGAGGATGTTGAAAACATTATTCTCAAGCTGCTGCAGGCCGCCAATGGCGATGTTGAGCGGGCGCAGCAGGGTATCATCTACATCGATGAGGTCGATAAGATCTGTCGCAAGGACGAGAACCCTTCCATCACTCGCGATGTGTCGGGCGAAGGAGTGCAGCAAGCGTTGTTAAAGATCCTGGAAGGGACAGTTGCCAACGTCCCGCCCCAGGGTGGTCGCAAGCATCCACACCAGGAATTCTTCCCCGTAGACACGCAAAATATCCTGTTCATCTGCGGCGGCGCTTTTGTCGGCCTTGAGAAAGTTATCGAACGCCGGCTGCGCAATAAATCACTCGGCTTCCATGCCGAGATCAAGTCGGGCCCGGCCCGCCACTCGGAAGTTTTGGCGCAGGTGCAGCCGGAAGATCTGATCCGTTACGGGTTGATCCCGGAGTTTGTCGGCCGCTTGCCCGTGGGCTGTGTGCTGCATGAACTGGACGAAGGTGCGCTGATCAAGATCCTGACCGAGCCAAAGAACGCGCTCGTCAAGCAGTATCAGAAGAAATTTGATTTCGATAACGTGAAGCTGAAGTTTACCGAGGACGCGTTGAAAGCCATTGCGCGCCAGGCCGTCGATCGAAAAGTCGGGGCCCGCGGACTGATGATGATTCTCGAGGAACTGCTGCTGGATGCAATGTACACCTTGCCTTCGCAAAAACGTGTCAAGGAATTTGTGATCACCAGCGAGATGGTCGAACGTCGCCGCGCCATCCCCGGCGAGGGCCTGGCTGGAGTCGACGGCGCCGCCGCCTGACCTCTGACAACTCCCAGCTTGTCGTCGTCTCTAACGGTTGGGGCTGCCCCCGGTTCCTCGGGGCCTGCCGGCAAACCAACGACAAACCCGAGTTTCCCGGGACGATCCTCAAACTAGCGCCCGGACTGGAAATGCTTTACAATTAACGCGGTTATTAATCCAGGGCGAGACGCCAATCAGCGGCTCGCCTTTGTTGCCAGAGGCTCGGATCTTCAAGCGCAGTTAAAACATGGAAGAATATTCAGACCGCACTCCTGCTGATGTCGCCTGGTACCCGATGGTGCCGATTCGCGACGTTGTGATTTTCCCTTTTACAAAAGTTGCCTTCAAAATCGGCCGGGCCGGTTCAGTGCGCGCGCTGGAGCAGGCGCTGGCTGCTGATCGCACGATTTTCCTGGCAACTCAACATGACGCCACTGTCGACGAGCCGACTCCGGAGCAAATCTACACCGTGGGCACGCTCGGTCGCATACTGCAGTCGCAGAAGCAGGACAACGGCCAAATCAAAGTCGTCGTGGAAGGCCGCGAGCGGGCCACCATGGTGCGCATCGAGAATGCCGACGGCGCTTTCATGGCCCTCGTCCGCCGGGCTCCAATCGTCAACGAAGAAGGTGCCCGCCTGGATGCCCTGGTGCAAAAAATCGGGCAGCTGGTTGAACAGCACCTGCGCCTCGCTCCGGACATGCAAACTGATGCATTGCAAACAGCAATGCGCAACCACGATCCTTCACATCTGGCCGACGCCCTGGCTTCGCAACTTCGTCTTTCTGTTGAAGACAAACAGGGTCTGCTGGAATTGTTTTCCGCGCAGGCTCGCCTGCAACGCCTGATCGAATTGCTCGAACTGGAACTGGAGAAGCGACAACTGGATCGCACTATCCAAACGCGCGTCAAACGACAGATGGAGCGGGCCCAGAAAGAGTACTATCTCAACGAACAGATCAAAGCGATCCACAAGGAACTTGGCCGCAAGGACGAAAAAGCCGAGCTGGAAGAGCTGAAGAAAAAGATCGAAGAAGCAGGCATGACCGAAGAAGCCAAAGAAAAAGCGATGCAGGAACTGCACCGGCTTGAGGCCATGCCCCCGATGTCTGCCGAAGGCACGGTTTCGCGCACCTACATTGACTGGCTCGTCAGCGTGCCCTGGAAGCAGAAATCCAAAGAAATTAAAGATCTGAGCAAGGCTGAAGACGTGCTCAATGACGATCATTTCGGATTGGAAAAGATCAAAGAGCGCATTCTGGAATACCTTGCCGTGCGCCAACTGGTAAAGAACCCTAAAGGTTCAATCCTCTGCTTCGTGGGACCTCCGGGAGTCGGCAAAACAAGTTTGGGTAAGTCAATTGCGCGTGCGACCGGGCGCAAGTTTGTCCGCCTGAGCCTTGGGGGCGTGCGCGATGAAGCCGAGATTCGCGGTCACCGCCGCACCTATATCGGCGCCCTGCCGGGCCAGATCATTCAAATGATGAAGAAGGCGGGAACGGTGAATCCCATTATCCTCCTGGATGAAGTGGATAAGCTCGGCGCTGATTTTCGCGGCGATCCAAGTTCGGCCCTGCTGGAAGTGCTCGACCCTGAGCAGAATCATACCTTCCAGGATCACTATTTGGACGTTGAGTACGACCTTTCAAAGGTCTTCTTCGTGGCCACTTCGAACGTGCTGCACACCATTCCACCGGCCTTGCAGGATCGCTTGGAAATCCTTCGGCTTTCGGGATACACCGAACGCGAGAAGCTGGAGATTGCCAAACGACACCTGGTGCCCAAGCAGGCAGACGGCAATGGCTTGAAAGCGGAACAACTCTCCTTCACGGACGAGGGGTTGCTGGAGATTATTCGTCACTACACCCGCGAGGCCGGCGTGCGCAATCTCGAACGCGAGATCGGATCATGCTGCCGCAAGATTGCCCGCAAATTCGTTTCGGAAGTCGTGCCCGAAGGCTTCAAGGAAATCGTGGATCCCGCGCGCGTCAACGAAATGCTGGGACCGATCAAATTCCGGGTGCTCGGCATGGGTGCCTCAAGCGAAATTGGGTTAGCTACCGGCCTGGCGTGGACTGAAATCGGCGGTGAAGTGCTGCAGATTGAAGCCACTCTGACCAAAGGACGAGGCGGCGTCAGGCTTACCGGCAAGTTGGGTGACGTTATGCAGGAGTCGGCGCAAGCAGCGCTGACTTGTATCAAGGCCCGCTCCGAACGCTTGGGCATGAGTCTTGATTTTATCCGCAAACGTGATCTGCATATCCACGTGCCGGAAGGCGCAATTCCCAAGGATGGTCCCTCGGCCGGTATTACGATGGCCACGGCGATGGCTTCGGCGCTGACCAGAGCAGCGGTGCGACGGAATGTGGCCATGACTGGTGAAATCACTTTGCGCGGACGCGTGCTGCCGATTGGCGGCGTTAAGGAAAAGTTACTGGCCGCGCACCGCTTTGGGATCGATACCATCATCTTGCCGAAGGATAACGAGAAGGATCTGCCGGACGTGCCCGAGGAAGTGCGCAATGCAATGTGCATCAATCTGGTAGAGACAATTGACGAAGTGTTGGCGCTCGCGCTCGAGGACGTCGTCCCCACGACTGACTCGTCAACCGATGAAGCAAAGACACCGCCGCTTTGGACTACCGAGCAACCTTCGCAGGGCATCCCGACCAGCTAAGACAATTCCAACGTGTGACTTGAGGTCCCGGATTCGAAACGCCGGACGTGATCCGGCGTTTCTATTTCGGCGCCTTCGAATCGAGCATTTTTGAGAGACCAGCGAACTGGCCTCGAACTGACCTGCAACCCAACTAAGCGAGGAGATCACTCTATGAGCAAACATGAAGATGCGAACCTGATCCTGAAACTTTACGACTTGAGACGCGAGACCGTGATGCGCGAGGCGCGAAACTGGTTCTTTACTTTTAACCCCACCAGCATCAACGACTTTTTTGAAGTAATGATGGGTGAGCATAGCGGCCATTACCGCATGGTCGTGTCTTACTGGGACATGGCCGCCTCGATGGTCAACCAGGGTGCGATTGATGAAGAGTTGTTCCTCGCCTCAGGCGGTGAAATGGTGTTCATCTACGCGAAGATTGCGAAGTTCATTCCCGAATTGCGTGAGGCTTTCGGTGCTCCCGAACTGCTCCTGAATATGGAAACACTGGTCAAGCGCATTCCAGATATTGACGAAAAGATTGCACAGATGAACGAGCGCATGAAGAAGTTCGCCGCCATGCGCGACGAGCGCGCCGCCAAGGCCCAGGCTGCGTCCTAGGTTGCAACCTCCCCGTTAAGAACTGAGGGCAACCCGCGATACCACGCGCGGGTTGCCCTTTTTCTGTCTC
>Ga0209798_10000907_pt1 | contig 18082 bp, 14 predicted proteins | sample DOMMetBare3Fresh_FD_187475 | JGI IMG/M metagenome (GOLD analysis project Ga0209798, IMG submission 187475) | Wetland sediment microbial communities from St. Louis River estuary, USA, under dissolved organic matter induced mercury methylation -... | ecosystem: Environmental > Aquatic >...
CCGCCGGAGACCACCCCGGAGGGCAGGCGCCATCATGGCGGTTCGCAACCACCGGTTAGCGACTATACGCAACCGGGCGGCCCCGGGTCGAACCAGCAGACGGTGGCCGGCGGGGCCTCGCGCGCGACGCGCGCGACAACAGCAGCTGGCGGGACGACGCGCCCGCGGTGACAGGATGGACCCGTGACCGAACAGACCACCGTGCAGGCCCCCTCCGCGTCCGACGTCAGCGTGTCGCCAGCCCCGCGGCGGGTATCGCGGCGCATCGGGTCGATCGCCGAGTCGGCGACGCTCGCCGTCGACGCCAAGGCCAAGGCGCTCAAGGCGTCGGGGCGTCCCGTCATCGGATTCGGCGCGGGCGAGCCGGACTTCCCCACGCCGGGCTACGTCGTCGAGGCCGCGGTCGCGGCCTGCGCGCAGCCGGCGAACCACCGGTACACGCCCGCGGCCGGCCTGCCCGAGCTGCGCGCGGCCGTGGCGGCGAAGACGGCCCGCGACTCCGGGCTCGCGGTCACGCCCGATCAGGTGCTCGTCACGAACGGCGGGAAGCAGGCCGTCTACCAGGCGTTCGCGACCCTGCTGGACCCCGGCGACGAGGTGCTCCTGCCGGCTCCGTACTGGACGACGTACCCCGAGGCGATCCGGCTCGCCGGCGGCGAGCCCGTCGAGGTCTTCGCGGGCGAGGACCAGGGGTACCTCGTCACCGTCGACCAGCTCGAGGCCGCCCGGACGCCACGGACGAAGGTGCTGCTGTTCTGCTCACCGTCGAACCCGACCGGTGCCGTCTACCCGGTCGAGGCCGTCCGTGCCATCGGCCACTGGGCCGTCGAGCACGGGATCTGGGTCGTCACCGACGAGATCTACGAGCACCTCGTCTACGACGGCGCGCGCGCGGCCTCGATGGCCGTCGAGGTGCCAGACCTCGCGCAGACCTGCGTCGTGCTCAACGGCGTCGCCAAGACGTACGCGATGACCGGTTGGCGGGTCGGCTGGCTCATCGGCCCCAAGGACGTCGTCAAGGCCGCGACGAACCTCCAGTCGCACCTGTCGTCGAACGTCGCCAACGTCTCGCAACGGGCGGCGCTCGCCGCGGTGTCCGGCGACCTGTCGGCGGTCGAGGAGATGAGGCGGGCCTTCGACCGGCGCCGCCGCACGATGGTCGCGATGCTCAACGACATCGAGGGCGTCGTCTGCCCGATGCCGCAGGGTGCGTTCTACGCCTACCCCTCGGTCAAGGGGGTTCTCGGTCGCACGATCCGCGGCCGCACGCCCACGACGTCCGCCGAGCTCGCCGAGCTGATCCTCGACGAGGCGGAGGTCGCCGTCGTGCCGGGCGAGGCCTTCGGTCCGAGCGGCTACCTGCGGCTCTCGTACGCCCTCGGCGACGACGACCTCGCCGAGGGCGTCGGCAGGCTCCAGCGGCTGCTCTCCGAGGCCCGCTGACCCGCCGCCTCGCAGGGCCGAACGGGCGGCTCGGCGGTACTAGGACCAAGGTGCCATGGCGGCGCCCGGGTCCGGCCTGACAGAAATGAGGCAGGAGACGTGCCCCGCAGTGGCGGGGCTGCGGATGCCTCGGGAGGCCTGGACATGTCGCGCATCCTGAGCGCGCTCGGAGCGACCGCGTTCGTCGCCGTCGCGGCGGGGACGGCGGGCGCGGCGGTCTGGGCGGCCGCGCAGCCGCCGGCCCCGAGCCAGGTGTACCGCGGCGACCGCAGCCTCCATCTGTCGAGCTCGGCGGACCAGCCGACGACCGGGACCGCGCGGGTGAGCAGCGGCAGCACGCGGACCGGGACCCACACCCCGGGACCGTCGACAGGCCACGACGGCACGGACGACCTGGCCGACGGCCACGGCCGCAACCGCGGCAAGGACGGCTCCGACGTGAGCTCCACCGCCGAGCCTCGCGACGACGGGGGCGGGTCTGGCAGCAACGGATCGGGGAGCTCCGGCGGGTCGCGAGGCTCGAGCGGGTCCAGCAGCACAGTGGGACCGAGCGGGTCCAGCAGCACAGTGGGACCGAGCGGGTCCAGCAGCACGGGGGCACCGAGCGGCTCCAGCGGCTTCAGCGGCTCCAGCGGCTCCAGCGGCTCCAGCGGCTCCAGCGGCTCGGGCAGCTCGGGCAGCTCAGGCGGGGGGTCGGACGACGGCGACAGCGGCCCCGGTCGCGGTCGCTGACGCGCCGGCCGACGCGACACACCTCCCGCACCGGCAGCCCGCGCGTCCACCGGTCGGTGGACGACGTCACCGTCGTCCGGTCGGTGCGATCGGGCCGGCGTCGGGAGAGGCTGGTCTCATGGCGACCACCGCGCACTCCCCCGAGCAGCAGGCCGAGCAGGTCCCCGGCGTCACGGGCGGAGCCGCCCTCGCCGTCCGCGTCCGGGGGCTGCACAAGAGCTACGGCGGTCGTAGCGCGGTCGACGGGATCGACCTCGACATCCGCACCGGCGAGGTGTTCGCCCTCCTGGGTCCGAACGGGGCCGGCAAGACGACGACGGTGGAGATCCTCGAGGGCTACCGGCGGCGCGACTGCGGTGAGGTGGACGTCCTCGGGGTCGACCCGGCCGTGGCCGACCGCACCTGGCGCGGACGGATCGGGATCGTCCTGCAGAGCACGAACGAGAACGCCGAGCTGACGGTCGAGGAGCTGGTCCGGCACTTCGCGCGCTACTACCCCGACCCCCGCGACCCGGACGAGGTCATCGCGGCCGTCGGGCTCGAGGAGAAGCGACGGGCCCGGACCCGGGCGCTGTCCGGCGGCCAGCGCCGCCGTCTGGACGTCGCGCTCGGCATCGTCGGGCGCCCCGACCTGCTGTTCCTCGACGAGCCGACGACGGGCTTCGACCCGCAGGCCCGCCGCGCCTTCTGGGACCTCGTCCGGTCCCTGCGCCGAGACGGCACCACGATCCTGCTCACGACGCACTACCTCGACGAGGCCGAGCAGCTCGCCGACCGGGTCGGCGTCATCGCCCGCGGCCGGATCGTCGCGGTCGACACCCCGGCACGGCTCCGTGGCCGGACGGCGCACCAGGCGCGGGTGCGCTGGACGGACGCCGACGGCGACCACGAGGAGCACACGGATGCGCCCACCCGGCTGGTGCGGGCGCTCTCGGACCGCTACGGCGGGGAGGTTCCCGCGCTCTCGGTCACCCGGCCGAGCCTGGAGGACGTGTACCTGTCGATGATCGAGGACGACGACGGGGCGCGCGACGACGCGGCGACGGCGAAGGACGGACGATGAGCGCGACGACGAGCAGTGCCGGCCGCCCGGCGGGCGGGCCCGCGGACCGGGCGGCGGCCACGCCGTCCACCCTGGCCCTGGGCGTGGCCCGGAGCGGGATCGAGCTGCGGCAGTTCTTCCGCGAGCGCGACAGCATGGTCTTCACGTTCGGGTTCCCCGTCATCATGCTGTTCATCTTCGGCTCGGTGTTCTCGGGCGACATCGGCGGCGGCGTCTCGTTCACGCAGTACTTCACCGCCGGGATGATCGCCTCGGGCATCGTCCTGTCGAGCTTCCAGTCGCTCGCCATCGGCATCGCCGTCGAGCGCGACGACGGCTCGCTCAAGCGGCTGCGTGGCACGCCGATGCCGCCGGCCGCGTACTTCCTCGGCAAGATCGGGATGGTCCTCGTGACGAGCGTCGTCCAGACCGCGGTGCTCCTCGCCGTCGGGAGGCTCCTGTTCGGGCTCGACCTGCCGGCGTCGGCGGACCTCTGGCTGCGGTTCGCGTGGATCTTCGTGCTCGGCACGGCGGCCGGCACGGTCGTCGGCATCGCGTACTCGAGCGTGCCGCGGTCCTCGCGCAGCGCCGCGGCGGTCGTCAGCCCGGTCGTCATCGTCCTGCAGTTCATCTCCGGGGTGTTCTTCATCTTCAGCGAGCTGCCGACGTGGATGCAGAACGTCGGCGCGGTGTTCCCGCTGAAGTGGCTGGCCCAGGGCATGCGGTCGGTGTTCCTGCCGGCGGGCTTCGAGAGCCAGGAGGTCGCAGGGACGTGGGGGCTGCCGCAGACCGCGCTCGTTCTCGCGGCCTGGACCGTCGTCGGGCTGGTCCTCACGCTACGGACCTTCCGCTGGTCGCGGCGGGATGCCGGCTGACGGGTCGACCGGTTCGGGCTCGGCGACGAGGATGGACGACGTGACGACGTCGGCGGTGCACGCGTGGGAGCGCTGGGCCGTCGGGTGGCACGTGGCCTTCTGGCTCCTCACCGGCCTGGTCGCGATCTGGGTCGGGGCGACGACGCACCTGACGGGGGCCCAGCGTGCCGTCGGGTTCGGACTCGTCGCGCTGCTGGCCGCCGCCTACGCGCTGCTCGTCATGCGGCCGGGGGACGTCCGGTGCACGTGGCGCGGGCCGGCCTACCTGACGGTCGCGATCGTCGTCGTCGGCGTCGGATGCGCTCTCGACCCGACGATGTCGATGCTCCTGTTCATCGTCTTCTCGCAGGTGTGGATGTTCAGCGGGCCGGTGCGGCACGGCGTGCTCTTCGCGGTCGCGCTCACCGTGAGCGCGGGCCTGGGATTCCTCGCCAGCTCCGGGTGGTCGCGGGAGGTCGCCCGAGACCTGGCGCCCCAGCTCGGCGTCAGCCTCGCCTTCAGCCTGCTCCTCGGGCTGTGGGTCTCCCGGATCATCGACCAGTCGAGGGGCCGTGCCGAGCTCATCACCGAGCTCCGGGCGGCCCGTGAGGAGCTCGCCCGCGCCGAGCAGGCGCGTGGCGCCCTCGCCGAGCGGGAACGGATGGCCCGCGAGATCCACGACACCCTCGCCCAGGGCTTCACGAGCGTCGTCATGCTCGCCCAGGCGGCGTCGGCCCGGCTGCCGCGCGACCCGGCCGGCGCGGCGCAGCAGGTCGGCACGATCGAGGACGTCGCCCGGGCCAACCTCGCCGAGGCCCGCGCGCTCGTCGCGGCCCTGGCACCTGCCGACCTGGACGGGCGGACCGTCACGGACGCCGTCCGCCGGCTCGCGGAGCGGTTCGGTCGCGAGAGCGGCACCCACGTCGAGGTCGATGCCCCGGACGCCGTGGCGCACCTCGGCCGCGACGGCGAGGTCGTCCTCCTGCGTGCCGTCCAGGAGGCCCTCGCGAACGTGCGCCGGCATGCCGGGGCCGGCCGGGTGGTCGTGCGGCTCGCACCGGCCGGGGACGCGGTGCGGCTCGAGGTGCTCGACGACGGCGTCGGCTTCGAGCCCGGCCGGACGGAGGGCTTCGGCCTGGCCGGGATGCGCGGCCGGGTCGGCGACGTGGGCGGCGACGTCACCGTCACGAGCGCCCCCGGCGGCGGCACCCGGGTCGTCGTCCGGGTGCCGACCCGGCCGGTCACGGCAGCACCCGCACCCGCGGAACCCCGCGCGAGGCGACCTGTTGCGGCACACCCGCATTCGACGCGACCTGGTGCGGCACCACCGCTTTCGACGGACGGCGCGTCGACGTGACGATCCGGGTGCTCGTCGTGGACGACCACCCGGTCGTGCGCTCCGGACTCGTCGGCCTGCTCGACGTCGAGGACGACCTCGAGGTCGTCGGCGAGGCCGGCGACGGCGCCGAGGCCGTCGCCCGGGTCGCCGCGCTCGTCCCCGACGTCGTCCTGATGGACCTTCGGATGCCGACGATGGACGGTGCCGCCGCGACCGGGACGATTCTTGCCGCGCATCCGGCGGTCCGGGTGCTCGTGCTGACGACGTACGACACAGACGCCGACATCGTGCGGGCCGTCGAGGCCGGCGCGACGGGCTACCTGCTCAAGGACACCCCGCGCGCCCAGCTCGTCGAGGCGGTCCGGACGGCGGCCCGCGGCGGGACGGTTCTCGCGCCGGCCGTCGCCGCGAGGCTCGTCTCCCGGATGCGCGAGCCCGCGGTCGAGGCGCTGACGCCGCGCGAGGTCGAGGTGCTCGCGGCCGTCGCACGTGGGCTGTCGAACGCCGAGGTCGGCCGGGCGCTGTTCATCGGGGAGGCGACGGTCAAGACCCACCTGCTGCGGGTGTTCGCCAAGCTCGGGGTCGACGACCGGACCCGCGCCGTGACCGTTGCGATGGAACGCGGCATCCTGCCGCCGCCGAGGGCCTCACGAGGCTGACCCGATCTGACGCCGAGCAGCTCATCTGGATCACCTTCATCGGCTGCTTCTTCGGCGTCCCGGGTTCGTGAGGTCCGGACGGAGCCCGGCCCGGCAAGCGGCCGCGCGGCGGTCCACTACCCGCGGCCCCTCCGGGTCGTCAGATGCCGGCGACGGCAGGCCGTTCGCCCCTCAACCCCTGCGCGTCGCCGGCACCCGTCTGACGCTGCCTGCCGCGTCCCCCGACGGGGACCGGAGCAGCAGATCGTGGGACCTGCGACCACAGTGCCCCTCGACGATCACGCGCGTGGGCGCGATCACCCGATTCCCCCCGGTCCGGCAGCGCCTTTCACACGTTCGGCGGATACGGTCCGGGCGATCTGCGCCCCGGTGAGCCGCTTCGCCGGTTCAGCGGCTTCGTCCGAGGTCGCGGGGGTTCGTCCCCCGGCGGCGGACCCTGCCCCGTCGACCCAGGCCTCGACGCCGGCGAGCAACCGGGCACGGACGTCGGACGGCGCCCGCGAGGCCTCGACCGAGCTGCGGGCGAGCCCGGCGAGTGCCCGGTCGTCGAACCCGTGGACCTCGCGGGCCGCCTCGTACTGCGCGGCGAGCCGTGGGCCGAACAGCAGCGGGTCGTCGGCGCCGAGAGCGAGCCGCGCACCGGCATCGACGAGGCGGCGCAGCGGGACGTCACCGAGGGTTCGGTAGACCCCGAGCGCGACGTTGCTCGCCGGACAGACCTCGAGCGCGATGCCGGCGTCCACGACACGGGCCAGCAGCTCCGGGTCCTCCGCCGTCCGGACCCCGTGCCCGAGCCGCTCGGGCCGCAGGTAGCGCAGCGTCGTGTCGACGTGGTCCGGGCCGAGCAGCTCGCCGCTGTGCGGCACGCTCGCCAGCCCGGCTCGCTCGGTGATCCGGAACGCGGCGGCGAACTCCTCGGTCGCGCCGCGACGCTCGTCGTTGCTCAGCCCGAACCCGACGACGTCGCCGGCGCCCGACCCCGCGTACCGGACGGCGAGCCGGGCGAGCGTGCGCGCGTCGAGCGGGTGCCGGATCCGGCTTGCGGCCACGACGATCCCCACGCTCGTGGCCGTCGTCCGGCTCGCCTCGCGAGCGGCGTCGAGGACGATCTCCAGGGCGTTCGTCAGGCCGCCGACGTGCGGCGCGTAGGACGTCGGGTCGACCTGCATCTCGAGCCAGCCGGAGCCCTCCGCTGCGTCGTCCTGGGCCGCCTCGAGGACGATGCGACGCATGTCCGCGGCGTCCCGGACGCAGGCGCGGGCGGCGTCGTAGAGCCGCTGGAAACGGAACCAGCCACGCTCGTCGGGGGTCAGCCGCAGGAGATGCTGCTCGCGGAGGGACTCGGGGAGGCGGATGCCGTGCTTGGCAGCGAGCGCCTTGAGCGTCGAAGGCCGCATGGAACCTGTGAAGTGAAGGTGGAGGTGTGCCTTCGGCAGCGCCTCGACCGGGCGGCGCGCGGCACCCGGGTGACCCGTCCCCTCCATGAGCGCAGTCTGCCAGCGTCCGGCGACGCTGCGTGCAGGATCTGCGCCGGTCGGGCCACCCGGGCGCCGCCGGTCAGCGGGTCGCGGACCCGTTCGTCGAAGCGTTCGCGGTACGTGTCACGGTGCCCGTCGCCGAACGGTTCGCCGAGCCGGCGACGGCCGTCACGCGCTGGGCGGGCGTCCGGGTGCGCGTCGAGGTCGCGCGGGCGCCGGCCGCCTTCTTGGCAGGCCGCTGACGGTCGGACTTCTTCGTGGGCCGCTGAGCCTCGGCGCGCGCCTGCGCGCGCTTGGCGGCACCACGCTTGCCGGCGGCGGAGCGGCGGGCCGTGGCGCGCTCGGCCTCCTCACGCTCGGCGACGCGCTGCTCGGCCCGCTTGCGGGCGGCCTTGCGGGCCTGCCGGACGGCGCCATCGCGGGAACGGCGGCCCTCCTCGTCGGGCTCCACGTCGGGGCCGGACGGGACGTCCGCGACGGCGGCGAGAACCGGCCGCGGCGCGCGGGCCTCGTGCAGGAGCACGCGGCGCAGACCCTCGGGGTCGTCGACGGTCACCGTGAGGGACGGGTGCCGGACCAGCCCGCCGGGGAACGCCGCGGCGACCGGCTCCCGGAAGCTGATGCACACGCCCCCGGCGCTCGCCGTGCCGAAGGTGACGCCGAAGTCGGACAGCGACACCCGGACGCCGTAGACCTTGAGCGGGTTGTACGGACCGGTCACCTGGACGTCCTCGACGTTGTCCAGCGGCGTGGCCAGGTGCCACGGACCGAAGGACACCGCGAGGTGATCGTCGCCGACGTCGACCGAGGTCGAGCCCGGGCGGATGCCGAGGAAGCGCAGGGGGAGCGAGAAGGGCAGGGCGAAGTCGAACCGGAAGCGTTGCATGGCTCCCCCGTACCCACGACCGCGGCTACGACACCCGATCGGGGATGTGACCCGGCTTACGGGCCGCCGCGAGCCGGGTCAGGGTGCGTCTCGTGGCCCCGCACCGTTGCGACTCAGAGCGAGCAGCCGACGAGGACCGGCTCGGGCACGAGCACGACACCGAACGCCGTCCGGACGCCGTCGCGCACCTCGCGGGCCAGCGCCAGGAGGTCCTCGGCGCGCGCGGTCCCCCGGTTCGTCAGGGCCAGGGTGTGCTTCGTCGACAGCGCCGCCGGCCCGGGCAGGCCGTGCCCCTTGGCGAAGCCCGCGTGCTCGATGAGCCAGGCGGCGCTCGTCTTGACCCGGCCGTCGGACATCGGCCACCGCGGCGCGTCGTCCGGCAGCAGAGCGGCGGCGTCCGTGCCGAGGACCGGGTTGGTGAAGAACGATCCGGCGCTCCACGTGTCGTGGTCGTCGTCGTCCAGCACCATGCCCTTGCCACGGCGCAGCCGGAGCACGGCCTCCCGGACGGCGGCGGTCGGCGCCCGCCCGCCCGGCGCGACGCCGAGAGCGCGCGCGAGCTCGGCGTACCGCACCGGGCGGGACAGGTCGGCGACGAGGAGCTGGAACGTCACCTCGAGGACGACGTGGCGCGGGCCGCCGCGGAAGCGCTCCTCCTTGAGCCGCGAGGTCCGGTAGCCGAACTCGCAGTCTGCGCTCGGCAGGGTGCGGACGCGACGGTCCTGCCGGTCCCAGGTGCGGACGGTCGCGACCGTCTCGGCCACCTCCTGACCGTAGGCGCCCACGTTCTGCAGCGGGGTGGCGCCCGTCGAGCCCGGGATGCCGGACAGCGCCTCGATCCCGGCCCAGCCGCGCGCGACGCTCTCGGCGACGACGCCGTCCCAGGGCTCGCCGGCCGCCACCCGCAAGACGACCCCGCCGCAGCGGTCGACCGCGTCGACGTCCCGGCCGCGGGTCGCGACCCGGACGACGGTGCCGGCGAAGCCGGCGTCGCCGACGAGCAGGTTGGAGCCGCCGCCGAGGACGAGCACGGGCTCGCCGGCGGCGTCGCACGCGCTCACCGCCTCGATGACCGCGTCGGTCGTCGTCGCGGTGCGCAGGGACCGCGCCGGGCCACCGACGCGCAGCGTCGTGAGCTGCGCCAGGTCGAGGGCTCGCCCGGGGACCCCGGGCGACGACGTGTCCGCTGAGGTCTCGGTCACGACCCCCACGCTAACGGTCCGTCACCGTCCGGGCGTCAGGGGGCGCGCCGATCCGGCCACGACGAGTGACAGGACGACGGCGACGACCACCCCGGCGAGCGACGGGACGACGCCGACCCGGTCGCCGAGCAGTCCGAGCAGCGGCGGGCCGGCGAGGAAGGCGGTGTAGCCGACCGTCGAGACGACGCTGACCCGGGCGGCCGCCCGGACCGGGTCGTCGGCGGCGGCGCTCATCCCGACCGGGAAGCCGAGGGCCGCGCCCCACCCCCACGCGAGCACGCCGAGCACCGCGACGGCGACGGCGACCATGCGCGGCGCGCTGCCCACGAGCGTCGAACCGGCGATGAAGACGCTGACCCCGACGAGGACCGCGAGCGCGCCGCTGCGCAGCGCGGCGACCCGGCCGATCCGGCGCAGGAACCACGGACCGGTGAACCGGGCCAGGGTCATCGCCGCGACGAAGCAGCCGTAGCCCGCGGCCCCGACGCCGTCGTCGACGTCGTAGCCGTCGACCATCCCGACGGCGATCCAGTCGTTCGCAGCCCCTTCGGACAGACCCATGCCGAGCACCAGGAGACCGAGCAGCAGGGTGCGGGGCTCGCGCCACGCGGCGAGGGTTCCCGAGCCCCGGCCGGGCGCGACGGGTCCGACGGCCGGGCCGCCGACCACCGGCTCGACGGTCGCATCGGGGGCGACAGGCTCGTCGACGGGTGCCGCCGCCTCGCGGCCACGACGGACGTGGTCGCCGGGCAGGAACGTCCGGGTGCACGCGAGCGCCCCGCCGAGGACCGCGACGGCGACGAGCGGCAGGTGCACGTCCACGGGGACGTCGTAGCCGGCCATGATCGCGCCGAGGGCGGCGCCGGTCACCGTGCCGAGGCTGAACGCGGCGTGGAAGCGCGGCATGATCTCGATCTCGAGCCGCTGCTCGACCTCGGCGCCCTCGACGTTCATCGCGACGTCCCACATGCCGTTGCCGAGGCCGACGAGGAAGAGCATCGGGACCAGGGCGAGCACGGTGCCGGCCAGGCCCACACCGGCGACCCCGACGGTGCAGACGACCGCGGCGACCGTGACGGTGACGGCGGGTCCGAGGCGGTGCACGACGGGTCCGGACAGCGGCAGGCCGGCCAGAGCGCCGACCGAGACGGCGAGCAGGACGAACCCGATGCCGCTCGGGCTGAGGCCCAGGTCGTCCCGGATCGCGGGCAGCCGGGACGCCCAGGTCGCGAGGACGCAGCCGTTGACCCCGAAGACCCAGTAGACCCCCGTCCGGGCCCGGCGCGATGTGGTGACGTCGACGTGCACGGCGGAAGCACCGTCTCCTCGCGGTCGGCCGGGGGTGTTCAGCCTCGGCGCGTGACTCCTCGGCCGCGCTGCGCGGGTGGCACCGGTCGGCGCCGTCAGGCGAGCCGGACCACCGCCTGCGCCCGACCGAGGACCTTCTCGTCGCCGGACGTGACGGTGAGGTCGACGCGAACGGTCCGCCTCTCGTCGTCCTTGGCGGCGACGACGCCGCTGACCGTGACGGTCGCGCCGTCGTCGTCCGGCACCGGAACCATCTTGGTGAACCGGACTCCGTACTCGACGACCGCTCCGGGGTCCCCGGCCCAGTCGGTGACGAGCCGGCCGGCGGTCGCCATCGTCAGCATGCCGTGGGCGATGACGTTCGGCAGCCCGACCGAGCGCGCGACGCGCTCGTTCCAATGGATGACGTTGAAGTCGCCGCTGGCTCCCGCGTAGCGGACGAGGTCGACCCGGTGCAGAGCGAACGCCCGCTCGGGGAGGGTGTCGCCGACGGCGACGCCGTCGAACGTGGGCCGGGCGGCGGGCGCGGAGCCGGCCGCGTCCTGCGCGGTGAGGTCGGCGGTCATCTCACTCGCCCCCTCGCACGACGATCGTGGACAGGACCGTGCTGACGGCCTCACCGGACTCCGTCGCGAGCTCGACCCGGGTCGTGATCATCGAGTGGCCACCCGCCACCCGCAGCGAGTCGACGTGGGTCGTCGCGACGAGCCGGTCGCCGGCGACGATCGGCCGGTGGTGGACGAAGCGCTCCTCGCCGTGGACGACGCGCGAGTAGTCGATCCCCGCGTCGGGGTCGCGGATCAGCTGGGCGTCGCTGCGCTGGGCGGCGATGACGGCGAACGTCGGGGGCGCGACGACGTCGCTGTGGCCCAGGGCCCGCGCCGCCTCCGGGTCGAAGTGCGCGGCGTCGGCGCTGCCGATGGCCGTGGCGAACTCGGCGATCTTCTCCCGGCCGACCTCGTACACCGGGGCCGGCGGGTACTCCCGCCCGGCGATGTCGGGGCTCACACCCATGGGTCCTCCAGCACTCGGTCGCGGCAGGCGTCCCCCGCAACCTACCGACCGACGGACAAAACGCGACGGCCGTCCCGTGGGCCGGGACGGCCTGTCACGCGAACGTCGTCCGCAGGACGCCCGAGGGCGTCCTCGGCGAGGGTCAGCGGGTCTCGCGGTGCGCCCTGTGCTGGCCGCAGCGGGGGCAGAACTTCGCCAGCTCCATGCGGTCGGGGTCGTTGCGGCGGTTCTTCTTGGTGATGTAGTTCCGCTCCTTGCACTCCGTGCAGGCCATGGTGATCTTGGGGCGGACGTCCTGGGACTTGCTGGCCACGGTCGTGCCTTCTCTCGGTGAGGTGCGGACGGGTGCGCTGCGCATGCCACGAGGTGCCGCGCACACGCGAGGCGCAAGCCTACGGGACGACCGTGGGGCGGTCGAACCGCGGACCTGACCTGTGGTAGCGGAGGCGGGACTTGAACCCACGACACAGCGATTATGAGCCGCTTGCTCTGCCAACTGAGCTACTCCGCCGTGACCGCACGCCCGGTCTCCCGGACCTGCGACGAGAGCCCCAATAGGGAATCGAACCCTAGACCTTCTCCTTACCATGGAGACGCTCTGCCGTCTGAGCTATTGGGGCCGGCCGCGTCGTCCGGCTCGCCGGACGACGGGTGCCTACGGTACACGGGCGGCCCGCCTGCGCGGTAATCCTTACCGCGCCCGCCGCGCCGTGACGACGGTCGGCGCGGCTCAGCGGACGGCGCGCTTGCGAGACCCGGCCATCGACTCCGCGGTCCCGACGAGCAGGACCGAGGCGACGACCGCGACGACGAAGCCGAGGACGTTCAGCTCGAAGATCCCGCCCGTGCCGAAGACGTTGGCGACGACGCCGCCGATGACCGAGCCGGCGAGCCCCAGCAGCAGGGTGGCCAGCAGGCCGAGGTCCTGCTTGCCGGGCTTGAGCAGACGGGCCAGGCCTCCGATGACGAGCCCGGCGACGATGAATCCGATCATCGAGGTTCACTCCCCAGCGTGTGTGCGAACGGTCCTTCGATCATCTGCGCGGTCTGTGCGTCGCGCACTGCGGTTAACCCGCCGAACGACCGGCCGGGCACCGGGGTGCCCCCCTGCGCCGTCCAACCCCTGCCCGGTCGGACCGGTTGCCCGGTCGGACCCGCTGCCTGCTCGGACCGGTTGTCCGGTCGGAACGCCATCTGCCACGATCTGCGCGTGGTCCTGAGGCTCGTGCCCGAGACGTCCACCGGCGTGTCGAACGGCCCGACTCTCGCCCGCCGTCGCGTCGCGAACAGGGGCCGCGCATGAGCCTGTGGCAGACCGTCGGGGCGCTCCTCGTCGCCGTCGGCGTCGGCGAGTACGTCCTCTTCCGGTACCTGGCCCCTCGACGGGAGAACATCCGGCGCCGTACGCCGCTCCTCGTGGGCAACTCGGCCCTCAACGTGGTCGTCGGGCTGGCGCTCGTTCGCCTTGCTGTGAGGCCGACCGCGGCTGCACAGCGAGCGGCGGCTCGTCCCACGAGAACGGCCCCGACCGGCGTTCCCGCTGGTCAGGGGCCGTTCTCGCTACGTGTGGCGGGTGTAGGGTTCGAACCTACGTAGGCTGAGCCGGCAGATTTACAGTCTGCTCCCTTTGGCCACTCGGGCAACCCGCCGTCGCCTCATCGGCCGTGACCGATGCAGCGCGAACACGATAGCAACTCGTGGGACGTCGTCGTGCACCACTTCCCCCGCCCACCGCCCGCCCGTCCGGCTTTCATGATCACCACGACGCAGAGGATCCGCCCGGAAGTTCGGGCGGATCCTCTGCCTGTCGGCGATCTTGGACGGGGGACCCGATCACCGGCAGCGCGACGGGGGCCGTTTCGGGGAAACACGGCCCCCGTCGCCCGGAGTCGACCGCGACTCCTGGATGGTGGCGCCGGCCGGGGCATGACCGGCGCCACCAGGGATCACGACAGCTTGAAGTCGTCGATCGTGATCTGGGCCAGAAGCTCCCCGTTCAGGGTGATCTGCTGCGTGGTGAGGCCCGCACCGTCGATCCGGACCCGCACGTTGGCGCCCTGCTGGGTGATGTTCACCCGGGCCGCGAACGTCGCCGGCGTGATCCCGAAGGACGACACGTCGAGCAGGTCCTGACCGCCGGTCGGGTTCTGGTCGAACCCGTTGATGACGTCGGCGCCGAAGAGACCGCCACCGACCGCGCTCGTCTGGAAGACGAACGTGTTGGCGTCAGGCCCACCGTTCATCGTGTCGTTGCCGAGGCCACCGGTGATGGTGTCCTGACCGGCGTTGCCGTTGAGGATGTCGTTGCCGGCACCACCTCGCAGGTCGTCGGCCCCGGCGGAGCCGCTCACGTTGTCGCCTCCGCCGCCGGCGTCGATGAAGCCGATGCCGGTCAGGGTGACGGCACCGAAGTTCACCGTCTGGGCGCCACCGTTCGGACCGAGGGCGATGCTGACCCCGGGGTGGACCCCGGCCGTGACCTCCTCGACCCCGGCGAGGGCGCTGAGCCCGATGACCGTGTTCGCAGCCGTGGCCTCGAGCCGGTCGACACCGCCGCCGCCGTTGACGTTGTCGAACCCACCGTTCGGGTCGACCTGGATGACGTCGTCGCCGGCGCCGGCGGTGATGAGGTCGTTGCCGGGGCCACCGTTGACGAGGTCGTTCCCGCCACCCATGTTCAGGGTGTCGTTCCCGCCCGCGCCGTTCGCGACGTCGGCGTTGCCCGTGCCGTTGAACGTGTTGTTCGCCGCTGTGCCCACGAAGTTGGCACCGACGCCGCTCGTCGCGGCGGACGTCACCGTGTTGGCGAAGCCCTGCTGGTCGGTGTACGTGACCCGGACCCGGAGGGTCTGGTTCACGTCCGCGGCGACCGGCGTGTACGACGAGGCGGTGGCCCCGGCGATGACGTTGTTGCCGCGCAGCCACGAGTAGGTGAAGGCACCCAGCCCGTCGACGTCGGCGACCGTGCTCGTGACGTTCAGCGCACTGCCCTGCAGCGGCGTCGTGTCGTCGATCGTCAGCGTGCCGGTCGGGGCGTCGTTCAGGCCCGTGACCGCGGCCGTCGGCGCGGAGGTGACGCTCTCGGGGGCGCCGTCGCCGTCGATGAAGGTCGCCGTCACCCGCAGGAACTTGCCGACGTCGGGGTCGCCCGGGGTGAACGTCGTCCCGGTGCCGACCTCGGTGTACGTGCCGCCGACGGTGTCGGCGCGCTCCCAGTGGTAGACGATCGGCGGCGTGATGCCGTCGAGGTCCGTGAACGCCTGGACGGCAGTGAGGACGCCGTCCTCGATCGCCGGCAGGCCGTCGATCGTCACCGTGCCGGTGACCGGGTTCTGACCCGGCAGCGCGATGAGCTGGACCGTCGTGTCGGCGAACTGAGCCAGCTCGACGTTGGACAGCGTGTCCGTGCCGTCCGTTCCGACGGTGTCGGTCACGGTGACGCGGGTCGGGCTCACCGTGGTGATCGTGTAGTTCGCCCTGGGCCCGGTGAAGACGGCCTTGTCGATCTCGCCGACCGCCGGCGCACCAGGCACGATCGCGCGCTTGATCTGGATGTCGCCCGGGTCGATGGTGCCGGCGAAGACCCGGGTGGCGTATCCGGCCATGTTCGGCTGGACCTCGGTGCCGTGGGTGAGGGACACCTCGAGCATCGCGTCGCCGTCGATCCAGTCGTCGCCGCCGCGGCCCTCGACGAGGTCGCTGCCGGCCCCGCCGATGATGATGTTGCCGCCGTTGAACGAGGTGGCCCCGAGCTGGGTCGCGAGACCCTCGATGAGCCCGATGTTCGCCGCGCTCAGCTCGTTGTTGTCCGTCGCGGGGTCGCCCGGCGCCGCGGCCAGGTCGGCCGCCGTCCGGTTGTCACCGCGCAGGACGTCGTTCAGGTCGCCGCCGGACAGGCCCTCGACGAGGTCGAACCGGTCGCGGATGTTGTCCAGGTCGGGCGGGAGCGGGATGCCGGCCAGGGTGAGGTCGGCGTTCGCGGCCTGCGGGTCGCGTTCGTAGGTCACCCAGTCGAACCCGAAGACACCCTCGTTCCGCTCGATGCCGGGGCCGGTGACCATGACGTCGTCGCCGGCCTCTGCGTCGTAGTCGTCGTTCCCGGCGTCACCGATGATGACGTCGTGCCCGGCCGCGTCGGAGTTGAGCTCCCGGCCGCCGAGGCCGCCCTGGAGCAGGTCGGCGTTCGCGCCGCCCTCGATCCAGTCCGACCCCTCGTCACCGAAGACGGTGCTCGTGCCGTCGCCGCCGGCGATGAAGTCGTCGCCGTCGTCGCCGAACGTCTCCTTGTCGTCCGGACCGGCGACGACGAAGTCCTTGCCCGAGCCGGGCAGGATCAGGTCGCCCGTCCCGGGGCCGGCGTTGATCGCGTCGTCACCGGCGCCGCCCTTGATGACGTCGATGCCGAAGACGTCGGTGATGATGTCGTCGCCGTCGCCACCGAGCGAGACGTCGTTGCCCGCCCCACCCTCGAGCCGGTCGTTGTCGCCGTCGCCCCAGAGGGAGTCGTCGCCGTCGCCGGCCGTCATCTTGTCGACGCCGCTCGTGCCGCCCATGACGATGTGCTCGCCACCGACGAAGCGCACGGGGCCCGTGCCGGTCCGCCGGAGCAGGCTCTCGTCGACGTCGGTCGCCGGGTTGTCGGAGATGGGTCCCGACGCCTCGAGGATCGCGGACATCTCGAAGATGTAGTTCGGCGCCGAGAACACGTCGTGCGGCACGTGCCCGCCGGCCGAGCGGATGTCGGTGTTCTTGAGGACGAGCTCGGAGAACGAGTTCGCCTCCAGCTCCGGCAGGAAGTTCAAGCCGATGTTCCGGCTCAGGTAGTAGAACCGGTCACCGTCCTGGAGCGCCTCCATCTGCGTCTCGAAGACGAACCCGAAGGTCGAGCCGAGGATGCCGCCGAACGGCATCGCACGCTCCGCCAGGCCGCCGACCCAGAAGTCGACGTTGTCGAGACCGCCGTTGTCCGAGGCGTAGGCGCCGGTCCCCTCGACGAATGCCAGGGCGTCCGGGTCGTTGGACGCCAGGAGCGCCTCGGCCGCGGCCCGCTTGGCGCCGAGCGTGGTGACCGAGGTGATGGTGTTGTGCGTCCCGTAGGCGGCGATGAAGTTCACCAGCGACTCGGGGTTGCGCAGCTCGTCACCGAAGTCCGCCCAGCCCTCGTAGGGCTCGAGCGCGGCGTTCTGCGTGGCGTTGTAAAACGTAGCGCGCGCTGCGTTGAGCGGCGGGATCCCGGTGTCCCGGCCACGGGCCAGGTTGAGCGCCGGGAGGTCGAGCGGCAGGCCGAGCAGATCGTCGCGGACGGCGTCCGTGACGAACTCGTCGAGCTCGTTGCCGACCTGCTTCGTCATCCCGCGGATGACCTGGCCGGCCGCCTGGTTCGGGGTCAGCACCGTGGCGCCGTCCGTGTTGAACGCCTCGGGGTCGAGGAAGGCATCGATGAGGCCGAGGGAGTTGTCACCGCCGGTCGCGGACTCCCGGTCGACCGTCTCGGTGAGCATCGAGTGCCCGAACCGGTAGACGGTGTGGGCGAACTCGGCGGTGATGGCCGAATCCGTCGAGGTGTCGTAGCCGGTGAACAGGTTCACCTCGGGCATGAGCTTGCGGGCGAACTCCTCGAACACGAGGTGCTGGTACTGCATCTCGGTGCCGAAGCGGGCCGCCTGGAAGACCCGGTCGCCGTTCCAGGTGAAGTCGGCAGGGTCGGCACCCGGCGCCGGCACGGCGCCTGCCGGGACGGCGAGCCACTCGTTGAGGAAGGCCACGCTGTTCCGGGACGCCGCGGTGTCGAGGACGACCCGCTTCACGTGGCCCGCGAGCCGGTTGTGCTCGGAGTGGAAGACGTGGTGGACGGCGGTGAGGCCGATGTTCTCGTTGCCGCGGCCGTCACCGGTGATGAAGTGCCTGTCGAGCAACTCGTTGTCGTAGGTGCCGGGAAGGCCGTCGTCGCTCGTGTCGTCGGGACCGCCACCGGCTCCGGCGCTGTCCGCCACCTGCGGGACCTTCGGCGTCGTCGGGTTGTTGTCGTCGTCCCACGTGCCGGGCACGGCGTGGTGGGCGATGTCGTCGAGGAAGGCGTGCCCGGTCTTCACCGAGCCCGCCGTCGGCCGGCCCTCACCGGTCCC
>Ga0209798_10000910_pt1 | contig 18058 bp, 13 predicted proteins | sample DOMMetBare3Fresh_FD_187475 | JGI IMG/M metagenome (GOLD analysis project Ga0209798, IMG submission 187475) | Wetland sediment microbial communities from St. Louis River estuary, USA, under dissolved organic matter induced mercury methylation -... | ecosystem: Environmental > Aquatic >...
AGGAAATTTCTGGAACATACCCGCTCCATTAAACGCCGGACCAGCATGACAGCCCGTACACCCCAGCTCTTGAACCGTATTCATGCCACGAACCTGTTGCTCGGTTAGCGCCGATTTATCTCCGGAAACGTATTTATCATAAGGGCTATTGGGCGTAATTAAGGTTCTTTCGTAAGCGGCAATCGCTTTAGTGGCGTTATCCTTGGAAATAGCATCTTTACCAAAAGCCTGTTCAAAAGCCAGTCTGTAACCCTCAATTGACTTCAAGCGATCAACTACGTCATCCCAGCTTTGCATGCCCATCTCAATAGGATTGGTCACAGGACCTGCTGCCTGAGCTTCAAGGCTTGGCGCTCTGCCATCCCAAAAATGCACGGCATTAAACGCAGAATTCCACACCGTCGGAGCACTGCGGCCACCGGTCTGTCCATTAACACCCATAGAGTTGGGTCTATTATCTTCACCGCCCAACATGATGTTATGGCAAGAAGCACAAGAAACCGTTCCTGTTGAAGACAGACGTGGGTCATGATAAAGCATTTTCCCCAGCTCAACTTTTTCTTCAGTAGTAGGGTTATCAGCAGGTGCCGGCACTACTGTTGGCAATGCTTCCCAAGCCGAAGCTACCGAAATAGAGCCTACTAATGTCATCGCTGTCACCAGCGAACGAATTTTAAACATACTCTCCTCCAAATATTATTATTTTATGATGAATTTAGGAACGATTCCTGAACCCTGAAGGGTGCAAATCGCCCCGTTTACTTGTAAACTCTTTCAAATTGTAAAATATAAGACCGGCAAGATACAATTAAATTCCTAATGACAGCAGCTAACCAACTCTATCGCGTTGATATCGAGACTTATGAAGAAAACAGTCCTGCGAAATTGTTTCAAGAATCAATGAGCTTTGTCTTTACTCTGGAAACGTTAATTGCTTAGCTTTCTGCCAGGACAATAGACTTTTCCTCCGAAAAGTTTATAAATGCTATCTTATAACATTAATTCATTCACTGGCTTGCTCTTATGAATCATGTTGCCTTTTTTCCCCGATTAAAATGTTTCTTCGCTTTGTTACTGTTAATGATTGCTGATATACTCCCTATTCCTATATTAGGACTTATTTGCATGTTTATCCTGTTGTTTCGTCCACTCTGGTTTAAAGAACTGGTTGACACTGTTTACGCAGTAGAGGGCAAGACAGATTAGTAATAAAAACGATCCTATTAATGTAAACTTCTCTTTGCTCCAATTATCGCCATCCTGGAAGCCAACTGGAGGCGTCTTTCAACAGGTGCCAGTCAAGTTCATATTCATGATGGTTAATAACTGCTTCCAGTATACAAGCAACGATCATTTCCTGATCATTTCTAATTACGCGTGTAACAATAAAATGCTTTTCTTGATTGAACGGCCGCACAGCAGTCCATTTACTTGCTAATAATTTTTCAGGGTTTATTTGATTGCTTGTTAGGCTATTCATGGCGACCGAGTATCTGAGTTAATGCACTGGAAAGGTCCGTGTATTGGTGCTTAAAACCCTGGATTAACAACCGTTCCGGCATCACACGCTGGCTGCCCAATACCAGCTCTGACATTTCGCCTAGCAAAAATTTTAATAGCCAGGCAGGCACGGGTAGTAACGCTGGACGTTTTAAACAATGCGCCAATGTCCGGGTAAATTCACTATTGGTTACAGGACATGGGGCTGTTGCATTGTAGGCGCCCTGCATGGATAAATCCGTTATCATCATCCGTGCGATAGCGATCCAGTCCTGCCGATGAATCCATGACATCCATTGCAGTCCATCGCCTAATCGCCCGCCCAATCCCAAACGAAAAGGCAGTAACATACGTTGCAGCAGTCCGCCGCCTTCTGCTAGCACCAACCCGGTTCTGATCAAGCAGACTCTAACACCGAGTTGTTCAGCTTTTTTTGCTTCATTTTCCCAATCGGCGCAGAGTTGCCCAGAAAAATCGTTATGCGGTGGGGATTGTTCGGTTAACACGGTATCGCCTTGATCGCCATAAAAACCAATAGCAGAACCACTGATTAAAAGCTCGGGCTTAGACTTCATGCGAGCCATACACGCGACCAACTGCTTAGTCAGACCTATTCGGCTATCCCGAATGACTTGTTTACGCGCTTCACTCCAGCGGGCATCAAAAATCGGTGCGCCAGCAAGGTTGATAATGACCTGATAGCTATCTTCGGGATTAAGCTGATTGAGATTATTCAGTGCTTTAATGCCAGATCCACAAATTTTTTCTACCGAGTCAGGATTACGGCTTAAAACGGTAACTTCAAAACCTTGCTCAGTTAAGCTTCGCGTCAACGCCCTGCCAATAAAACCAGTACCGCCAGTAATAAGTATTTTCATCAAACTACCCTCATAGACCTAAAACACACCACAATATATCCCCCTTAGAGAAGCTGCATATTTTCAATACTGACACTAAAATCACTAATAAACCAGTGAATAATTGCTAGCGATCGGCAGCGCATCAATAGCATCGTCATTTTAGGTTTGCATGGAAACCCAATGAGCTTGTTTATAGACTTTATCTTGTACATGTTTTGTACAGATATTATTTGACAATCCTGCTTTTGACGAGTAAGTTACGCACAAGATTTTCACTTCTTCATCATTTAGAAGTTAAGCAATTTGCCCGGAATTTGTATAAAGTCTTCAATCCAGTTTATGGATTTTAGACAATACTCAATGTCCTCCTCTATAAACCCTCCCTGGCTGTCTAAGGGAGGGTCTTTTTTGTATTTAATCATAGGCAAAGCGGATGAATGGCATGGCATTAAAAAGTTTTCAAAGCATCAAATTCCTCGTCCAAGGCAATTTCTACATTTCAGTAATCGTATTGATAGCCGGGGGTATTTTGTCAGTATCTGGAAGCTACTCTATTTTTGAATTTAACGAAGAACTTTATGGCGCCCTGGACAACAATTTACGCATGATAATGGTTTATCTGGCAATGACAGAAGTTGTCATTTTAGTCTATAGCTACATAAGAAAAAATTTTCAAGTAATGATTCCAGTGGGTTTTTTTCTGATTTTGATGATTGGATCAATGGAGTTTTACGGTGAGATCAATACAATAGAGATTGATGAAAATTTTCCTGTTTTTTTTCTATATACAGGACTTTCACATATTTTATTCGGTGTAATGGTCAGCATAGAAAAAAACAGCATAAAAGAGTAAAATAATAAATCAAGTGAGCTCTCATAATAATCATTACACCTAATGTAGTCATTATCATTTGCCAGTTATCAAAAACTTTCATCCCTGTTTAGATTATGAAAAAATTGTTTGCTCTAATTGTTTTAATTGCTCCCCTGTTATCAGGCTGCACCGGAATTCCCGAAGGCGTAACCGCGATTGATGGATTTGAAATTAATCGTTACATGGGAACCTGGTACGAAATAGCTCGTCTGGATCATCGCTTCGAAAGAGGCTTGAATAACATATCGGCAACTTACACATTGAGGGGGGATGGCGGTGTCAATGTGCTTAACAAAGGCTGGAACCAGAAAGAAGGTAAATGGGAACAGGCTGAAGGCAAAGCTTATTTTGTCGAACAGCCTGATAAAGGCAGGCTAAAGGTATCTTTCTTCGGTCCGTTCTATGGCGGCTACAATATCATTGCATTAGATAAAAAAACCTATGCTTACTCGATGGTCAGTGGCCCTGATAAATCCTATTTTTGGATATTATCGCGAACCAAGCAGTTGCCTATAGCGACCCTGGAGAAGTTAACTGATAAAGCCAAACAACTGGGTTTTGCCACTGACAAGCTTATTTTTGTCAATCAGGATTAGTCAGTGCTTCTTGAATGAAGATTTTTTGAGGAGGCCTGGTTTGTCTTAATCTACACAATACAATTTCGTTCTTTTCTTGCTTGCACTACTTGTGTTGACTGTACCGTGAACAATTTCTTTAGAGTAGAGATGTCCACACAAGTTTTTCTCTCGCTGCTGTTCCCGACATAAGCACATCTGCTGAAGGGCGCGCTTCCAGGCTCTTGGGAGCTAAGGCGAACAGAGCGCCCTGCGTATGCGGTTAAAAACATATCTGGATAGCAATTTTTTACAGGCTCTTTTTATCTAACGCTAACCGAACTACCCTGCAAATACCACATCAAACTGTTTCATTAATCCGGCAATATCTTTTCTATAAAACTCCTGCACCGGCAAACACAAATCACCGGGCTTTAAACCACGTTCCTGCAAAGACTCTACTTCGGTGTGAATGTCGTTTACATCATATATTTTTAGCGCCTTAAATATAGCAGCGGTATCTTTCATGCCAACGTTTTCGGGGTGCTGGCCATTTTTTAATTGAAACACGCCATCATCCAGCAACAAAATACTGACCTTTTGATCAAATGCCGCCGTGGTCAAAATAATATCCAGCATTTCCTGAGCATAAGCGCCGCTATGCGCCGGTTTGCGTAAAACGAATAAATAGCTTTTCATAACCGCTCATCAAAATACGATAAATCGATCGGCTTCCAGCGTGGCTTCAACCAATTGCCCCAGACCGGAAATACGAAAACCCTCGGCCAGATCATCATCCTGTTTACCCTGTCGTTTAGCTTCATCGTAACATAATAATCCTCGCCGTTGCGCTGCAGAGATACATACTACCAAATCAATCTGATAGCGCCTCGCCAATTCACTCCAGTTAGCCGTAAACTGAAGCTCGTCATTGGGCGGCGTAGCATATTTGAAAGCCTGATAAACGCCATCGTGGTAAAAAAACACCCTGAGCACTTGATGGCCCATCGCCAATGCGGTAAGAATAAAGCGATAGGCGGTAGGTCCGGCATTTGACTGGTAGGGACTGGTATTAACTTGAATGGCAAATTTCATCTTAATGCTGCATTTTCTCAGGTTGTGTATATTTGAGATGTTTTATAATAAGCTGATATTCTATTATAGTTAACTGATCCCATGCTGGTTTGGTGACTATATTATCGTAACCCCTGAGACATCATGTTTAAACCCTTTGCTATCACATTGGCATTCTGCCTTGCACTTTTCCCTATGCCACAGCAGGCCGTTGAGATTAATAAAATCGATTTGCCTGATATGGGCGATTCCTCTGGCACATTGATTACACCCGCCGAAGAAAAAGAATTTGGCGAAGCATTTTTCAGAAGTCTGCACTCGCAGATCGCTGTCAATCAGGATACTGAAATTCAGGAGTATATTCAATCGATTGGTCAAAAACTGGTCGCTAATAGCGATGCTCCGAGCCACCCATTCCATTTTTTTGTCGTTATGGAAAATGACATAAACGCTTTTGCAGGCCCCGGAGGCTATATTGGCGTTAATTCAGGATTAATTTTAATGACCGAAGCAGAAAGTGAATTAGCCTCCGTTATGGCTCACGAAATCGCTCACATTACCCAACGGCATTTATTCCGTGCCGCAGAAGCCGCTGGTCGTTTATCTATTCCTACAGTCGCAGCAACTTTGGCTGCCATATTACTAGGCACACAATCACCGGCCTTGGGACAAGCCGCTATCATTGCCATTCAGGCGGGTAACGTACAGTTTCAAATTGATTTTACTCGCGAAAATGAAGAAGAGGCTGACCGTGTCGGCATGCAAACCCTGGCGGGTTCTCAATTCGACCCCCGCAGCATGCCGACATTCTTTGAACGTTTGCAACAATCAACCCGTTATTACGGGCAAGCAGTTCCTGAATTTTTAAGAACTCACCCCGTGACCGCATCGCGTATTTCCGACACACGGGGACGGGCGGAAACTTATCCTTATAAACAATATCCTGACTCGCTGGGCTATCAATTAACCAAAGCAAAAATTCGGGTTTTGACCACTACGGATACAGCAGAAACAGTCAAATATTTCCAATCCAGGTTAACTCAAGGAACAACAGAGCAACGAACCGTTGCCCGTTATGGTATGGGGTTAATCGCACTTTCCGGTCAAAAATACAAAGAAGCTGAAAATATTTTTAAATCATTAACGCAGGAATATCCGGAGCAGCCTCAATACGCAACAGCGCTAGCGCGAACTGCCCTCGATTCCCGAAATTACGCTACCGCACTTGATCGCTATCAAAAACTGGTAGAACAATTCCCGGATAATGCCGCCATTAAAATTGAATACATAAGCTCCTTACTAAAAGCGGGCAAAGCAGAGTCTGCTCGAAAGAATTTATCATCGTTAAACCCTGAAACGCAGCAACTACCCATTTATTGGCAACTATTGGCACAAGTCTATAGCAGCTTAAATCAACCTGCTGAATCGCATCGCTATCTTGCCGAATACTACTATGCAATGGGTCAAACCAACGATGCGATTTTGCAGATAAGACTGGCACAAGAATCAAAAGGGCTAAATAGTCAACTATCCTCAATCCTGAGTGAACGTCTCAACTTTTTCCTGTCTCAAGAACAAGAAGCCAGACGTAACCGGTAAGTATTATTAGCAAGTCATTGATTCACCGCAATCAAACAAGAAAATCCAACCCGGGCTTCACACCACATACCTTTTTGGAGATTTATTTACCCGGAATGCTTTGAAAAAGCGTATACGATGCGCGTACCCTTGGCTCTTGAAACTTGGTCGGCATTGCTCTTTAACGAATTTTGTGGTGAATGTTAACGCTTTTTTTGGTCGCTGAATTTTTCCCAAGAAAAAAAGCACTCGTTGAATTTACCTTATCAAGATTTGTTGACTTTGTTTGGGTGATGCTTATATCTAACCGAGGTTAAACTACAGATTTAACTCATTACCAAATAACCCTTTATCTTGCTCCAGGAAACCATCATGAACGACATTATTCTCCACGCTTTTGATTGGCCCACTACTGACATAGCAAATAACGCAAAAAAAATTGCTGAACTGGGCTACGGAGCCGTTTTGATTCCACCACCACTTTACAGCCAGAGTGATGATTCTGGAAAAGCCTGGTGGCAGCGTTATCAGCCCAAAGATTATCGCATTGTGCGCTCATTTCTAGGCAATAAGGCAGATCTGGAACGTGCGATTGCCGCCCTGCACAGTAATGGCGTGCGTATTTATGCGGATATCGTATTCAATCACATGGCCAATGAAAAGCGCCTGGATCGCCTTCATTTTCCGGGCCATACCGAACTGCAACGCTATCAACAGGATCGTGAGGCTTTTAAAAAAGATCGTTTATACGGCAATCTTGATACAGGTTTATTCTCCCCTTGGGATTTTAACGCCGGTTGCAATATCCAAAATTGGATGGATCACCATGAAACAGTTGAATACTCACTTTCCGGTTTACCGGATCTGGACCTTAATTCTTGGGTCATAGAGCAGCAACGACGGTGTTTAAAAGCGCTTAATGACCTGGGGTTTGACGGCTATCGCATTGATGCTATCAAGCATCTACCGGAAGAACATATACGGCAGGTATTTGAAACGGAGGATATGGCGGGCAAATTTCTGTTTGGTGAGGCACTGACCTCCAACGACAATGAAGAAGGGGTGTTTCTGTGGCCGCTTTTTGAGAAGACCCAGCTGTCGTTTTACGATTTCCCCCTGCACGAAACTTTGCGTCGAGCTTTTTCCCCCAACGGCAGTCTTCGTGAACTGGTGGACCCGGTAGCTTATGGTCAAGCGTTGCCCTGGTGGCGGTCGGTGACTTTTGCCGTGACGCATGACATGCCCAATAATGACGGTTTCCGTGGTGTTATGTTGCAGACGCAAGATGAATATCTTACCAATGCCTACCTGATAGGGCGTGATGGCGGCGTGCCAATGATTTATTCAGATGGTAACCAGAGTGCTGATTTGTATCCTGAAGATCGTAATCGATGGGCGAATGCCTGGATGCGCGAAGATATGGCGGGCATGATCCGTTTTCATAATGCTGTTCACAGCCTGTCACAACACTCCCTGGTTGAAGAAGACGGATTTCTGATCTTTGCGCGTGGCGACAAAGGTATAATCGCCATTAACAAAACTGCTCAATGGCAACAGCCAAAGATCAGTACACAAACATTGCGCAAGGGAATCTATTGTTGTCAGCTTCATGGTCATGAAATTCAGGTGACAGGCGAGCAATTCACCTTTGCCATTCCGCCTCGTGAAGCCCAGATGTGGCTTTATATCAAAAGATAGTCTCGGCGGGCGTCATAACCGAACAACACGCCCGTAATCTATATTATTTCTTGAAGTCCACGATATTTACCGACAGTAGGTGGGGGAGGCGTCGCTTACTTTTTTAAGGACATATCGTCACTCCTGTAGTCCAGCAAGTTGAACAAATTAAGATTCAGTTCTAAGTCTTTATGCTGATAGCTGTCCTTGAAAATGAGGGCAATTATACAAACGACAATGTATCGCAGTAACGAAGAAATGCACTAACTGCCTGTATTTTTGTTTATTAGAATCCGCTAAAGCTTGATAATAAGCTGTAATTATTGACTATTTTAAAAACCAATCTTTTTTTCCGGAAAAACCTTTTTTTTTTGTGGACGCTAGTAATTTTTTAAGTTTAAAATACGTCAGCTTTTCGGGGCTAGGCTGGTTTAACTACCAGTTAAGAGAGGGGGAATAGCCTTAGTTAGGCTCATCAATAACAATAATAAAAGAGTAATACTGCTTGGGTTGAGTTGTACAAGCGACAACTAAATAACAACAATAATAAAACTCAACACGCCCGCTTTATGCGGGCTTTTTATTGCCTGTAATTTACCTTTTGTGCATCTTCGAATGACCTAGTCCTGGCTTGAACAGCCCTCCCCCATACATTGATTGACCTCAACCGTAATGTGCGTCAGTTTATGGAAGTTTTTTAATAGACCTTTGTAATAGTCCGGCGTTTTCGGCGTATGCGACACCAAAGATATTATGATAGCAAAGTGGCTTGGACCTACTCGCCAGATGTGCAGATCCGAAATACGGTTATCCGCATCACTTTCTATTTTTTCTTTTATCGCCACTTTGTATTTAAAATCTATACTTTCATCCAGTAACACAGGGCTGGTTTCTCTCATCAGGGAATAAGACCATCGTGTGATAACCAATCCGCCCACAATACCCATGACAGGATCAAGCCAGTTCCAGCCATAAAATTTCGCCGATACCAGCGCGATAATTGCGAGCACAGAAGTCAGTGCATCGGCAAGAACATGGAGATAAGCGGCCCTAAGATTATGATCATGGTGGTGATGAACGGGATCTTGCTCATAATCGTGCACATGTTTGTGGTGATGATGGTCTTTAAGCAGCAGTGCGCAAATAAAATTGATTACCAGTCCAAAGCTTGCCACAGCAATGGCTTCATCAAAGCGGATAAGGTGAGGTTGGAGGAGCCGTTCACTTGACTCGATCAACATCATCAAGGCCACAACACCAAGAGCCACAGAACTCGCAAATCCGCCTAAAACACCCACTTTTCCGGCGCTAAAAGCAAAGGTATGATCATGAGCATGAATGCGGGAATAGCGATAAGCAAACAGTGTAATCATAAATGCGGCAACATGCGTACCCATATGCCAGCCATCGGCAAGCAACGCCATCGATCCGAACAGGATGCCGGCCGCAATTTCCAGGGCCATCGTTAAAAAAGTGAGGATCAGCACAATCTTGGTGCGTCGCTCACCTTTTTTATTAAAGACGGCAAAATCGTGCTCATGTTTAAGAAGTCTTAATGTTTGCACATGCATAAAAATATCTTGTTCCTTTTTGGAAAAATAGAAAATACAATTTATTTAGTATTTAAGCACTAATCCTAATATAGCTATCCAGATAAGTGTTGTCCCGCATACGAAGTGCATGCTATGAGCGCCTTTGCCTTAAAGCTTGTTCCCGTATCGGCAACAGCAGCGAGGGGAAAAACTTTTCTGGGTAACTATAAAAACGATTGGCTGGACACTTTTGTCTACGCACGGTTCAATGCTAATTCATACGCTGAACAAACCCAGCTTCAGCTTCAGTCCAGTGCCACTCACATCCAAAAACGAACACCGGCAACAAACAATATTCCTTCCGGGTTTTCGCCATTGGCTCGTAAATTATCTGCCGCCGATCCGAACTTGCCCGCCCAGTCAACGCCCACGTAGGGAGCAAGCTCCCGCCAGATCTCGTATCGCAGACGCACACCTCCGGTAAAGTCGGACAAACCACTGCTCACATTTCGCGTATCGTCGCTTTGGCTATAGATATTGAATTCGATACGAGGCTGCAAAATGAGTTTTTGCGTTAACAATAAATCATATTCTGTTTCGAGCCGGAATGAAGTTCTGCCCTGCTCGTTAACATAAGCCGTCGCTTCCACATAAATCCAATAAGGCGCTGTGCCCTGGACGCCGAATGCGAGCCAGCCACGATCCGTTCCCCTGCCGCTGTCATATCGCACGCCCAGTTGGGTATCCCAATAAGCGGTAATTGCGTGAGCCCACAGTAACTCGTTGCGTGCGTCTTTAAACGAACCGCCATCAATGTTGCCCTCAGCTCTGATTAATGCGCGGTCATAAGTATCGCCAAACCAGGCCTGCCAATCATAGGTCATAGCGGTGCTGCCGTGAGAAGTCGCACTCTCGAGCCGATCGACCAGAAGCGAGCCAAGATTATCTTCGTCGCCCATCTGTGGCCGTGGGATAGCGCCGAAATCATAGCCATCTGAATAGGCGTGCGGATCGCGGGGGCCTGGGGGAGTCGCGCCTCCGTGCATGGACATGGATTTGCCCCCGCCATGATTCATGCTACTCATGTCACCGGCTTTCCCCGATGTTGCGCCGTTGTGGTTCATGTCATGCCCGGAATGTTGAGCCATACCGGTGTTCTCACTTGAATCCACGCCGGGCATGGCATCATGATTCATTTTACTGTGATCCATGCCCGGCATGGTTTCCCTGTCCGCGGCTTTTTCTGCCGGAGCGGTCAGTGATTTTTTCTCGGATTTTACATCGCCCCGCATGCGCCCGGTCTCTAAAGAATGCTGGCTGTGATCGATCGCAATAGGGGCTTCTTGCGCCCAGGCGTATGTCATAGTGATAACCATTAGTGCGGCAATCAGATTTATTTGGCGGCACTTCTTCTCCAAATTTCGACTTCCTCTATAAAATCGAAGCCTACTCACGCTACAACCACTTCGCGCATCATACCCGCGTGCATGTGATAAAACAGGTGACAATGCATTGCCCAGCGCCCCAGAGCATCGGCAGTGACCAGAAAAGTAATCCGCTGCGCCGGTTGCACAATGATGGTGTGCTTGCGTACCTGAAAACCGCCATGAGGGTTTTCCAGATCAATCCACATACCGTGCAAATGCATGGGATGAGACATCATCGTATCATTGACGAAAATCACGCGCAGTCGCTCACCATAGCGAAAATGCACCGGCGTGGATTTGCCAAATTCGAGACCATCCAACGACCAACTATAACGCTCCATGTTGCCGGTTAAATGGAGCTCGATTTCCCGGTCCGGTTTTCTTGGATCCCGCGACCCTCCGATGCTGCGCAGATCGGAGTATGTAAGCACTCGACGGCCATTGTTTCTTAAGCCAATGCCGGGGTCATCCAGATTAGTGCGCGGCATGTCCACACGCATATCTACGCTAGAACCATATTCGGTACTGGCGTGGCGAACTTGGACATTCATGCTCCCCATGCTCATACCGCCATGAGCGCTATGATCCATCGCGCCTGAACCACCACCCATATCTCCCATCATGTCCATCATCGAGAGAGGAACCGGCTTGTCCAGCTCAGGTATAGCCGCCGTCATGCCGGCATGCGTCGCCAAAGTCCCACGAGCATAACCGGTACGATCCATACTCTGGGCAAAAATCGTATAAGCGCCTTCTTCGGGGGTAACAATTACATCGTAGGTCTCGGCAAGACCGATGCGAAATTCATCCACAGGAACCGGTTCAACGTCCTGTCCATCTGCCTGAACCACCAGCATCTTGAGACCGGGGATACGAATATCAAAAAAAGTCTGTGCAGCGGCATTGATAAAACGCAATCGCACCCGCTCACCCGGACGAAACAACCCTGTCCAGTTGCTGCCTGGCGTGCTGCCATTCATCAGGTAAGTGTAGGTATAGGCAGAAATATCCGCCAGGTCAGTCCTGTTCATGCGCATCATATTCCACATGTGTCGCTTCTGGATAGCGGATCCTAGCCCTTCAACGTTTATGTCACGCAAGAAGTCGACTGCCGTGTGCTGGTTGAAATTGTAATAGTCACTTTGTTTTTTAAGCTTGGAGAAAACCGTCATCGGGTTTTCGTCAGTCCAATCAGACAACTGCACCACATAGTCCCGATCGGCGCTAATGGATTCGGCATTGGCAGGATCAATGATAATCGAGCCATACAACCCCGTCTGTTCCTGCATGCCGGAATGGGAGTGGTACCAGTAAGTGCCTGATTGCTGGACTTTGAAATGATAAGTGAAGGTTTCCCCTGGCGCGATTCCATTAAAACTAATGCCCGGTACGCCATCCATTTGATAAGGCAGGAGAATGCCGTGCCAATGAATCGAAGTTTCTTCGGCAAGATGATTGGTCACATGAAGCGTTACCGTCTCACCCTCTCGCCAGCGCAGTGTAGGCGCCGGAATCGAACCATTTACAGTGGTTGCCATTCGTGGCGCACCAGTAAAATTAACAGGCGTTTGAGCTATGGTGAGATTAAACTCAGAGCCAACAAGCACTTCTGCCTGGGTTCCAGTCTTTGCATGAGATGTTTTGATCCACGGAGATAGGCAAATTGCGGTCAATCCCTGAATAAACCGCCGACGGGAAAAGTCCGGTAATAAAAAAGAAGAGCTGGTAATAGACTTCATCGTCAGGTGTCCTCAAACACAAAATTAAATTCGGCTTGGGTCGCCTGATGCAATTGTAAGGGACTAATACGTTCGCGGCGAGACCTTAGTCTTCTTAGAAGTGAAACTAATCCAATCAATAGCGGCCTAACTGCTCACACTTCAACAAGCCACTCTCCTGAGCCCTGCCAATGAGCTCAGGATAAAAAGTTGATTCTAATAAAATATACCAACTTAAATTGAAAGTCTGATTTGATATTAAGTAATTGCCTATCAACGCAGCAATGCCTTCTACCACAAACTTCCTCTATTCAGGTTAGTATTATTGTTGCGGGTATCCCTGTTGTTGCGGATAACCCTGCTGTTGCGGGTATCCCTGTTGTTGCGGATAACCCTGCTGTTGTGGATAACCCTGCTGTTGCGGGTATCCCTGTTGTTGTGGATAGCCTTGCTGTTGCGGATAACCCTGCTGTTGTGGATAACTCTGCTGTTGCGGGTATCCCTGTTGTTGTGGTGTTGTCCCTTGCTGAGCACCGGCATTTTGATTAGCGACAATGGCTAACTCTACACGACGATTTTGCGCCCTATTTACCTCATCGGTATTAGGTACTTTCGGCATACTTTCGCCCATCCCTCGCTGGGTCAGACGCGTATAATTGACATTGTGCGAAGATAAATAATTTGAAACGCTCGCGGCTCGCCGTTCAGACAATTTCAAATTATAACTATCGCTTCCTATATCATCGGTATAGCCGGTTATAGTAATCGTTGACTCAGGGTATTGATTTAATACCTTAGCTACAGAATCCAAGGCAGATTGGGCCTGGGGTGTTAAATTCGCCGAATCAAATGCGAAAGTAATGCTGCTGGGCATATTTAAACTAAGCGTATTTTCTGCGGTTCTCTGAACTTCTATACCCGTTCCCTGCAACGACTGCTGCATTTCTTGCTGCTGATGATCCATATAAGCGCCCACAGCGGCACCGACTGCACCGCCAGCTAAAGCGCCAAACCCGGCATTCTTGAGATCGTTGCCGCCAAACAGCGTTCCAGCGCCCGCACCTACCACAGCGCCTAATCCCCCGCCTTTTGCTGCATTGCTGATAGTGGATTGCCCCGTATTAGGATCGGTAATACAAGCGGTTAAAAGTACCGAGCTGATACCAATAATTAATACTCTTTTATTCATAATTGCATAGCCTTTGGTTTATTAATACAAGACTTCAAACGAAGTCGACATAGGGTTTATAACTTACTTTTACTACTACAAACTTGTCTGAGAAGTTTAGCTGAAAAGTGACTTTGATGTTGCTTGCTGATCAAAATGTATCACTAAATCCTTAACAAATGCTGAACCACTGTTTGCAGAAACAAGATCTCAAGATAGCTTACAAGTAATGATTCCAAATAAGAATCAGCAACTGATCCAACACAATACAATTTACCGTTTAGCAATTACCGCGATCTGCCTTCTTTCAAACAGCACTGTCACCAGAATATAAATTGACATCAATTCAATGGACAATAACCACGGCTGCCAGTAAGCACTTACCGGTAATTGTTGCCGTGCGATATACAACCCAACGCCAAATGTTATATAAGCGAGCACCCTTTTAACATCGTAAGCTACAGGATAATAGAGCCGACCCAGTAAATAAGAGGCAATCGCCATGCTTGCATAGCAAGCCAATGTCGCCCATGCTGAGCCGACATAACCAAACTCGGGTATCCACCAGACATTTAGCACAATAGTCAACGCTGCACCTGACAAAGATACGAATGCGCCCATCAGTGTGCGATCAGTCAGTTTGTACCAGATCGACAGATTGACATATATACCCAGACACAAATTAGCCAATAATAAAATCGGCACGACCTCAAGACCCGCACGAAACTCATCACCGACAAAATACTTAAAGAAATCGATAAACAACGTCACCAGTAAAAAGATGAAAACGCAAAAAATTACAAAAAACTTAAGCACTTTAGCGTAAACGTTACGCGCATCGCTATTGCCGGAATAGGCAAAGAAAAACGGCTCGGCGGCATACCGGAACGCCTGAATGAACAACGACATCAAAATTGACAGTTTGTAACAAGCGCTATAAATCCCCAACATCTTCATATTGGTCTGCGGATCATAAGGCAGCAAGTATTTAAGCAAGGCACGATCGAGCATTTCATTGATAATCCCTGCAAAACCTATCACCACCATGGGTAGTGAATAAAGGACCATTCTGCGAAACAAGCGCCGGTCAAAACCCCAGGCCAGCCCCTTTAACTGCGGTGTAAGCAACAAAAACTTGAAAAGGCTGGCAATCAGATTGGCGATAAAAATATAACCTATGCCAATGGCTGGATCGTAAATTTTGCTTATCCATGACTGTGGATTCGCCGCGTAAACTTTGGGGCAATAAATTATAAAAAATAGACTGAGTAACACAGTTACCCCTATTTCTGTCACTTTAATTCCGGCAAAACGAAAAGCCCTATCTTCCGCGCGTAACCGGGCAAACGGAATAGACGCAATGGCATCCATGATTAAAATCAAGCTAAAAAACAACACATACTCCGGGTGATTGGCATAATTTAGCGCCGCCGAAAGTCGTGCATTGATGAGGAGAATAACAAGTAAAAAAACCAGATTGACCAGGATAACGAAAATAAGCGCCGTAGAATAGGCGACGTCCCGGCCTGAATGCTCCTTGTCACGAAAACGAAAATAACCGGTCTCAAACCCGAATAGCAGTAAAACGGAAAAGAATCCGGCATAAGCATAAAACTCTGACACCACCCCGTATTCCGCCGCCGTAAAATAATAGGTATACAGCGGCACCAACAGGTAATTGAGAAATCGACCGAAAATACTGCTAATACCGTAGATCGCTGTTTGAGATGCAAGTTTTTTTATAATACCCATTATGGTGTATGTCTTATGTATAATCGGATAATTCCGGCTGTGGCGAGAAATTATACATGAACGGGTTTAGCAAGAACTGTTAATCAACCCGGTTTATCCGCTCCTATCAATTTTATCAATTGGTTTGTTTTACGAAGTGCCAACGGCTTTCAAACTAAACGCAATACGATTTTATTGATTTGTGACAACGCCCGTTTTCATAAAGAAAAATGGCAAACCGCTTGGAGAATCTCTAATTCTGGCATTTTTGCCTACCTATTTAGCCGCGACTCTGACTCTCTTAAACCTATCTGGCGCTTGATTAAAATTGAATAGTCGCCTATTCGCTATTGGATTTCGATTAACAAATAAAAAATAATCATCAATACCTTTTAGAAAAAAACTGGCATAAGCGGAGTCATAAACAAAGAAAATGAGAGTCCTGTTAAAGAAACAACTGACTATTATCAGGTTGAGGTCAATGCGTTGTTGACAATTCCTGCTAGAATTAAACAGTCATGCATCCTGAATCAGGCTAAAGGACAAAAATCCTATAGTTACGACCAACAAAACCTACATGAAAACAATGAACAAGACCGGATTTACATCCTATATTACTATCCCTTCGTCAGTCATAACCATGCCTTATGAATGGATTCAATTAAAAAAATACGTTAAATGGCAAAGCAATAATGGATGAAAACAATAGCCCATTAAAAGTTGCATTGCACGGAATGGACGAACGTAGCTGCAAGGTAATGGGCATTTATTTACAGGGGCCCTGCAAGGGTATTGCTGTAGTTGTCAATGATGATGCGGATATTGATATTTTCAATGTTGATACAGTGAATGCTGGAAAGCTGCTTGATGAACACCTGTCAAAACAACCCCATAAGCCCATTATTGTTTTATCGTTTCAGGATAGAAAACATGAAAAAGTCCTTCATGTAAGAAAACCAATAACAATCAATGACATGGTCGCTAGCCTTGAAAAAGCCAGAAGCTTGCTTGGAAAATCACAAAAGACTCTTATACATACCTTTCCTTCACCTGACAAGAGCATCAGCGATAATAAACAGTTATCAGACTCGGACAAAAAAACTGAAACGACGGATCCATCAAGACCCATAAAACAAACACTTAAACCTTTTGTTACGGATGCAGGTGAACAGAAAAAAACCTCTAGGCATCGACCTCAAATAGAACTAATTGACAAAAGTTTTGATGCTTTTATCGGTAATGTTCCCGGTATTGATGTTAATGATCCAAAGCAATTTTCTATAGCAACCTATAATCCCAAAGACTATTTCCAAAGCCATGTTGAGTCTGCCTACAAGATATGTCAGGCGAAGGGGAAAATTCGACAATTAAATTCAGGATGGAGTCCACTCTTAATTTTTCCGCATAGTCAGGAGGTTTGGCTTGATGCTGATGATAATAAATTAAGAGCGTTTGCTGGATTGACACTTAATTCTTTAGACATAAAAACATCTTTATCCCCGCCGGATCCCGGATCATCGTCTTTAACCAGAGGCTTGGAAAAATTTCACGATATGGATGCATTTCTCTGGAAACTGGCTTGTTGGGCATCAAAAGGCCGCTACCCGGATTTTTTGGATATCAAACGCCCGGTTTATTTGAAAAGCTGGCCCAATTTTACTCGTTTACTCATTACACCCCACGCCTTGCGTATTTCCGCATTACTGATTCAAGGGCCGAGAACATTACCCAATGTAGCAGAGGTTCTAAATATCAAGCCCCAATATGTTTTTGTGTTTATTAGCGCCGCATGCGCCCTGAATTTGGCAGGCCAGGCAAGAAGAGAAGTAGATGAGCTTTTTCAGCCACCAGAGATCCAGCCAAACAAAAGTCAAGGACTAATGAGTCGAATCATCAGTCAGTTAGGTACAACTAAGGCATAGCGGAAAAAACCATCATGAGTCAGTATAAGATTTTTTTTACAGGTCCTGTAGGTGCCGGAAAAACAACGGCTATCCATTCAATATGTGATGTACCGCCAAAAATTCCCCACAGAAAGTCTTCGACGACTGTTGCAATGGACTATGGGATTATGAATCTCACCGGAGGAGAGAAGCTTCACCTTTATCGAACACCAGGCCCAGAGCATTCTGACTTTATGTCTGATTTATTGACAACAGGGGGAATTGGTTTGATTTTACTAATTGACAATACCGGAACAGACCCCTTTCAGGACATGAAATTCTTTTTGAATAGTTTTGACAAATTTATTGCCAAAACGTCTGTAGCCATAGGTGTCACGCGAATGGATCAGAGTAAAAAACCGACTATTCATGACTATAATATGCAACTACATGAATTTTATCCAAAACCACCTGTTTTTACG
>Ga0209798_10000911_pt1 | contig 18036 bp, 19 predicted proteins | sample DOMMetBare3Fresh_FD_187475 | JGI IMG/M metagenome (GOLD analysis project Ga0209798, IMG submission 187475) | Wetland sediment microbial communities from St. Louis River estuary, USA, under dissolved organic matter induced mercury methylation -... | ecosystem: Environmental > Aquatic >...
CGGCTTGAATCTCTGACGGAAGACGCCGATTACAGCAAACTGGTGGGACAACTGGAAGGTCTGGGTGAGTGGGTTGTAATTGGCAAGGTTGATATTGATGTTACCGAAGACGGCAGTATGCGCGCCTATCACGCCCTGATGACCGGCAAGACCGTCAGCATCACCAGCCGTGATCTGATGTGGGAAGGAAACATTGATGGCTTGGCACGAGTTCGTTCCAGCGAATCACCAAAAGCAGCGCTCCGTTTGGCTGCCATCAATGGTGGTAAATCATTTGCCAAGGAAGTCCTGAGTGCCTTGAACACCAAGACCCTGACCCAGGAGCGGCGTGGCTCCCGCTTTGAAGTAATCTTCCCCACCAGCGGCAACTACCGCATGGAACAGAAAATTCTGAAACTACTCAAGGAAGACATCAAGGGGCTGAAAAACGTCAGCCAGAAAAACCGTGGCAAAGGGGACATGACCGTCGATCTCTACTATGTCGGCAAAATCAGTGATTTGGTAGACCTGCTGCTGGCCAATCTGGACAAGGATTCACAACTTAAAAACCTCAATCCTGAAATTGATGGCAACAAGGTTATCTTCAAGAAATAGCACAACCATGAATTGTAAAGGGGGGGGTATGAGGTATATAAAATCCATTGCTATGGTAATTTTAACCGGTTTTGCACTTCTACAATTAGGCGGCTGTGCCACGGTTACCGCAAGCGGCGAATGCGCTGCCGAGCTTTACAAACCAACCATCGGCTCGGCGCTAGATTCGTTTGAATCGGCTGCAATTGCAATCAAATTATCAAACCGGGTGCTGTTGAAATCACCGCTTTCCGAACAGGACACCTGGCCATCAATTTTGTATGGAGCACCATCCGGATCTGCCATGGTAAAAGGGGCCTTTTCACTTATCGGCACTCTGGCAGGCGTGAGCGTCCCCTTGGAAATAGACCCGGAGACCGGATTCCCGCGCCCCACCAGCGCACTCTATATTTTTCTCAAAGATCGCTCGAAAATGCTGGATGAAAAGATCTGCAAAGAGGATCTTGCATATTTCAAGGAAAATCCGAACGAATATTTCCATGCTTTAGGTGATCGAAAAAAACCGGATGCATACGACGAGAATTCTTACCGCAACCCGCTGATGGCATTTGGGGTTGTCAATGGCAATCAGGACGAAATGCTGAAACTCGAACAACAGATTCAACTCCAGGCTGACGGTTTTGGCACCTGCGACGCCTGGTCCCGCAATTCAAAAGAAGGTGATGTCAAAGAGACCTATTGCAAAGACCCGGCTCTCAAGGATGAAGCATTGAAAGCGTCTCTCGTCCAGGGGAAAATCGAGGATTTTGAAAGCAAGAAAAAAGCGTACACACCGCTGGCAAATGCAGTTTACAAGACTGCCGTTGCCGGAGCTGACTTCAGTGTTGCCGCCAGCACAAAAATTGTCTGTGCCATTGCGGTTGCTATCAGAGCGATTCCCAATATGAAAAAAGAGTTTTCAGGCTGGAAGGGAGTGGTGAATATTGCCATGCTCCCGTCGCGGATTAAAAACGTTGTCAGCGCATTTGGAATTTACCGCGACAATCTGGGGTTGCAGATTACCGCCTACAAGACCATGTACAATCAGATCAAGGATCGTGGCTACGAAATAAAAGACACGGATCCCCAGGAGGAGCAGAAAACCAAGGCCGCCTTATTGCGAATCGAACAGGCTGAAGCCGTTCTCTGCGCCATGAATGACAAACTAGATCGACTGGCAAAAGGTGAAAGCATCGAGTTTGGCTCGCACGACATGGAACAGATGGCTGCCTTGGAACGTTTGTACAACACAGGCGCCACCCCGGAAGACAACAGGCAATTAGCCATGCAACTTCAATAAGCGATCATTGCTCAAACGACCATGAGGATTAACATCATGAACAGACAGAATTTCTACCGGATCATCAACGCACTAACCATTTCCATGGTGATTGGATTGGCCGCTGGCTGTGCTACAGCACCGGAAGTTGTGTACGTTAAAGAAGCGCAACAGGTAACCACCCAGGCGCTGGAACCGGTCATGCTGGAATCAGCCGACCTTGGTGGTGACATCAGCAATAAATTTGCTGACAAGTTGTCCGGCATTTCTGCCGACGAATTGACCGTCGTCGTGCAAACTGAAATTGCCAACACCAAACGATTCAAGAAAGTGTTATTGAACTCCAGTGAAGGTGACACCTACATCATCCAGCCGCGCATCGATCTTGTGGAGGGATTCAGCAATAAAATCCCCACCGATCCGACCCGCAAACGCTTCACTGTCAAGACACGCGTACGGCTGGATGTACTGTTTTACAATCAGAACGGTCAAAAGGAGTTGATCAAATCGTTCTACGACGAACGGAAGCTGGAAGAAAAAATATCAGCCAAAGTAAATCTGGAACCGGAACAGATTCGGGATTATTACCGGCGGGCGATTAACACCGCCTTCAGAAGCGCAGCCGACCAGCTCGGCAACGGCTTCAATCCCAGTTACGAAATAGGTGAACTTTCGCAACTGAACGACCGGACAGCCGTTGTTACCATCAACACCAGCAAGGTTAAAAAGGTGCCTAAGAAGCAACAGGCTATTGAGGTACTAGATAACGACAACAAGGTTGCGGCAGGGCTTTCGGAAATTATTGTCAATGATGGTTCTGTGGTCGGTAAGGTATTCCAGGCAGGCGGCACAAGTGTCAAACCCGGGATGAAGGTTCGGGCACGGATCAATGCCATGTTGATGGATATTTAAGCTACTTCCACGTGGGGAGGGGAGAAATTGCTCCCTTCCCCACTGTTTTTTAGCCAGTTACACCAGTTCCTCAAGTTTCCCGCCACTTTTAAGTTGAAAACGGCTCCCTCGCCATTGCACCCGGTTTCCCATAAATGACAATCCCCAGCAGAAGAAACTCAGCATATCACGTACCGGCACCAGCCAAAGCCATGTTGGAAGTAAGCCATCACGTACAAAACGCTTGCTGACTATCACACTCACGGTCATGCGAATCAGATAGAGCAACGCGACCGCTGTGAGAGCAGCCGGCAATGATCCGGCAAAGAGCAGAGCAACCAGCAGGGCGGGAAAAGGAAGTGTAATCCCGGAAGCCAAATACCCCCCCGGCCGGCTGACCCGCATGGTTCGCGCCCAGCGTACCTGACGGGAGAGCACCGCCATCAGATTCTCACCACGGATCATGCTTTCAACAAAACAACTGTCCAGCCGAATCTGCCACCCGGCCCGGTGAATCTTGTTTCCCAACTGGTAATCATCCGCCAGATAATCTGCCAGCGCTTCAAATCCGCCAATATCGTTCAGAGCTTGACGGCGCACTGCCATGGAGGCGCCCAGCGCAAATGAGAGCCCTTCCAAACGAAGCGCGACCAGCACATTCGGGATCATTTCAACCGTGAAACCGAGCGCTTCCAGGGCTGCCGCCACGCCATCAACCTCGGATGTACGATAGAGCGATGTTACCAAACCAACCGCCGGATCACTAAACCAGGCGCTAACCCGCTGCAGATAGGTAGCGGCAACCCGTATGTCGCTATCACAGACAATCAGAATGTCATGACGAGCCGCGGGAAAGGCATTAATCAGGTTGGATACTTTGTAATTGGGACCATGAATGGCTGGATTGATGACCAGAGCGACATCGCAATGGGGAAAATCGGCCTGTATCCGGTGAATCACCGCTATCACCGGGTCATCGGCAGAGGCAACGGCAAAGAGTAGCTGCACACTACCGGCATAATCCTGGGTACAAAACGAGGCAAAGTTTTCATAGCTGCCGGCGTCCTCACCTTTTACCGGCTTGAGGATCGTGATGGGAGGAAATTCCCGGCCATCGGCAGTTGGTTGCAACTGTTGATCCGCGAAATAACGCTCGGCACAGTATAAGGATAGCAGGCTATAAATTGATGCCGGTGCAATGGCAAGGTAAGGAAACAGTTCTTTCAGCATCGGTCAAGGCACTTTCTGAATCAGAATGGTAAAAGGGGCTGTGGCAGGGACATTGGGTTGGCGCATCAGCCAAACATGGAATTCACGTGGCAACAATTCTCTGGCAAATTTTTCCAGAGCTACTTTTTCATCATCTCCCCCGGCATGCCCCGGATAGAGTATCAGGAGCACGATTCCGCCCGGCTTAAGCAGCCCGACCGCCTGACTACAAGCCGCAACGCTCGTCGTAGTGGTCGTAATAATTGTCCGATCACCGCCCGGCAGATAGCCGAGATTGAAAACTACCGCCGCCACACCTTGGGAGCAATGCTCTGCCATGGTTTCATGTCCGGCATGTACCAAGGTCACTCGTTCATCACAACCATTTTCACGGATGTTTTGCCGGGTCACTTCCAAAGCCTGGGTCTGAATATCAAACCCCCACACCCTCCCCTGATCCCCGACCAGTTCAGCCAACAGCAGCGTATCATTTCCATTGCCAACGGTCGCATCGACCACATAATCACCTGCCTGAACATAGTTCTGCAGCAGCAGGTGTGATAACGGTACAGGGCCGCGTAAAGCGGTTTGTGGGGAGGTTCGGGATGTCATGAACGCAACATATCAGAATCGTTCATGCTTGACCATGCTGAATTTATGGTTGCAACTAGGCATCAAATCAGAGTAGTACCTTAGCTATCATGATTATCAAAAAACATATCACCCAGGAACACCAGGGCAAGCGTCTCGATGACGCTCTTGCCACGCTTGCCAATATCAGCAAATCCGAGGCTCGCCGTATTATTGATCGCGGCGGATGTGCCCTTAATGCCGCCATGGTTCGTGTAGCATCGCGAACCGTAAAAAACGGCGATACGCTGGAAGCGGGCATCATGGAGCAGGGACGTTTTAGCGACTTACTGCTACCGCCGGAAGCTCTGTTATATGAAGACGATCAACTGATTGCTCTTAACAAGCCGGCCGGAATCAACACACAACGCACCCCCTATCAACTGAAAGGAACGCTGGAATACTGGGTTTCAGAATACTTCCGTCAGCAGGGAAATAACGAACCGGCACGGGTGGTACATCGCCTTGATCGTGGTACCTCGGGTGTCATGCTATTCCCAAAACATAAACCGGCGGCGGCATGGCTTTCAGCGCGTTTTCACGATAGTGCCATGGAAAAACGTTACCTGGCATTGGTTAGCGGCACACCTCCCCAGGAATCATGGTGTGTCGATGGTGCGATCGGCAAGATCGGCAGCGCCCGCTATGGGATTGTAGCGGAAGGAAGAAGCGCCGAAACGAGTTTCAAAGCATTGGCAACAGCCGGAGACCTGGCACTGATCGAAGCAACCCCCCGTACCGGACGAACCCATCAGATCAGAGTGCATCTGGCATCATGCGGTTTGCCGATTGTGGGAGACACAACCTACGGCGGCAGACCTGCCAGCCGGATGATGCTGCATTGTGCCTCATTGTCATTCACTAGCCCGCAAGGAGTAGTTCATGTTATCAGCGCTCCGCTTGACCCGCTGTTCAATGAATTGATGCAGACTGCAACTACGTAGGAGCAGCAGAGAACTGCCTCACCCCGCTGCCGCACAAAAAATTGATTCCCATCCAACCTCCAGTATGGTACCTTTCCGCGCTTACTGTAGTAGCTAAGCGCATATTCCAATGAAAATCGAGGCACTATCCAGCGAGACGTACCTATTGGCAATGCAAGTTATGAGAACGCTTGATCGCCTCGCTTGGCACGTTGCTTTTATTACTTAGATTTCCATTGGTATTACATTCAGAGTAGGAATTACCGTTGCCATGCCCCGAATAATCTGCATTGCCAACCAAAAAGGTGGAGTTGGTAAAACAACGACCGCTGTCAATCTTGCCGCGTCTCTGGCAGCTGCCGAACGCCCGACCCTGCTGGTGGATATTGATCCGCAAGGAAATGCGACCAGCGGCGTTGGCGTCGACAAGAACCAGCTGAAAACATCGGTGTACGACACACTGATTAACGAGCTTGATCCCCAATCCGCCGTAGTCGATACAGGTCACCCTTTCCTGCACATTCTGCCTGCCAACTCGGCGCTGGCAGGCGCGGAACTGGAACTGGCGGCCGAAATGGCGCGGGAGCAGCGGCTGAAACATGTGCTGTCAGCACTCACGACACAGTACAGCTATATTATCATCGATTGCCCACCTTCCCTCAATCTGCTGACGATTAATGCCATGACAGCTGCCCATTCGGTATTGATTCCGCTACAGTGTGAATTTTATGCCATGGAAGGTTTTTCCCAGATACTGCAAACCATCAAGCTGATCCAGAAAATGTTGAACTCTGCCCTGCAGATTGAGGGAGTGCTGCTGACAATGTACGATGCCCGCAGCAACCTGGCAAAAGAGGTAGCCGAAGAAATCCGTGGCTATTTCAAAGACAAGGTATTTGATGTGGTAGTTCCTCGCAATGTGCGGCTGGCGGAAGCACCGAGCCATGGCAAACCAATTATATATTATGACATCAGCTCACGCGGCGCGGCCAGTTACCTGGAACTTGCACGTGAAATCATCAAAAGGGAGACGGTACATGGCTAGAATAGGCGGTCTGGGGCGGGGAATGGCTGCGCTCTTGCCGGTAATGGAGCAAACAAATGACGGTAAAACCTACTTTGTATGCCCGATCGAGCAAATCCATCCAAACCGCAATCAACCACGGAAAACCTTCTCGGCAGAAAAACTCGATGAGCTGGCGGCGTCCATTCGCGAAAAGGGAATCATCCAGCCGCTGGTGGTAACACAAAAAGAGAACGGTTTTGAAATCATTGCCGGAGAACGGCGCTGGCGTGCCGCACAAAAAGCGGGTTTGCATGAATTACCGGTAGTTATCCGCGAGGCAAGCGACGACACCATTATGGAACTGGCGCTGATTGAAAACATTCAGCGTCAGGATCTTAACGCCATTGAAGAAGCACTTGCTTTTCGCTCACTGCTGGAGCAATTCCAACTTTCACAGGACGATGTTGCCAAGCGGGTCGGTAAAAATCGCACCACCATTACCAACGCGCTACGACTACTGAAACTCCCGGAGACCATCCAGCACGACATCGTCGAAGAACGCCTTACCATGGGGCACGCCCGCGCACTGCTTTCCCTTGATAATGAGGAACAGGTTGAAAAAGCACGCCATGAGATAATCCGTAAACAGCTGAGTGTCCGGGCAACGGAAGAGTTGGTACGTCGCATCAAAACTGCCGGACACACACCGACACCGGCCAAACGCCTGCAACAACCCGATCTGCTCACCAGCGCCCTGGAAGAGCAGCTGCAAAAGAAATTTCAGTCCAAGGTCGCAATCCGGCGCGTTGGCGCCAACGGAGGACGACTGGAAATCCATTTCCACAATCCTGATGAACTGACCAGAATCATTGAGCTCCTGGAAGCTTAGCCAATATCAGCCCTCCATAAAAGCAAATATTTTACGTTGAACAAAGCAATTTTGTTGACAGAGCCACAAGCGTTATGATAGAGAATTTGCTGTTTTGCGCTGTGGGATACAGTATACAACTTACGAAAGCCTGCAAGGGGTAGGACGTGATAGAATTAAATTTCGCATATGTTATTCAGTTGATCAATTTCGGCATTCTGGTACTGGTACTCAACATTTTCCTCTACAAACCGCTGCGCAAGATTCTGTCCGAGCGGCAACAGACCATCAATTCTGCTCGCGACAAAGCAAGTTCAGTTGATGCTGAGGTCCAAGAGAAAATGATCCAGTATGAAACTCGTCTGCACGCAGCGAAAAGCGAGGCAGCAGCCAAGCGTGCTGAAGCGCTTAAAGCAGCTCAGACTGAGGAAACTGCCGTTCTCGAATCTGCCCGCAAGCAAGCAGCTAACTCACTGGAAACAATCCGTGCCAAAGTCGCCAGCGAAGCCGCAACCGCACGTGAATTGCTCAAGAAACAAGCCGAGGCTCTGTCCGGTGATATTTGCGAGAAAATCCTCGGAAGGAGCCTGTAGTCATGTTTATGGTAACTGATCGCACAAAAAAGATTGCAACCACCTTAGCATGGTTATCGCTAATCGTTCTGGCTGCATCTACCGGTTTTGCAAGTGAAGGTGGCGAAGGCGCTCACCATGTGGACAAAGGGGCACAGCTGAAGGACCTTGGCTGGCGCGTACTCAACTTTGTCATTCTGGCGGCAATAGTCATCTACGGCATCAAGAAGGCAAATGTAAAATCGTCTCTTGCTGCCCGCCAGTCACAAATTGAGAATGATCTGAAGCAGGCACAAGCAGACAAGAGTGCCGCTGAAGCAAAGCTGGCAGAATACAGCAAAAAGATTGAACAGGCATCCAGTGAAATTGAAGCTATGTACGCTGCGATCATTAAAGAAGGCGAGCAGGAGAAAGCACGTATTATTACGGAAGCGCAAGAATCAGCCGCCAAAATAATTTCTCAGGCATCGCAATCAGCTGAACAGGAAGTTGTTAAAGCACGTCATGAATTGCAAGCAGAAGCAGCAAAACTTGCCGTCGAACTTGCTACTGGCAAATTAACCGGCGCAATCCAGAAAATCGACCACGACCGGTTTGTCGGTGAATATCTTGATAAGGTGGTACAGGTACCGTGATCAATACGTCATTAGCTCGTCGCTATGCCAAGGCGCTGGTACAACTGGGCGCTGAAGAAAACCTGATCGAACGATTTCGTGATGAACTTACTGTATTTCAAAATGCATTTTCAGCCAACGCAGAATTGAACGCAGTATTTTCTGACCCTGCCCTGACAGTTGAACAGAAAAAAAGAATCATGCAGTCACTGATCGATAAAGCACAGCCATCTGCGCTCGTCAGTAATTTCCTGATGCTGCTGGTTGATAAGAATCGGGTAGCATTCCTGGGTCAAATTGTTCAAGCCTACCAACAACTGGCTGATGAACATTCCGGCGTTATTCGTCCGACAGTTAAATCGGCATTCCCGCTTGATGCGTCCCAGATAACATCAATTCAAACGGCACTGGAAAAGAAAAGTGGTAAAAAGGTTTTTGTACAGTCAGTAGTTGATAAAAGTCTGATAGGCGGAATTGTCACCCAGATTGGTGATACCGCATTCGATAGCAGTGTAAAAACGCAACTTAAACGGATTCAAGATATTTTACAGAAGGGGTAGGAGCTTCCATGGAAATCAAAGCCGAAGAGATCAGCGAGATCATCAGAAAGCAAATCAAGGAATATGGCAAGGAAGTAGAGGTGTCGGAAACCGGCACAATCATTTCCATTGGTGACGGTATTGCACGTATCCACGGACTGGCTGGCGCCCTGGCTGGCGAACTGCTGGAGTTCCCCGGCGGTGTATCCGGCATGGTTCTTAACCTTGAAGAAGACAACGTCGGCGCTGCAATTCTCGGGGAATTCTCCGAGATCAAAGAAGGCGACACCGTAAAACGCACAGGCCGTATTACGGAAGTTCCGGTAGGCGATGCACTGATTGGTCGTGTTGTTAACGCTATCGGTCAACCAATCGACGGTAAAGGTGCCATCAATACTAACAGTTTCAGCAAGGTAGAGATCAAGGCCCCTGGTATCGTTGACCGTAAATCGGTACATCAGCCGATGGCTACTGGCCTCAAGGCAATCGATTCCATGGTTCCAATCGGGCGTGGACAGCGTGAGCTGATCATCGGTGACCGTCAGACCGGTAAGACGGCTGTTGCCATCGATACAATCATCAATCAAAAAGGTGGCGACGTGGTCTGTATCTATGTTGCTATCGGCCAGAAGCGTTCTACCGTTGCCCAGGTTGTTTCCAAGCTGTCTGAACACGGCGCCATGGATTACACCATCGTCGTTGCCGCAACCGCTTCCGAGTCTGCCCCACTGCAGTTCATCGCTCCCTACACCGGTGTTACCATGGGCGAGTTCTTCCGTGACAACGGCAAGCATGCTCTGATCATCTATGATGACCTTTCCAAACAGGCTGTTGCCTACCGCCAGCTTTCGCTGCTCCTCCGTCGTCCTCCAGGGCGTGAAGCATACCCAGGTGACGTTTTCTATCTGCACAGCCGCTTGCTGGAACGTGCCTGTAAACTGTCCGATGCCCGCGGCGCCGGTTCATTGACCGCACTGCCGATCATTGAAACCCAGGCTGGTGACGTATCAGCCTACATCCCGACTAACGTTATTTCAATTACTGACGGACAGATCTATCTTGAGTCCGACTTGTTCTTCTCCGGTGTACGTCCGGCAATTAACGTTGGTCTCTCGGTTTCACGTGTTGGCGGTTCCGCTCAGACCAAGTCCATGAAACAGGTTGCTGGTACTCTGCGACTTGACCTGGCTCAATATCGTGAGATGGCTGCTTTTGCCCAATTCGGATCTGACTTGGATAAAGCTACCCAGATGCAGCTTGAGCGTGGCGTGCGACTGGTTGAAATTCTGAAACAACCGCAGTATCGTCCAATTCCGAACGAAAAGCAGGTTCTGATTATTTTTGCAGCCAACAACGGTTTCCTTGACGACTACCCGGTTGCTGTGCTCGGCAAATATGAGACCGAATTGTACGCATTCTTTGACAACCGCCAAGCAGCACTGTTGGCAGAGCTGCGTGACAAAAAAGCAATCGACGATGACATGAAGGGCAGAATCATTGCCGCATTAGGTCAACTGAAGAAGGAATTTACCGCGTAAACAAGGACGGTTTGAGATATGGCAAGCCTTAAAAGCATTAAAAAACGGATTGTATCCGTAAAGAATACTCGCCAGATCACCAAAGCCATGAAAATGGTTTCGGCAGCAAAACTGCGACGTGCACAGGAAAACGTTGTTGCCGCCCGCCCCTATGCCAAGAAAATGGGTGAAGTTTTGCAGTCTCTGGCAGCAAACCTTGAAGGTGATCAACATCCCTTGCTTGAAAAGCGTGAAGCCAAGAAACTGCTTCTGATCGTTCTTACATCAGATCGTGGTTTATGCGGTGGTTTTAATACCAACCTTTGCAAAGCAGCTGATCGTTATCTCAAGGAAAAATCGGCTGATTACGAACAGATCAGTGTAATGACCATTGGTCGCAAAGGTAACGAGTTTCTAAGAAGTCGTTACACGGTTTACAAGAACTTCTCAAATGTTCTTGCCAAACCTAATTACCAATCGGCTGCCGCAATGGCACAAGATGTTATTGATGGTTTTATTGCCGGTGAATATGATCAGGTAGAATTACTCTACAATTCGTTCCGCACTGTCATGACACAGGATATTACGTTCCAGCAGATGTTACCGGTGGTTACGGAGCAATTAGCATCGGATGAAACACCTGTTGAATTCATTTATGAACCGTCTGTCGGCGAACTTCTGGCTGAAATATTACCAAAGAATATTGAAGTCCAGATTTTCACTGCCATGCTTGAAACGGTTGCCGGAGAACATGGTGCTCGTATGACAGCCATGGATAGCGCATCCAAAAATGCCAATGAAATGATTGGCAAACTGACACTCCAGTATAACCGGGCACGTCAGGCAGCTATTACTACGGAGTTGATGGAGATCATCTCCGGTTCCGAATCGATTAAAGGCTAACACAAACTACCGTAACACTATATGAGGCCACACGGCCGCAGGAGGACACTGTTCCATGAGTCAGAATACAGGTAAAATTTCGCAGGTCATCGGCGCAGTTATTGACGTCGAATTTGAGCCCGGCAAACTGCCGGAGATCTACCACGCGCTGCGCGTGACAAATCCGGCCATTGATGACCGTGAAAACAATCTGGTACTGGAAGTTGCCCAGCATCTTGGTGAAAACTCGGTTCGTACCATTGCCATGGACTCTACCGATGGCCTCAAGCGTGGACAGGTTGTTATCGACACCGGTAAACAAATCTGTGCACCAGTTGGCGCAAAAACTCTTGGCCGCATCATGAACGTCATCGGCGAGCCAGTTGATGAAATGGGACCGATTGGCAACGAGAAGGAATACGGCATTCATCGTGAAGCGCCTTCCTTTGAAAACCAGTCAACCAAAGTCGAAGCATTCACGACCGGAATTAAAGTTGTTGACCTGCTTGCTCCTTATGCACGTGGTGGTAAGATCGGTCTGTTCGGCGGCGCCGGCGTAGGTAAAACCGTTTTGATTATGGAACTGATCAACAATATTGCAAAACAACACGGTGGTTATTCGGTTTTCGCCGGTGTTGGTGAGCGTACCCGTGAAGGTAATGACCTCTGGATGGAAATGAAAGAGTCTGGCGTTCTTGACAAAGCAGCTCTGGTCTATGGCCAGATGAATGAACCTCCCGGTGCTCGTGCCCGTGTTGCCCTGACTGCCCTCTCCGTTGCAGAATATTTCCGTGACGAAGAAGGACAGGACGTTCTGCTCTTCATCGACAACATCTTCCGTTTTACCCAGGCGGGTTCCGAGGTTTCGGCTCTGCTCGGTCGTATTCCTTCGGCAGTTGGTTACCAACCGACTCTGGCAACAGAAATGGGTGAATTGCAGGAACGTATTACATCCACCAAAAAAGGTTCTATTACGTCCGTTCAAGCTATTTATGTACCTGCTGACGACTTGACTGACCCGGCACCAGCAACGGCATTTGCTCACTTGGATGCAACTACTGTTCTTTCACGTCAGATCGCAGAGCTGGGTATCTACCCTGCTGTTGACCCGTTGGACTCAACTTCACGTATTCTTGACCCACAGGTAATCGGCGACGAACATTACGCTGTTGCCCGTTCTGTCCAGTACGTACTCCAGAAATACAAGGACCTCCAGGACATTATTGCAATTCTTGGTATGGACGAACTTTCTGAAGAAGATAAACTGGTAGTTGCCCGTGCACGTAAAATTCAGCGTTTCCTGTCACAGCCGTTCCATGTTGCTGAAGCATTCACCGGCTCACCTGGTAAATACGTTGAACTGAAAGATACCATCAAAGGCTTCCAGGAAATCGTAGCCGGTAAACATGATAATCTGCCGGAACAGGCATTCTACATGGTTGGTTCGATCGAAGAGGCACTCGAAAAAGCTGCTAAACTGGCTGCAGTATAATTTATTCGTAGGGGCGGCCCCGTGTGGCCGCCTGAAACTGGACAACCACATGGGGTTGCCCCTACAAGGAATATAAAATGGCTGAAAAGATGAAACTCGAAATAGTTACACCTTATAAAAAAGTAGTCGACACTGAAGTCGAGGAGTTGACTGCAACAGGTAAATTAGGTGAATTTGGTGTCATGCCTGGCCATGCTCCCTTCCTGACTTCTCTCAAGATTGGTGAACTGGCCTATAAAAACAATGGGCAGACAGAACACCTGGCACTCAACTGGGGTTACTTTGAAATTCGTGATGACAAGATCATCATTCTGGTCGAAACCGCTGAGCCAGCAGCTGAAATCGATCTTGAACGAGCTAAAGCAGCTCAGGGTCGCGCAGAAGAGGCCTTGAAAAAACTGACCTCGGAAGACAAACAATTCAAGATATATGAAGCTGCTCTTGAGCGAGCCTTGATCAGAATGCAGGTTGCAGCTAAAGCAGCTCGTAGATAAAATCGCACAACAGAAGTATAAAAAAAGAGAAGCAATTTAAATATTGCTTCTCTTTTTTATGTCAAATCGCACTATCTGATGCAACTGACAACCGACAAGATTCTTGCAAAATCATGAAAACCAGATACATACTCAACACGATAGCAGATCCTAAAGCCTCGCACCAACTCTGTGATAACTCTACATGCCTTACCGGCCATTTTTCTTCATACCGAGTCGCATCCTGATAACTACTATGAAACCGGTACAACATTGCTATTGTCGTTAGCACGTTAAGAGACGACAACAAGTTCATCTATATTTGCTAAGGCAATTTCAAATATTCTAAATAAATAAGCCCTTCCATGCATTCATAGAAGGGCTTATTTATTAGCTGATAGTCAGACCAAGTGGCGTCTGATCATGTAATTACTCGCAGGTAAAGTTCGCCTCAATGCGACGGTTCTGTGCCTTACCTTTAGCAGTCTTGTTGCTGGCTACCGGTTTGTCAAATCCAAAACCTTTCGCTTCAATACGTTCGCCAGCCACTTTGTATTTCTCTACCAGATATTTTTTCACACTTTCTGCACGACGTTGTGAAAGTTTCTGGTTGAGCTGTTTACTCCCCACATTATCAGTATGTCCGTCAATTTCACCTTTCGAAGCAGGAAATTCCTTGAGGAAGAGACCAAGAACATTCAGGTCAGCTTCATACTGTGGCTTGACATCTGCCTTGTTGGTATCAAACTGGATCTTGATCACGGAAGGTTTGTTACAGAAACGTTCTGCTGCTTTTACAGCTGCGGCCGATGCCTTGGGCTGCGCGGCAGCGACCGGCTCAGGACAGCCGTTAACATCAACTTTGGTTCCAGCTGGTGTATCGGGGCATTTATCGAGATAATCGGCAACGCCATCATGATCAGAATCAAGCGGGCAACCTTTGGAATCAACGGCTACACCAGCAGGAGTACCACCGCATTTATCAAGATAATTAGGAACACCATCATTATCGGTGTCATAGGGGCAGCCGTTGGCTTGCACAGGAACACCTCTAGGGGTATTGGGGCATTTGTCGAGGGTGTCAATTACACCGTCTCCATCGCTGTCAAGCGGGGCTGCCACAACGGGAGCTGCTTTCGGTTGGGCAACTTCAACTGGCTTGGGAGCGGGCTTGACCACTTCTACCGGCTTAGGAGCAGGTTGTGCGCCTCCAAACGGAACGTAAAGCCCTACGCCATACTCAACAGCATTGAGCGACTTGCCAAAAGAATAAATCAGGTGGCGCACATCGCCTCGCAAGGCGATATCGTCATTGAAGAAATATTTTGCGCCGATTCCATAATCAGCGACACCTTTAATTTTGTTGGTTGCTGCCATGGGTGTTGCTCCCTTGAAGTTGAGACCACCATAGCCAGCTGCCAAGTAAGGAACAAACTTGTTATCCGGTAGCATGTGATACAGAAATTCACCGCCATAACGGAACATGTCAACCTTACCTGCCCCTAGAGTAGACTTGGTGTTGGCATAATCAAACAAAGCCTCAATACCAAGCCGATTGGTGAAGTTGTAGCCGGCACGCATTCCGTACACCGGCGCGGTTTCCAGATGCTGTTTGCCATCAAACGTAATGCCACTTACCATGGGTGAAATAGAAAATGTTTCTGCCTTGTTGGCAGCAAACGATGAGGTTGCTGCAACAAGTAATGAGCCGGCAACAAGCGCGATCATTTTTTTGTTCATACTGTTTCTCCTTTTTTATATGTAATACCAAGCATCAAGCTTGTGTAATTTACCACACTACCATCAAATTGCAAGGCAAAGACCAAAATACACTTTTTCAATTTACACGCGGTTCCTGCTTGCAATTACAAATAAGCTTGCATTATTGTTAGCAAGTAGAAGATTACGATGTACATAAAGGAGTCACATATGTTTTTCCCCCAGTTCAGGGCACGCAGGATCCGCGGCAACGAAGTTTTCAGAAATATGGTTCGAGAGACTGCCCTTTCGGTGAATGATTTGATCTATCCCATGTTTTCAGCCTTTGGCACCGGAATAAAAAAAGAAGTCTCGTCCATGCCAGGCATCTATCAACAGTCGATTGAACACATTGTGGAAGAAGCACGTGAAGTCAAGCAATTGGGTATTCCGGCAGTACTGTTGTTCGGTATTCCAGAAACCAAGGATGCAGTCGGTAGTGACGCCTATTCGGATCACGGTATAATCCAGGAGACCATTCGCGCCATCAAAAAGAATGTTCCGGGTCTGGCGGTCATCACTGATGTTTGTATGTGTGAATACACGGATCATGGGCACTGCGGGATAATCAAGGATGGTGATGTTGATAACGACTCAACCCTGGAGCTGTTGGCAAAGGAAGCGCTTTCCCATGCAATGGCAGGAGCGGACATGGTTGCGCCATCGGATATGATGGACGGGCGGGTTGCTGCAATCAGGCAGACCCTGGATGAGAACGGATTCGACAAACTGCCGATCATGAGCTACGCCGTCAAATATGCATCCGGATATTATGGCCCCTTCCGGGAAGCAGCCGAATCCACACCTCAATTCGGTGATCGCCGCAGTTACCAGATGGATCCCGCCAATCGCCTGGAAGCACTGCGTGAAGCTGCTTCCGACATTGATGAAGGCGCCGACATCATCATGGTGAAACCGGGACTCCCTTACCTTGATATCCTGCGTGACCTGCGCAACGAATACAACCTGCCGTTGGCGGTTTACAACGTATCGGGCGAATACAGTATGATCAAGGGTGCTGCTGCAAATGGCTGGATTGATGAAAAGAGAGTCGTGCTGGAAACCATGGTGGGATTCAAACGGGCAGGCGCCGATATTATCATAACCTACCATGCCAAAGACGTTGCTCGCTGGTTAAAAGAATAATTTCGCAGGTCACGTAAATTCAGTGTGTTGGTGGCTTGTCCAGATAGCGGGGCAAGCTGCCGCGCACTTCCACGGTTGGTCCGTCTTCCAGCTCTTCCGACTCGCCACTATCCTCACCGTAGTCCCCCTCCCCCGCTGCCCACTGATACAGTTTTTGTGAATCAACCAACACCGGTTTTTCAGGTGTGCCAAAAACTCGATTCTGCATCTCTTCATCATACAGACCGATACAACCATGGGAAGCCGGACGGCCGGGAATATCCCGGGCATGCAGCCAATAGGAAACATTATCACTCCCCACATGGAATCGAAGGGCATTATCCATCGGGTACTGTTCTTCATCATTGGCGGTTTTGTAGAGTGAAGAGGTGTGGTTCTTGTGCCGCGTGGAAATACGAAACAGTCCGGTTGGTGTTTCAGTGGTCGCCTTGCCGGTAGCTGCCGGTGCAGAAAACACCAGTTTGCCATACTCATAGGCACCCAGCCACTGTTCCGTAACATCCACCAGAATATATTTTTCATGCCGTCTGGCTGGCTCATACTCACGGGGAAGCGGTGTATAGGAGCGGGCCTCTGTCATATTGTCGGGAATTTTAATTGTCATGCCAGGGTAGACATGGCGGCGATCAACCCGGTTAAAACGGGCTACTGTTATCCAATCTTTTCCAAACAACGATTCAAGCGTTTCGTGCGGCTGGATAAAATGTGGGTGCCAGCGAATTGTTGATAAACTCGGATATTCAACCCGGGAAAGATCCTCTTTAGCCTGGTCAACCGGAGACGCGGCCGGCTCAGAGGTCATGGATGGAGTACGCAGCACGGTAAAACAGACGATCAGAGTAACCAACGACGTAATCAGAACCAGCTTGTGTGACAACTTCATTCTACTGTAACGCATTTGTATTCCTATATATTATTATTGACCCGAGATAGCTTTTCGTTCATACCACAGTAAATTATGACTACCTGATCGGACTGTGGTATGCAGCCGTCATTACCTACAAGGAGATTTTTCAATGGTAAAAACAGCTACTTTTGAAGCACTACTGGCAGACGCCAAACATGATGGCAAAGATGGTTACATTTTCGTATTGGAAGGGAAAACATATCATATCTGCAACAAGGATGAAGTCCGTCGCATTGCCGAGGAGCATGGCTACATCATCATTTATTGACCTTCAATGTGCGCAGGATTGCGGTGAACATCTGGTTTTGATCCGACTGGGAAACTGATATCACGATTTCCACCTCGAAAAGCCGACCACATACATCCCGCACTTTCTGCCTGCTGGTTGTGCCGATCAATTGATTGCTGCTGCCATCAAAATAGTGTGTGACTTCACTCTGCAGCTGTTCCCCCTGCTCCAGAAAATCATAGATACTCTGCCCCAGCAACTCCTGCTTACTCATACCGAACAATTTTTCCGCTTTTTGGTTAGCTATCACGATTTTACCGTCTACCATGAATGTCACAATCGGTGACTGGGCGATTTCAATGAAATTTCGATAGCGTTCTTCAGATTCAAGACGCTGCACCGTTTTGCGCTCCAGCTCAGCCATCAGGTCGTTGATCGCGACACGATGTCGCGTGATTATATGTGTTTGATATTACTTCACAAACTTACCTCAAGCACCTGAAGTATCCCCTTCAGCGCCCTAGGCGG
>Ga0209798_10000912_pt1 | contig 18027 bp, 24 predicted proteins | sample DOMMetBare3Fresh_FD_187475 | JGI IMG/M metagenome (GOLD analysis project Ga0209798, IMG submission 187475) | Wetland sediment microbial communities from St. Louis River estuary, USA, under dissolved organic matter induced mercury methylation -... | ecosystem: Environmental > Aquatic >...
TCGCCGGAATTCAAAAAGTCGGAGCCGAAACTCTGCAAAGATCCCGACGGCTTCAATCGCGAGCTTTGGCACCAGACATTGAATGCCGCTGTCGTCTCATTCTTCAAACGCCAACTGCAGCCAACACCGCGATGAGCCGCTCGTGTGACGGCGCAACTAGGTCTTTATCTCCCGCGCCAGAACCACGCTGACCGACTCCGTGTCTGGATCAAAAACGATGTACGCTTCGCGACGGCGCAGCTGAGCTAACACCTGGGTAACCTTGTCGTCGAGTGAACTTTCATGCAGGCCATAGTCCGTGCCTTCGCGCAGGATGAAGGACTCAATGACCGCGCGCAGCGTTGCCGGCGCTAGATCATCGAGCGCCACGCGGATGGGTGCCTGGTCTTCAGTCTGGTCTGGCATGATTGTCAGACTATAATCACCTTATGTGTGGGACCGGGCAACAAGCGCGTTTCTTTGCAAGCGCTTACGCTTAGACGATGAACGCGACACGACCAGCGGGATACTCAGGCACTCCACTCGCCAAAAAGCTCGGATATCGCGACGGTAATCGCGTGTTTCTGCTGACCGCGCCAAGGAATTACCGCGCACTCGTGGACCCTTTGCCGGCAGGTATTCTGTTCGAAAAATCGCTCGGCGCGACGACCGATCTGGTCCACGCGTTCCTCACGGATAAAGCCGAGCTTGGTAAGTTTCTGAAATCAGCTCGCCAAACGCTGAAGCCCGACGCGAGCGTCTGGGTATCCTGGCCGAAGAAGTCATCGAAAGTGCCGACGACGATCACCGAAGACACGATTCGCGAGCTGGCGTTGCCGTTAGGTATGGTCGACATCAAGGTTTGCGCGGTCGATGACACCTGGTCCGGTCTGAAGCTGGTCATACGCAAGGCGCTGCGTTGAGCTCCATGCTCAAACGGCCGCCGGTCTGGATCGCGTTAGCGCTTGTTGCGGCGCTGGTGTGGGTAGCGGCCGAGTATCGCGCGGACATGAATCGCGCCTATGCGCGCGTGCGCGCCAGCGGCACGGTCATCGCATCGCCTTACGGCGACATCGAATACACCTCGGGCGGTTCCGGCCCTCCTGTGCTGGTGATTCATGGCAGCGGCGGCGGCTACGACCAGGGCGAACTGATGGTGCGTGCGGTGCTCGGCGAGCAATTCCACTGGATTGCGCCGTCGCGCTTTGGGTACTTGCGCTCGACGTTCCGTGCCGGCGCTACGTTTGACGACCAGGCGCATGCGTATGCGTATCTTCTCGATAAGCTGGGCATCAGGAAGGTCGCGGTCGTCACTTTGTCCCACGGCGGACCGTCGGCCTTGCTGTTCGCCGCCCTGCATCCTGAGCGCGTGTCGTCACTGACGCTCATTTCCACAGGCGTAGCGGCATCGACCGACCCGAATCAATCACAGGCGAATCAGAAGGGCGACATGCTGAAGACAATTTTTCAGCATGACTTTTTGTACTGGACAATCTCCCGCGTATTCAAAACGCAGTTGATGGAACTGATGGGAGCTAACAAACAAGTGATCGCGAGCCTGACGCCGCTGCAGCGCGACCTCGTTGTCCAGATCATCGATTTCATGAATCCGGTCGCGCCGCGCTCAGCCGGTACCGTTTTCGACAACCAGGCGGCCATGCCCAACGAACGGATCGCCGCGATCCGCGCCCGGACCTTGATCTTCCATGCCGCCGACGATGGGCTGCAGCTCTACCGCAATGCCGAGTACGCCGAGGCCCATATCCCGGGCGCAAAACTGGTTCGCTTCGAGCGCGGAGGACATCTGGTCATTTGCATCGAGCAGCGGGTCATCCGCGCGATGACGCAAAAACACATTGCCGATACGACGGGCGAGTGACAGACGGCTGCAGCGACGCTGATCGAGCGCTGGGACGCGCCCGGAAAAGACCCCGTAGCAGGTGTGGCCTGCGGTGTCGCGGATCAACCAGTTGTACGTGACCGGCGGTTGGCTTAGGCTGGCGCTCCCCAACAACAAGAAGGATGCTGACCATGCCCAGATACGTCATTGAACGAGAGATCCCGGGTGCCGGAAAGCTAACAGCCGCTGAGCTGCAGGGCATCTCCCAGAAATCCTGTGGAGTGTTGCAGGGAATGGGGCCGAAGATCCAATGGGTCGAGAGCTTTGTCACGGACGACAAGGTCTACTGCGTCTACATCGCGCCCAACGAAGCGGCGGTGCGTGAGCATGCACAGAAGGGCGGATTCCCGGCGAACAAGGTTTCCCAGGTTCGCAACGTCATCAGCCCGACTACCGCAGAGTAGACCGAAACTCCCTGTGGCTCAGCAATGAGCCGCAGGGACCTACTGGAATTCATCCTTGGTTCGTTGCCGCGCCCTCGAGGGCGCAGTCAATGTCGGTAACGCGTGAGGTGTGCCATGAAGATTCCCAACTTGCGAATATTCGCGATACGAGTTCTGCTGGCAATTGCCGCAATCACCGGCGCCTCCGGCGCCGCGGCCGAGAATTTGGTTCCCGCGGGTTTCCAGGGGAAGTGGGTGCCCGCCAAGGCGGCCTGTACGTCGCCAGTTGCCGTATTGATCACCGCTGATCGGTTAACGCTGGTCAATGGCAACGACCGCGAAGCGCTCGGTGGCATCGAAATGGCCGGCCCCGGATACTTCGCCCCCGACTACAGCGGCATCATGGCCGTGCTGATCACCGAATTCACCGGCCAGCAGCCATTGACTGCAACCTTCAATGTCGGGGAAAAGAAGGGCGTTGCCCAAGTCGATTTCGCGCCCGTCATGCCGGGCGCATCTAACGCACAGCTCAGGGCGTACAACGCCCGCATTTCGAAACTCAACCTCGCGAAGCGGTATCCGTTGAATGCGGTGCCGCTCAAGAGGTGCCCGCGCGGATAGGGTGCCGTTAGGATCTGGAGGACTCGTGCATTTCCTGTTGTTCTATGATTACGCGCCGAATTACCTGCAGGATCGCGCGCAATACCGCCCGGAACATATCAAGTTGGCGTGGGCCGCCAAGGAACGCGGTGAGCTGGTCCTGGCGGGCGCGCTGGCTGATCCGGCGGATGGCGCGGTGCTGCTGTTCCAGGGACCGACTGACGCCGCGGCCCGTGCCTTTGCGCAGGCGGATCCGTATGTCAGGGCCGGTCTTGTTACGCGCTGGCACGTGCGCGCATGGACGACGGTCGTCGGCGACGCAGCGACGACTCCTGTAAAATCCGTTACATAACAGTTTTTTCGAAGAGAGAATCATCATGGTCGACAAGAAAATCATCGCAGTCGTAGGCGCCACGGGGGCGCAGGGCGGCGGGCTGGTGCGCGCAATCCTGGCCGATCCGAACGGCGGGTTCATAGCGCGCGCCATTACCAGAAACGCCAGTTCTGAAAAGGCCCAGGCACTTGCCAGGGCGGGCGCTGAGGTCGTCGCTGCTGACATCGACGACCAGGCAAGCCTGGCGGCGGCGCTGAAGGGCGCCTACGGCGCCTACTTCGTAACGTTTTTTTGGGAGCATTTTTCGCCCGAGAAAGAGCAGGCGGAAATTCGCACCATGGCTGCCGCGGCGAAGGCCGCGGGCCTCAAGCATGTCATCTGGTCGACACTCGAAGACTCGCGCCAGTGGATCCCGCTGTCGGACAACCGCATGCCGACGTTGATGGGCAAGTACAAGGTTCCGCACTTCGACGCCAAAGGCGAATCTAACAAATTCTTCACCGAGATGGGCGTACCCACGACGTTCCTGTACACGTCGTTCTACTGGGACAACCTGATCGGCTTCGGCATGGGGCCGAAGAAGGGCCCGGACGGCAAGCTTGCCTTCACATTGCCGATGGGCGACAAGAAATTGCCGGGCATGGCTGCTGAGGACATTGGCCGGTGTGCATACGGCATCTTCAGGAAGGGTTCGGAGTACATCGGCAAGAGCGTCGGCATCGCCGGCGAGCACCTGACCGGCAACCAGATGGCCGATGCCCTGTCCCAGGCGTTAGGGCAGGACGTGCACTACAACGCGGTGACTCCGGAGATGTATCGAAGCTTCGGCTTTCCGGGCGCCGATGACCTCGGCAACATGTTCCAGTTCAATCGCGATTTCGCGGAGATGTTTTGCAGTGCGCGCAGCGTGGACCTTTCCCGCGCGCTGAATCCGTCGCTGCAGACCTTCAGGAAATGGCTGGCGGAGAACAAGTCTCGCATCCCGCTGGAGTAGAGGAGCAATACGATGAACTGGCATACGAAACGTGCTGCGTCTGGCATGGTGCTGGCGATGTTAGTGGTTGCACAAGCTTCCGCCTCGGAGGCGGACGAGGCCGCGATTCGGGCGCTGCAAGCGCGACAGGCGGCCGCCTGGAACGCGCATGACGCGACAGCGTACGCAAACCTGTTCGCGCCGGACGGCGATGTCGTCAACGTGCTGGGCTGGTGGTGGCGGGGGCGTGCGGAGATTCAAAGCAAGCTCTCCGACGCGTTCGCGTGGGTGTTCCGCGACAGCAAGCTCACGATCACCGACGTGCACTCGCGTTTTCCCGATCGGACGACGGCCATCGTGCATGTGCGCTGGACGATGGATGGAGCCAAGGTGCCGCCCGGAGCGCCGACGCCGCCGCGCGAGGGTATCCAGTTGCAGGTGCTGCGCAAAGCTAACGGTCAATGGCTGATCGCGAGCTTCCAGAACACGAACAGCATTCCCGAGACGCCATTTCCGAAAGGTCCGCCGCCGGCACCAGGCGCCACGCGATAAGAGATCCACTTGCCATGGTGACAACACTCGCAGAAATTCTGCCGCAAGCCGCGCGCAAGCATAAAGACCGCGTTGCGTTGATCGTCGAAGAACGGCAGTTCTCGTTTCGCGAACTGGATGCGATGTCCAACCGCGTTGCCAACGGCCTGGCCGCCACGGGCATTCAGCCGGGCGACCGCGTGAGCCTGTTCGGTGCTAACAGCTGGGAGTGGCTTGTCAGCTACTACGGCATTGTGAAAGCCGGCGCGGTCGTGAACCCGCTTAACACCATGCTCACGGCGGATGAAGTGCGATTTACGGTGACCGACGCGGGTTCCCGCGCGGTGCTGGCCGCGGCGGACAAAGCCGAGACCCTGCTGCCCCTGAAGGGCGTCGGCAACCTGACAGACCTGGTGTTCTGGGGCGAAGCGCCGGTCGCGGGGGCCAGGATGTTGAATGACTGGCTGCAGGGCGCCAGCGCGGAATTTACCGCGCCGCGGCGCCAGCCCGCGGACCTCGCCGCCATTTGTTATACGTCGGGCACGACCGGACGCCCGAAAGGCGCCATGCAGAGTCAGCGATCCGTGATCGGGGCAGCCGTAGGCACTGCGCTGATGTCGGTGCGTACCTCGGAGGATCGGCTCATCAACGCGCTGCCACTGCCGCATGTGTATGGCAGCTGTGTGTTCAATGCCGCGATGATGGTTGGCTCGATGCTGATCGTTGTTCCGCGCTTCAACGAAATCGCCGTCCTCAGTGCCATCCAGCGGCATCGTGTCACGATCATGGACGGCGTACCGACGGCCTACTACTACCTGCTCGCACATCCGGACTTCGACAAGTACGATCTTTCGAGCCTGTCCCGCTGCTGGGGAGGCGGTCAAACCTTGCCGGCGGCCAAGGCGCAGGAATTCACGGCGCGCACCGGTTGTGCGGTCTACGAAGTCTGGGGCATGACCGAGCTGGCCGGTGCCGCGACGGCGAATCCAGCGTATGGACCTAACAAGTCTGGAACCATCGGCATTCCGTATCCCGGCAACGCGTTCCGTATTGTGGACGTGGATGACGCCAACAGGGAAATGCCGCTGGGCGAACGCGGCGAGCTGATGTTTCGCGGCCCGATGGTGATGCAGGGCTACTACAACAATCCGAAAGGCACGGCCGAGACCATCCGGCCCGATGGCTGGTTGCACACGGGCGACATTGCAACGATGGACGAAGATGGCTATGCGACGATCGTCGATCGCAAGAAGGACATGATCATCACGGCCGGATTCAACGTCTATCCCGCTGAAATTGAACGCGTGCTGTGCATGCACCCGGCGGTGGCGCTCGCGGCGGTCGGCAGCGTGCCGGACGAAGCGAAGGGTGAACTGGCCAAGGCCTACGTAATCCTGAAGCCGGGCGCCGAGGTGTCACGAGCCGACCTCGTGGCCCATTGCCGCGCGCAACTGGCGGCCTACAAGGTCCCGCGCGCGCTGCAGTTTGTCTCGTCGGTGCCCACGACATCTTCGGGCAAGATCATGCGGCGGATGTTGAAAGACGTCGACGACGGAACGCTGACGGTCAATTGAGCTGCTGAGCCGTGTCGCGACCCAGTTTTTCCGCGAGGCGCATCGCGACCTGGCGATTCGGTTCGCCGCTATCCGTCTCTTCGTTAGGCCGGAAAATCCAGAACGAACGCGTGCTGATCACACGGGCTCCGGACTTGCGCAGCGCCTCATCGAGCAGCCTTTGCGAGCGCCCGGTGGAGCCGGCTCCGCCGATGATGCCGAGCGCCGCTATGCCATCCAATCGAGTTCGCGCCAGGTACCGCAGCGTCGGACGATCCGGCGTCCACCAGTAGGTGTTGCTGACGACCGCGACCAGCTTGTAGTTGCTGAGCGCATCCGGTGTGGCGCCGGTCAGCGTGGCGCGTTCCACCGCCAAGCCGGCACTGACCAGACCCCTGGCGAGCGCCAGAGACAACTCATCGCTGAAATGTGCATCGCGGCTCGGGTGATACAGGATCAGGGCCCTGGCGGGACCAGCGCCGCCGAGTACTTCATATTTGTAGTCGCCCTCGCTTTCGACGACCGCCGTCACGATTGCCGCGGTGGCCAGCAACAGGAAACCGATAACAAGCAGAACCGGCTTCATATTATTTCCGCCGTGCGCCGTCTGCGGCGCTGTGAATCAGTTCAAATCGACGTGCGTGACGACCGCATGCTCATCACCCTTGAGTGGCCTTGCGGGCGTCACGCTCAGCAGGCGGGCGGAGAAGTCGTGGCATTCCCGCGGCTCCATGATCAGCGACTGGCCGTCGAAATTCACTTTCGCCGCAACCGCGCTAGCTTCGGACTTGACGCAAACCCGGATGCGTTCGAGGTTTTCACTGGTGTGCAATGGGATGACCTTGTCGTCGGTCAGCACCACGCGTCCGGGCGTCAGCGCCGCGCCGACCTGATCGACGGCCGATGGTGTGTTAGTCACGAAGAAACTGACGGCTAACCCCACCACCAGGAGAACCGCGACAACACCCAGGATTTTGGATCCAGACATACCCGGCCTATTTGACCAGGGTCACTGGAATACTCGCGTGATGGATGACCTTATTGGCGACCGAGCCGAGCGCGAGCCCGCCGAAACGGCACATGCCGCGCACGCCCATGATGATCTCGGTGCAGCCGGTCTTGATCGCGCGCTCGATGATCATCTCCGCAGCGTCGCCTTCCGCTGCTTCCGTGGTAAAAACAACATTACGTTTGTGCAGTTTTTCGACTGCGGGATCGAGGATCTTGCGGTCATGCTGCGCAACGACCTGCGCGGCCTTATCGTCATTAACATACATGCGCACTTCACCGTACACATGTACTGGTGGATGCACCGTCAACAGCAGTACCGCAGCGGTGGGCTCGGTCGACAACCGGTCGACCGCATAGTCCAGCGCCCGCATCGCGGTCTCGGATCCATCGACAGGAATCAGGATTTTCTTCGCCATTCGTGCGGTCACTATCTCAACGTTCTGAAAACCTAATCGTCCGGGAGGCATCCGGCAATCGTGGAAACTACGGTATCGACCCGGGAACGCGCAATGTGAATGCGTCGCGCATAATAAGGTTAAATGAATGACATGAAGGTCAACCTGCCAACGCAACTGGCCGGTCTCCTGGATGCCGAGACCTACCCGCACCCGACATCGGCAATCCGCGTCATCGAGACCCATATTTCCTGGGTCATCCTGACGGGCGAGTATGCGTACAAGATAAAACGCCCCGTGAAGTTTTCATTCCTGGACTTCACGACGCTGGCGCAACGCGAGTTCTTTTGCCGCGAGGAGCTGCGGCTCAACCAGCGCTTTGCTCCGCAGCTGTATATCGATGTCTGTCCGATCGTCCGTCGCGGAACCAAGCTGCAGATGAATGGCGCCGGTGAGGCGCTGGAATTTGCGGTTCGCATGCGTCAGTTCGACCCGACCTGTGAGCTTGGCATCCTGCTGGAAAACGGCCACGTGACGATCGAGGAGATCGTGGCTTTTGGCAATTCTCTGGCGGCAAGCCATGCCTCGCTGCCACGCATGCCGAGCAATCTTGAGCCCGGCAGGACCCGGGGCATTCTGCTGGACAACGCCCGCGAGTGCCTGGAGGCGACACAGGATAATGCAGGCCGCGAATCTGTCAGGCAGTGCGCCTGGTGGCTGCGTGACGAACTACAACGTCTGCAGGAGCTCCTGGTCACTCGCGATGAACGGGGTTTTGTCCGCGAGTGCCATGGCGATCTGCATGCGAGCAACGTAGCGCGCATCGACGGCCGGTTGCTGGCGTTTGATTGCCTGGAGTTCAACGAGGAATTCCGCCGCATCGATATCGCCCAGGAAGTCGCCTTTCTGACGATGGATCTCTGTGCCTACGGGCGTGCCACGCTCGCCAGCGCGTTCGTCAACGCCTGGCTCATGGCTACCGGAGACTACCAGGCCTGCGAATGCCTGAATCTCTACGAAGCCCACTACGCACTGGTGCGCGCCAAGGTCGGTGCACTGGCCGCCGCACGCGCAGACGGTCGCGGGAGAAATGCGGCCATGAACCGGCAACATGTTTTTGTCGCTATTGCCGCCGCGCGATTGCAGCGAAAGCGGCCGCTTCTCATCCTGATGCACGGACTGTCCGGTTCGGGCAAAAGCTGGCTGGCCGAGCGCCTGGCGCGTGAACTGCCTGCGATCCATATTCGCTCGGACGTGGAGCGCAAACGTCTTGTGGGCCTGCAGAAACTCGAGCCCAGCCACTCCGGCATCGCGAGCGAGCTCTATGCCGCCGACCAGACCGAACGTGTCTACCAGCGGCTCGATCAGTGCGCCCGCCACGCATTGAATGGCGCACGCATGGCTATCGTCGACGCAAGTTTCCTGCAGCGTTCCGCGCGGCAACAATTTGTTAGATTAGCGTCCGAACTGGGGGTTCGGATCGTCACCGTTGCCTGCCAGGCGCCGGGAGCGATGCTGAAGGCGCGAATTGAGACGCGAGCATCAATGGGCCTTGATCCTTCCGAGGCGAATGTCGAGGTGCTGGATTGGCAACGGCAGCAGATGGAACCCGTCGTCGAGGATGAGCACCTGGCGGTCATTGATGCGCACACCGAGCGGGCCTCGGTGCTGCATGACGTTTTAACGCAACTGCAGGCTCATATCGCGGATTGCGGCATATCCGGATAGGCGCGCGTACTCCACGTCGTTAGCCTTTGAATGCAGGGACTGAGGAGTGAGGGACATGTTCAGTTATATCGTAGTCGCTGATGGAGGTCAGGCCAGGCTGCTGCGCGTCAGTGGTCCGGCGAGGGCCAGGCATGTGGTCGAGACGGAGGCTGTGGAGCGACCGTCGCTGCATGCTGTGGCAACAGAGCACGGCGAAGGGGCGGACAACAAACCTCATAATCCGCCACGTGGCCGTGCGGGCCAGAGTGAGCTAACAGCTACCACGCCGCACGACACCGGCAGTGACTACGATCCTCATGCCGGCGAAGTCATGCGTTTTGCCAGGTTCCTGTCGCGCCGGCTCGATCACTTGCGCCAGACGGGTGGTGTCAATGACTTCATCCTGCTGGCCGAGCCGCATTTTCTGGGCCTGCTGCGACACCAGCTGACCGAGCAGACTCGTCACATGGTGAGCCGGGAATTACCGCGCGACTTGGTGCACGCCGACTCCGAGAAAATCCTGGAAGCCGCCTTTCCCGCGGTCTGACGCCACGCGGGTGCGCTGGTTATTGCGGCCGTAATACGGCGGCGCCGGTCACGGCGCCACTGCGCAACGCGGCAAGCGCCTCGTTCGCTTGTTCCAGCCGATGTTCGTGCACCATCGTAAAGATGGTCATTTGTGCCGCCAGTTTCATGAACTCGGCGCCATCGTTGCGTGTCAGGTTGGCGACTGAGCGCAGGACCCGTTCGCCCCACAGGAGCTGATACGGAAAACTGGGCACGTCGCTCATGTGTATGCCGGCGCAGACTACGCCGCCGCCCTTGCGCACCGCGCGCAGCGCCAGCGGAATGAGTTCGCCAACAGGTGCAAAGATGATTGCGGCGTCGAGCGGTTCCGGGCAGAAGGTCGTGGAATCGCCCGCCCAGACAGCGCCGCATTGGCGCGCCAGCGCCTGCGCCGCGTGGTCCAGTGGCCGTGTGAACGCGAAGACATCGCGGCCTTCATATTTCGCCACTTGAGTCACGATATGGCCGGCTGCCCCAAGCCCATAGATTCCCAGCCGGCGTGGATCGCCAGACATACGCAGTGCCCGGTAGCCGATGATCCCTGCGCACAGCAGCGGCGCGGCGTTAGCATCGGAGTAACTGTCCGGAATCTGCACGCAGAAATCCGGATCGGCCAGCACCATGTCGGCGTAACCGCCATCGATGTCGTAACCTGTGTAGCGCGCCTGCTCACACAGGTTTTCCTGGCCAGTGCGGCAGAACGAGCAATGGCCGCAAACCGCAGCCAGCCACGGCACGCCAACACGCGTGCCGACCGGCCAGCGGTCCGCTGATTTGCCCCGCTCTATGATGGTGCCAACGATCTCGTGACCCGGCACGATCGGCCTGGTTCCGCCGATCAATTCGCCATCGACAATGTGCAGGTCCGTGCGGCAGACACCGCAGACATGCACCTTGATCAGAACCTGGTGGTCGGCCGGCTGCGGATCGGGCCGGGTGCAGGACTGCAGCGCAAGTCCCGGCCGCGTTAGCACCATCGCGCGCATGTCAGCGCAGCGGCTTTTCCAGGTCTGACACCGGATCGCTCTGTTCCCAGAACAGGTCGGTAGCAGGACTGCCTGCCTGAGCGGCGCTGACGATCATCAAAAGGCCCAGCAGCTGTGCCGCAGGGCGGACTTGCGGAAGATATTGAGGTATGCGCATGCGCATCAGCATAGCGCGATTCAATCAATGGGCGCACCGGCTGTTCTGGCCTACAATCGCCGGGGAGGTAGCTACCGTATGAAACCAATACTCATTTTCTGGCCGATGATCGTCATGGCCGGGCTGACCCTGGTCGTCGCAATTCGCATGTATACGACGCGTGTCGCGGAGATGCGGGAACGACGTGTGCGCCCGCAACTGCTCGCAACGCGGCAGGAAGCGGAAAAGCAGCTGCACAACACCCAGGGTTCCGACAACTTCCGCAACCTGTTCGAAATCCCGGTGCTTTTTTATGCGATCTGCCCGGTCCTGTTCCTGACCGGCAACGTCACGACGCTGCAGTTATCGCTCGCCTGGCTCTTTGTGCTAACAAGAGTGATCCACAGTTTCATCCATGTCACCTACAACAAGGTCATGCACCGCTTCAATGCCTTCGTACTCGGCATGGCTGCGCTGTTCGCGATGTGGATCACGCTGGCCGTGCAGCTCGCGCGCGCCAGCTGATGGCAATCCGCGCAAGGACATGAGCAGCCGGGAGTTTCTGGATTTTGTGCTCGAGCAGATGTCGCAGCTGCGTGGCCTGCGCAGCAATCGGATGTTCGGCGGCTTCGGCATCTATCAGCATGAACTGTTCTTCGCGCTGATTGCCGACGATCGCCTGTATCTCAAGGCCGATGCCGAAAGCCGCGCGGATTTCCTGGCGCGCAACCTGGCTCCATTTACCTATCCCCGGCGCGGTGTTACGGCATCGCTCAACTATTACGAAGCGCCGCCCGAGGTGTTTGACGATGCCGACAGCATGAAAGCCTGGGCCGAAAAGGCTATCGGTGCCGCGCGCCGCGCCGCCGCTGCCTAGCGTTGCGCGATGGAAATCGCGCTGCCGACCGGCGTAAGTCCACGCTGGCCGCCGCCCATGATCCGCAGCCGGTCGGCGTTCACGATATAGAGCACCAGGCCGGTGCCGCCGTAGTAGTCGATGTTCGTCTGGCCTGCACCGCGCCCGGTCGCTATGTCGAACGAGTAGCTGCCGGTTACCGGTCCGGAAAGCAGCCCGCCATTCAGGGTCAGCGCCGGTGCTAACAAAAGTGTCGCGGTGCGATTGCCGAACTGCGTCGAGGATACAAACGTGCCGTTCTGCAACGCCTGGTAGGGGCCGGCCGCCTGGGCTTCCAGCAGACCGAACTTGGCGACGCCGGTGGTCTCGGCGACGTAGCCGTTGGCCACACCATCGAAATAGATTACGAAGCGGCGCGACGCATCGGTCGACGTCACCACCGCGCGACCGTCGGCCTCGACGCTGGCGGTCATGTTGGAGTAGGTGTCGGTGCGCGGCGCGTCGCCTTTGCGCGCAGTGTCCAGCACGAGATTCACGGTGCTGGCACCGGCGAGCGCCATGCGTCCCAGCGCGGTGATCTGCTCAGCGCCGAGGGGCGCGCCCCAGGCACTCAGTATCCCGGCCTGTGCAAACGCCGCGCTCGTGGTTGCGCCGACGCCAGTCTGGCGCGTCACAAATCCTGCCAGGCGCGGCGCGTTAGCTGCCGCGGACAGCGCATAGAAGCGATTGGCACTGACCGGGTAGTAATAGACCGTCAGCGTGCGCCCGGCGAAGGTCAGCGTTGCGGTGCCGCGATTGCCGGTGCCGGGTGCGGCGAAATTACCGGTGAGCGCCGCCGCGGTTTGCGCGCCCGGGCCGGCGACGTCGACGCGGCCGGCGGTGATATTGCCACTGGCATCGAGCGCGGCGCGGCCCACGACCGCGAGTCCGGCGCCGGTGGTATCGGCGCCATAGAGGCCAAACGCGAACGAGCCGCTGGGCGCCGCGGCGAGTGGCGCGGCGACGCTTGTTAGCTCGCCCGAGCCGCGTGCACTGCTGTTGTCCGACTCGTGGAAGAAGGCGGTGGTCAGGTTATTGACGGCCGCGTAGGCATAACTGGCGTTGCCCGCGGTGCTGGCGACTTCGTTGACGCCATAGTTCTGCGAGGTGGTCCTGCAGGTTCCGGCGCTCAGGCTGCCCGCGAGCGTCGTCGCGGCGACGTCGGCAAAGTCCTCGGTGCCGGTGATCTTGCCGTCAGTCCCGAAACTGAAATTGCCGCCGCGCGCGATGAAGTCAGCGCCGCGAAAGCCGGCGAAGACAAACGCATAGTTGCCCTCGAGCAGGCAGGCGGTCTGTTCGCGCACGCGCAGCGTGATATTGGCGCTGACAACCCGCCCGAGGCTGTCGGTGGCGGTGAGGGTGAAGGTCGACGAACCCTGCGCAGTCGGCGTGCCGGTGATGGTGTTGTTGTTGACGGTGCTGGTGCCGAGCGCGAGTCCGGTCGGCAGGGATCCGGAAGCTATCGCCCAGGTGAACGGCGCTGTGCCGCCCGCCACCACGAACTGCGCGCCGTAGGCGACATTCTGGTTCAGGGGATAGACCGTTGGCGTCAGCAGTTGCGGTGTGCCGTTGACGACGATCAGGCTGTTGGCGCCGGCCGTGGCGTCGGCTATGGATTGGGCAGTGACCGCAATGGTCTCGCTGCCCGGGAAGCTGCCCGGGGCCACATAGGTCACCGAGGTGGTGGTCGCATTGGTCAGTGACCCCGAGCCGGTGAGTGACCAGGTGACGCCGGACGCGGCGCCAGGGCCGGTGAGGGCGGCTGTGACCGTGGTGGTCGCACCCGCATTCACTGACGTGGCGCCTGCCGTCAGGGTGACAACGGTGGGCGTGGTGGTGGTTCCGCCACCGCTACCACTGCCGCTGGTATCGGAGCCACTGCCTCCACAGGCCGCTAAAGCCAAAGCCAGCAACAAGGCGGCGCCGCGCGGCGCCTGACGGGCGAAATCTGCGAAATACAAGCCTGAATCTCCCACGTGACGGCGCTCCAGGGAGGGCATGCGCCGCAGATGACAGGATGGACCGTTTTACCGGCTATTTAGTTCGCAGGATACACCAATGTCCCGGGTCCGGTCTTCGGTCCGGATGCGCCGTGCTAACGGGGGTGCGTCGGCGGTGACGGTTGCGACCCCGTTGTTGTCATCGGGCACGCGGATGCTGAGGCGCAGCCGGTCATCCAGGCCATATCGGTCCGCGGCCGGGTAGTCGGCGCGCAGCAGCCGGATCTGCAGCTTGCTGCCGTCCCGCGCGGCTACATCGGCGAAGAATCCGCGGTCATAGGCCGCCAGTCTGCGGCTGCCGGCAGCGTCCCTGACACTGCAGGTGTAATCCCGGCTGCGATACAACCTAACATGCGTGTGGTCCTCGCGGCCGATGAAGATGCGGCCGCCCATGGTGTTGATGTCGTACAGCCACAGCACTTCGGGTGTTAGCACCCATTCGGCATCGGCGAAAAATTCCTTGCCGGTGCGGTCCGAAATGTAGCTGCAGGTACCGGGACCGTATTTGCGCGACTCCGCGACCTTGCCATCTAACACACCGGCGAGCTGCCCGCCGTCGCGGCGCCAGAGGAAATCGCAGCGCACCCCATCGGGATTGCGCATTTTCACCTGGCCCCACAGCTCCGGATGCTTGTGCAAATCGACGTATTTTTCCGGCTCGGCGGGGCCCTGGCCGTTGATGACCACGGCGCTGCGCGTCTCGTCGATCCACGCGCGATACAGCACCTGCGACCCGGGCACGAGGGCGCCGTCGCGACCGCCGATGTTGATCTGGCCGTAGAACACGACCTCGCCGACCTGCGGCGCCTTGATCAGCGCAAAAGTGCGATGCCAGTGCTCGTGCTCGCCTTCCTCGGGCATCTTCACGCTGCGCTCCAACTCGATCTGCGGAAAGGAATTCCACTCGCCCGGCAGCCAGGCCTTCAGGTCCTTCATTACGGATTCGAGTTCCATGCGGGTCAACTGATAACTGGGCGCGGCCGCGGCGAAATTCGGCAGCAACAGGAGTGCCCCCAGCAACAGCGCGGCGCGGCAAGAGTTGGTTCGCAGCATAGAATTGCCTTGAGTATCGAGGGTCGGGACCGGCAGAATAGCGCCTTCTTTTCAGGAGCCAAGCAACATGGGTAAGGGTGACCATCGCAGCCGTCGCGGCAAGATTTATCAGGGTTCTTTCGGCAAGTCCCGGCCGAAGGATCCCGCCAAGGCCGCGAAAAAGGCCAAGGCCAAATCCAAAACCAAGTAATTAGAGAGCACAGGTCGGCCAATGGCCCGCTTCGGCGGGCCATTTGCTTTCAGGGGGCGGCCTGCGGCAATGGCGGCTTCAGGGCCCGGTAACGATTGACGATGGTCAGCGCCGACTCGGTCGCCGGCGGCAACTCCACATCGCTTTGTGCGATCGGCTGGATCCGCGAACCCCAGCGCAGCAGATGCGCGCAGAAGGTCAGCCCGCCGCCGAAAGCCGGCATCAGCAGCAGCGAGCCGGGCTTGATGCGGCCTTGCTCGAGCGCCTCGCACAGCGCGACCGGCACCGTCGCCGCGGACATGTTGCCGTAGCGCTGCACGTTGATGAACATCTTCTCCGGCGGCATGTGCGTGCGCTTCGCTACTGCGTCGATGATGCGCAGATTGGCCTGGTGCGGAATCACGATGTCCACTTGCTCGGGAGCCGTGCCAGTAGTCTCGAGTACATGCGCGCAGGCGGCACTCATGCCGCCCACGGCTTTCTTGAATATCTCCTGGCCTTCAAACTGCCATTCCGTGCGGCCTAACACCCAACCCTTGTTGGCGTAATTGCCGCCCATCCCGTGGATGCGCAGGATCTCGCGCGAGTCGCCGTAACAGCCGAGCTTCTCGGCTAACAAACCGGCGTCCTCGTCGGTACGCTCCAGGACCACGGCGGCTGCGCCATCGCCGAACAGCACCGCGACGTTGCGGTCATGCCAGTTCATGAAAGGAGAGATCAGCTCGGCGCCCACCACCAGCGCGTTGCGAACCACGCCGGTGCGGATCAGCGCGTTGGCGGTGGACAGGCCATAGAGAAAGCTGGTGCAGGCGGTGTTGACGTCCATGGCGCCGCAGCCCTCGGCGCCGATGCGATGCTGCAGGCCCGAAGCCATGTTCGGCACCTGGTCGTCGTAGCTGCAGCTGCCAAAGACGATCATGTCGATGTCCGAGCCCTTGAGCCCGGCGGCCGCCAGGGCGCGCATCGACGCGACATAGGTCAATTCACCGAGATTCACATGCGACACCCGGCGCTCGGATATGCCGGTGCGAGTCTTGATCCACTCATCGTCGGTGGGCAGGAAGGTTGCGAGGTCCGCGTTGCTGAGCACCGCGGGCGGCAGGCACTTCCCCCAGCCGGTAATCATGGCGTTGTGCATCAACGCAGAATACCGGCAAAATGCCGCCCTCGGAACAAGGGAGCCTCTGAATGTCCGCATGGATGCCGCAAATCGACCCCAGTTGGCAGGGTGTCACCGCCTTTTACGAGCTGATCTTTGGCACCTGGATCGCCTACGCGCTCCTGATCTGGATCTGGCAAGGCTGGCTCAAGACGCCGCTGCGCGAATGGCGCTACGCGATGATCATCTTTCTCGCGGCGGGCGCGTTCTGGGTCAACCATTATTTTTCGGGCACCGCGCCCGCGGGTTCACCGCCCTCGCCGGGGCCTTTGTTGATCAGGCTCTATGCGGTTTTCTTTTTGTTCTGCTACTGGCGCCTCGCGATCGGGCCGCAGCCCGGCAAGTCCCTGGTCTGGAAACTGTTCGCGCTGGCCACTGGTGTTGTGCTAACAGTTGGCTTCATTGCCGTCGAGCAGCTCGCGCGCTACGGCGTCGCGAACTGGGGCATGCACGAGTTCTGCTGGATGAGCATCGCCTTCCTCGGCTTTGTCTGGCTGATCCGCTGGCGCGGCAAGGCGCCCGTGCAACCCGAGCTCGGCAAGCTGGAGCCCTACCAGACCTACAAGTGGCACGGTCTCGGGTCGCCGCACGACTAGGCTGCCCAGGTCTGTTAGCTGAAACTCCACTGCCAGGGTCTCGGCTGCATCCAGGAGTTTTTGAGAGCGGAGCAGATTGATGGCGGCTGCGATTCGGATTCGACGAGCAGAGGAAGATGACGCGCTGGAGCTTTCGGTGCTCGCCGAAAGTACCTTCAGGGCTGCATTTTCAAAGTTGAATACCACCGCAAACATGCGGCTGCATTGCGCGGCGCACTACAGCCAAGCGCGGCAACTCGCAGAGATTCGTGACTCCGGTCGCGAGACTTGGATCGCCGAAGCCGACGGCAGAATGGTCGCGTACGTGCAGCTGCGGCACGATGCAACATCGCCGATGATCTCCGGCGAGCGACCGCTCGAGATCCAGAGGTTCTACGTGGATGCCTCGTACCATGGGTCCGGCCTGGCTCAGCAACTCATGGCGCAGGTTCTTGCCCGGGCCGAGGCCGCCGGAGCGGCGTCGCTATGGCTCGGCGTGTGGGAACGAAACCCAAGGGCCGTGGCCTTCTATCGAAAATGGGAGTTCGACGTCGTGGGCGAGCACATCTTCAGGCTGGGTGAAGATCCCCAACGTGACCTGGTCATGCGTCGCGAAGTACAACAGACGGTGTTAGCGTGAGTCGCGGTCCGCGGCTAGCGCAATGAATGGCGTCAGCTACCAATGTCCCGTTTGTGGTCCGCCTTTGACGGGACCGACAATTTCATCCGTGACCCAGCCGCCGTAAAAACCACCCGGTTGAGGTCGCACACGTTCACCGTCGACGGTACATTCAACCAGCGCCGGGTAAAAAGAAAGCGCGCCGGCTAACATCGCAAACTCCGGCAGAGGCTTTTCATAGCTCCAACCCACCGCGCGGCGCGACTTGTCGCCAGCGAGCGCCCAGTAACCGGCCAGTCCCTTCCATTCGCACACCGAGGCGCCTGGGACGCGAACGAGCCTGGCCAGGTCGACATCAGCGACTGGAATATAGAACGTCGGCGCACTCGCAGTTTCCAGAACTCTGAATGCTGCAACGGTACTGGCAATCCGCACGTCGCCCGACCGCACCTCGACATGGCGTGAGTCCGGCACGATACGC
>Ga0209798_10000914_pt1 | contig 18022 bp, 17 predicted proteins | sample DOMMetBare3Fresh_FD_187475 | JGI IMG/M metagenome (GOLD analysis project Ga0209798, IMG submission 187475) | Wetland sediment microbial communities from St. Louis River estuary, USA, under dissolved organic matter induced mercury methylation -... | ecosystem: Environmental > Aquatic >...
GGGCCAGGGTCGCCGGTCGCCGGGCCAGCACGGAGGCAGCCCAGGCCAGCGTCAGGCCGGCTACGTCGGAGAGCATGTGACCGGCATCGGCCAGCAACGCGAGGCTCCCGGAGACGACCGCACCGATGACCTCGGCGATCAGGACGGTAACGGTGATGATCAGCACCGTCCGCAGCCGGCCTCCGTGGTCAGCCAGCAGACCGGCGCCGTGGTCGTGCGCATCGCCCCGCCCGGGTTCGGCAGGCCTCACGATGTCCTCACCCATCCATTGTGCTCCGATCTAGCCTCTGTCTCCTGGGCACCGCCGACCAGAGGTGACGAGGCTCGTCACCTGGGTGATCCATGGACCTGCTCACGTTAGCCATGCCTGACCGACACCCTCAAGCCCTGTTCCGAGCAAGGGTCCCTCGAACCACCATCGGCAGGTCTCGCGCAGCCGGCCCAGAACTGGCCGAGCGTCGCGTGCGGATTGCGGGTAGCCTGCGCCACCCGGGATGAACCGTCTGACCTCGATGAATTGAGCGCGACCGCCATGAACGCAGCTGGAGTGCTCAACGAGATGGCCCGAGAGCTCCCGACGAGACTCGATCTCCCGACGAGACTCGCGCTGCAGTCGGAGACGACTCACCTGACTGATACGTACCCGCCTGCCACGTCGCCATCGAAGCGCTTCAGCCGCCGTCTCTTCACCGGCCTGCTGGTGGCTGGTGGCGTGACCGCGGCAGCGCCGGTCCAGGGTGCCTGGGCGGCGGGAGCACCTGCGGGCGCGGGACTGTACGGCTCGGGGACCCTGGGCGACTGGACCGGCGCGCGCCAGTCGGTGTCACCGCCCCAGTTCATCCTCTCCACTGTTGCCAGTGGCGGGGTCCTGGCGTTCGGCGACTCGATCGGGGTGGACACCTTCCGCGACCTTGCCGTCCGGCTCCTCCCTTTTGGCACCCGGCTTGCCGTGAATGCGCAAGGCAGCCGCCCCACGGCGCCGACGGTGGACATTCTGAGCCAGTGGGCCACCACGTATGGGCTGCCCAGACGAGTCCTGATGGCGGTCGGGCCGAACGACATCTTCGACCCGTCCGGTTTTGCGGCCCAGATCAACCGGGTCATGACAATCTGCGGACCTGCCGTGACCGTGTACTGGCCCGAGATCCAGGTCTCCCGCTGGTCCCAGGCGGCCGGCGTCCAGGTCGCCGACCAACGCAACAGCGGGTGGCTGAACGTCCAGCTGTATGCCGCAGCCGCCCGGTACCCGAACCTGAAGATCGTCAGCTGGGCATCCTTTCTGGCCCAGAAGCCCTTCCGGGTCGGCGCCTACCTCAGCGATGGAGTGCACACCACTGCCAGGGGAACGGCTGCCCGCAATGCCCTGATCGTCGCGAGTCTGCAGCGGCCCGGCTGAGGCGACGCCCCGGCCCCGGCAGCACCGAGCCTCAAACCCTGCTGAACTCCCGGACGTCGATGGTCGTGGCCCGCGGGTCTGATCAGAACATCCCGGCTGCCAGAGCATGCAGCGCGGTGAGGGCTATCGGGCAACCTGCGCTACGACGTCGGCGAGCATCGTGACGGCACCACTCTGGTGGGCGCTCGGCCGGGAGAAGATGACGTGGTCGATACCCTCACCCGCCAGGCGCCCCACGGCATCGACCGCCTGGTCGACCGTCGAGTCCCCCGGGAGAGCGTGCAGCGCGGTCTTCTCGATCTCCCCCTGGTCGCGCCCCTCGCTCTCACAGTGCTCGCGCAGCACCTCCAGCTTGTGCGGGAGCTCAGGGCTGTCGAAGAGGTTGCAGGCGTCGGCATACCTGGCAACCAGCCGCAGCGTCTTCCTCTCGCCGCCCCCGCCGATGAGTATCGGAGGGTGGGGAAGGCGCACGGCCTGCGGAGCGTTCAGCGGCCGCTGGAGCTGGTAGTGCCTGCCCTGGTATGGCGAGTCGTCGCGGTCTTCACCAGGACGCCAGGGTGACGGTAGTGGGTACCGGTGACCAGGGTGCCGAGGGTGATCCGCTCAGTCTGTGCCGCCGCGAAGGCCAGTGCGGTCCAGCCCTCGAGCATCGGCTCATCCGGGGCACCCAGCATGCGGATCTGGAAGAAGTGATCCATCACCCACAGACTGTCGAGGCCTGCCTGGTCAGCCTCGCGCGCGAGCCTGCCGAACGTTGGTCCGATGTCGACCGGGTCACCGCCGAAGCTGAAGCTGGGGAACTGGATCCCGATGCGCATGTGTGTCCCTCTCGTGGGGTCTCGAAGCCGCGACAGAACCTATGAGGTTGATCCTGTCCTACCTGCGAGGACTGGCGGAAGCCTGACGGACGAGCCCAGAGACGAGCCCAGAGACAACCCCAGAGACAACCCCAACGAGACGAGCTCAGAGGTCAGTCGGCAGCGAGCGCTCGATCAGCTCAAGAATCTCGGGGGCATCCGGCTGCACGGTCGGCCGGAACCGGCTCACCTCTCCAGCGGGAGTGACGATGAACTTCTCGAAGTTCCACTTCACCTTGCCGGCCTTTCCCTCGGCATCCGCCGTCCTGGTCAGCTCGGCATACAGCGGATGCTGAGAACGCCCGTTCACCTTGACCTTCTCGAACATCGGGAAGGTGACGCCGTAGGTCATCGAGCAGAACTCCGCGATGGCCTCGGAGCTGCCGAGCTCCTGCAGGAACTGGTTGCTCGGGAAGCCCAGCACCGTGAAACCGCGGTCGCCATACGTCTTCTGCAGCTCCTCGAGCTTCTTGTACTGCGGCGTGAGCCCGCAGCGGGACGCGACGTTGACGATGAGCTTGACCTTGTCGGCGTACGGGGCCAGCGAAGTCGACTCCCCGTCAATGGTGACGAGCGGGATGTCGTTGAGGTTCAGAGCGGGACTTTCGATTGACGTCATGTCCAGACACAACGCCAACCCCCCATCGTCTAGTCCCGTGCGCCTGACGTCGGCCTCAACGGTGTGGGGTGCGGGCGTAACGGTCGGCGGCGGCGCAGTGGCGATTCGTCCGGCCGAGCATCACCGTCGGATCCGCCTCGCCGAGTTGGATTGAGCTGTGCGACTCTCGCTCCATGCTCTCGAAATCCATCTTCATCGCGGGTGCGGTCCTGATCACTCTTGGGCTGATCATGATCCCGCTTCCTGGCCCAGGACTCCTTGTCGTCAGCCTTGGTGTCCCCTTCCTGCTGGCCGGCGTTGTGGCGTCAGCGGTCAGCCGGAGCCACAGCAAGAGCCACCCGTAGTCAGTCTGTCGGCGACGAACTAGTCAGTTCCACTCGTCAGTTCAGGCTCATCCGGTGGCTCGTGCCTGATCGGTGCCGTCCTCGTCGTACTCGCTTCCTCGCTTCCGATATTCCAGGCGGAGAACGAAAGCCATCAATACCCACACGACTGCCGAGAGCACCGCGCCGAACACAACATGGCCATACCCCATCGGGTAGGAGGCCATGAAGACAGTTTCGGGGCTGGTCGGGGAGTACCGGACCGAGATCCGATCCCCCACTGCTGGTTGATGGTCTGGAACCTGGTGGAGGGTGCCCGTTACGTCACTGCCATTGTTCGTAGTGAACGAGACCTCGATGTCTTGGCTGTCATCCTCTGCGTTGCTCACGGTGACGGTTCCGGGTGTCCGGGCAATAACGCCGTGCGCCCTCAACTCGGACGTCTCTGAGTAGTCGCTCAGCGTTGTGACGCTAAGGGTGAGGGCCACGACGCCCAGTATGAGGGCGGCTACGAGCAGCTCCCAGCCACTCTCTTGACCCTTCGCTACGTGGTGGCGGCGCTTGAGCCCTACGAAGTCGTGGGGCAGGCAGCTCAGCAGGATCACGAACAGCGCGATGGCCACCCAGGACCACCAGCCCTGGTTGGCAGCGACGTCTGCCACCTTCGCCGTCGCCACGCACGCCACCAGAACGAGCCAGTGCCGAGGCCGCCAGGCCTCGCGGTTCAGGAACAAGCGCACATCCAGGTCCTCCATCACGTGAGCCCAGCGTCTCAGAGCCCGCACCCAAAGCCTGCGACGACCGGGACTCAGATCCCCAACGCCACCGGTGGGACCATAACAACGTCACCGTGACCCGGCATCGGAGGGTAGTCACCTCTGATATCCAGGCTGTGACGTCGTCCCGCTGGCCCTCGACCTTGGGGACGCACCGACGTTTCGAAGGTGAGCGTTTCGCGGGCACGCGCACGTACTCGGCTTGACCAGGGGTTTGGCCCGGTCAAGCCGGAACGCGCACCTGTTAGAAGTTGGTCGCCATGTTCGTGAAGCGGGAGTAGTGGCCCTGGAACGCCACCGTGATCGTGTCGGTAGGGCCGTTGCGGTGCTTGGCGACGATGAGGTCTGCTTCGCCTTCGCGCGGTGACTCACGCTCATACATCGACTCGCGGTGAAGCAGGATCACCATGTCCGCATCCTGCTCGATGCTGTTGTGGACGGCGATGCCGTTGGCGATGAAGTTGTGGGTGCCCAAGACCGTTGCGTCATAGACCTCTTCAACGCCGTCGGGCTCGATGGACACGACCGAGTCCCACAAGACGTCGTTGACTGCCATGAGCTCGAGGTCAGCATCGTCCAGGACAACTGCCACCCGGCCCAACCGCTCGCGAGACGGAGAGTTCTTCCACATCGTCGAGCCGCAGTATGCCGTACCCATGGCTGCCTGGAACTGTCGATGTGTCATGCCCTTTTCGAGCATGACCTCCTTGACGCGATCCCAGACCCGTAGCGGCACCGTGTCAACGTTGGTGTTGGCCGTCTTGTAGCGGACTATCTCCAGGAGCCTGGCGGCGGGCACCGACCGGTCGCCGTGGACGCCGATCTCCTGCAGGAAACGGCGCTGGTCATCAACTCCAGAGACGTCGATGGTGTACCCGTTGCGATACCCGGACTTCAAGGTGACATGGGTTCGGGTGGAGATCCCGAACCTCAGAAGCAGCCGGGACAGGTCATCAACCAGACGCCGGGACGTCGAGGCATAGTAGATCCGTCCGCCCTCGCCGTTCTTGTTCACGGTCACGGACCCGTCGGTGGCCCAGATGTGTTTGATGAACAAGGCAATCTGGCGCTTGGAGACGTGGAAGATCGGCTCGGGAACGAACTTCTCATGGCTACGTAGACCGAAGAGTCCCAGCTCATCCAGCCATTCAGCGATGGGGTTGCGCTTGCCATGGCCCAGATGGAACGGGGCACGAAGACGCAGTGTCGCACAGCGGGCGGCGGGGTAGTCATCACGGACGGCAGCAACGCCGAAGACCAGGGCCGCCTTGGTTACCGCCCCGAGATTCTGCTCGTCGATGCTGGCGTAGCGCATCGGCTGGCGCTTCACGAAGGAACCATCACCGAGCATGTGGGCCAGCAGTATGACCTTGTCGTCCTGCCAGTTCTGGAGCTCGTGCGGCGCCGGCACATGGCGCGGCACGGCAATGCGCGAGCCGGTGCGCAGGTCTCCCAACCGGGTCCAACCCTCGTAAGCGAGGAACGGGTGGCTCTCGGTCGCGCGGATCGTCTTGCCCGATGCCAGTTTCAGTCGGAACACCGGCTTGACCCCGGTCGGGAACACGTGGGTCACATGCCTTTTCACGTAACGCAGTGAGTCATCAAGCGCCCACACCGGAACGTCAGTAGCGCCCTGCGCGTACAACTCGCCCATCGACATCTCGGCGCCGGTGTCCGCCCTCAGGATCCGTGCGTCAGCAGTCAGACAACCCGACTCGCGAAGGTCGCTCATCTGCGGCCTCTTGTCGGTGCGCTGCTCGCTGCCACGGTTGAGCTGCGAGATGGCGATGACGGGGACCTCGAGCTCCTTGGCCAGGAGCTTGAGGGCACGGGAGAACTCCGCGACCTCCTGCTGACGGCTCTCGACCCGCTTGCCGGAACTCATCAGCTGCAGGTAGTCGATGATCACCAGGCGCAGGTTGTTTCGCTGCTTGAGGCGACGGCACTTCGCCCGGATCTCCATCAACGACATGTTCGGCGAGTCGTCAATGAAGAGAGGGGCATCGGAGACCTCTCCCATCGTCCGCGCCAGCCGGGTCCAGTCCTCGTCACGCATCGTTCCCTTGCGCATGTTCTGCAGCTGGATCGAGGCCTCGGCCGAGAGCAGACGCATCGTGATCTCGGTGCGGCTCATCTCCAGACTGAAGAGGACCGTGGCCATCTTGTTCTTGATCGCCGCCGACCGTGCGATATCTAAACCCCAGGTGGAGTTGTGCGTGGGGATCATGGACGGACCGGCGAGATAGAGATGCGCCTCGTTGTCGACCTCGAGGCAACGCACCGGCACGGACTCGATCGGCCGGATGTCGTTCATCTTCCACAAGGCGGCACTGAATGTGACCACATCGACCGCCGACGTGCCTGCTGACCCATCGCGACAGATAGCCACGACCCGGCCGGCCGTGTGGTGACCCAATGCTTGAAGTGTTGTCAACACGATGTCCTGCGAGTCGACCGTGACCAACCACTGGTGCTCCGCGTCGGCGACGATCACGGAACCGTCCGAGAACTCGACCTCGAAGCACGGCCGACCCATCATCACGTCGGTGGCTCGGGTCACTCTGGTCGGTCGCCCGTCGCCGCCGAGCACGAGCTCGCCCACGGCGACCTCACCCATCGTGGTCCAGCCCGAGGGAGTGGGAAGCGGCGTGTCCAGGGCCAGCGCCTTTCCCACTGCCGGTCTCGCCGCGACGACGATCATCTGACCGGGGTGCAAACCGTTGGTCAGGTTGTCGAAATCGGTGAATCCGGTGGGAACGCCGGTGAGCTCACCGGTCTTGCCGGAGGCGGCCTCGATCTCGTCGACGGTGGCCTCGAGCACATCGCCCAGCACCGCGTAGTCATCTCCACCGCGCTTGTCCGCCACCGCGTAGATCTCGGCCTGAGCGGCGTTGACGATGTCCACGACGTCGCCGCCGCCCTGGCCATAGCCCATCTGGACGATCTTGGTGCCGGCATCGACCAGCCGCCGGAGCACCGCCCGTTCGGCCACGATCTCCGCGTAGTACCCGGCGTTGGCCGCGGTCGGCACCTCGGAGATCAGCTGGTGCAGGTAGGCCTGCCCACCCACCCGGGTCAGGTCGCCGCGCTTGGTCAGCTCGTCGGAGACGGTGATCGCGTCGGCCGGCTCGCCGCGGCTGTACAGGTCCAGGATCGCGTCATAGATCAGCTCGTGAGCGGGGCGGTAGAAGTCGGTGCCCTTCAGCCCCTCGACGCAGTCTGCGATCGCGTCCTTGGAGAGCAGCATGCCGCCGATGACGCTCTGCTCGGCGTGAACATCCTGGGGAGGCAGCCGGTCCTCTGCCGAGCCGTACGAGGACTGGCCGGGCCCCTCATACGACTTGATGTTCAGCTCTGCGAGCGACACGCGCGACCCCTTCGATACCGACCCTTCAAACGGACTGCGACCAGCACACCACCCGGGTCCGACAGTCCCCGCAGGAGCCGGTGGAGAGTCGTCCGGGCAACGATCGGTACGAGACAGCCACGCTAGGGCCGGATGTCCGCGGACTCAACCAAGGCCTGTGCACAACATGGGGACAGGCTGTGGGTAAGACCGCCCTCGCTTGTGCACACCCTGGGGAGGAGCCTGTGAACTGCGTAATAGATCGCGCCACAGCAGGCCGCTGACCTGCGTAAACGCTGTTCCACTGCCTGTGGACAAAAGAAAGTTCTCGGAGCGCCGTCCCATCAGGACCGCTGCGGGTTCGACCAGGCGGGGCGCTGACGACGCCTCCGATCGACGTCCCCCTGACCGGCCGGCGCTGCCGCCCGTCTACACCGGTGCCCATGGACCGGGCGGCCGCCCACACCGGAGAGGTGGACAGCCCCCGGAGCCCTATCCTGAGCCGATGGGGGCCGTTCGAGGTGACGTGGTCGATGCCGTATGCCGTGAGCTCGAGAGGTCGGCAGACCCCGCACGTGCGACAGGCCAGCAGGCCTACATGAAGTCCGTGATGCCCTTTCGCGGCCTCACCGCACCCGTCCTGCGGTCGGCCCTGCGACCTGTCCTGGCCGACCCGGCATACCGCCTGACCGGGCGCGACGAGTGGGAGGGGACGATCCGCGGCCTCTGGGACGGCGCCCGGTTCCGCGAGGAACGTTATGCGGCACTGGCCATCGCCGGGCACCGCCTCTACCGGCAGTGGGCCCGGGACCGCTGCGCCATGCCTCTCTACCGCCACCTGGTCGAGTCGGGGGCGTGGTGGGACCTCGTGGACGAGATCGCCTCGCACCTGGTCGGCCCGATCCTGCGAGCGCACCCCGAGACCGAGTCCGACCGGATGCGGTCCTGGGCGATCGCCAGCTCCATGTGGGTGCGCCGAGCCGCAATCCTCAGCCAGCTCTCCAGCAGGGGCGAGACCGACCGGCAGCTCCTGCTTGACTGCATCACGCCCAACCTGGCAGACCGGGAGTTCTTCATTCGCAAGGCAATTGGCTGGTCACTGCGCCAGTACGCCCACTGCGACAGCTCGGCCGCCGACTGGGTACGGTGCACGGTGGACGAGCTCGGCCCCCAGCTCTCACCACTGTCCCGCAGGGAGGCCCTCAAGCACCTGGGCTGACGTGGGCGCGAGCACCCGCCGGGCCCAAGGTCAGGGCACGATGCGGTCCGGCTCCGCCGCGGCCTAACCTTGCAGTGATGAACAGCAACAGGTCCCTGCGGGCTGACAGACCCCTGAGCCAGCGACGCGAGATCCTGCGCCTGGCCGTGCCAGCCTTCCTGGCGCTGGTCGCGGAGCCACTGTTCCTGCTCGCCGACTCCGCGATCATCGGCCACCTGGGCACGACCCAGCTGGCTGGGCTGGGCGTGGCCAGTGCCGCTCTCATCACCGCCGCCAACCTGTTCATCTTCCTGGCCTACGGCACCACCTCGATCGTCGCCCGGCAGGTGGGGTCCGGGTCCGAACGCGGAGCGGTCGGCGCCGGCATAGACGGGATGTGGCTGGCCATCGCGATCGGGCTGGTCACCGGAGCACTCGTCGCCACCTTCGCCGAGCCCATCTGCGCGCTGTTCGGCGCCTCCCCTGCCGCCCTCGTGCAGGCGGTGACCTACCTGCGGGTGTCCGCGCTCGGCATCCCGGCGATGCTGGTGGCCCTGGCTGTGACCGGAGTGCTGCGCGGCCTGCAGGACACCAGAACGCCGCTGGTCGCCTCGGTCGCGGGTTTCAGCGCCAACGTCGCGCTCAACCTGCTGTTCGTCTACGGCCTCCACCTTGGCATCGCAGGTTCTGCTCTCGGAACGGTCCTGTCCCAGTACGGTATGGCGACCGCCCTCGTCCTGGTCGTGACCCGCCGCGCCCGCCAGCTTGATGCGAGTCTGCGCCCGCACCCGGCGAGGGTGCTCAGGGCGGGACTGGACGGCATCCCCCTGCTCGTGCGGACGCTGGCGCTGCGCATCGTCCTGCTCGTGACGGCCTGGGTCGCCGCAGGTCTGGGAGACGTCCCGCTGGCCGCCTACCAGGTGGCCGCCACCATCTGGACCTTCCTCGCGTTCTCCCTGGACGCGCTGGCCATCGCCGGCCAGGCTCTGACCGGCGAGGCCCTGGGCGCCGGGGACATCGCGCGGGCCCGGTCGGCGACCCGCACCATGCTGTCCTGGGGGACCCTCGGGGGCGCTGCCCTAGGGGTCCTCGTCCTGGCAACGCACTCGGTGCTCCCCCTGCTCTTCACCCCTGACCCCGCCGTGCAGTCGGCGCTGGCCGCGGCCCTCATCGTGGTGGGACTCTCCCAACCGCTGGCCGGGTTCGTGTTCGTGCTGGACGGAGTCCTCATCGGAGCCGGGGACGGCCTGTGGCTGGCGCTGGCACAGGTCGTGCTCCTGGCCCTGTACCTGCCGCTGATCCTGGCAGTTCGAGCCAGCGGGCCGTCCCTGCTGTCAGGCACGGACACCGTGGCAGGGCAGGCACATGCGATGACCGCGCTCTGGCTGGCTTTCGTGGCCTTCATGACGCTGCGAGGAATCGCCCTGGGCTGGCGAGCGCGCGGGGACGCCTGGCTGGTCACCGGCGCCACCCGCTGACCCATTACGCACGTCGGGCCGGTTCGCTCACCTCAGGCCGGTCCTTGGGGTCAGGAACTGGCCCCGGAGCGGTCTGGGGCGAGCACAGGCCTGGTCGGCGGCGGCCAGGACGATGGAGTCAGGCGCGACGCAGTTCCCGGGCGAGGGCATCCAGCTCGTCGCCACCGGCCATCAGGGTGGTCAGCTGCTCGATGCTGATGTCCTTCTTCTCCGACTCCCCAAGGCTCCGTCCCCGCTTGAGGATCAGGAAGCGGTCACCCACCGGGTAGGCGTGGTGCGGGTTGTGGGTGATGAAGACGACGCCCAGCCCACGGTCACGCGCCTGCGCGATGTAGCGAAGCACGACCCCGGCCTGCTTGACGCCCAGCGCCGCCGTCGGCTCGTCCAGGATCAGCACCCGGGCCCCGAAGTACACCGCCCGGGCGATCGCCACCGACTGACGCTCACCTCCGGACATCGTCCCGATCGGCTGGTCTACGTCCCGCAGGTCGATGCCCATCTTGAGAAGCTCGTCACGGGTGATTCGCCTCATTGCCGTGACGTCCAGGCGCCTGGTCGGACCGAAGCCCCTGGTCGGCTCGGAGCCGAGGAAGAAGTTACGCCAGATCGGCATCAGCGGAACGACCGCGAGATCCTGGTAGACCGTGGCAATGCCCAGAGCCAGTGCGTCACGAGGACCGCCCATCCGGCGCGCGATGCCGTCGACCAGGAACACGCCCTCGGAGCTCTCGAGCACTCCGGCGAGGATCTTGATCAGCGTTGACTTGCCGGCCCCGTTGTCACCCAGGATGCAGGTCACCTCACCGGCGTTCACCGTCGTGCTGACGTCCCGCAAGGCGATGATGCTCCCGTAGGACTTGCCCAGGTTCTGGACCTCGATGATGCACTCGTGCGCGTCGGGCAGCTTCGGGGCCTCGGCGGCCGGCCCCGAGACCTCCCCGACCGAGGCGCCCGAGGGTAGCGGCGCCGCCGGCACCTGGTCGGACTCGTTGCTCTCTGAAGCAGTCATTTTCGCATCTCCGCACGACGACGGACCCAGTTGTTGACGAGCACGGCGCCCAGCAGCATGACGCCGAGGAACGCCTTGAGCCAGTTGTTGTCCCACTGGGCGAAGACGATGCCCTGCAGAGTCATCCCGTAGATCAGGGCGCCCAGGGCGGCTCCGATCGCCGACCCGTAGCCGCCGGTGAGAAGGCACCCACCGACGACGGCGCAGATGATGTAGATGAACTCCTGGCCGACCCCCGTCGAGGCCTGCACGGTGGACGTCTTGAAAAGCTGCAGCATCCCGACCAGGAAGGCGGCCAGGGCGGTCGTCATGAACAGGCCGATCTTGGTGCGCAACACGGGCACGCCGACCTGGCGGGCGCTGTTCTCGTCACCGCCGACCGCGAAGATCCAGTTGCCCGGGCGGGTGCGCTGCAGGACCCAGGTCGCGGCGGCGGTGAGCAGGAACCACCACACCACCGAGATCTGCAGGGTGAAGCCACCGAACTGCGCCGAGGAGCCGAAGGCCCATCGGGCGTCATAGAACCCCGCCACGTCGGCGAAGCCCTGCACGGACACCTGCCCGGTGACCAGCTTGGTGCCCGCCAGGTTGACACCCTGCAGGACGAAGAACGTGCCGAGCGTGACGATGAAGCTCGGCAGCCTGGTCCTGACCACCAGCCATCCGTTGAGCGCGCCGATGAGCGCCGCGGCGACCAGCGAGACCAGCACCGCCACCCAGAGGTTGACGTGCAGGTGGGTCGCCAGGACTCCGACGATCAGGCCCGTGGTGCCGACCATCGCCCCGGCGGAGAGATCGAACTCGCCGCCGATCATCAGCAGCGCCACCGCAACGGCCATGATGCCGAACTGCGCCGACGACTCGAGCCAGGTCGCGGCACCGCCGGCCGACAGGAAGGCGTCCGTGGTCGTGCTGAAGAAGACGAAGATGATCAGCGCCGCCACCGCGGCTCCCACCTCCGGGCGGCGCATCATCCGCGACGCCCATGAGGGGGTGACCAGTCGCTCGTCCGCCGTCACGGAAGCGGCCGTCATCGGCTCACCTGGTCCCGGCGGCCGCGAACTTCTTGACCTGCGCAGCATTGTCCCTGGTCACGTAGCCAGGGCCGGAGTAGACCGGCTGACCACCACCGACATCGTTGCCGTTGCGCACCTTGAGCCCGAAGAAGACGACCGGCAGGTAGCCCTGAAGGTAGGGCTGCTGGTCCACCGCGAACGAGATGTCGCCGGCCAGGACTGCGTCGGTGACATCAGAGGACACGTCGAAGGTGGCGACCTTCGCTGCGCTCCTGGCCTCCTTCTTGGCCGCGACCGCCGCCTTGGCGATCCCGTCGTTCAGGGTCAGGATGCCGTCGATGCCCGGATCCGCGAGCAGCTTGGACTTGATGGTGTTCTGCGCGTCGGCAATGTTCGAGATGTCGACCTGGAGGTTCTCAGCCTGGCCGAAGGTCTTCTTGGCGCCGGAACAACGTGACTCTAGGCCGATGTTGCCGGCCTCGTGGATCACGCACAGCAGCTTCTTGGCCCCTAAGGACCTGAACTTCGCGCCGGCCCCCTCGCCGGCAAGCTCCTCGCTCTGGCCGACGTGGGTCAGCGCGCCGAACTCCCTGGACTTCTCCAGGCCGGAGTTGACCGTGATGACGGGCACGCCGGCGGCGATCGCCTTCTGGATGGACTCCTTGAGGCCGTCCGGGTTGGCCATCGACACCGCGATGCCCTGCACCTTCTGGGCAACAGCATTGTCGATGAGCTGGCTCTGCTTGGCCGGGTCCGGATCGCCCGAGTAGGAGACTGTGATGCCCTCCTGCCTCCCGGCCGCCTCGGCGCCGGACTTCACCACGTCCCAGAACGCGTCACCGGGAGCCGCGTGGGTCACCAGCGCAACGGTGATGTCGCCTCCGCCTGCCTTGGCCGCGCCGTTGTTGCCCGCGCTCGGGTTGGTGGCCGGGGCGCCGTTGCTGCACCCGGCGACCAGTACGGAGGTGGCCAGGGCCACAACGGCTAGCGTGCGGAACCTCATTGCTCGTGCCTGCTTTCGTTGAAGGGGCTCAGGTGGCCCCACTGGTTGATCTTCGCCCGCTCGTATGCCGACCGCGCCACCCGGGTGGCCGGCTGGGTGCAGACCGCGGCCACGGGATCATCCCACCACGACCGGCTCGGCGCAGAGCCGGTGGTGGTGGGCACTCCACGTCGACCACCGTGGCTCACCCGGCCGGCTGATTCCTCTCGGTCACCCGCGTCCACCGAACGGGAGCCGGGAGTCGACCTCCTGGGAGGCCCAGGTCTCGCGTACCCACGCATGGTCGGGGTCGTCGCGGACCAGCCACTCACGCCGCGGTCCCGGACCGGCCATCACGTTCAGGTAGTACATGTCATACCCCGGTGGCGCCATCGCGGGACCGTGCCAGCCATGGGGGACCAGGACCACGTCACCGCTGTGGACCTCGGCCAGGACGTTGATCGGTCGGTCCCGGGTGCCATAGACCCGCTGGTAGCCGAAGGCACTGGGCATCTCCGGCGCTGCGACCGACGAGCCCTCTGCGCGCAGCTCGAAGTAGTAGATCTCCTCCAGAACGCTCTCGAGGTCCTGATGGCGCTCGTCGTGCTTGTGCGGAGGATAGGAGGACCAGTTGCCCGCCGGCGTGAGCACCTCACAGGCGATCATCGACTCGGCGTTGAGCACCGAAGGTGTCCCGAAGTTGTTGACCTGGCGCGACGCCCGCCCGGCCCCGCGAAGCTCGACGACCGTCTCCTCGGCGGCGACCCGCCTGAAGGGCAACGCCTCTGACGCCTTGGCGTGCGGCAGGGCAATCCGCGCGCCTGCCGTGCTGGTGATCGTGAAGGGCGACGCGACCGGCACGTAGGCGAAGTCGGTCGGTCCCTCGAAGGGCCCCTCGCGCCCGAAGAGGAACACCAGCTTGCCGCCGCACTCCACCCTGACCTGCCCGGCCAGTGGCAGAACCAGCCACTCGTACTCCCGGCCGATGATAGTCCTGGACTCACCCGGGGCGAGAGTCACGACGTACAGGCCGGTGTGTTCCCAGCCCGCCTCCCGCGGCCCGATCGCCACGTCGAACCCAGGCCGACTCGCCGAACCCGCCTTGCGATACCACTCAGTCATGACGCGCCTCCGTGCACCAGCTCGGCGGCCGCGTGGCCCGCGGCCGAGTCCTCGTCGCCGGGCGGCTGCTGTCCGCCCAGGCGCTGTTCGACCTCGTGATCGGTCGGCATGGCGGTCGAGCACTCCAGCCGGGAGGCAACGATCGCACCGGCAACATTGGCAAACCTCAGGACGCGCTCGAGCGGCCAGGCCGCCAACAGCCCGTGACAGAGAGCTCCGCCGAACGCGTCCCCGGCCCCGAGGCCGTTGACCACCTCGACCGGGAAGGCCGCCGCCTCGACCCGCTGATCGCGCGTCCGGGCCAGCACCCCTTCGGGACCCCGCTTGACGACGGCCAGCTCGATCCCCCTGTCCAGCAACGCCTCCGCAGCGCGGTCAGGGTCGCTCTCGCCCACCGCGACCTCACACTCGGCGCGGTTGCCGACGGCAATTGTCACCATGGACAGGGCCCGGTCCACCTGCGTGTGGGCCTCGCCGGGGTCGTCCCAGAACGTCGGCCGGTAGTCGAGGTCCAGGATCGTCAACGGTGCCCGCCCACGAGCCTGCCAGGCGGCAAGATGCGCGCTCCTGCTCGGCTCGGCTGACAACCCGGTCACGGTGGACCAGTAGATCCTGGCCGAGCGCACCGCATCCAGGTCGATCTCGCAAGCCTGGATCTGCAGGTCCGGAGCCGCCGGGTAGCGGTAGAAGTACAGCGGGAAGTCGTCGGGCGGGAAGATCTCGCAGAAGGTGATCGGCGTCGGCAGGCCATCGACTGCCGACACGAACCGGTCGTCCACGCCCAGGTCCCGCAGCGCTCGGTGGACGAAGAGCCCGAAGGGGTCACGACCGGTCCGGGTGATGACGGCGCAGGCCCGTCCGTACCGTGCCGCTGCGACCGCGACATTGGTCGGGCTGCCGCCGAGGAACTTGCCGAACGTCTCGACGTCCTGCAGGCGAGTGCCCGACTGCAGCGGGTACAGGTCAACGCCAACCCGGCCGATCGTGAGGACGTCGAATACGGTGCCGCCAGATGTGGCGCCGCCACCGGCGTTCGTGACGGATCTGTTGGTGTCGGATCTGTTGGTGTCGGATCTGTTGGTGTCAGACGTGTCGGTGTCAGGGCTGTTGGCGCCGGGGGTGTAAGCGCCGGCCGTCATGGGAGGCCACCGGAGATCGCGAACAGGTGCTCGATGCTGGCGCGGACGTCGACCATCGGCCCGCCGTCTGCGGCAGGAGGTCCCGCCAGGATGGTGTCCTGCTCCAGGACGTACCACCCGTCATACCCCGCACCCTCCAGCGAGCCGACGATCGAGGCGATGTCAACGTCCCCCTGGCCAAGGGGGCGGTACAGGCCCCGGCGGACCGCCTCCGTGTAGGTCACCTCACCAGCGCGAACCCTCCTGGCCCAGGTCGCGTCCACGTCCTTGAGGTGGGTATGCCGGATGCGCTCAGCATGGTCGGCCGCCAGGGCCACCGGGTCCGCCCCACCGACAAGCAGGTGTCCGGTGTCCAGGCAGAGACCGATCCCGCTGCCGGCAAGCACGCGTTCGACGTCGTCCGCGGTCTCCACCATGGTCCCGACGTGCGGGTGCAGGGTGGCGATGATCCCGGCTCCGTCGGCTGCGCTCACAAGCCGGTCAAGGTTGCGCAGCAGCACCTGCCAGCCATCATCGTCAAGCGTCGGCCGTGCGTCATACCCCTGCGTCCCGGTCGCGGCGGCCAGCACGAGCGAGCCCGCGTCGGCGGCGCCGAAGCCGGCCAGCACCTGCTCAACCTCCCCGACCGGGTCGCCGGCTGGGTCATGCAGCACGAGAGGAACGAAGCCGCCAACGGCACGTAACCCGCGCTCTGCCAGCATCTTCGCCTTGTCCTGCGGGTCATCGGGCAGGAAACCATCAGGCCCGAACTCAGTCGCGACCAGACCGACCTCCCGCATCTGCGAGAGCACGGTCGCGGGGTCGAGCTGCCAGCCCCAGCCGGGAACCTCGCACACGCCCCACGAGATCGGCGCGCCGGCCAGGCGATCCGCGATCGTTCTCACCGGCCCACCTCCTCCATCCTGACGGAGCGACCCTGATGGCGGGACAGGTCACATGCCTCGGCAACCCGGAACGCCTGCAACGCCTCATCGACCGAGCAGGGCGTCTCTACCCGGCCGGCGACCAGGTCGGTGAACGCGACCAGCTCATCGGCATACGCCTGGTGGAATCGCTCCATGAAATCGGTGTAGGGCATGCCGGAGGGAAAGTCCACCCCCTCCTCGACCGAGCGAAGGGGAAGCCGGTCGTCCATCCCGACGCAGACAGAGTCCTTGCTGCCCAACGCCTCCAGGCGCACGTCGTAGCCGCGGGCGTTGTAGCGTGAGCCGGAGATCAACGCGATCGTGCCGTCGTCCAGGGTGAGCACCGCCGCCGCCGCGTCGACGTCATCGGAGGCCGCGAAGAAGTCCGCGCCGCGGTTCTGCCCCACGGCGAAGACACTCACCACCTCACGGCCGGTGACGAACCGCACCGCGTCGAAGTCGTGGATGGAACAGTCACGGAAGAAACCGCCCGAGGTCGGGATGTACGACGGGGGTGGTGGCGCCGCGTCGTTGGTGGTGGCCCGGATCGTGTGGATCCAGCCCAGACTCCCGGTGGTCACCGCGGCGCGTGCGGCGCGATAGCCAGCGTCGAAGCGTCGCTGAAAGCCGATCTGGACCGGGACGACGCCGGCGGCCACCCGCTCGGCAGTCCGCAACGTGCCGGCCAGGTCCGAGGCAACCGGCTTCTCGCAGAAGGTGGTGAGCCCGGCGTCCTGCGCACGGCCGATCAGCTCGGCATGGAAACTGGTGGGCGCGCAGATGGCGACGCCGTCCAGACCCGCCCGGAACAGGGCGTCGAGGTCCGGCACGGCCTCACCGTCGAGGTCCTTGGCGACCGCGAGCGCTCGCGCAGAATCGGCATCGGCGAGCACAACCTGCTCGACGCACTCCAGCCCCTTCAATGTCGCCGCATGGAGTATCCCGATCCGGCCGACTCCCACAACCCCAAGGCGCATGCTCAGACCTTACTCATCACGCCCTCCCCGCGCTTGCGACGGAACCTGAGCGACGAGGTCCGGTAATGGGCGCACGACAAAGGGCGCGGACCGATGAGGATCCGCGCCCTTGTGTCGTGCTACTGCGTGCTGCTACTGCGTGTCGTACCGGTTGGGACGAGCCTCAGCCGGCGACGACGTTCAGCTTGATCGTGGCCTGCACCTCGGGATGCAGACGCACGAGCGCCTCGAACGAGCCGGTCGACTTGATCGAGGTCGAGAGCTCGATCTTGCGACGGTCGAGCTGGGGGCCACCTGATGCCTTGACGGCATCAGCGACGTCACCCTGGGTCACGGCGCCGAAGAGGCGACCGGACTTTCCTGCATTGGCGACGACCTTGATAGACCTGGCCTCGAGCTGGCCCTTCATGCCCTTGGCCTCGTCGAGGGACTTGACCTCGCGGACCTCGCGGCCCTTCTGGATCGCGGCCACCTGCTTGGCAACACCCTTGGTCCAGCCCGTGGCCAGGCCACGACGCAGCAGGAAGTTGCGGGCATACCCGTCCTTGACGTCGACGACGTCACCGGCGGTACCGAGGCCAGTGACCTCGTGGGTCAGAATAACCTTCATTGTGCTTCTCCTTCTCGGTCAGCTAGCTCAGCGGTCAACTAGCTCAGCGAGCCGAGCTGGAGTAGGGCAGCAGGGCCATCTCACGGGCGTTCTTGACAGCCGTGGCGATGAGACGCTGCTCCTGTGCGGACACACCGGTCACCCGGCGAGCGCGGATCTTGCCGCGATCGGAGATGAACTTGCGCAGGAGCGCAGTGTCCTTGTAGTCGATGTTCTCGACCTTTGCCGCTTTGAGCGGGTTGGCCTTCTTCTTGGGCTTTCGCACTACG
>Ga0209798_10000915_pt1 | contig 18011 bp, 16 predicted proteins | sample DOMMetBare3Fresh_FD_187475 | JGI IMG/M metagenome (GOLD analysis project Ga0209798, IMG submission 187475) | Wetland sediment microbial communities from St. Louis River estuary, USA, under dissolved organic matter induced mercury methylation -... | ecosystem: Environmental > Aquatic >...
TTAATCGGTGTCCGGCCAATAAGAGACCGTCACCTATATCTGGTGAATGACCGAACAACATTGAAAGCAGGCACTTAACTTTGAATTTATCCCTTAAACCGATAACCTACCCCCGATTCCGTTAACAGGTATTTAGGCTGGGTGGGATCGGATTCCAATTTTTGCCGTAACTGGCTCATGTAGATGCGTAGGTAATGAGCGCTTTCCTGATAGGACGGCCCCCAAACTTCTTTCAGAATTTGCTGATGTGTAAGTACTTTCCCCGGATATTTGATTAAAACCTTCAGGAGCCGATACTGGATCGGCGTCAAATGAATTTCCTCACCGGCCACGGTCACAACCCGATTATGTAGGTCGATGGTTAAATCCCCACTGACAAATACTTCGGGATTGGTCGCTGCACCGGACTGGGTCGAATGCCGCAAAGCAACCCGGATTCGTGCCAGCAATTCACCGAAGCCGAAGGGCTTGGTCAGGTAATCGTCAGCGCCCGCATCCAGGGCTTCAATTTTATTTTGCTCGTTGCTCCGCGCCGACAGGATAATGATCGGCACGCTTGACCACGTTCGTATCGCCTTAATCACTTCAACGCCGTCCATATCCGGCAAACCCAGGTCGAGAATAATAAGATCAGGTTTTCGAACTTCCGCTTCGATAATGCCTTGCTTGCCGGTTGCGGCTTCATAAATAGTGAAATCTTGGGTGCGAAGGCCAGTCCGTAAAAACCGGCGGATGGGCGAATCATCCTCGATAAGCACAATGACTGGGTTCAAGTTCGTCACGGCTGGTAACCCGTTATAAACTCATTGATTGTCGACAAGCATCTTTACAAAATAATAAGCAAACTGGAACAGTCATAATTTAACTCTCTTCAAGTTGGGGCGGGGGCTGATCGTTGGGTAAAGTAAAGGTAAAAACAGCGCCGCTATCCGGCTTATTTCGTACGCTTATTGAGCCCCCATGCGCTTCCACGATCGCTCGGCAAATCGTTAAGCCAAGGCCAACGCCGCTTTGCGCACCTTCTTTATTGGCTTGGTAGAATTTTTCGAACAAGTGTTCTTCCTGGCCTTCTGGAATACCTAGCCCGTAATCGGCGACCGAAATTTTGACTTCCTGTTGCAAAGTTTCAACAGTAATATCAATGTTAGTCCCTGAAAGGGTATAGCGCAAAGCATTCTCGATCAGGTTGATCAACACCTGTTCAATCAAAACCGAATCGGCATAAACTAATGGGATTCCTGACGGGATATTGACAACTAATTTTCGGCCGAGCAATTGCTTGTGCAATCCGGTTAAGACCGTGCCGATGATTTCCTCTACCGGATGCCATTGCTTGTTGAGCTTGATAACGCCTGCATCCAGCCTAGCCATATCCAGGATATTGTTGATTAGGTTAGACATCCGCTCTGCTTCATCCAGAATCGCCCGGCTAAGATCCAGCTTATCTTCATTATTTAAATGAATATTGTCATCCAGCAACGTACTAGCGGAACCGACGATGGTCGCCAACGGTGTTCGCAAATCATGAGAAATAGCGCTCAATAAGGAATTCCGCAAGCGCTCGGCCTCAATCTGCAGTTGGGCGAATTTGGCCTGCTCGGAAATACGTATGCGCGACAGCGCCTGGCCGATTTGGCGCAGCAGCGTTTCGAGCAGTTTTTGCTGTTCGGGTAGAAATATCCGGCGAAGATTAATCGGCAGTAGCGCTAACACGCCCACGACCTTGTCGCCGTCATGGATTGGAAAATAGTCGGCTTCAGCACCCGGCAAAGTATGAGTGCCTTGGCCTGCTGTTTCGTTATGTTCGTAGACCCATTGCGCCACGCTGAGATCGGCGCCATGATAGGATTCGGCAATACCGTCTTGGCGTGGGTAAACGATCCGGCCAATGTGATCGGGGAACAAGATTACGTTGCGGCTACCGAATTCAGAATGCAAGTGCTTAACCGCACTTTTGACTATTTCTTCCTCCGTCTGGCTGGATGACAGGTCTTTGCTCATCGCATAAAGTACGGCGGCCCGGCGTTCACGAACAGAGGCGACCTTAGCTTGCGATCGTACATTCGCCATCAGATTGCTAATGACCAATCCCACAATCAACATTCCAAGCAACGTAATTAAATACTCACTGTCAGCGACGGAAAAACTGAAATAAGGCTGTACAAACAATATGTCAAACAAGCCTACACCCAAGACTGAGGCCAGTACGGAAGGGCCACGGCCAAAACGGGTGGCAACGAACACCACGCCCAGCAGGTACACCATGACCAGATTGGCAAGTTCAAGGTTATTAAATAGCAGCCATGCGATTAGCGTGCTAATGCCAGTTACTACGGTTGCCCATAAATAACCAAAATAGCGTTTTTTGATGCGGGACGGAATTTGTTGTCTTAACCCGGGTAAAGGAGCGGTTTTCAGGGATGATGATAATTCCAGTTCGGCTCCTACATGTTTATTGGGGCTGCCAAGCAGGTAAATATTAATGTTATGCGCCTGGCTGATGAGCGCATCGACGACAGAACCCAGCAGCCAGCGTTTCCAGCCGCGCCGACTGGGTTTACCGACCACAATTTTATTGATATTCCGTTCCCGCGAAAACCGGATAATGGCTTCACTCATGTCCGGCGCGCTTAGGGTAACGGTTTCCGCGCCAAGCTGCTCGGCCAAACGCAGCACCCGAAGTACGGCATCGCGCTTTACCGACGATAAGCGTTGCAGTTCGGGTGTTTCGACGTAGGCCACAATCCACTCCGCGCGCAAGCTCGCAGCAAGTCGCTTACCTGCACGCACCAAGCGTTCCGCCAGGACATTTGGCCCGATACAAACCAGGATGCGTTCGCCAACCTGCCAGACTTCCTGAATGGCGTGGTCTTCCCGGTAATCGAGCATTTGCGCGTCAACCCGGTTGGCGGTTTGCCGCAAGGCGAGTTCGCGCAAGGCTATAAGGTTACCCTGGCGGAAGAAATGATTAACCGCCTCCCTGGCTTGCTGTGGGATGTAGACCTTGCCTTCCTTGAGGCGAAGTAATAATTCATTCGGCGGCAAGTCGATCAATTCAATTTCATCCGCCTCTTCAAACACTGTATCCGGCACGGTTTCCCGTACTTTTATGCCGGAAATCTGGTCTATTGCGTCATTAAGGCTTTCCAAATGTTGAACATTTACCGCTGTGTAGACATCGATACCCGCGTCCAGCAGTTCCTGAATATCCTGCCAACGCTTGGGATGGCGAGTGCCGGGAATATTGCTATGCGCCAGTTCGTCGACAACGATTATACTAGGACGTCGCTTTAAGGCTGCATCCAGATCAAACTCTTCAAGCAGCTTGCCTTTGTATTCGATTTTACGGGTTGGCAGTATCTCCAAACCTTCCAGCAAGGCAAGCGTTTCCTTGCGGCCATGCGTTTCCACCAGACCGATCGCCACATCAAGATTTTCGGCTCGCCGTTCATGCGCCGCTTGCAGCATGGCGAACGTTTTACCGACACCTGCCGACGCGCCGAAAAAAATTTTTAAGCGCCCGCGCCTGGCTTTCGCCTTATCGCGCTCGACCTTGGCAAGAAGTTCGTCTGGATCAGGACGCTCGCTGTTCATGGTGGTTGTTTTGCTTATCTAGGAGCCGGTCAGACTTAGTGATTCGATATTATTATTTAGGGAAATCATTACAAAATATTAGAATGTTACAGAAATTAATTGGTTTTTTATCCACCGACACTAAATTATCCGCCGTTTATTAAGAATTTTTACCACAGGTCTCGGAAAAAAGGCTTAAGTCCGACAGACTCCTAGCGGCATTACATAAAAGCCAATTGCTATGGCGTTTATTTCTATATGACTTCGCTTTCTTGGCTTGTTTTCCAAACCAATCCAAAGTCGTCATCAAAATCCGTTCTTCAACCGCGGTAATGAATAATTTCCCTGGGTTTGCACCGATTTCTGGAGCGTCGCTAGGATTTCCTGGCATTGTGCAGAAACGAGCCTTTTCTTTCCCAAAGACAGCTCTGCTGACTTGATATTGGTGTTCAGCCTCGACAGTCTTATGACCTCGTTGGTCAACTTCATGAACTTGTCGTATGCAACTTTGGCATCTTTCAGGTCCCGGTTATCCTCAAATGCGGCCATGCCGTTAAGGTCATTAAAGGCTTTTTGGGCTGTTTCGTCATAAGTCTTGATGTCATGTTCGATATTATCCATCTGTTGATCATCTGTTGCTTCAATATGGGGTTTATGGAGGGTGAAAATTTTAAGGCTCGCGGTGAGGGCATCATAGGCAGTGATAACCGAATCATTGCACTGTTGGTTTTTGTCATTACCATGAATAACCCGATTTAAGCTTGTTTCAATGTTCTGTATTTCCAGGGTGCATTGGGTCGTGGAAATCTGTTGAGCTTTGAGGTTGGTGTTTTGGACGGCCAGAGTCAGGATCGAATCGTCCAGTTTTCGGTATTGTGACCAGCAAGCGTTGAATTCGTTTAGCAGTTTAGTTTCACCTTGGGATTCGCCATCATTGATAAGGTTTTCAATTTCCTTCCGGCTGGATTCTACCGCATCCGCAGCTTGGCGGGCTTCTACAGCAAAAGCTTCCGACGCTTCATCGGTAAGTGCCATGACCGCATTTTTTTCAGCTTCAGTGGCTTTGAGGAGATGAATCCGCATCGAGGACACCAACTCAGCCTTGCGGATTGGGGTCGCGAATGGCTTGTAACCCGGTTTATAAAAGATACCATATAACGCGAACGCTCCCAATAAAACAAGGATTATTCCCCATAGCAATAAAACATTTAGTTTTCTTATAGTGTTTCGTTCCATCTCCGCCTCAAATACTTACTCCGGGTTACGAAGTAGCCCTGCAAGGGGGTTCAATACAAGCAATAAGTCAAATATTGACAACTCTCTTTTAAACTAATGAATGGCGGCCAACGCCAGATTTAACGCCAATACATTGACTCGCGGTTCTCCGAATAAACGCCATTGCCGCTCTTCGGTATGCAACCGAACCAATTCCTTAAGTTTTTTCGGAGCGATATTTCGCAACCTGGCAATGCGTTCGACCTGATAGTCAGCCGCCGCAGGACTAATGTGGGGATCAAGTCCGCTGGACGATGTGGTGATAAGATCAACGGGAATAGCTGCCTTATTATCAGGATCGACCTTTTGTAAAACTTCAATCCGTGCCTTGGCGACATCCATCAGGGCAGGGTTGGTCGGCCCCAAGTTGGAACCGCTGGACGCCACTGCATTATACGGATAAGGCGCAGTTGCCGAAGGCCGTCCCCAGAAATAGGTTGGATTGCTGAACGATTGCCCGATCAATATCGACCCGGTCACCTTGCCGCTGTTGTTTGTTATCAAACTGCCACTGGCTTGCTGGGGAAAGATAAGTTGTGCTAAACCAGTAACCAGGAGCGGATAAGCAACGCCTGTCAATAAGGTCATCAGGGTAAATAAAATCAGCGCGGTTTTTAAATAGCTAATCATGGCGCTACTCCTTATACCAAACTTAATGAAACCAGCAGGACATCGATGGCCTTGATGCCGATGAACGGTATAATCAAACCACCAACGCCATAAACAAGCAGGTTATTTTGCAATAAGTCAGCTGCACCGACTGGTCGGTAACGGATGCCTTTCAACGCCAGCGGAATAAGGGCGATAATGATCAAAGCATTAAAGATAACCGCTGATAGGATCGCGCTGGCGGGCGTAGCCAGATGCATTACATTTAACACATTTAATGCCGGATAGGTTGGAGCAAACGCCGCCGGGATAATGGCGAAATATTTGGCGACATCATTGGCAATGCTAAAGGTTGTCAGTGCACCCCGGGTCATCAGCATTTGCTTGCCGGTTTCGACGATTTCTATTAATTTGGTCGGGTTAGAATCCAGGTCAACCATATTGCCCGCTTCCTTGGCGGCTTGGGTGCCGCTGTTCATCGCCACCGCCACATCCGCTTGTGCCAGCGCAGGTGCATCGTTGGTGCCATCGCCGGTCATTGCGACCAAACGACCATCGCTTTGATGCTGGCGGATGAGTTTCAATTTGGCTTCCGGTGTTGCTTCCGCCAGAAAATCATCGACACCTGCTTCGGCGGCAATGGCGGCGGCGGTCAAGCGGTTATCGCCGGTAATCATGATGGTTTTTATTCCCATTTGCCGCAATTCGATAAAGCGTTCCTTAATACCGCCTTTGACAATATCCTTGAGTTCGATCACACCTAAAGCACGCTTGCCTTCAGCAACAACCAAGGGTGTACTGCCGCGCCGGGCGACATCGATTACTGTTTTCTTGATGTCTTCCGGAAAACTTCCGCCATGTTCGGTGACGTAACTCCGAATCGCATCTTCCGCCCCTTTGCGGATTTGTCGTCCATCCATGTTTACACCGCTCATCCGGGTTTGTGCGCTGAAATGGACAAAGGTTGCGCCGAGCGACTGTACATCGCGCGCGCGGATGCCAAACTTTTGCTTAGCCAAAACCACGATGCTGCGGCCTTCCGGCGTTTCATCCGCCAACGAGGCCAATTGCGCGGCATCGGCCAGTTGTTGTTCATTCACGCCTTGAACCGGAATAAACGCCGATGCTTGACGGTTTCCCAAGGTAATCGTCCCCGTCTTATCCAGCAATAACACATCCACGTCACCTGCGGCTTCAACCGCCCGACCAGAGGTGGCGATGACGTTTTTCTGCATCATCCGGCCAATACCCGCCACGCCGATGGCGGAGAGCAAGCCGCCGATGGTGGTGGGAATCAAACACACCAACAAGGCGACCAGTACGGTAACTGAAATCGGTAAACCAGCACCAGCGCTTTGCACACTGTATAGCGAGAACGGCAATAAGGTGACCGTCGCTATCAGGAACACCAAGGTTAAGGCAACCAGCAAAATAGTCAGGGCAATTTCATTCGGCGTTTTTTGGCGGCTGGCACTTTCGACCATAGCAATCATTTTATCCAAAAAGGTTTCACCGGGGTTCGCGCTGATTCTTACTACAAGCCAATCAGAAAGCACGCGGGTGCCGCCAGTTACCGAACTGAAGTCGCCGCCGGATTCGCGGATAACTGGGGCACTTTCCCCAGTTATGGCACTTTCATCCACCGTTGCCACGCCTTCGATAACATCGCCGTCGCCAGGGATAAAGTCGCCCGCTTCCACCAATACGACATCTTCCTTACGCAAGCTAGCGCCAGTCACCTTGGAATAATTACTGCAATAACGCGCTTCATCCAGTTTTTTGGCGATGATGTCGCGCTTGGCGGAACGTAAAAAAGCGGCCTGGGCTTTGCTGCGGCCTTCCGCCATCGCTTCGGCGAAATTGGCGAATAGCACGGTAAACCAAAGCCATAAGGAAATTGTCAGGATAAAGCTTGAGGGTTCATCGCTGGCGTTGTTTAATGAATTTAGCCACAACAAGGTAGTTAACAAACTGCCTAGGTACACGACAAACATGACCGGGTTTTTCCATTGCTGTTTGGGTGTCAATTTGCCGATAGCGCCAATGATCGCTTCCTTGATACTTGAAATATTGAACATTGCCGTTGTTTTCGTATGCTTAGTCACGTTAGTTGCCCCTTCTTAATGTCCCAGCGTCATTTGCAGATGTTCGGCAATAGGCCCTAAGGCCAAGGCGGGGATAAATGTTAACGCACCGACCATCAATACCGTCATGATCAATAGCAATATGAATAACGGCGTATGCGTTGGTAGCGTACCTAAGCCAACGGGAACGATCTTTTTTGCCGCCAGCGATCCGGCAATAGCCAGCACAGGGACGATCAGGCCAAAACGCGAAACTAGCATAACCACAGCCAATATCCAGTTATAAAAAGGCGTATTGGCCGATAATCCGGCAAACGCGCTGCCGTTATTGTTGCCCGCCGAAGAAAAGGCATACAGCACTTCGCTAAAGCCATGTGCGCCGGGATTTAACATGCCCGCCTTGCCTGCGTCAGCCATCACGGCAATTGCCGTGCCGCCCAACACCAGTAAGGGTGGTATCAAAATGACAAGCGCCGCCATTTTCATCTCAAAGGCTTCGATCTTTTTGCCGAGATATTCCGGCGTGCGGCCTATCATCAAGCCAGCAATAAATACGGCAACGATAGCGAAGATCAACATACCATATAACCCAGACCCCACGCCGCCAAAAATGACTTCACCCAGTTGCATTAGCCACATCGGTATCATGCCGCCTAATGGGGTAAATGAATCGTGCATGGCATTGACTGAACCGTTGGATGCCGCCGTAGTCACCACAGCCCAGAGCGCAGAATTGACAATGCCGAAGCGGGTTTCCTTACCTTCCATATTGCCACCTGCTTGGTCGGTGCGATAAGCCTGATCGACATTTAGGGTTGTCAGAATGGGGTTGCCGTTTTGTTCGGCGACGACGGTTACGGCAAGTAACGGCACTAACAACAGCGTCATCGTCGCCAGGATAACCCAACCCTGACGGGTATCGCCAACCATCTTGCCGAAGGTGTAACAGGATGCGGCTGGGATCAATAGGATGGCCAGCATTTCCAGAAAATTGGATAGCGGCGTTGGGTTCTCAAACGGATGCGCGGAATTGGCGTTAAAGAAACCGCCGCCATTGGTGCCCAGTTGTTTGATGGCTATCTGCGATGCTGCCGGGCCAAGCGCTAAGGTTTGGTTTTTCACCTTGACCATTTCGGTTAACGGCTGTCCTTCCGCATCCAACACCTTATTGCCATTGGCATTCAGCTTATCCTGGGAATAGTCAATGGGTTCCATTAACTGTATATCCTTATAAGGGCTGAAAGTTTGGACGACACCCTGGCCGACCAGAACAATTGAAAAGATAAGGGCTAAAGGCAAGAAAATATATAAGGTACTTCGCGTCATATCCACCCAGAAATTGCCGATGGTTTCTGAATTACGGGAACTGAACCCGCGCACCAACACCACCAATACCGCCATACCCGTCGCCGCCGATAAGAAATTCTGCACCGTCAGCCCCAGCATCTGGGTTAAATAGGACATCGTCGTTTCCCCGGCATAACCCTGCCAATTGGTGTTGCTGACAAAGCTCGCGGCGGTATTGAATACAGAATCCATTTTCACGGCGGGAAGTTGTTGCGGATTCAAGGGCAAATGGTTTTGCAAAGACTGCAAACCAAACACCACCAACAACCCCAGAAAATTGAACACCAATAGGCTCACGGCATATTGCGTCCAGTGCATTACATGGGAAGGGGCGATACCGCTGAGACGGTAAAGCGTGTTTTCAAATCTTGAAAGCCAGCGATTTAATCCGGCTGGTTGATCCATGTAGACACGAGCCATATAAGCACCTAGCGGCATTACAGCAAGCAGCAGGATCGTTAGGTAAACAGCTATTTGTAGAAATCCTTGCAGGCTCATCAGAACTTCTCCGGATAAAACAAAGCTGCGACTAGATAGATAAATACCAATAGTGCTAGACCACCGCTTAATAGATACAACCAATTCATTATGCCCTCCAGTTAAAGCTTAATCTTAAAATTAAGATACTGAAAATCGTATTAAAAAGTCGTAAATAAAGGCAGTTTGGGTGTAAAGAAAGTGTAAAAATTTTGACAATTTGTCCATGTATTTAGTTGAAATATAAACTGGTATAAAAAGCCAAATGTTCTGAATGAACTCTTAAAAACAACTTATTGGTAAAATCATAAGTCTGCTTTACTGCTGGGGAAAGACATTGGGAATTTGACTTATCAGACTGCTTTGGGTCGTGTAGCGACTGTGATCTCGTAAAAATATTACAAATCTGAATGGCTGGTGTTGAGATTGGCTATTTGAAACTGACGAATAACTGGTAACAGCCAGTGACTATCGTCAGTTTCCTTTGAATGCTTTGTTCCCTTTAATAATCGGTCATCCACCAATCGCTATTGATCTACAGCTAAATGGCCTGTTTGAACCAATCAATAATAGTAAATCTTTCCTTTTTACTAGTGTAAGTGAAATTCTAAACCTACTTCTGAACATGTCAGATCAAAAATTCTCACGGTTGGAAGAACTTGTATACCAACTCAGTTTTGGTGCCACGATTTTTGCTGACGTCGACCCCAGCTTTTCTGAGACATGAGCGGAATGCTTGATTTCGAGTATCGCACTTATCGGCATTTTTAACTTTGACCGACACTTCATAAACCATTTCAGATTGATCTCCTTTTTCCATAATCCACGATTCAAATTCAATCTGACTTTTATCTCCGAATTTGCCGCAGACACTATTTTTGATACTGTTCTGATAGCTGCGGATGGGACCCATCTGAACAAGCTTAGCGGTATCCCACTTCAAATCCTTAGCCTTCAAAAACTCCTTCTGTGAATGGGAAGGCTGTAATTCTGTGGGATGAGGCCCCTTAGATCCAGTATCATACTGACAGGACTTCTTACTCGTCGTTTCGGCAACAAAGTCTATTTGGCATTCTGCCCCTCTAATATCACCTTCGCCAGAACGGTTCTTGATAGTGAATTTTCCGTCTGATTTTCTCCAGCGTAGAATCGCGTCTTCTTTAAAAGTCAGCAATTTTGTATCGTAAAAAGAAATCTCATCAGCAGGTTTTTTATGGCGATATTCAGCTTGAGATTCTGGCAATATAGGATCAACTTTCCATTTGCTTTGAAGGATTTTGAATTCCTCTCCGGTAACCAACTGCTTTAGCTCGCAAGCAGCCTTGGCCATAGCGATCGCTGGCATACCCAATACCCAGGCTGTGAAAATAATTACCAATATACATAACTTCTTAATAGTCATAGAACATTCCAGGTTAGTTAGTAAAGTTAAAAAATAGCCGTGAGCATTCGTACTATATACAATAACAGCCAATCGGATATGCTAATAACTGCACCTGCACCCGCCGGTATTGAATCCGAATTAGAGTTATAAGCAACTCCCTATGGCCTAGCATCATTCATACGCTGACATCAATTAATACTGTTTTTAGTTTTTGGACGGCGCTCATCGCCGGTCAAAGTTAGGTTACAGTATTAACTGATGTTACGCAGAGCAACTATTTATTGCCCTGCAACTAGGCTTTGTCATGAAACAACTAAACCAATGTTATCCCAAGCCCTAAGTCGATAAAGCGAATTGTCCAAACACGATATTTGTTATTTTCAAGGTTCATCAGGGGATTCGTTGTAAAAGTTTAGCCCCCTTTTTTTCAGGTCATCAACCCCAGTAAATGGCGTTATAAGGTGGTATTTACTGGCGGAATTGGTTAACACTCTGCTGGGAGTCGTGGACAAGTCTGTCGACAGGCTTCGTGGCTTGGACTTGAGATTGACGAATCCGCCCAACAGTATCGGCATGGAACGTGGCTACTAATGAAAACCTGATGATCACACGGCACACACAACAACTCCTAATCCGTCAGTGAGCAGTTATGAAAAAAAAACATATCCCTAGACCTCCTACCACACATCATATTCAACCCTTGCCGTGGCAAAAGCCAAAACCGGTTGAGGAAGATCCTGACTCTCCGCAACGCATCCAGGAATTATTAGCGAGCGCCTCCTATCGTCAGGCTGATCAGGATATTGATTTTTTGAAGCGCAGTGATGTGCGTTCCGTACGGTTGCAATTGGATTTCCTTAAACCCGAATTGCTACTGAAGCAACATGGAATTGAACATACTATTGTGGTTTTTGGAAGCACACGTATTGTCGAGCCTGCCGTTGCCGCTCGGCGTGTTCAGGCGTTTCGTGAAGCATTGGAACAATCTCCAGAGAACCAGGAGCTGCAGACGAAGCTGGCGATAGCGGAGCGTATTCAGGCCAAAAGCCACTATTATGATGTTGCCCGTGAATTTGGACAAATTGTGGGTAAATCAGGTAAGGGTGTGGCGGATTGCCGGTTACTGGTGATGACCGGAGGAGGCCCCGGAATGATGGAAGCTGTTAATCGAGGTGCTTTTGATGTCGGTGCAAAATCAGCCGGGCTTAATATTACCTTGCCACATGAACAGTTCCCTAATCCTTATATCACGCCCGATCTCTGTTTTAGATTCCATTATTTCGCCATGCGAAAAATGCATTTTCTGCTCCGGGCAAGAGCACTGGTGGTGTTCCCGGGCGGCTATGGAACGCTGGATGAATTGTTTGAAACGCTTACGCTGATTCAGACGCGAACCATCAAGCCTCTGCCTATCGTATTGGTAGGTGAGGAATACTGGCGTAAAGCTTTTGATGTGGATTTTTTGATTTCCGAGGGAGTGATTGATTGGGAAGACCGGGATTTATTTTGGTATGCAGAAACAGCACAAGAAACTTGGGATGATATTCTGAACTGGTATCACACAAACGGCGAGCTGCTGTTTCCTGACTGTGGCGAATGATTTGTATTGACTACAATCGACCATCGAGGCCAATATAGTCACCCTGGCAGTTGTTTAAAACCACTCTTCAAGATTATATTGCTGATGTAACTTTGGGATTTCCACCTGAGTGTCGTGCAGTTTTTTGGCAAACACCGGCATAACCTCTTTATCACCGTGTACCAGAAAAGTTGTCTTCGGGTTCCCCGTTTGTTGATGCCAAGCCAGTAACTCGCCTTGGTCAGCATGGGCGGAGAAACCGCCGATGGTAAAAATACTTGCATGGACCGGAATTTCTTCACCGAAGATTTTAACTTCTTTTGCGCCGTCCACAATCTGACGAGCCAAAGTGCCATAAGCGGCAAACCCTACAAAAATAATCGTATTATTCCGGCCCCAAAGATTGTGTTTAAGATGGTGCTTGATCCGGCCGCCGGTACACATGCCGGAACCTGCTATAATCACGGCACCGCCTGCGACATTATTAATCGCCATCGATTCGGCCGTTTCTCGGGTAAAATGCAAGCCGGGGAACATAAAAGGATCCAGCCCTGATTTAAATATTTCACACGTTTCCTGATCAAAACACTCGGGATGGCGCTGAAAAATCTGGGTCGCGGAAATTGCCATCGGCGAATCGAGAAAAACCGGAAGATAAGGGGGTAATCGCTTATTTTCAATTCCTTCACGCAAATAATAAAGCAGCTCCTGTGCGCGCTCCAATGCAAAACTTGGAATAATGATATTGCCGCCCTTGGCTATGGTTTTATTAATCGTCGTGTAGAATTCTTCCAGCGTCGGCTCCAGCGTTTTATGCAGGCGATCACCATAGGTAGTTTCCATGACCACAATATCAGCATGCGGGGGTGTCGCCGGATCTTTGATAATAGCCCGACCGTTATAGCCCAAATCACCGGAAAACAGTATTTTTCGCTGCTGACCTTTGTGTTCAACCTCCAGCACGATAGAGGCGGAACCTAAAATATGCCCGGCATCGATAAAAGTTGCCTGAATACTGCCAGTGATAGCAAAAGGTTGATTGTAGTTTGCCTTGCGTCCAAAAAAATCAAAACAATTTAGTACATCAAGCTTATTATAAAGAGGATCAATCTCATGGGTATGTCCATGTCTTGAGGCTTTTTTCGATTTATAACGGGCTTCATCTTCCTGCAGGTGCGCCGCATCCAACAAGACTACTCTGGCTAATTCACAGGATGCCGCCGTGGTAATGATTTCACCGGTAAAACCCTGTTTAACCAGTAACGGGATACGTCCGCAGTGATCCAGGTGAGCATGGGTCAATAACAGGTAATCGATACTGGCAGGGTCGAACCCGAAAGGCTCGGCATTTTCCTCATCCATGTCTCGACCGCCCTGATATAGCCCGCAATCAATTAATATTTTCTTGCCGCCAGCCTCAAACAGATGGCAAGACCCCGTTACGTTTTGATCTGCCCCGTGAAATTCTAGTTTCATTAATAAATCTCCTGTCTGTTGTAATCTAAGCTTAGGCATTGGATCGCGTTAAAAGCAATTTTCAGCCATTCGTCCGAGTAAGACCCCATGGCTAATATTAAAGTCGATTGAACCAAAAGACAAAATTATGCCAGTGATAGAGGGTGTAAGATTTCAGCCAGAGCTTGTTCCTGAAGGTGCGGTTACAAGAAAATCAGGGAATCGGCCTGATCGTCCATTCAGGGTCGACTCCAGTAGTTGAATGAAGCCCTCCCGCGCCAACATATTTGTCACCTCTTTTGTTATCTTTAACTTTTAGGATCAAAGCTCCATTTCTATTTTTTTACATTGCCCAGCATCTAGCCATCGTTCGCACCACACATTCAAAGCGGTTGCGCTACCTTTCATTAAATCGAATTCCCGTTTAGCATCGCTCGGTTGTTCGCATGGCCACCAGCTATGCACGACAAACTGTTTGGCAATATAGTCGCAGGCTTTGGACAATTCGTCTTCTGTAATATTTATGTTTCTTGAAGTCATTAGTTTACCTCTATTATGCAATTCAGGCGGCAATGCAAAAAACCAAAGGGGGTCAGACTTTGGGCTATTCACGCGACCTACGATGTAATTAGAATATGGACGACAACCCTGCCTAATTATTGATGTAATAGCTGAACTTTAGTTATCGCAGTAACCATTGCTCAAATTCGCTTGGCGTTATAATAGGCAATGTGTTCAAACTAGGCTTGATTTCCAGTAAATCGTTGTCGCCAGTAACCAAGGCATCCGCCTTACCAACTACTGCCAGCGTTAAAAACATTTGGTCCGCAGGGTCTCTGACGACTGGTAAGTTCAATGGGGTGTCCAGTTGGGAAATGGTTTCAGCATAGGGTAGAAAATCAGCGAGTAATAAGGCTTGCTCCGTTTTTTCCAATTTGAATTTTGGATAAGTTAATACTCTGAGCAATTCATTTACAGTGTGTTTATTCACCAGAGGAGTTATCTGGCCTGATTGCCAACTATGGCGCATCCAGGCCATTTTTTGCTTGGAAAACAAAAGGGCTGACACAATACAATTAGTATCGATTACAACCCGATGACTCATGCGACGCCTTTTCTTGCCCATTCAATCGCATCAACCACATCTTGTGCATCAATACCTAAGGCTTCCAATTTGGAACGCACAGCATCGGCTTGTTGAATTCGCACCGGTGTTAACAAAATGCGGCCATTTTCTACTTCTACCTCAAAATATTCAGTTTTACCGACGGCATTCACCACCGATTTGGGGAGGGTTAGTTGATTTTTCGTTGTGAGTTTGGCAAGCATAGTCATAACCTCCTAAAGTAATGAAGTAGGATTTTACGCTAAAACGGAGAAGTATTATTCAATTTTTTGCTAATCTCTCACATGAAAGAATTTGAATAATGATTTTTAAATGAGGTATTCAGACCAAAATAAGCCGATAATTTGATAAAAAAACAGAATTTGGAATAAAGCAGGCGTTGGTATTGAGCCAAATTTGAGCACGTCGAATTTCCGGTGTCGACCCATAAGCGACATTCAGCTTTCAGGGTTACCCATGAAATACAACATAAAAAGTGGGTAGTTCGAGTTGATGAGGTAGTAGGCAATTTCGAGGGCTGACAGGTTTATCACCTGTGCGCTGCTCAGGTGAATCGATCATTTAGCCAAATAAGGATAGAATTCGCCACATCCTCCCATCCCGGCTCTGCCACAACCCAGTGCGCATGATCCTTAAATACTCTATAAGTAGCCACTGCCTTGTATTTTTTGTAAACCTGGTCGACAACCGAAACGGGGGTGATCCTGTCTAACGCACCAGCAATAATCAGGGTGGGACAAGTCACGGTTGATTCATCTATCCGCGTTGTATGCTTGCAGTCAAAGAACCAGTAACCCATTTCCCATCCGGCCCGGCCTGATTCATAAACGAACATTTCATAAGTTTTCCTTTGGTCTTCAGGCGAAAGCAGATGGAGCATTGAATAAACAGCTTCCCCAAAGGTTTGCCGCACTGGCTTTCGCCAGAATCCCCAGCGTGATTGTATGCTCAAAAAACTCCTGAACGAAGACGGCGTAATCGCCATTATCCCAGCCGGTGAAGCAGGAGTGAGCAATACCAAGGCCTTTGGTTTCATCTTCCCGCGACTTGCAAGCATTTGCGCGAGCAGCCCACCCCACCCATGGAATGCCCCATAAGAATTGGCTCAGCATGAAGCTTTTCGATTTTCTCCTCAAGAAATTCCACATATTTTAGCAAGCTGATTTTTCCGAGCTCAGGCTTCGGCGCACTTTTTGGGTGAACATCGTGAAAGGGCAGGTCTGGCGTGACGCACCGGTAGCCGTTTGCCTCGAAAAATATCCGATAATTCTCCCAATACCAAGATCCGCCCCACATTCCATGGACCATGATAATTATCTTATCCATATACTATCCGCCTTATAACTCGACAGTCTGGCTACTTGAGAGCCAATTGGCACCCTACGGTAATGCTTTCACGCATTTCTTGATTGAGTGCCGCTATCACCCACCCAATGATGCATTGCTAAAGTTTCTTCAAGCATTGTAACCCAAAAAGAGCAGTTCTCTCTTGCCAAATTTCTCTAACTGATTGAAATTATGCAGCAAGGAGGCTGTTATGCAAGAACTAATTATTCACCCAACGGGTGAAACCGAGCCGACATTGTTAATCCCTGTTTCTGAACCCGTCACTGTAGAAACATTTGGTGGCCGAATCCATGTGGATTGGAACCCGGATGCGGCGGTCACGCCGCTGGGACAGTTGCCATTCTTTATTGAATTTCTCCATATCAGCGGTTTGTTTGACGATTGGGTGGCGAGCTGTCCGCTGCGCTGGAGCAGTCCCAATGCACCCCATAAGCGCGATGTACTAGGAACTTTGTTGCTATCGGTGTTATCTGGTCACCAGCGCTATGCGCATATCAATGCGTTGCGTGGAGATGGCGTTAATCCAGACTTATTGGGGATGAACAAGATTGTCAGTGAAGATTCCGTCCGACGCGGATTCCAAGGGCTGGATGAGGCGGAAGGCGTGCACTGGCTTCAAACCAGTCTAAACCAGGTCTATGCGCCGTTGTTGAGCGAGCCGTGGATTTTAGACGCGGACGCCACGATCAAAACACTGTATGGCCATCAGGAAGGCGCCGAAGTGGGCTATAACCCGCACAAACCGGGGCGTCCATCCCATGCCTATCACACCTATATGATCGCTAACCTGCGTCTGATCCTGGATGTTGAAGTACAAGGCGGCAAACAGGTGGCGTCTAAGCACAGCTCACCCGGTCTCTGGTCATTGCTGAACCGGCTACCCCGGGAGCACTGGCCGGCTCTAATCCGTGGTGACCGGGACTGGGGCACAGAAGCCAACATGCAACCGGCTGAACAGGCTGGGTTACCTTATCTGTTCAAACTTCGGCTTACCAAGAACACCCGTAAACTGGTTGAAAGGCTCATGTTGGGCAGTCCCTGGGTGACGGCAGGGCAAGGCTGGCAAGCGGCTGAATCAGAACTGCGTCTTACCGGCTGGAGCCGCGCGCGGCGTGTGGTCGTGCTTAGGCGGCAAGTACGGAAAAATCTAGCTGTTATCAGCCAAGATCAGGAAGGCCCCAGACAACTCAGTTTTGCCGAATTAACAGACGACGTGACCATCTACGAATACAGTGTGTTGGTGACCTCCCTGGGCAATGAAATGCTCAGTGTCGCCCAGTTGTACCGGGACCGTGCCGATGCCGAAAATAATTTTGATGAACTCAAAAATCACTGGGGTTGGGGAGGCTTTACCACCCAAGACATCAAACGCTGCCGGTTCATGTCCAGGATCACCGCCTTAATTTACAACTGGTGGAGCCTGTTCGTCCGGCTTGCCGACCCCAACCAACATACCGAGGCCATCACCAGCCGCCCATTAATGCTCTACGGCATTGCCAAACAAACGCGCCATGCCGGACAAACTCGCTTGACTATCAGCAGCGTTCACGCCGAGGCTGAAAAAGTAGAACAACGCTACCGCGATATAGCCGCCTTCTTCAAAGAGTTGTGGACAACTGCGGAGCAGTTGACAGCCATACAGCGTTGGTGCCGAATTTTGAGTTTGGCTCTTGTGAAATACCTTAAAGGTCGCCAGTTGCATCCACCCAACTTATTGCCGGTACCTATTTAGTTGAGGTAACTGCTTTATTTAGG